>Ga0209023_10003326_pt1 | contig 19312 bp, 20 predicted proteins | sample LakOneMetagenome_FD_187468 | JGI IMG/M metagenome (GOLD analysis project Ga0209023, IMG submission 187468) | Freshwater and sediment microbial communities from Lake Erie, Canada (SPAdes) (version 2) | ecosystem: Environmental > Aquatic > Freshwater > Lentic | place: Lake Erie, Canada...
GCCGTCGACGGGGATCTTCTGGTCCTGCATGCCAAAGTCGGCGCTGCGGTGTTCGACGAACATGTCGAACTCCTCGAAGCTGCCTTCGTCGAGGAGCAGGTCGATGCGTTCACGGGCCGTCAGCTTGCCCTTGGCGTGCTGGGCCGCGACGCGTTTGTCGCCGCCGCCGCCCTTGGCCTGCTCGCGACGACGATCCAGTTCCTCGAGAATATGCTGCACGGATGCGTTCCCCTACTCCTGCCGGCGGCCTCCTGAGCGCTAGGGCCGCCTTTATGGGATCGAGGGGTAAAGCCGCGAAGGCGGGCTGGCAAGCCAGCCCTTACGGCAGTGCAGCATTCGGACGGTTATGCCCGCAGCGCGGCGAACCACCGCTCCAGCGCCAGAGCCTCGATCGCGAGATTATCGGCGCGCAGCCGCGCCTCGGCGTCCTGTCCCCAGATATCGGCCTGGAAGGTCTCTTCCAGACGCGACAGGTCCAGCGCCCGCTGGCCGTCCAGTTCGCCGGCGCGGATGGCCAGGGCCAGCACTGTTGAGCCCAGAAGGCCCGCGGCATAGGCCACCCCGGCCAGGCTGAAATCATCCATCGACAGGGCCAGGGCCTCGACATCGGCCAGGGTCCGGGCGGGCTGCGGCGTGTGGATGATCCCCGTCACCGGAGTGAAGCTCAGCCCCAGAGCGCTCTGGGCCCAGTCCAGAACCGGTTGCCACTCGCGGGTCTGGCGCTCGACCAGCGGCGTCGGATGGTCGGCGCGGTAGCACAGCAGGTCCGAGCCGGCATAGGCCGCGACCTCCTTGGCCACCTCGGCGCGGGTCTCGGAGATGCGGTCGATGGCGGTGAAGGCCAGGCGGGTGGCGGGCATGATCGTCGAATCGATGACCTTGTCCTGGGCCTCCCACTCGTCCGCCACGCGCTGCGCCAGGGCCAGGCTGGGCAGCACCAGCGCCGCCTTGGCGGGTGATTTGGGCGTGCGGCCATCCAGCAGCACGGCGAAACCGCTCTCCACGGGCCCAACCGTCGCCGCCTTGTAGAACCGGCGCGGCTTTTCGATTGGCGGGGTCTTCTCGGCCACGGATGATGGCTCCCTGAGCGGCGATATTGCGGGACGGTCGACGGATCGCCCCCTTCAGGGCGTTGAATGATCAAGAATGGCCCCGGGCACAAGGCCCCGGGTCACAAGGAGCGAGCGCGTTTGTCCCTGCCCTCCAAGGATATGATGGCGGCCCTGGCCGTAACCCGCTTTGGGCTGGGCGCGCGCCCGGGCGACATCGCCGCCGCGAGGACGGACCCGCGCGGCTCCCTGCTCGGCCAGATCAGGCCCAAAGGCGCCGACCAGCCCCAGCCGGGCGCCGACACCTCGGCCCAGCGCTACGTCGCCATGCGGGCCTATCAGGAGCTGCGCCGCGAGGCCAAGGACGACGGCGAGCCCCGAAACGTCGCCGTCCAGCAGGCCAACAAGGCCATTCGCGAGAAGGCCGCCGCCGACTTCCTCAGCCGCGCCCAGCTGGGCGCGAGCACGGCCAGCGGCTTTCGCGAGCGTTGGGCGCTGTTCTGGGCCAATCATTTCACGGTCTCGGGCACCAAGGAGATCACCGCCGCCATGGTCGGGCCCTTCGAGCAGGAGGTCATCCGGCCCTACGCCTTTGGTCGCTTCGAGGACCTGCTGGTCGCCTCCAGCACCCATCCGGCCATGCTGACCTATCTGGATCAGTCCCAGTCGGTGGGGCCCGGCAGCATGGCCGGCGCCCGTAACGGGCGGCGCGGCCTGAACGAGAACCTGGCCCGCGAAATCCTGGAGCTGCACACCGTCGGCATCGAGGCCGGCTACAGTCAGGCCGACGTCACCGAGTTCGCCCGCGCCCTGACCGGCTTTACCGTCGGTCGCGAGGACGAGGCGCGGGCCGGCCAGTTCGTGTTCCGGGCCAATGTCCACGAACCCGGGCCCCGCACGATCCTGGGCAAGACCTATGAGGACGACGAGATCGGTCAGGGTCTGGCGGTGCTGAAGGACCTGGCCGCCCACCCGGCCACGGCCCGCCATGTGGCGTTCAAGATCGCCCGCCACTTCGTCGCCGACGATCCGCCGCCGGCCCTGGTGGCGCGACTGGAGCAGAGCTTCCTCAAGAGCGGCGGACGGCTGGACCGCGTGGCCCGCACCCTGGTCGAGGCGCCCGAGGCGTGGGAGCCGGCGGCGGCCAAGTTCAAGACGCCCTACGAGTTCCTGATCTCGTCCTGGCGGCTGATCGGCGCCCAGCCTTCGGCCTATGAGCGCATCACCGTTCCCCTGATCAGCCTGGGGCAGAGAGGCTTCTCGCCCCCCTCGCCCAAGGGCTGGTCGGACATGGCCGGCGAATGGTGCTCGCCCGACGGGCTGATCAAGCGCCTGCAATGGAGCCAGGCCTTCGCCGCCGTGATCGCCGACCGGCTGGATCCCAACGCGGCGGCTGTCGCGGCCCTTGGCGCCCGGCTGACGCCCCCGACCGCCCAGGCTGTCGCCCGGGCCGAAACCCGCAGCGAGGCCGTCGCCCTGCTGCTGATGAGTCCGGAGTTCCAACGCCGATGACCGACTGCCCGATGATGAACCGTCGCCGCGTCCTGGCCTCGGCCGCCGGTCTTGGCCTGTCGGTCACCTTCCTGGGCCGCCCGGCCCTGGCCGACGCCGACAGCGCCCTGGACAAGCGCAAGCTGGTCGTCGTGATCTGCCGCGGCGGCATGGACGGCCTGTCGGTCAGCCCTCCCGTGGGCGACAAGGACTATGAGGGGCTGCGGCGCGGGATCGCCATCAAGCCCGAGGACGGCCTGAAGCTGGACAGCACGTTCAGCCTGCATCCGGCCCTGACCTCGGTTCACGCCCTGGCCCTGAAGGGTCAGGCCCGGATCGCGCCGGCGGTGGCGACGCCCGACCGCGCCCGCTCGCATTTCGAGGCCCAGGACGTGCTGGAAAGCGGCTCGGCCCAGGTCTATGCGACCACGTCGGGCTGGCTGAACCGGACGCTGGAAACCCTGCCCGCCTCGCGCAAGGCCGAGGGCCTGTATGTGGGCGCCACCACGCCCCTGATCCTGCGCGGCAAGGTCCAGGCGGCCAGCTGGTCGCCGGGCAAGGGCGTGGACGAGACCGCCCGCCTGCCCACCCTGCTGCAGGATCTCTACAGGAGCGATCCGCTGATAGGTCCGGCCTTCGCGCGGGGTCTGGAGACCGAGAGCATGGCCCAGGCCGCCATGACCGCCATGGCGCCGCCCGTCGAAAGGGACGGCGTCGCCGCGCCGGGCATGATGGCGCCGGCCGGCCGGGGCGGACGCGAGGGACGCGAGGCGGCCCGCAAGCTGGGCGCGACCCTGGCCGGCTTCATGGTCCAGGACGGTGGCCCGCGCATCGCCGCCATCGCGCTGGACGGCTGGGACACCCACGCCGGTCAGGTCGGCCAACTCAACACCCGGCTGGCCTATCTGGACTCGGTGCTCTCGGGCCTCAACACCGGCCTGGGCGAGGAGTGGAAGAATACGGTGGTCGTCACCGTCACCGAATTTGGCCGCACCGCCCGCGCCAACGGCACCGGCGGCACCGACCACGGCACGGCCTCGACAGCCTTGGTGCTGGGCGGGGCGCTGAAGCCGGGCGGGATCATCGGCGACTGGCCGGGCCTGTCAGCGTCCGCCCTGTTCGAGAACCGCGACCTGGCGCCGACGATGGACATGCGCGGCCTGTTCAAGGGGCTGCTGGGCGACCACATGGGCGTCGATCGCGCGGCGCTGGACAGCCGGGTGTTCCCGGGCAGCGCAGAGGCGAAGGCAGTCACCGGGCTGGTCTAGGCCGGGACCACGTCGAACGCCATGGTCAGGCGGTGCTCGGGCGAGGTGAAGGCCCGGGTGCCGTGCCACATGTAGGACGGGAACAGCACCAGCATTCCCGGCCGGGGGCGCACCTCGTGCTCCGGCTCCAGGGCCGGACGGGTGACGCAGCCGGGCTGGCCGAACTTGATCCAGCCTTCGCGCGCGCCCTCGTCGGCCACGCCGCCGGGCAGGTCCAGATAGAAGGCCGACGAGATCCAGCCCTGCGGGTGCACGTGGTCGGCGTGAAAGCCGTTGGGCGACAGCCTGACCGACCAGCCGCCGCTGACCCGGAAGTCGCCGCCGGCCCGGGCGCGCAGCGGGTCGTCGCCGGAACCGATGTCGGCCAGGTAGCGCGCCACCACCTTGCGGACCTGGGCGTAGAAGGCCTGGAACAGCGGGTCGGGCGACTGGTGCAGCGAGGGCACCTGGCTGCCGCCGCGCAGGGACTGCTGCAGCGGATGGGTCTTGAAGTCGTGCCGCTCCGCCAGCCGCGCGCGCAGGGCGTCGAGATAGGCGTCCAGGCTGTCCCAGCCCTCCGGGGTGGGCAGGGTGTAGGCCCGGACAAGGCCCTCATAGTCGTTCAGCACCGCGCGGCGCGGATCGCCGGACAGCCGCCAGGCCGTGGCTTGCAGGGCCAGGCCATGCTGATCCAGCGGCGCGACCGCCCTCAGGCGTTCGACCGTCAGAGACGCGGCGGCCGGATCGCCGACCGCCAGATGGGCCTCAGTCAGGGCGATCAGCACCTGGGGCGCCTGCGGGACCAGGCGTTCGGCGGCCTGGGCGTGGGCCAGCATGGCCTGCGTCTGGCCGACCTCGCCGGCCATGTGCGACGCGGCCAGCAACAGCAGCGCGTCGTTCGGTTGACGGATCAGGGCGTCGTCGAGCGTGGCGAAGGCGGCGGCCTTGTCGCCCGCGAATTCCTCGACCGTGCTCTTGAGCAGGATCAGCTGGCTGTCGCCCGGCGCGCGGGCCAGCGAAGCGGTCAGGGTCTCCAGCGCGTGATTCAAATCGCCCGAGCGCATCCAGCGCAGCTGGGCCAGGTTGCGATGGGCCTCGGCGAAGCCGTCGCGGCGGGCGATCGCGGCGATGAACGCGGCCTCGGCCTCGTCATAGCGCCCCTGCCCTTGCAGGGCGCGGCCCAGCACAAGATACGCCTCGGGCGCGTCCAGCCCCAGGGCGATGGCCTTGCGGATGGCCGTCTCGCCCTCTTCCGCCTGAGCCAGATCACCAAGGGTGGCGGCCAGATTGTACCAAGCGATGCGGTCATTCGGCGTGGCGGCCACGGCCCGGCGGTTGAAGATCAGCGCCTCGTCATGACGGTCGACGCCCTTCAGCGCCGCCGCATGGACGATCAGCATCCCGGCTCCGGCCTGCGGCGAAGCCGCTGCCGCGCGCGTCAGGGCGACCGCGTCGGTCGAGCGGCCCTGGTCCAGAAGCGTCCAGGCTTGCCGAACGACCTCCGCCGTCATCGACGCTTGATCTGCTTCTTCGCGAACGGATCCTGGTCGGCCTCGTCTTCGGAGAAGCCGAACTTGGCGAAGCCCGCCTTCAGCTCGGGGCTGATCGGCGCCTCGATGAACAGCATGCCCACCGACGGGTGCGGCAGCATCACCGAGCGGGCGTGCAGCTGCAGCTTCAGGCCTTCCGACAGCTGGGTCGACTTCTCGTCGCTGTACTTCGGGTCGCCCAGGATCGGGTGGCCGATGGCCTTCATGTGGGCGCGCAGCTGGTGCGTGCGGCCAGTGTGCGGACGCAGGGCCATGAAGGTGACGCGGGGACCCGCGCGGCTGATCGAGACGAACTCGGTCTCGGCCGGCTGGGCGTCCTTGTCCTTGGGCTCGGCGGGAACCACCAGTTCGCGATCGCCCACGCCGCGCTTGGCCAGGTGCAGTTCGATCACGCCCTCGACCGGGTGCGGGTTACCCTGGACGATAGCCCAGTAGGTCTTCTGCGCCTTGCGCTTGGCGAACGAGCCCGACAGGCGGGCCGCAGCGGCGGGCGTCTTGCCCAGCAGCAGCACGCCCGAGGTGTCGCGGTCCAGGCGGTGGACCAGTTTGGGCCGGTTGACGCCCTCGCCCCAGGCCGACAGCAGCTTGTCGATGTGGTGCGTGGTCTTGGTCCCGCCCTGCACGGCCAGGCCGGCGGGCTTGTTCAGGGCCAGGACTTCCTCGTCCTCGTACAGCACCAGCGACTTGGCGAAGGCGATGTCGCGCTTGGACAGGACCAGCTTTTCGTCGGGATCAGGCGCGTCGGGCAGCGGCGGCACGCGCACCTGCGAGCCGGCCGCCAGCTTGGTGTCGGCCTTGACCCGCGAGCCGTCGACCCGCACCTGACCGGAGCGGAACAGCTTGTTGAGCTGGATGTGGTTGAGGTGGGGCCAGCGGCGCTTGAACCAGCGGTCCACCCGGGTGCCATCCTCGCCCGCGTCCACATAGAGCGTGCGTACTTCTTTCATGCCGCGAACATCCTGCGGGCGATCAGAAGGCCCGCGTAAAGGGCCGCCACGGACAAAAGCACGCTGGCGGCGGAATAGGTGAAGGCCTGGCCGTAGGCGCGCTTCTGAATCATCAGCGCGGTCTCCAGCGAAAAGGCCGAGAAGGTCGTGAAACCGCCCATGACGCCGACGGCGAGCAAAAGGCGGACCGGTTCGTGGTTGGCGTTGCCACGATGCGCCAGCCAGGAAGCCAGCACGCCCATCAGGAAACCGCCGATCACATTCACCGCGAAGGTGCCGTAAGGCCAAGCCGACCCCATCAGCCGGAGGGCCTGAGCGCCCACCAGATAGCGGGCGACCGAGCCGACGGCGCCGCCGGCGGCTACGAGAAGCAGTTTGGTCATTGGCTCCTTATGCGCCGAGCGGGGCCGAACGCCAAGTCGCGCACGGATTTCTTCAAGGTGAACGGGGTCGGAAACCTTGTTTCTGAACGAGAGGTTAAGCGTGCTGACGGCATTCTGGCCGCTCCTCTTATGAACCGAGCCCCATGCCCTTCGACAGCCACGACCAGGACGATACGACCCAGCGTCTCGCTCTGCCGGCCCCGGTCCTGCACCGGCTGGCCGGGACCGAGCTGATCGCGCGCGGCTCGGTGAACGTCATCAGCGTCAAGGCCATCCGCGCCTGGGCCGGCGACTGGTGGTCGCAGAAGCGTGGCGACGTCTGGACCTATGTCGAGCGCAAGCTGACCGAACACCTGGACCGCAACGACATGCGGGCCCGGATTTCCGACAGCGAATTCCTGATCGCCATGAACAGCGACCAGGGCCTGGCCGCCCAGGCCACCAGCGTTCGTATCCTCGAAGACGTCCTGACCCACCTGCTGGGTTCGGTCGACACCAACGACCTGGGGATCAGCTCGGTCATCGGCCTCGACAACGGCGAGGCGGTCTGCCGCCGGATCGACGCGGCCACGGTGCTGGCGGCCCGCGCCCGTCGTGACTCCCAGCGCTCGCCGGTGCGTCGCGCGGTCGAGGCCGGCGATGAGGCGCGCCGCACGCCGGTGGCCTTCACCACCGCCGCCGGCGCGGCCCTGCGGGTCGACTTCACCCTGGAACATGTGGTCAGCCTGCGCCGCAACGTCGCCACGGCGATCCGCATCGAGCCCGTGGTCACCCATCTGGGCAGCGGCCGTCAGGCCAGCTCGCGCGCGGTAAGCCGCCTGCCCGACCGCGACATCGCCTTCATCGACGAGGCCACCCTGAAATATGCCGCCCTGTTCGCGCGCGGCGCCCAGGGCCACAACGTCCCCGACCTGATCCTGCCGGCCTCGTTCCGCACCCTGGGCACCCAGCGCGGCCGCGACATGCTGACCGGCACGCCGGGCCTCTCGCTGGCCCTGCTGCGTGGCGGCGTGATGATCGAACTGGTCGACGTCACGCGCGGCACGCCTTCGGGTCGCCTGATCGAGGTGGTGGGCCTCCTGAAAGCCCTGACGCGCGGCGTCATCGCCCGCGTGCCGCCGGAAAAGGACGCCCTGCGCGGCCTCAAAGAGGCGCGGCTGAACGGCCTGACCCTGGACGCCTCGGACCTGACCGGCCCGGCCGAACGGGTCGCCACCGACATCATGACCTTTGGCCGCGACGCCAAGGGCGTGGCGCCGATGACCATCCTGCAGGGCCTGGCCGCCGAGGGCTATTTCGCCGCGGCCGAGACAGCGGGCCTGACCCACGCCGCCCTGCGCGCCACCCACCCGTTGGCGGCGGCGGCCAAGGCCACGGCCACGGCCACGGCCGCCTGATCAGATCCTGCTGAGACCGTAGCCGACCGAGCGGATGATCTCCTGCGCCACATAGGCGTCGGCGTCGCGCGGCGCGGGGCCCTTGCCGAAGACGACTTCCAGCGAACTGCTGACGGTCGGACCCGGACCGAGGTTGAAGCTGGTCCCGATGCCCAGCCCCACCGAACTGCGGCCGCCATAGCTGCCGGAGCCGCCGCCGACCGACAGGCGCGGACCGCTGCCCGCCCCCGTGCTCGAGGTCAGGCGATCCGAGACCCGGAACCAGTCATAGCCATCGCGCACCGCCAGCTCGGCCGCGCGCAGCAGGGCGTAGTCGGAAACCTGCTCCACCGACGCGCCGGGACCGCCCTGGAAGGTGACGCGGTAACGGCCCGGCTCCAGACGGAACTCCGAATAGCCGACGCCCGCTGACGCGGTTCGGGCCGCATAGAGGGTTGGCGCGCTGGCGCAGCCGCTCAGCAGCATCAGGGACAGGGCAAGACCGGCGAGGCGTTTCATGGCGTTTCTCCTGACGGTTAAACGGTCTGGCTAGGCGCGCTGTTCCGGCAGCGGCAGGCCAAGCTTTTCCAGCATCGCCGCCATGTCGGCCGGGATCGGCGCGGCGATCCGGCGCTCTCCCCCCTCGGGATGGGGAAAGACCAGATGGGCGGCGTGCAGCATCAGGCGCGGCACCGCCGTCCCGCCCAGCATCAGGGCTCCGCCATAGCGGCTGTCGCCCGAGATAGGCCGGCCGATCGAGGCCATGTGGACGCGCAGCTGGTGCATGCGGCCGGTGTCCGGCGACAGCTCGACCAGGGCGGCGGTCGCGTTGGACGACAGGGTGCGATAGCGGCTGCGGGCCGTCTCGGCGTCGGGGTGGTCGGGCGCACAGACCCGCATATAGGCCTCGCGGCCGATCGACTCGCGGCGCAGCGGGCTGTCGATCATGCCACCCTTGGGCTCCGGCGCGCCCGGGGCGACGATGGCCATGTAGGACTTGCGAAACCGCTTACCCATCAGGGCCTTGCCCAGGAACGCCGCCCCCGGCTTGGTCTTGGCGGTCAGGATGACGCCGGAGGTGTCGCGGTCCAGACGGTGGATCAGGCGCGGACGCGGCCGGCCGGGCCGCGCGAAGGCCCACAGCAGGTCGTCCAGCGTATGGGCCTGGATGCGGCCACCCTGGCTGGACAGGCCGGCGGGCTTGTTCAGCACGATGATGCTGTCGTCCTCGTGCAGCACCCATGACCGGGCAAGCGCGATCTCGTCCTCGGTCAGTGTGATGGGCGCGTCGGAGGCCTTGGGTTTCGGCGCGAGGGGCGGACGGCGGGGGGGACGCGTGGTCATCGCCCGTCTTTGCGCAGCTTGTTCCACGCGTCCAGCCGTTCCCGAACCTTGGCCTCGGCCCCGACGGCCTTGGGCTCATAGAACCTGGGCCGCGCCATGCCGTCCGGGAAGTAGTTCTGGCCCGAGACGCCCCCCTCGACGTCGTGGTCATAGGCGTAGCCGTCGCCATAGCCGAGCGACTTCATCAGCTTGGTCGGGGCGTTGAGGATGTGGGCCGGCGGCGCCAGGGAGCCGGTCTCCTTGGCCGCGCGGCGGGCGGCCTTGAAGGCGGTGTAGACAGCGTTGGACTTGGGGGCGCTGGCCATGTGCACCACGCACTGCGCCAGGGCCAGTTCGCCCTCGGGGCTGCCCAGGAAGTCGAAAGCGTCCTTGGCGGCCGTGGTCAGCAGCAGGCTCAGCGGATCGGCCGCGCCGATGTCTTCCGACGCCATGCGCACCAGGCGGCGGGCGATGAACAGCGGGTCCTCGCCGCCCTCCAGCATGCGCGCCAGCCAGTAGAGCGCCGCGTCCGGATCGCTGCCGCGCACCGATTTGTGCAGGGCCGAGACGAGGTTATAGTGCTCCTCGCGGTTCTTGTCGTAGGCGGGCCGACGCTTCTGCAGGAATTGACCCAGCTGCGTGGCGTTGAGCGGGCTGTCCGTGCCGACCGACAACAGGGTCTCGGTCAGGGTCAGCAGGTAGCGCCCATCACCGTCGGCCATGGCGATCAGGGTGAAGCGGGCGTCGGCGTCCAGCGGCAGCTTGCGGCCTTCGACCTCTTCGGCCTTGGCCAGCAGGGCTTCCAGCGCCTCCTCGTCCAGGCGCTTGAGCACGAAGACCTGACAGCGTGACAGCAGAGCGCCGTTCAGCTCGAACGACGGGTTCTCGGTGGTGGCCCCGACCAGGGTGACGATCCCCTCCTCCACGAACGGCAGGAAACCGTCCTGCTGGGCGCGGTTGAAGCGGTGGATCTCGTCGACGAACAGCAGGGTGCTCTGGCCGGCCATGCGACGGCCGCGCGCCTGTTCGAAGGCCTTCTTCAGGTCGGCCACGCCCGAAAACACCGCCGAGATCTGCTGGAACTCATAGCCGCCGGCCTTGGCCAGCAGGCGGGCGATAGTGGTCTTGCCGGTGCCGGGCGGCCCCCACAGGATCATCGACGACAGCCGCTTGGCCGCCGCCATCCGGCCAATCGGCCCCTCGGGACCCAGCAGGTGCTCCTGCCCCACCACCTGCTCAAGCGTCTGGGGCCGCAGGCGCTCGGCGAGCGGCGTGGGCGCATGCGGCGTCAGGCCGGCGGCTTGGAAAAGATCGGACATGGCTATGGTCTACAAAACTGCGACGACCATGACCAACGAAGAAGACCCGGCGCGGGGTTCCGCGCCGGGTCCATCATTCTGGCCTGATCAGCGCATCAGGTGTTTAACCGCGCCGTGATCCGCTGGCCGCCGCGTTCGATGGTCACGGTCCAGACGCGATTGCCGCTGTTCGACAGCGCGGTCAGATCAGAGACCGTGTTGATCGGCCGACCATTGACCTCGCGGATGAAATCGCCGGGACGCAGGCCGGCGCTCAGCGCAAAGCCCTGGCCGATCTTGCTGACCAGCACGCCCCGGCCCGCGAACGGGTCGGCGCCCAGGTCCTGGGCCACGGCGGGCGACAGGTTCAGCACCGTGGCGCCGTCGAAGGGGCTGCGGCCGGTCAGGGTCTTCTCGTCACGGGCCGGGCTTTCGGGCGCGGCCTCGGCGCGGACGGTCAGGGTCTGCTCCCGCTCGCCGCGGCGGATCACCATCGGCACGCGATCGCCCACCTTGTGGGTGCCGATCGCGAAGGCGCCGCCGCCCTCGTCGTTCACGACCTTGCCGTCGATCGACAGGATGATGTCGCTCTCCTGCAGCCCAGCCTTGTCGGCCGAGGAGCCGGGATAGACCTGGGCCACCAGCACGCCGCGCGGCGCGGGCATGCCCAGGCTGCGGGCGATCTCGGCGGTGACGGGCTGGCCCTTCACGCCCAGCCAGGGCCGAACCACGCTGTGGCCGCCGCCCAGGGCAGCGTTGACCACCTGCTTGACCACGGCGGCGGGGATGGCGAAGCCCACCCCGCTCGACGAGCCCGAACGCGAGATGATGAAGGTGTTGATGCCGATCAGGTCGCCGTCCATGTCGACCAGCGGACCGCCGGAATTGCCCGGATTGATCGAGGCGTCGGTCTGGATGTAGCTGCCGAAGTCGGCCGCGCCGACATCGGTGCGGGCCATGGCCGAGATGATGCCGTTGGTGACCGTCTGGCCGACGCCGAAGGGATTGCCCAGGGCCAGGACCAGGTCGCCGACCTCGAGCTGTTCCTGGTCGTCGATGGCCATGACCGGCAGGCGCTCGCCTTTGGTGTCGATCTTCAGCACGGCCAGGTCGGCGCGCGGATCGTCGAGCAGGACGGTGGCGATGAACTCGCGGCGGTCGGCCAGCTGGACGGTGATGTCGCCCCGGCCTTCGACGATGCCTTCGATATTGTGGTGGTTGGTGATGATCACGCCGTCGGCGCGAACGATCGCGCCCGAGCCCAGCGAGCCCTGCACCTGATCGCGCGGCGCGCCGCCGCCGCCCATGAAGAAGTCCCAGAACGGATCGCGGGCCTGGGTGCGAACCACCCGGCGGCTGGCCACGTTGACCACGGCCGGGGCGGCCTTCTTCACCACCGGCGCGAACGAGGCCTTCATCGAGGCAGGATCGCTGGGCGCGCGGCGGGTGGGCTGGGCCAGATCCGGGATCGCCTGGGCGTTGGACTGGCCTTGCGGCGAACAGGCCGCCAGCAGGATCAGGGCGGGAAGCAAAGCGCGATGGGCTCGCATGGGTGTGGAGCGTCTCCTTGTCAGCAGCCCGGACATCAGCCGAGCTTTCGGGCGCATTGATGGCCGCGCGGTGACCTAACCTGTCAGGCCGGGCGCGGTTCCGCTGAGATAGGGTGCGCGAAACGGAACGCCAGAGCCGTTCCGGCCAGCATCAGGGCCGCGGCGATCAGCACCGGCAGGCCCGGCATGTGCAGGGTCGCGTCGTGCCGCACCGCCCAGGCGAACGGAGCCAGATAGAGCGTCGGACCAATGATCGAGGATATCCCCATCATCGCCGAATTGGCGCCCTGCAGCTGCCCTTGCTCATGGGGCGAGACCCGGCGGGTCATCAGACCCTGCAGGCCCGGCTGGATCAGGCCCGAGAAGGCGAAGAAAGGCAGGCCGCACAGATACAGCCAGCCTGTCGGGGCCAGGGCGTAGATCAGAAAGCCGACGAAGCCGCAGAACAGGCCGATTAGCAGCGCGCCGCGCTCGCCCACCGCCTTGACGATCCGGCCGACCAGCAGGGCCTGCATCAAAATGCCGGCTATGCCGCTGGCCATCAGGGTCAGGCCGATGGTCTGGACCGACCACTGATAGCGAAAGCCCATGTACAGCACGAAGACCGACGGCAGAACGTTGTGGGCCAGCTGGAACAGGAAGCCGACGCCGGCAAGGCCCAGCAGGTCGGGTTTACTCCGCAACAGGTTCAGCGAGCCGAGCGGATTGGCCTTCTTCCAGTCAAAGGTCTTGATGCGGCGCTCGGGCGGCAGGGATTCGGGCAGGACGAAGAAGCCGTACAGCCAGTTGCACAGGGCCAGGGCCGCGCAGACCAGGAACGGCAGGCGGTGATCGAACTGCCACAGCCAGCCGCCCAGGGCCGGGCCGAAGGTGAAGCCGACGCCGAACGCCGCCCCCATCAGGCCAAAGCCCTTGGCGCGGTTCTCCGGCGTGGTGACGTCGGCCACATAGGCGCCGGCGGTCGAGAAGCTGGCCGCCGTCATGCCGTTGAACACCCGCCCGACGAACAGCCACCACAGGCTGGGGGCGAAGGCCATGAACAGAAAGTCGACGCCCAGGCCGAAGATCGAGGTGAGGATCACCGGTCGACGGCCAAAGCGGTCGGACAGCAGGCCCAGAACCGGCGCGCAGAAGAACTGCATGACCCCCCAGGTCGTGGCGAACAGCACGTTCCACAGGGCGGCGTCGGCGGTGTCGCCGCCGTTGAACCGCTTCACCAGCTCGGGCAGCACGGGGATCATCACGCCCAGCGACAGCACGTCCATCACGGCGGTGACGAAGATGAAGCCCAGGGCCGCCTGTCGGCGTCCGCCCGTGATGGTCTGAGTCATGCGTCGATCTCCCCCGAACGCCCTAGTTGCCGGTCCGCCGCCGCGACCGCAAGGCCGTCCAGCAGATCGCGCCACCATTCCCCGTGCCGGCGCAGGAACAGACCGTCGGGGAAGGTGTGGCGCGCAACATGGGCCTGCGGGACGCTGTCCCAGCCGCGATGCTCGACCGTGACGCGCGTTCCGTCCTCGACGGGCTCGAAGCGAACCTCGACCTCGGTGTCCATGTCGGGGGCGAAGGTCGCCTGCCGCCAGCCGACCACCAGCCGCTGGCCCGGCTCCCAGACCCGCACCCTGCCGACCTCAAACACCTTGCCCGAGGCCAGGCGCTCGACCAGACGGCGGCCGCCCTCGCCGTCTTCAAAGGCCATGACACCGGGCGACCGGGGCGTGAAGGCGAACAGAGAATTGGGCCGCCACCAGGCGGCGATCTCGGTGGTGAAGGCCGCGAAAACCCGCTCGGGCGGGGCCTTGATGCGCAGGGCGACGACGACGCGGGAACTCATGAGCCCTCCACATGGGCTTTCAGCGCCGACAGCTGGTCGACCCAGTGGGTCTCGGCGATCTCCAGCCAGGCCTTGAGCTCGTCCATGGGCCCCGCCCTCAGCTGATAGACCCGCACGCGGGCGTCGAAGTCTGGATGGCTTTCCTCGATCAGTCCCGACTGGCGCAGGGCGCGCAGATGGCGGCTCATGGCCGGCGGGGTCAGGCCGACGGCGTCTGCCAACTCCCCCGCCCGATGCGGTCGCTGACGCAACAGGTCGATGACCCGGCGGCGATGCGGATCGGCCAGGGCAGCCAGGGTGCGGTCAACGGAAGCGGTCACGAGGCCTCGTCTGCGGCGTCGAACACCTTTAGCAGGGCCTTGGACGCGACGCCGCGCCAGGCGGCGGTCAGAGCCCCGGTCGCCGTCGCCTCATCGCAAGCCGCCAGACGCAGCAGGGTCGCGCCCTTGGCGCCCCAACCGCCCTTGACCGGTTCGAACATCGCCGGCTCGGCCGAAACCAGCATCTCCTGCCGTTCGGGCGTCAGCTTGACCATGCCGAAGGCGGCGTCGGGATAGCCCAGGGTCGCGAAAATCCGCCCGGCCCGGAAATCGACCGTGCCCATGTGCGAGCTTTCGACCGCGCCCGGCAGCGACAGGGCGATACGGCGGAAGTCGTCTTGGGTCACCCTGCCCCCGTGATCTTCAGGCCGGTGCGGCGCTCCATCTCCTCGACCGACACGGTCTCGACGTTTCGCGCCACCGTCCAGATGTGGCCCTCGGGATCTTTGCAGCGATAGGTGCGATCACCATAGAACTGGGTCGCGGGCTCAACCAGGATTTCAGCGCCCGCCGCCCGCGCCCGCTCGCAGTGAGCGTCAAGCTCGCCCTCGCTCAGCTGAATATGCACCGTCTGGGTGTTCTTGCCGTGGATCGAGGCCGGACTCTTGTGGTCGTCGCTCCACTCGTTGCCGATCATCACGCAGGCATTGCCGAAGCGCATTTCGGAATGGCCCAGATTGCCGTCAGCATCCTCGACCAGAAAGACCAGCTCGAAGCCGAAGGCCTTTTCCAGCCAGGCCAGGGCCGCCTTGGGATCGCGGTAGCAGACCGCCGAAATCAGGTTGGGACGCCAGTCAGCCATCTCGCCACTCCTATCGGATATAGACAATATTTAACGCATATTGAAACTATATCCGCAAGTCCCGTCAGGCTCCACTCTCCCTGACGACTCGAAGCGCCGCTTGGGAGGCTACCGCAGCGCCGCGCCGGTGATGGCCAAGCTGCCGTCGCCCTTCTCCGGCTTCACGCCCGAGATCCTGGCCAGCAGCGGATAGACGTCGACATTGTCGAACACAGGCAACACCACGCCCGCCTTGATCGAAGGGCCATGGGCGATGAACGCCGCGCGCATGGCCGGGTCATAGGGATCAAAGCCGTGCTGGCCGCCATCCAGCCCATCCCACTTGCCGGGCTTTTCCATCATCTTGCGGGTCGTCACATACCAGCCGGTCTCCGACAGGCAGACGATGGCCGGCACGCGCGGATTGCGGCCATAGTGATAGCGCTCGGGGATCTGGCCCTTTTTCCAGCAGGTCAGATGCGGCAGCGGCTTGAGCAATGCCGCCTCGACCTGCGCCTCATGACCCGGCAGCGGGGTCAGGGCGACGACCGCGCCGGTGGCCACCAGCGACACCTTTGACAGGTCGACCACATCGTCCAGCGGCCAGCGCTGGGCGGCCGGAACCGGGGCCATGCCATGGTCTGCGACGATGACGATGTCGGTGGTCTCCAGCCGACCGCGCGCCTTCAGTCCCTCGACCAGACGCGCAACCGCCTGATCGACCTCCACCGTCGCCGCGCGGCGCTCGGGCGATTGCGGTCCGTAGTGATGCCCGTCGGTGTCGACGACATCGAAATACAGGGTCGAGAACCGCAGCTCCGGGCCCTTGGGGTCATCCAGCCACGACAGCAGTTGGTCGACGCGATCCTTCGACGGCATGGCCTGGTTGAAGGTCATCCAGCGCGACGGACGCACGCCGGCGATTTCAGCCTGCGATCCCGGCCAGAACATCGCCGCCGCCTTCTGCCCCTGTTGCTCGACCGAAACCCAGAACGGCAGGGCCTGGTCCCACCAGCGCCCGTCATTGACGGCCTCGGCGTTGGACATCCTGAACGTCACGCCCGGAATCTGCTCGTCCTGCATGACGTTATTGACGACGCCATTGCGGTCGGGTCGCTTGCCGGTGATCAGGGTGTAGTGGTTGGGATAGGTCAGGGTCGGGAACGACGGCCGCATCGCGCCAAGCGCGCCGCCGGCGGCCAGGGCGTCCATGGCCGGGGTGTCGCCCTTGCCCAGATAGTCGGCCCGGAAGCCGTCGATCGAGACCAGCAGGGTCAGCCGGCTCCTGGGGGGCGCGCTTTCGCCGCCGAGCGAGGCGCAGGCCGACAGCAGCAGGGTGGCGGCCACGGCCACAACGCGGAACAGGCTTTTCATCACACACCTTCTCGACAAGCTTTGGCGTCGATGCCAGCCGGACGTCTCGCCCTTATGACAGGGGCGCATGACAGCGGCGCATGACCTCGTCTTAACTTGGCGGGCGAGAACCGCACCCCCATAGTCGCCGCCATCGGCAGGATTCTCCTGTAACGGAAGCCGCATCCGCATGAGCATCGCCCTTGAGGCCACCGGCCTCACCAAGACCTACGGGACCGTTCGCGCGCTCGACGACTTTTCCATCGCCATACCGGCCGGCGGCGTGTTCGGCGTTCTGGGTCCCAACGGGGCGGGCAAGAGCACCCTGTTCCGCATCGCCCTGGGCCTGGTGCGACCCACCAGCGGGACCGCGCGGCTGTTCGGGGCGCCGGCGGGCGACCTGACCGCCCTGCGCCGGGTCGGCGCCATGATCGAGACGCCGCGCTATCCGCCCTATCTGACCGCCCGCGACACGCTGCGGATGCTGGCCCTCGAAAGCGGGTTCCAGAACCCCGACATCGCCGCCTGGCTTGAGCGGGTCAGCCTGACCCATGCCGCAGACCGCGCCACCGGCGGCTTCTCCGTCGGCATGAAGCAGCGCCTGGGCCTGGCCGCCGCCTTCCTGACCAGGCCCGAACTGGTCATCCTGGACGAGCCGACCAGCGGCATGGACCCGGCCGGCATCCAGGAAATCCGCGCCCTGATCGTCGATCTGGCCAAACACGAGGGCGTGACGGTCATCCTGGCCAGCCACCAGCTGGACGAGGTCAAGCGCGTCTGTGATCGCGTGGCCATCCTGTCGCGCGGCAAGGTCGTGGCCGAAGGCGGCGTGGCTGAACTCACCGCCGGGGAAGCCCGCCTGCGCCTGACCCTGGCCTCTCCCCTCGCCCCGCTCCTGGCGGTGCTGGGTGATCGCGGCGAGGCCGATGGACCCGACGCCGTGCTGGCCGACATTCGGCGCGCCGAGGCGCCCGCCGTGATCCGCGCCCTGGTCGAGGCCGGCGCCGAGATCGTCGAGGCCCGCTGGCGCGAGGTCGATCTTGAAGGCGTCTATCTGAAATCGCTGGGCCAGGCGCCCACGGCCGCCACCCCGGAAGGAGCCGCCTGATGCTGGCCGACGCCATCGCCGCTGAACGCTTCCGCCTGCTGCGCGACCGTTCGGCCCTGTTCTGGGGCTTCGGCTTCGCGCCGCTGGTGGGCTTCTTCCTGGCCATCGGCGGCGACCTGTTCGTGCGCAACATCATCAAGCGGCCGATGCCGGGCGCGACGATCGATCTGGCCGCCCAGGTCATCAAGGCGCTGGGCAATGGCGCCTCGACCATGGCGGCGCTGTTCCTGATGATCGGCGCGGCCTCGATCCTGGCCGGCGACTATCGCTGGGAGACCTGGCGCCTGCGCACGCCGCGCAACAGCCGACTGAACCTGCTGGCCGCCAAGCTGATCGTGATCGGCGAGGCGCTGATGTGGAGCCTCGTCCTGACCGTGGCGCTGACCCTGGCGGCGGCCGTGATCGGCGCGGCGATCAACGGCAAGGCAATCGTCGCCTCGCCCCTGGGCCTTTCCGAAATCGCCGGCGTCTTCGTGGTCACCTGGCTGGAGGCCATGAGCCTGGCCGCCCTCGCCGCCTGCGTCGCGGTCGTCGCGCGCTCGCCGATGGCTGCGGTCGTGGTCTGCCTGGTGGTTCGCTTCGTCCAGTCCATCCTGGCTGCCACCCTGGGCGCGATGGCGCCCGAGCCGACCTGGAAGGTGCTGGCCATCCCCGCCTATGACGCCGACCTGCTCCGCGCCTTCGTCACCGCGCCGTCGCACGCCGGACCGGACAGCGGACCCGCGGGCTGGGCGCTGCTGGTGCTGCTGGGCTGGATCGCGGCGCTGACGGCGGGAGCGATCGTGCTGTTCCAGCGGCAGGATCTGACGCGGGAGTAGCGGCGGCGGGCCCTAGTCAGGGAGCGCCTGCGCGCGTCGGGCGGGGCTCCGCTATTGCATAGGGAGCTGGACGGCCGCACGCTCCCCCCACCCACACTGGAGCCTCCGATGTCCGAATTCGCACCCGCTAGCTGGATCGCGGTCCTCGTGACGATCGGTGGGGCTCTTATCGTCGTCTTCATGAGCCGCAGGGGTCAGTAGCCTCTCCCTAACGCCCGCTCCCCACTCCAGCGGAACGTCGAAACGTCCGCTCTGGGCAGCACATAACTCCAGTTCCGCCACACAAACCCCAAAACGAAAAAGGCCCCGGATCGCTCCGGGGCCTTTTCCGTTCAGCCTGGGCTGAGAATTAGTCTTCGGCTTGGGCCGAGTAGTCCGGGCCCGAGTCCTTGCCCTTGGCCGAGACGTCGCGGTCGACGAACTCGATCACGGCCAGCGGAGCGTTGTCGCCGTAGCGGAAGCCGGCCTTCAGGACGCGGATGTAACCGCCCTGACGCGACTGGTAGCGCGGGCCGATGGCGGCGAACAGCTTGCCGACTTGCTCGACGTCGCGAACGATGCTGATGGCCTGACGACGCGCGTGCAGGTCGCCGCGCTTGGCCAGGGTGACCAGCTTTTCGACGAAGGGACGCAGTTCCTTGGCCTTGGGCAAGGTGGTGACGATCTGCTCGTGCTTGATCAGCGAGGCCGACATGTTGGCGAACATGGCGGTGCGGTGAGCGGACGTGCGGCCGAGTTTACGGTGAGCTTTACCGTGACGCATTGTAGTGTCTCCTGGGCCTTGGCCCGCAGTGGCGCGATCTAGCGCTGATTGTCACCCATCCCAGCCTGTTCCCGGCCGGGTCAGAACGAAGCGCCGGGGCCCTCCACCGCAGAGCGGCTTC
>Ga0209023_10003327_pt1 | contig 19309 bp, 21 predicted proteins | sample LakOneMetagenome_FD_187468 | JGI IMG/M metagenome (GOLD analysis project Ga0209023, IMG submission 187468) | Freshwater and sediment microbial communities from Lake Erie, Canada (SPAdes) (version 2) | ecosystem: Environmental > Aquatic > Freshwater > Lentic | place: Lake Erie, Canada...
TGACAGCTTCTATCGCGAGATGGAAAAGCCGGTCTTCAGATTTATCCGGTCAAAATTGAACGATCCGTTCACTTGCGCCGACATACTCCATGACGTGTTTCTGGATGTGTGGCGCGCTGCGCCGGGATTTGATGGAAGATCGTCGGTAAAGACTTGGGTTTTCTCAATCGCCTACCGCAAGGTGGTGGACTTCATGAGAAAGAACTCCCGCTTCATCGATGAGGATTCGATCCCGGAACAGGAAGATGAAGGTCCGGCTGCAGTAGAATGCATCTGGAAGGCCGAAGAGGCCGACATGCTGCGCGCTTGTCTCGAAACGCTCAAGCCAGATCACCGTCTGGCGGTCGAAATGACGTTCTACAACGATATGAGCTACAAAGAGATTGCTGAAGTAACCAGTGTACCAGAGGGAACGGTCAAAACGCGGGTGTTTCACGCGAAAAGCCTTCTCCTGAGGTGTTTGCAACAACGAATGCGGGCAAAGGTCCGGGAATAAAATGACAGCACAAGAGCACCGCGCAACCGAAGAACTCCTGCCCTTCTGGGCAAATGGCTCGCTTGACGATGACGAGCGGCTGCAAGTGGAACGCGCTCTCAAAACCGACGTCGGCCTGAGCGAACAGGTCGCGATGCTCCGTCTGATCCGTGGCGCCATGCAAGACAACGACGATATTCAGTCTCCCGGCGAATTCGGCCTTGCCCGCCTGCACCGCGCTCTCGATCGTGAAACGGTGCAGCCATCCGTCACGCGCCGGACTGCAGCTATTTCCGCGCTTGCCGCTGCGGTTGTCGGCGGTCTTGTCGTGTTCGGTCTCGAACAAGGTGGACAGGATGACGTTTATCGCCAGGCTTCCACCGTTCTCAACCAACCAATGCTGACCGTCGCCTTCTCTCCCGACGCGTCCGAGGCGTCGATCCGCACTCTTCTGCAACGCTACAGCCTGTCCATCGTTGATGGACCATCGGCTCTCGGCCTCTACTTCCTCTCGTTCCCCGAGGGCACTGACGCCGACGAGCTGAGCCGTAACTTGCGCGCCGAAACGACAATCATTCAGAGCGCAGACAAATCCGAATGAGCTTTTGGAAGATTCTCGCGATTGCTGCCGTCCTGACGGCGGCTCCCCAGCTGTCGCTGGCCGAGGATTCTTGCTCTGGCGGTGGTTGCGGTCAACCGGATGCAGGCGCACCGGCCAATCCGTCACATCCCACTCATCCCAACCATCCGACGCACCCAACGCATCCCACTCATCCGACGCACCCGACCAAGCCTGGCACTTCCGGCCATACGGAACCAAATCCTTCCGAAGAACCGGGACCGACAACAAACGGAGAGCATTCTTCCGACGGGCCGCGCAATGGCCCGCCTCCAATCGTCGCACCGGGCGAAGGCGAATACCTGCTGTCCGGAACTGCTGACCAGATCCGTACCGCCGAAGCAATTGCCACCAAGACCGGTGCAACCGTCCTTCGCCGCGAAAAACTCTCGTCGCTCGGTGTCGGCATGCTGGTTCTGGATCTTGGCGGTGGTAGCCTCGACGACCTGCGCAGGGCACTCGACCAGAATGGCGTGAAAGTATCGGTCGCCGACAATTCCACCTACAAACCCGCAGCCACTGTGCGGACCTACGCGACCGATCTTGTCGGCGCCCAATCCATAGGTGAATGCCCTCCCCTCAAGGGGATCAAGATTGGCCTGATCGACGGTCCAATCGACCTGTCTCAGCCGACACTTCACGGGGTCGATATCACCATCAATCGCATGATCTCGCCCGATGCCAAGGAAGGTAGCATGTCGCATGCCACCGATCTTGCCGCACTGATCGCCGGAAAGGGCACCGCGCCAGGTACAGGCGGATTAGCTCAAGGGTCGCACATTTATGCGGCCTCAGTTTTTGAGCGCTCGCGTGACGGCGACGTGGCGCGTGCCGAATCCATTGCTTCAGCTTTGGAATGGTTGATCGCCAACAACGTGCAGATTGCCAACCTTTCGCTTGCCGGTCCTCATAACGAGGTGCTCGCCAGCATCATTGACCTGCCCGTCATGCGTGGCATCACCATGCTGGCCTCCGTCGGCAACGACGGCTCGCGCCAGGTCGCCTTTCCGGCGTCCGACCCGAACGTCATCGGCATCACCGCCGTCGACGCCAACAAGCGCCGCTATGCCAAGGCAAACATCGGCGAGGGTGTAGATTTCGCAGCACCCGGCGTAGACGTTGCCGTGCCAATGGGCGACGGCGCCACATACCGCACCGGAACCTCCTTCGCGACTGCCTATGCGACGGCAATCTTTGCACGCAACTTCGCCGAGGACGGTAATTCCGCCAGCATAGACACTGAAAGCAAATCTGCCGAAGACCTCGGCCAACCCGGCTTCGACGACAATTACGGCTGGGGTCTGCTGAAAATCAGCAGCTGCAAAAAATAATTTGAACCATTTGGACTATTCCAACGACTAATTTGATGAAGGGTCTGGGGCACAACTTTGTAATGAGTGTGGTCGGTTAATTTCACGGAACCCGGTTGTGTTGGGGAACCGTTGTGTTCGGGGCATCTTCAAGTTGATTGTAGCGCCTTGCTGTTAAGTGGTGTCTGTGTAACGAGTTGGGTCAGGCTTACAGTCCGCGTCGGTCGATGCGCGCCGCAATGTTGCAGCGCAGGCATCGGCCGGCTGCGTAGGGTGGGTGTAAGTCATGAGTTCGGCGAAGGCCTGTGAGTGAGCGGTCCATCAGGACCGCTCCTCGCTTTTTCCGCTCCAATATGTCGAACTCCCCCGTATTTCCTTCCGACCTTCCGTCCCTCGGGTTTTCCGCGCTTGGCCATCTGTGCCCAAGTCGATAGACATGCGCCAGTGTAAGTGTTGCAGAGGCACCCGGCCTCGGTTCCCCGTCCCTGACCGGAAGCCGCCATGCCCGACACCGATCAACGAAGTCGCGCCACCGACCGGAGACTCTCTGACGATGAGAGTCTCGAAACCCTGCCGTGGTCGGCACTTGCAAACAAACTCACCCTCGCAGCCATCCTCCTGACAGCCGCACTCTTCCGCCTCGCTTACGTGACACAGCCGCTGACCGACGCCTTCAGCTGGCGTGAGGTGTCCACGGCAATGATGGCCGACAATTTCCAGCACAACGGCTGGAACATCTTTTACCCCGAAGTCAGTTGGACCGGTCCGGGCCCAAGCTATCAGGGACGCGAGTTCCAGTTGCTCAGCTACCTGAGCGCCCTCTTGAACGCCATGTTCGGCTGGCACGACTGGACAGGTCGCGCGGTCGCCGCCGCCTTCGGCATTGTCACGACCCTTGCCCTGCATCGGCTGACCGCCCGCATCTGGGACGAAACGCACGCCCATGCGGCCGCGCTTGGCTATGCGATCCTGCCGGCCGCTGTGATGATCGACACGTCTTACCTGCCCGACCCGGCGATGCTAGCCCTTGTCACGCTTGGCCTGTGGCTCTTCGTGATATTTGCGCAAACCCTGAACTGCGAAATCCTGCTCTATGCCGCCGCCAGCCTGACACTCGGCGTGCTTGCCAAGCTTCCCGGCCTCAGCATAGCGCTTGTCGTCGCACCAATACTGGCAAACCTCTCTCAAAGCGGCCACCGATCAGAGGCGCTGAGGGCGGCCCGTTGGCTTGGCGCAGGTTTCCTGCTGGTCGTGGCCTACTACGCCTGGGCGGTATACCTCGGGCGCACCACGCCGCCCTTCCACGTCGCCGGTCACGGTTACATCTGGGAGGTCGGTCCAGGCACATTCCTGCACGACTGGTTCTATCTGCCACGCCTTTGGCAAAAGTCTGTCGGCTGGTTCTATGGCGCACCGTTCCTCATCTTGATCGGCGTTGGTCTCTGGAGCATCCCCAACGCACAGACCTTCCAGCCCTCTTCGCGAAACGCACCCATATTCGTGCATCTGCCGCTCATCTGGCTCGGCAGCGGCGTCTTGCTCTTCGCCATCGCCGCCCGCGAGATCTCGGCAAATCCGTGGAACCTGCACTACCTGAACGTCCCTCTTGCGATTTTCGCGGGCCGAGGCGCCATTGTCGCGGTTCGGGCCGGTGGCACCATGATCTCGTCAGCTTTCGGGCTGGCGCGGCTCGCAACGCTCGTCGCGTCGGTCCTGATCTTGGCTACGCTGCCCCTGCTGACGGCTATGAAGTTTCCCTATGCGGCGGCTGGGCAAACCCTTGGCGAAGCCCTTGCCGCTCAATCCGTTCCCGGCGATCTGGTCATCGCTGTCGCGCCGACCGTCGGCGACCCCATCGCGATCTACTATGCCCATCGGCGCGGCTGGGTATTCCCTCCCGGCGGCGGCACCTCGGACTGGTCAGAACTCCTGCCGGACGGCGCAGAAGCCATCGCCGCCGTCACTGACCTGCGCGACAACGGCGCTGACTGGTTCGCCGTCAGCAAGCAGGCGCGCGACAGTCTCGGCCAACACTTCATGGCCCATCACATGCAATTGCTGAAATGGCTCGACGAGACCGCCACCAAGACCGCCGACACCAAAGCATATGTGATCTATCGTTTGGGCAAATAGGAAACGCGGCCCGAAACCGGACCGCGCCTTGTCAATCGTTCCCTTAGAACGAGATGTTGTAGCTGACCCGCAGCCCAACTTCCGGCGTCGAGCCATAGGCAGGCGACCCAATCGTCGCACCGATGCTGAGGGTATGGCGCGGATCGATGTCACGCATGAAATCCACACCGATATAGGGACGGATCTCGTTGCGCTTCAGCGTCTGACCAGCGGCAAGCACGCCGGACCCCGGCAGCGTCGTCGTTCCCGTCAACATCACTTCGTCATAGCCGAGATCGGCCTCGATCCCGGCTTCAAGCCGCAGGCGGTTCTTGTCCGATATCTTGCGTTCGCCGCTCAGGGCCAGCGTGGCATAGGTCGACTGCACGGTCTGCCGATCATAGGATGCCGGGAACAGCGCGCTGGCGCTTTCCACATAGGCGTCCTGACGGGTACGGACATGGGTGATCCCCATGCTCGGCGTCAGCAGCCAGTCACCGCGCTCCACACCGTAGCCAAGTTTCGCGCTTACCACGGCCGTATCGACAGTGGTTTCGCCAACCGTGACCTGCACGTTGCTCAGGCCAACACCGCGACGGACCGAAATGTCGCTCTGACCCCAACCAATGTGCGCACTGGCCTGAAGCCCGGTCTTCTTGGAACCGCCTTCGCTATAGTCTGCCCACAGGCCGATTCCCGTCATCGACGACGATGAAACCGTGCTGTTGCCCGAATTGCCTGCGCTGCCCAGCGCCAGAGTTCCGCCCGCAGTCACTTGCGGCCCGAACGCCTTGCCAAACGACAGAAGTGCGACGCCATAGGTCTGGCGTCCTGCCGCATCGGTCGCGCCTGTTTCCGCACCAAGGGTCGTGCGGACGCAATAGTCGGCGCCGTCAGCGATCGTGCAATGGTCCTGCGCCCAAGACTTCACCAGCCCCGCCTGATCATCCAGCACAACTGCCGTGCTGTTCGCCTGATCGATGAACGAACTGCGGATGTTGGTCAGGTCCTGAAGCTTGGTCTTCCAGATGAAGGCGTGGGTCTGCCCCGGAACGGCGGTCTGCGAATAACCGACAACGACCGACCCATCCGCGCTGACACCCGTCGCATTCGAGGTGTTACCGCCAAGCGTTCCGAGATCCTGCATCCCGCCCGATGTCCAGCGGAAGGCATGCGAATAGCCAGCATTCGTGTCGGCTTGGCCAACGATGGTCGAGCCACTTGCATTCATCGCTGAGGTGAACGAACTGCCGGCATTGCCAGTGGCAAGTGTCCCGAGGTCCTGCATACCCGCACTGGTCCAGCGGAACGCATGTTGCTGCATGCCGGTCGCGTCAGTGTCCGAATAGCCTGCCACAATCGATCCGTCTGCGCTGACAGAGCGGGCGAACGAATATTCGCCGGTTCCGATTGTCCCAAGGTCCTGAATGCCAGCCGAGGTCCAGCGGAAGGCATGAGATGCGCTGTCCGTGTCCGCCACACCAACGACTGTCTTGCCGTCTGCGCTGATGTCGATGGCGAATGACGTGCCGTTGTTCCCGGTCGCCAAAGTGCCAACATCGCTCATCCCAGCAGAGGTCCAGTGAAAGGCGTGAACGTTGCCGCTGTCGGTCGTCGAATAGCCAGCAACGGCCGCGCCATTCGCGCTGACAACCTGACCGTAAGAGCTTCCCGCGTTCGCTGTCTCCAGCGTGCCCAGATCCTCCATTCCGGTGCCTGCGGTCCAGCGATAAGCGTGGGTGGCGCTCGTCGTATCCGAATAGCCAACCACCGCCGTCCCATCTGCACTCAGAGCGTAGCCATATGACGCCCCTGCAGCGGACAAAGCACCAAGATCCTGCATCCCCGCATTGGTCCAACGGAACGCATGAACCGCGCCAGATGCCGTGTAGGAGTGACCGGCAATCACCGAACCGTCGGCACTGACCGACGTACCCTCAGAGTAGCCGCCGTTCCCCGGGATCAGCGTTCCAAGATCCTCGATCCCCGATGCGGTCCAACGATAGGCGTGACGGTCGCCTGCATCGTTTGTCGCAACACCCGTGATCACAAGACCGTTCGCACTAACCGCTTTGGCTGTCGAATAGCCGGAGTCATCGGCCTGCAATGTGCCGAGGTCATTCATCTTGTTGACCGTCACAGACTGGGCACGCGCCGGAGCGGCAATTGCGATGATGGAAATGGTTGAGGTTACGGGCGGGGCAATAGCCACCAGAAGGGCGAGCATGCTCACCCGATTTGCGGAATACATAGATACAAAACCCAATAATTAATTAGCGCTGAAAACACGCAGTGAGTGGAATTGGCAAGTGGTCGTCGAATAGTCAGGTCTGGTCAAAACAGTCGGTCGTCTAATGTGAAAAGGAACTAATTCACGACTATGCATTAATCAAATTGAATTTGTCTCTTTGCTTAACGACCTGACCCAAGCGGGTTTTTTGTCTCGACACCCGGCTCAATTACACCGGAAGATCGCGATTGTTCACAATTGCTTCCATCGTAATGCAGGAGGTCACTGCCTCCAGTTCCACCTTCTCGATGAGTCTCTGATAGACACGGTCAAAGTCGTTCATGTCCTCGGCCACGACCTTCAGCATATAATCGTAGTCCCCGGCTATGCGGTAGAAGTCGATCACATTCGCAATCGCCTCCACCTCCTTGCGGAACAGTTGCAACCAGTCGCGCGAATGATGCTTGGTGCGGATCATCACGAACACCGTCAGTCCCAAACCCAGCGCCTTGGCATCGAGCCGCACGGTGTGTCCCCTGATTAACCCAGCGTCATGCAACGCCTTCAGTCGCCGCCAGCAGGCGTTCTGCGACATGCCCACCTGCTCGGCCAGATCGCGCTGCGACAGCGACGCATCGCGTTGCAGCGCGCGAAGGATTTTTCGATCAATCTGATCCAGCTTTACGACATCCATCGCGCATTTGACCCAATATTGGCAACCAATGAGGATGATTCAGGTAAGGTTTTTACCATACCGGATAAGGTATGATCTTTCCAACATCCAAAATATCACAAGGCGCCTTAATGACCATCGCTTCGCCAGCCGACCGCATCGCCAGCTTCGCCGCCGCACTTGCCGGGCCGGACCGCATCGAACGCTTACGTGCGGGAATCATTGGCGAAGGGGCGATGGTCCACGGCCCGTTCGGCCCCCACTCCCTCGTCTATGCCGACTACGTTGCCTCGGGCCGCGCGCTGCGTCAGGTCGAGAGCTTCGTGATGGAAGAGCTTTTGCCCTACTACGCCAACAGCCACACCGAAGCCTCCTACTGCGGCGAGCAGATGACCCGCATGCGTCGCGAAGCCCGCGCCATCATCGCCCGCCTTTGCGGCGCCGATGACCGCTTTGCCACCATCTTCGCCGGAGCGGGCGCAACCGCGGGCCTGAACCGCATCGTCTCGCTTCTTGGCGTGCCGGAAGCAGTCAGGGCAGGACGGCGCGCCGTTGTCTTCATCGGCCCGTACGAACATCACTCGAACATCCTGCCCTGGCGCGAAAGCGGTGCCGAGGTGATCGAGATTCCCGAGGCCGCAACCGGCGGTCCCGACCTTGCCGTTCTCGAAGCCGCCCTTCTGGCTGAAACACACGAAGCACTGAAGGTCGGCGCATTCTCTGCCGCCTCCAACGTCACCGGCATTGTCACTGATGCAGACGCCGTCACCCGGCTTTTGAAACGGCACGGCGCGCTTGCGGTCTGGGACTATGCGGGCGGCGGCCCCTACCTGCCGATAGACATGCGCTCTGGCACCGACGCAGAAAAAGATGCCGTCGTCCTCTCGGCCCACAAGTTCATCGGCGGCCCCGGCGCATCGGGCGTGATGATCGTGCGCAAGGCCGCCGTCTGCCGCGCCCGTCCCGTCTTCGCAGGCGGCGGCACCGTCCGCTTCGTGTCGCCTTGGGGCCACGACTATTCGTCCGATGTTGCCGTCCGCGAAGAAGCAGGCACCCCCAACGTCATCGGTGATATCCGCGCTGCGCTCTGCTTCCTTGTGAAAGATGCCATCGGGCAGACCTTCATGGACACACGCCACGACACCCTGCGCCAGCGCGCCCTTTCCGTCTGGCAGAACAATCCGAACATTCAGATCATGGGCAACCCCGACGCTTCTCGCAGCCTGCCGATCTTCTCGTTCCGTATCCGCGATGTGCGCTCTGGCGGCTTGATCCACCAGCAGCTTTTCACCCGCATGCTGTCAGACGTATACGGCATACAGGCCCGTGGCGGCTGCGCCTGTGCCGGACCCTATGCCCACCGCCTGCTCAACATCAACCGAGCTGAGTCGGACGCATTGCGCACAGCAATCCTGTCGGGCCAAGAGATGCACAAACCCGGCTGGACGCGGCTTAACCTCAGCGCACTGACCGATGACGCAAAGGCTGATTTCATCATCGGGGCTGTCGATTCGCTGGCGTCTAACCCCTACCCGATGGTCGGCATCTACGCCTGCGACAAAGCCACGGCTCGCTTTCAACCGTCGCTTGCCGCCGAATAGCAAAAGGACAGCACCTTTCCGGCATGCCCGTCACTGAGGTCGTGGCACAATCCATCTGCTGCGCCTGACGACCTTTCGTTGATCGCCACCATTGCTGGATCATCAGCAGATCCTGGGCAGTTGCTCTCCGACAAGCATATCGACAATCCGCAGGCCACCAAACAGGGTCCGCATCGCCACACGACCCTTAGGCCCGGCCTGTACTGTCCCGATGGCCACCGCGTCTCGCCCCTCGGGGCAAGCGCGGATCGCGGCAAGCGCAGCTTCGGCCTCAGCCTCCGGCACAAAGGCGACCAACGTACCCTCGTTCGCCAGATAAAGCGGCTCAAGCCCCAAAATCTCGCACAGTCCCCGCACTTCCGGATGCAGGGGCAAGGCCGCTTCGTCGATGATGATGCCAACGCCCGCCGCATCCGCCATCTCGTTCAGGGCTGACGCAACCCCGCCGCGTGTGGCATCCCGCGCCGCCCGCAGGTTCGGCGCTGCGGCCAGCGCTGCTTCCATAAGATGGTTGAGCGCGGCGCAGTCCGAGCCGACCGTCACTGTCAGCGCAAGATCGCCGCGCGCCGCGAGGATCGCAGCGCCGTGGTTTCCGAGCGGCCCATTGACGATCACCACATCTCCCGGCCTGATCTGCCCGGCAGCAATCTCACGACCCGCGGGAATAACGCCAACCCCTGCCGTTGTGACGAAGACGCCATCACCTTTACCTCGCTCGACGACCTTGGTGTCACCGGTCACAATCCGGACACCCGCCTTTTGAGCCTGAGCCTGCATCGAAGCGGCGATCCTGCGCAGGAGCGCGATCTCGGTGCCTTCTTCTATGATGAATGCCGCTGGACAGCCAAAGCGGTCGCGCGCCGCCGACGGCGAGGTCGTTCACAGTGCCACAGACGGCAATCGTGCCGATGTCGCCGCCGGTAAATTCCAGCGGCGTGACGACGAAACTGTCGGTGGTAAAGGCCAATCGCGCACCGGGCTCCTGGAGGGCGGAGGTCATCAGCCGGGCCTGATCCTCCATGCCCGGCGGCTCAAATACCGAGGTAAAGACCGACTCGATCAGATCGCGCATCGCCGTGCCGCCGCCGCCATGCGCCATCGTCACATGCGTGTCGCGCAAAGCCTTGGGTAGATGCGGATTTGTGGCCGCATTCATTCCGCCGCCTCCACTGCCCGCGCGCCGCCATACTGCCAATAGGCTGCGCAAGCGCCTTCCGAGGAGACCATGAGCGCGCCGAGTGGCATTTCGGGCGTGCATCCCTTGCCGAACTGCGGGCATTGCGTGGGTTTCATCCGCCCGGTCATCACCGACCCACAGGCGCAGCCTTCGATCTCGGGCACGTTGCGCGGGCCAGCGGCGTAGCCGATCCCGAATTTCTCTTCCGCATCAAATGCCCGGTATTTGTCGCGTATCCTGAGGCCCGAGGCATCAATCTCACCCAGACCGCGCCACTCGAACGACGGGCGGCGTTCATAGACATCCTCAATGGCGGCCAGCGACACCGGATTCCCATGTTCCGGCACGACACGGGCATATTGGTTTTCCACAGTCGCCCGCCCTTCGGCGATCTGGGCCAGAACCATGAGAACCGATTGCAGCAGATCGGTCGGCTCAAAGCCGGCGACTACGATCGGCTTGTTATAATCCCGGGCGATGAAGTCATAGGGATGGACGCCGATGACCATTGACACATGGCCGGGTCCGACGAAACCGTCGAGCACCATATGGGGATCATCAAGCAATGCCTTGATCGGTTCGGGTACAGTGATGTGGTTGCAGAAAATGCTGAAATTTTGCAGACCTTCCCGCGCGGCCTGCTGGATCGACAAGGCGGTCGATGGCGTTGTTGTCTCAAACCCCAACCCAAAAAACACCACCTCTCGGTCAGGATTGCGCCGCGCCAGTTCAAGCGCGTCGAGCGGTGAGTAGACCATGCGAATATCTGCACCCGCCGCCTTGGCCTGCATCAGGCTCATGCGATGCCCCGGCACGCGCATCGCATCGCCGAATGTCGTGAATATCACCCCCGGTCGCTCGGCGATCTCCACGCATTCGTCGACCCTTGCCATTGGCAGCACACAGACCGGGCAGCCGGGGCCGTGGATGAATTCGACCCCTTCATGGATCAGTTTGTCGAGACCGTAGCGGAAGATCGAGTGAGTGTGCCCGCCACAGATTTCCATGACATGCACCGGCTTGGCCCGCGTCGCGCCGATCTGATCGGCCGTGCGCGCGATGGCGGCAAGCAGCGATTTTGCTGCAACAGGATCGCGGAATTCGGATGCAAATTTCATGATGCGAGCGCCCTTTCCCCTTCGGCCATCTGCTGAAGCGCTTCTTGCGCCTCGCCAAGGTCGCGCAATGCTTCCAACGTCTTGGCGGCCTCGTCTTCGTCGATGATCGACATGGCAAAACCGACATGAATAAGGGCCCATTGACCGACCAGCCCCTCAAGCGGGCCACTCGCCACGCAGGCCACGTTCACCTCACGCTTCACGCCCGACACGTCTGCCATCGCCATCAGGCGCGTCGCATCGGTGATCGCCACGATCTGACCGGGAATACCCAGGCACATGTTCAGTCCTCCTCTTCCTCATCCGCGCTCACCCGGCCCGGCCGGTCTATGCCATAACGATCGAGCTTTGCCCGGAGACCCACCCGGCTCAGGCCCAACTCGGCGGCAGCGTGGCTCTTGTTCCACCGCAGCCGCGTCAGCGTTTCGCGCAGGATGCGCATCTCGACCAGCTCTACGCGATCCTTGAGACTGCCCGTCGCCATCAACGCGCCATCGGCGGACCGGTCCGCACCCATTTCACTCGGCGCCGCTTGGAGGATGTGGCGCGAGATCACCTCCGCCCCGACCACGGTGCCTTGCGCAAAGATCAACATGCGCGTCACTTCATTCTCCAGTTCGCGGAGGTTGCCGGGCCAGTCGTAGTTCTCCAGAAACTCCAGCGCCGGCTCGTCCATTCCATGTACCTGCTTGGAATGCGATCGCGCGGCCTCAAAGAGGTAATGCTGCGCCAGCAGAGCCACATCGCCCGGTCGCGCCCGCAGCGGCGGCACCGTGACCTCCCCCAGTGACAGCGCATAGTAAAGATCGGCCCGAAAAGCGCCTTCAGCGACCAACCCCTTGAGGTCGCGGTGCGATCCGGCAATCAGCCGCAGGTTGGTCGAGATGGTTTCCATCCCTCCCAAGGGTTGGAAAGCCCCCTCGCTCACCAACCGCAACAGCGACAACTGAAGGCGCGGCGACAGGCTGTCAACACCGTTCAGGAACAGGGTGCCACGGTCGGATTTCTGCGCCAACCCGACCTTGGTGGCGCTCAGACCCGGCACCGCTCCTCGGCGGGCACCGAAGAGTTCCAGCTCAATGAGTTCGTCCGTCAGGCCCGAGCAATTCAGTTCGTAAAACGGCTTGTCCGACCGGAGCGAAATGTAGTGCATGGCGCGCGCCATTGCGGCCTTGCCGGTCCCCGGCTCACCGGTCAACAGCGCCGGGACATCGAAACTCGCATATTGGCGCGCCACCGCGATGACCGCGTTCATCGGCGAATTGGGCGCACGCAAGATCGTCTCAAAACCCATGCCTTCGCGCAGCATCTGCCGTCGCTTCTCCAGCTTCGACTCGGCAGTCGACCCCAGGAACCGCATTTCGAGGCTGAGCCGTTCTTGTTCGCGCATCAGCTGGAACAGCTTGGTCGCGTTGCGTGCCGAGATCAGGAGCTGGTCAGGGTGCCAGGGCTTGGTGAGGAACTGATAGATCCCAGCGTCGTTGATCGCGGCCACAATATCGGCCGTATCGGTGTAGCCGGTTATGATGATCCGCACGCATTCCGGCCATCGCTCGCGGACATCGGACAGGAACTCGACACCCGTCCGACCCGGCATGCGCTGATCGCAGAAAATGGCCTGTACCCATTGATCCTCCAGGATCTTGGTCGCCGCATCTGCATCAGCGGCCGAGACAATGTCGAACTCATCCTCCAGCGCCATCTTCATGGCAGCCAGCGAATGCGGCTCGTCGTCTACCAGAAGGACCGTTGGGCGAACGCGCGTTGACATTACTCGGCGGCCTCCCTCCGGGACTTCGCGGCCAGTCCGACCTGCAACCAACTTACCCAAGCGTCCATCCCCTCGCCGGTACGGGCGGACAGACGCAATATCTCGATCTGCGGATTGACGCGGCGCAAGTTGGCCTCGTAGGCGTCCAGATCCGCATCGCAATACGGCGCGAGATCGACTTTGTTCAGGATCGCCAGCCGTGCCGCCGTGAACATGTCGGGATATTTGAGCGGCTTGTCCTCGCCCTCGGTCACAGACAAGATCGCAACCTTGGCATCCTCGCCCAGATCGAAGGCCGCGGGACAAACCAGATTGCCGACATTTTCGATGAACAGCAGGCTTTGCATCTGCAGATGCAGGTGATCCATGGCATGTCCGACCATGTGGGCGTCCAGATGACACCCCTTGCCGGTGTTCACCTGAATGGCCTTGGCACCCGTGGCACGGATCCTGTCGGCGTCGTTCGAGGTCTGCTGATCGCCTTCGATGACGGCAAGCGGCGTGCCCTTCAGCCTGTTGATCGTCGCACACAAGAGCGTGGTCTTGCCCGACCCCGGCGACGAGACGAGGTTCAGTGCGAAAGCTCCAAGCGCGTTAAGCACGCGCCGGTTGCTTTCAGCGTAGCCATCATTCTTGGACAGGATCGATGTTTCAATCTCGATCAAACGAGCCTGACTCATCCCCGGCACCTCCGTACCGGCCGGCCCCTGACCAAAATGAATGTCGCCGTGATCTCCATGATGGTGATGATGCTCATGGCCATGATCGTGGTGATGGTCATGACCCGCACAGCCACACCCATCGGCATGGCTATGGCCGTGATCATGCTCGTGATCATCGTGATGATGATGGTGATCATGGCCATGCGCATGATCGTGGTGGTCATGTCCATGACCTTCCAGCTTCGACTGCCCGCATCCGCACACCGTACACATCAAACCACCTCCATATCCTTGATCCGCATTTCATCTCCCCCTTGCGGCAGCAGCTTGCCGCCGCCGCACAGTGGACACGGCGAAAGCCGGTCCTCAATCTCGACCTCGACCGCGCAATCATAGCAAAGCGCATGACCGGGCAGGTCGATCATTTCCAGATCTGCAGCCTCGGCCACGGAACCACGCATCACCACATCGAACGCAAAGGCCAATGCGTCCTTCTCCACACCAGCGAACCGCCCGATTTCAAGCCGCAGCCGGGTTACCCGTGCAAAGCCATGCTTGCGGGCCTGATCGTCAATTATCCCGCGGATTCCTTCGGCCAGCGACATTTCATGCATGGTCAGCCTCGCGCAAGGTCCAGGGCAGACAAGGATCGAAACATTCCACAACCAACGGAGCAAGATGTCTTTTGGCCATCGGCAAGGCGGCCAGTGCCGAAATCAGACTTCCGCGCGGGTGGCAGATGTCGTCGGTAGGCGTGTGGCGCCACATCGAGACGACCCGCTCGTCCTTGACCACAGCGCCAAGCCGGTACATCCCGCGCGTCGCTGACGCTTCGGCAACGCCGGGTTCGATCAGGCGCGGTGGCGGCAATGTATGATCGAGGCAGGCTTCCAGATCCAGAAGCCGCGCAACCGTTCGCCACAAAGGCCCGCGACCATTCTTCACCTCGATTTCGATCATGACCGGATGGGTGACATGGCGCATGGCCGGAGAATTTTCACGCGGCTGGCCCAACGAGCCGCGGAATGTCAGAACGTTGCTGGCCGCCTCACCCGGCGCAAAACTGTCTGCCAGCGCTGCAATCAACGGAGCCAATCCTTCATCAGAGCGCAGCCATGCGCGGAATTCGGTGTCGCTGACAGGCATGTGCCCGCTCGGTCCAAACACAGCCGCCCGGACCGAGACCGGATTGGTTTGCCAATCCGCCGGAAGCGGCAAGGCAGTTTTGCCCAGTGCGCGCGGCAGCCCGATCATCAGACGGAACAGACTGTCGCGCAGAATCTCGGCGACATGCGCGTCGGGATCGGTCGGTGGGAGGCCGAACGCAAGCCGCGCTGCCGCCTCCTGCGACCGACGGCACAGACTGAACAGCCGACCGAGCAACTGGACCACCTGTTCAGTGGTCTTGCCGATCACCAGCGGGGTGATGTTCATTTCGTCCGGCAAAGTCAGCGATGGCCTGATCCTGCCACCTTTCTTCGCCAAAGAAATGACCATCGGCCCCTGCATAGCTCACGCCTCTGCTTCGGGCTGACCAACTGCCCCGGTCAGGATCGCCCGCCGTGTAGGCACTTCCATGCGCCGCGCCGGTTGTGCGATCACGATCTCTTCTTCCGGCGCATCGGTGGCCGCCAGATTGGCCTCCCGCACTGCCCTTATCTCAGCCGCCCGGTCGGTTTCCTCCCTGTTCTCTCCGTCAAAGAGCGCCACCATGATTTCATGCGCTACCGAGACAGCATTCATCTGGCTGGCAAAGTCTTCCATGGGCGAAAAAAGCGAACAGGCCTTATATCCACCCGTCAGTTCCCGGACGTTGTGGATGAACTCATACTCCCCCGACGGAAAGGTGATCGCCTCCTTTGCCCCTGGCCTCAGGTCGGACCAATCTTCACCCGCCGCTGGCAACAGGATCAGGTTCATGAACCACGGCGACAGGAGCACCCCCAGCAACCGCCCCTCGTAGGCGCGGAATCCGACCGCTTCGACATGCAAGGCATGATTGATGATCGGCACATCGCGCATCTTGGCGTGAAAGATCTCGGTAAAATCCTGCACGAGCGCCGTCGTGCGGCGGTCGATGTCCGCGGCAACCGCAGCCTCATCGCTACCGGGATCCTCGCGCACCATGAACTGTTCTTTCGGCGCGCCACAGTCAGGGCATGACCAGTCATCCGGCAGGCTCAGGAAGGGCGTGCCTGCCTGAATCTGCCGGTAGTCATCGCCAACGGCCGGGTCGTAGACCGACCAGCAGATCTTGCATTCCATGATCGCAGCCGGTGAAATTTTCGCCGACGCCCCCATGTAAGACCCTTCAAAACGCGGGGCATCCATGCTCATCGGATTGCCTCCAGCACTTCAAGGATACGCTTGGAACTGTCGCTCAAATCCTCCGGGGCGGCGATGGCCACCTCCGGCACATCCGTTACCTCAAAGGTATCGAGGATCAACGTGTCCATGGAGTTGTAGAACTGTACGCGCCAGACATTCGCCTGCGCGGTCGCCGTGACCCGGCAGTTACCATAGCCACGCGACAGGATCGTCACTGCACCCTGACCCAAAGCCTCGTCCAGCCACAGAAGATCTTCCTCGGTATGCGGCAGCAGCGTCAGGTTCACGACATGCGGCCCAGCGCCTTCAACATAGTTCATCGACTTGTCGAGCAACTCGGCCAGGATCGCTGGCGCATTGACCACACCGGGCTTGCGCCCGGCCAGCACCCCGATTGCCGGGCGGTCAGGACTGAAGGCCCGGGTTCGCACCAATGTTGGAATTGCAGCGACCTCAATCCGGTTGACACCGACCCCCGTCAGCACCCAGACCCCGGCAAAGACGCTTTCCTGAGCAGCAATCGATGGTTTTCCGCGCATTTTCAGACTGACTTCACCCTGCCCCATCGTCTCGGCAACCAGCGCCAGATTGGCCGGATCCAGAACCGTCAGGTCGAAGCTTTCCGCCTCCCCGCCCACCGCAACCCGACCGGCTGCCTCGGCAACCCGTGTCATCAGCGACAGCGCTTGCGCCGCCCGCGTCCGGTCCCCCACATCTGGCAGACGCGGGCTATAGGTCCGCATCCCTGAAGGCAGCGGCATATATTCAAGTTCGACCCCATCTTCCGGTGCAGGCTGCGAGCCGGGGCCAAATCCGGTCGGCGGCATGTGAAAATTCTGTACCATTCTGTCCCCCTCAAGCCGCTTCTTTTGCCAGGATCTGCTGGATGCGGATGAGATAGTCGTCCCAGTCCCGCACTTTCGGAATTGCCCCGATCATCTGCCCGTTGCGGAAGAAGATGTAGGCGGGTGTCTTCAGCACCCCATTGCCTTCGCGCACCTTCGCCTCGATCGCGTCGTCTACGACCGCGCAGTCGAAAGCGTGCTGAAAGGTCATACGCAACTCGGGCAAGATCACGGCGGCATCCGCAGTCTCAAGATTGCGCACCGGGTCGCCGGGCACGAACAGGCAATGCGCGCCGGGTCGAGCCAGATACTCCGCCAGATCCGACATATTCGCCAGACGCGGCTAGGCGAACTCCGTCTCCAGCCGCCGGATCAGCGGATGGTTCGCAGAAATACCGCTCAGGCCGCTGTCCTCGTCGTCGTGGGCGTGGTCATGCATGATCTGTCATCCTTGGCTGTGGCCCGCATCAATCGCGGCCTGAAGGTGGTCGGGCAATTGCGGCGCGCGGTCCTCAAGGTCGGCGAAGGCATCACCCAGCCCGCCGCCCGCCATCAGTGACCTAACCCCGTCAAGGGCCGCCCCGATCTGAGCTGCCTGCGTTTCGTCAATGATCTCGCGTGCCGCTCCCAGAAAGGTCAGCACCCATTTGCCGGGCGCAACCTGGCCGACAAGGCTCATGTCGATGCGCACCACCTCGCGTCCGTCTGTCGCGACGGCGGCAATGCCGTCTTGTGACAAGATGCGCATAGGAATGCCGAGGCACATCACACCGCCTCCGGAAAGAACCGTGCGTCGCCAGTGCGGCAGGCGTCGTCCGCACTCGGGCGTCCCGCCTCATAGGCGTCCCGGCGGATCGCGTGATCTGCCAGCAGAGAGTCGTCGGACCGCCCCCCCTCGACGGCGATGCCCCAGTCCTTCAGCCGCGCAACCGCTATGTCGATCGCCGGGGCGATCTGCGCCGCCGTCACATCGCGCAGCCCACCGCCGAAATCTTCCAGCTCCTCGGGTTGGCAGCCGATCAGCACCAGCGTCGGTGGGCAGTAGCCCATCAACTTCGCCGTTGCGATCACGTCCTGAAAGCCGGTCTGATGCAGACTCATCTTCTTGGCCCCCATGAAGGCCGGCACTTCGTCGCCCTCGATGATCTTCATCGTCCCCGGTGTCAGGCCATAGTCGATCGCATCAAAGACGATCAGCGCGTCGGCCTCCTCAAGAAAGGGCAAGAGATAGAGCCCCTGCGTTCCGCCATCCAGAAGCCTGACGGTTTCAGGAAACCGGTACAGTTGGGCCATCGTTTCGACGCAGCGGACGCCGAAACCCTCATCGGCCCACAGAACATTCCCGATGCCGAGGATCAGAATACGGCTGTGCGGCCCCGCCGCTGATGCAGGCTGTTTGTCCATCGCGAGGGCCCTCCCCGACGCCCGAGATGCTGGTTTGGAAGCTTTCGCCTCTCCCTTGATGTGAGAGTATAGCTTTCACTTTACGCATGTCACGAAAATCACCTTCGAGATGGAATATACTTAAATTATTGAAATTAGTGTATTTAATGAAATCAGGCGACCAGCATCCGCTGAAATAGTGGAAATAAACATTCCACTTTCTATCCCATCAGAAAGGAGCCATTCCAATGAAAAAGGGCGGACCGATGGCCCGCCCCGATCGCTCAATATTCGGCCGGTTCAGTCCGGCCTGTCGTCTTTGAAAGTCCGGTGGCCCGAAATCATGGTCGAGACGATAGACTGACGGCTCATGATGTCTTCACGGATCGCCACATAGATATGGATGATCATGAAGACCACGATCCACCACATGCCCAGATGGTGCAACGTGTGCAGCCTCTGACTGTTGTGAACGATCCCCAGCACCCAACCGAACCAGGTTGCGAAAGCGCTGTCCTGTCCCGCACCTTCAGCATAAAGCGCCATGCCCGTGACGATCATGAAGCTCACGCCAAGCGTGATGAAAAAGAACATCGCCAACTGCGCCAGCGGGTTGTGACCCACGTATTTCTTCGGCTCCTTGGCGATGAACAGATACCACTTCACCTCACCAATGACTTCCTTCCAATAGTCCGCCCGCCAGAACGGCACGTAGAACAACTGGCGGGAATGATGGTTGCCGAAGAAAGCCCAGTAGATGCGCCCCGCGAACCCAACGGTCAGAACCATGCCCGCCGCGAAATGGGTGAAGCGGATATAGCCGAAGATGAACTGGCTATAGGCCTCACCCACCCCCATCGTCGGCAGGGGCGAGCCGATCAGATAGCCGGTGACCATCAGGGTGATGATCGCCGCCGCATTGATCCAATGCCAGATTCGCACCGGAGCTTCATAGACATAGACCGAGGTCTGTCGGCTGACCGTCCTAAGGTCAGACGAGTCCGC
>Ga0209023_10003328_pt1 | contig 19299 bp, 18 predicted proteins | sample LakOneMetagenome_FD_187468 | JGI IMG/M metagenome (GOLD analysis project Ga0209023, IMG submission 187468) | Freshwater and sediment microbial communities from Lake Erie, Canada (SPAdes) (version 2) | ecosystem: Environmental > Aquatic > Freshwater > Lentic | place: Lake Erie, Canada...
TGTGATCGTCGTTATCACAGCCAGTGGAAGAGAACGGATGAATGCACCCGCCCCTTCCGGCAACGACATCAACGGCAGGAAGGCCAACAGTAACGTCGCGGTGCATCCGATGACTGCGACGTTGATTTCCTTCACACCGGCAATCGCAGCTTCGCGCGGCGACAATCCCTGGCGCAAATGGCGCGCTATGTTTTCGGTAACAACGATGGAATCGTCGACCAACAGTCCAAGCGCCAAAACAAAGCCCGCGATGGAGAGCTGATTAAGTGAGTAGCCCAATGAATTGAGCGCCACGACGCCCATCGCCAACGACAATGGGATCGAGACCATCACCACTATCGAGGCGCGGAACCCCAGCGGCAGCAGCGTCAGCAGAACGAGCGCCAACGCTATGGCGAAGTCGCGGCCGAGCTTGGTCAACCGCTCCCTAACCGTTTCCGACTGGTCGAACCCGCGATTGAGCGTGATGTTGGGCGGCAGCGAGCCGCGAAACACCTCGACCCGAGAGTTGATGCCGTCGACCACATCAAACACTGAAGCGCCAAGCCGCGCCCTGGCGCTGACAAGAACGGCGCGCCGGCCGTTATATCGTGTGATGTGGGCTGGCTCGTTATTTGCCCAAGCGACATCGGCAATGTCGCCAACTGTGAGAAGCGATCCATTGTCCGCGCGCAAGGCCACACGGCGAATCTCCTCGAGACTCCGAAATGAGCCAGCGCCCTGTAGATTGAAGCGGCGGCCTTGCGCCTCCACTGCGCCGATCGGCGTGTCTACCCCGGCGCCTTGCAACGCCTCGGCGACGCTCGTCAGCGGCAGCCGATAGGCAGCAAGCCTGTCGAGATTAGCCGCCACACGCACTTCCGCCTGCGGTGCGCCCCAGACCTCGGCTTGCTGCACGCCCGGCGCACGCTCGATCGCATCGCGCAACTCCTTGGCGTACGCTTCCATCTGGCGGTACGAGGCGGTGTCGCTGGTAAGCGCAAGTTCGGCGACCGCAGCCTGTGCGGGATCGAAGCGCCGCGTGCGAATGTCGGTAATGCCTTGCGGTAAACGCGCCCGGATCACGTTCAGTTCGCGAACAACATCACCATACTTGTCAGCGGGATTGACGCCCCATTCAAATTCAACGCGAACGACCGCGACGCCGGCCCGGCTCGATGAGCGCATTTCGCGGATATCTTCGATCTGGTTGACTGCGTCTTCGATGGGGATCGCCACCAAGCGCTCCATTTGCTCAGCATCCGCGCCCGGCAGGACAACGGAAACCGCCACACCAGGAAACTCCGTGACCGGATCTTCCGACTTGGGAATGCTAAAGACCGCGCCAACGCCGAGGGCGATGAGCAACACAAATAGAACCGCAGAGAACTGCCAGCGGTCGACGAAGAAGCGGGTAATCGCTCCCATCAGCCGCCGGCCGTGCTAACCCGGACGGGCTCGCCATCGCGCACATAGGCCGCGCCAGAGGCGACGACGCGATCCCCCTGCGCCAAGCCATCCACCACCACGACGCCGCTTTCGCCGACCCCGGCGGTTCGAACCGAGCGCCGGTGTGCGATGTTCTGGGCATCAATCACAAACACGACGCCTTGATCAGCCCGCGCATCGAGCAAAGAGAGCGTCGGCACCAGTAAAGCGCTCGCCGGCGCAGCGGCGCCTCCGGCGGCGGTCGCTATCGTGACCTCCGCGACCATCCCGCTTCGCAATGCGCCGGATGCGGCAATCTCGATTTCCACATCGAAGGCGCCGGTTGCGTCATTACTCTTCGCCGCGACACGCGACACGCGCCCTGTGTAAGGGACAGCCACCTCCGGCAAAGTAATGGTGGCGGCGTCGCCAATATGAATTCGAGCGGCGTCGGCCGAGGCAATAGGCGCACGCACGACAATGCCGGATGCTGTTTCGCCGAACAGCAACACCGGTGTTCCGGCCGCGACGATTTGGGCGGGTTCTGCGTTACGGCGCAGGATCACCCCATCGGCCGGGGCGCTCAATGCTGATGAATCGCGCGCACGCTCCACTGCCAGGCGCGCGTCGTCGAGCCGTGCTTGCGAGACAAACCCCTGTTCGAACAATTGCCGTGTGCGCGCGAGATCGCGCTCGGCGTTAGCGTGCGCCAGGGCGGCCTCATCCGCATTGGCGCCGACGCTAACCCGGCGCAACATGGCCAGGCGCTGGCCGCGCCGAACAACGTCACCCGAATCCACGTCGATCGAGGCGATCACGCCCGGCGTGTTGAACGAGAGGATCGGTTCGCGCTTGTATCCAACCATTCCGCTTGCGCGCACCGCATTGGGCTGAGATGCCGGCGCCACGGATACGATGGAAACAAGGGGCGCAGACGCGTCCCCATCAGGCCGCGGCTCGGCCGGTTTCGCGCAAGCCGCCGCCAACAGGCATAAAGCCGCGCTTGCAATTCTGCCGAGCACCAGCTGCCCCAATTCGCTTTGCGTTGCTTGACAATGTCTAGCTCTAACTTGACACTGTCAAGGCGTTGCGCAATGTCGATTTCGTGAAGCCCGCCGAAGACCTCCGCCGCACGTTACTCGACGCCAGCATCGATCTCGTCGCGACCGAAGGGCTGGAAGCTCTCAGCATGCGCGAAGTCGCGCGGCGGGCCGGCGTAAGCCACCAAGCGCCGTACCATTATTTCACGGACCGCGAAGCGATCCTTGCCGAGATCGTGGCGGAGGGTTTTCAGCAGCTGCGCGCGGCCATGGTGTCGGCGGCGGGTGCGGCGAAAACGCCGGGTAAACGTTTGTCGGCGATCGGCCGGACTTACCTCGCGTTCGCATTGGCCCATCCGGCGCACTTCAAGCTCATGTTTCGCTCGGAGCTAGTGCCCGCCGAGAAGCACAAGGAAGCGCATGCCTGCGCCAACGCGGCGTTCGAGTTGTTGGTGTCAAGTGTCGATGAGGTCGTTCGCCAGAATCTCGGCAAAGCGGATCCGTCCCTCGTGCTTGCAGCGTGGTCGCTAGCGCACGGCTTGGCGACGTTGATGCTCGAAGGGAAACTAAAGGAGCAGGTCGGTGACAGCCGCCGATCCCAAATTGCCGCCGCACATGACGCGCTCGACGCTTTTACGCGCCTAGTCGAGGGATAGTTTGGTCCGCATAATGTGTGGGCGACGCGCCTGAAGCCGACTTTGCTTTGTCGATCGAAGTCTCGCCTTTGCGCTCCTTGCAACGTGGGTAGACTTAGCGGCTACTAACCTCGGAAAAATAGAGCCGAGCATCTCGCAAGGCGCTGGCGCCATAAGTGCCGATCCAAATGTCGTATTGGCCGCTTGCCGGGTGAGCGAAGCGAACCGCCGGATTGTCGCCGTTCACACCGCCATCGTCATCGCAATACCAATGACCATCCGGTCCGTTGACGACCAGCGTCGTGTCCGATCTGGAATCCACGGAGATGATTAGAGGAAATTGGCTTCCGGCCGTGTACCTGAGCCGCACATCCGGCGCATCAGCGATGTTACCCACGCAATTTCCGGTATGCGGCCGATCATTCAGCGCACTGGCATCGACGTTGCCACCCGATTGCACATTGACGACGTTGGGGTCAGGCGTGAAGCCCGTCGTCAGCGTCACGGCGCCGTAAGTCGGCGCAGCAGAATAGTCTTGGGCAACGGCGCTCCCGGTGGCTAGCACGAGGAAGACCGCCGCAGCAGCCATGGTACGAAGAGACATGAATATTCCTTCGGAAAGTTGCGTGCGACATGCGAAGTGCTTTGGCGTCCTAAGGTGCGGAGCGCAGCAAATGCCGACTACCTCCGCACGCTGCAACGCATTTGACTTTCGTCAAGTGAATCTGCGGCACTTTGCCAGTGCGGTGGGCAAATGCGCGCCCGCGACTGTCCGCCCGAGATGCGCCTACTCTGTCCGCCGAGTTCCAACCGCCGAGTTCAGGGACGCCAATTCGAGCGGCTCGAACCGCGCCTGGAAGAAGCGCAGGTACTCGGGCTCGTCGATCATGCGAAGGCCCCCGATAGCGCTACGCCGTCCGTACAGACTAATGATGCTTTCGGCGACAACATCCATGTGCGCCTGTGTGTAGACGCGGCGTGGAATGGTTAGGCGCACGAGCTCCAGACTTGGGCGTCGGTTTCGGCCTGTCTCTGGGTCTCGACCAGCCGAAACATTGCCGCGCTCCATCGTGCGGACACCGGAGTCGACGTAGATTGCCGCCGAAAGCGCCTGCGCAGGATATTCGTCGCGATCGAGATGGGACAGGAACGCTGCTGCATCGATAAACACACCGTGCGACCCGATCGGCTTCACGATCGGCACGCCTGCGCCCTCCAGCTTGCAACCAAGATATCGGACTTGACCAATGCGCGCGGCCTGATGGGACTCCATGACGGCTTCGCGCAGACCCCGCGCCATCGCTTCCATGTCGCGCCCCGCAAGCCCTCCGTAGGTGTGTAGGCCCTCGTAAACGACCACCAGATTTTGCGCTCGCTTGAACAGATCCTCATCGTTGCAAGCAAAGAAGCCGCCGATGTTCACGAGCAGGTCTTTCTTGGCTGACATCGTTGCGCCGTCAGTCAGGTCGCAGATCTCGCGTAGAATCTCCTTCACGGAGCGGTCGGCATAACCGCGCTCTCGTTCCTTGATGAAGAACGCGTTTTCAATCGTGCGCGTGGCGTCCAGCATGATTGGGATACGGTGTGTACGGCAGAACGCGTTCAGGTCCCGCAAGTTGGCCATTGAAAACGGCTGACCACCAGCCATGTTCACGTTGCCCTCTAGGCTAACATAGGTCACACGGCCTGCTCCAACCTCTCGCACAAGGCGGTTGAGTTTTCCCAAGTCAACATTGCCCTTGAAGGGATGTTCGCTGGCAGGATCGTGAGCCTCATCGACAATCACATCAACGAACGTGCCGCCGGCCAGCTCTTGATGTAGGCGGGTCGTCGTAAAATACATGTTGCCCGGTACAAAATCCCCTGGCTTGATCAGCAGCTGCGATAGAAGGTTTTCTGCGCCTCGACCCTGATGCGTCGGAACGAGATGGCGGTAGCCGTAAAACTCGCGCACCGCCGTCTCAAGATTGTAGTAGTTCTCGCTGCCAGCGTAGGCCTCGTCGCCCAGCATCAAGCCCGCCCATTGCCGGTCGCTCATCGCGGACGTTCCCGAATCGGTCAAGAGGTCGATGTAGACATCGCGGCTGCGGATCAGAAACGTGTTGTACCCAGCCTCGGCGATGATGGCTTGGCGCTCAGTGCGCGAAGTCACACGCAGTAGCTCCACCATCTTGATCTTGTAAGGCTCGGCCCAGCTTCGGCGCTCGTGTTCAGTCTCCTTCATGAAAATCCTCCGCGCCGCGACACCAACGCGCGCCGCACTAAGCCTTGCCAATTCAGCACTTATGCAAGGCCCAGCCGCCCGAACGCTGAACGCACGTGAAGATCGGATGCCACGGCGCCGACGCCGAGTGCGCACAGGCCAAACGCTATGAGCGCGGCGCCGTGATCGCGGGCGGCGCCCGGCTCGCGCGTCTCGATGATTCGTAAGCTCGCCCCATGAGCAATCGCCAGCACGAGCGTTAGCGCGGCATCCAAACTGGGTGCGATCAAAGCGCCAGATTCAGTCCCGCGCTTCAACTCAGCGATGAACACTTGACTGAGCGGAGACCGCAGGTCGGGAGCATCCAAGTTTAGCCGCGAAAGCGTCATCGCGCGCCACGGATCATCGACGGCTAGTTGCAAGAACGCGGACAGGCCCATTGCGATCCGCGCCGGCGAAGAGGACTGCGTGCCCATCGCGCTTGCTACGCGATCAGCCACATCGATCTGAACGCGTCGAGAAATCGCCTCTATCAAGCTCACTTTGTCGGCGAAGTAATTGTAGACTGTTCCCTTGGCGACGCCCGCCTCTGCTGCGATTTCATCAACCGCCACTTCCGCCGGGTGACGAAGTCCAAAAATGCGTTCGGCCGCTTCCAATATGGCTTCGTGGTGGGTGGCCTTTTGGCGCGCACGCTTTCCGTATTCTGCTCTCACATTCATCGTCGCTCCCAAGCAGTGGCATCCGGGCCGCGCTGGCACAAAGCATAACCGTCGCTCTACGGCAGCAGAGCGCCCGGCCCTCAAGCGCCACCGACAAGCGCCCGCGCATCGCGGTCGCTGGCCACGAAGGGGATTGCAACGCTGACACACGCGCCAGCTTCTGGGTTTGACGAAAATCAATTGTCGAAACGCCCGCGCCGCTCGCGCCTTGATCTACGACAATTGAATGGCGCTGATGTCGTGCTAGGCGCACTTGATGAACCCCGGTCACACGCACCCCGGTTGGCGCGGCGCCGGCGGGATCGCACTTCCGCCTCCCCCGCTCTTCCTGCTCCAACCGCTCCTGTCGCGCATCGTGCGTGGCATTGCACGGCGCCATCCAGAGATGTTTGCTCGCTTGGGTGCACATCGCTCAAGTCGCTTCGTCATTGACCCGGTCGACCTCCCGTTCATCCTCTATTTGCATCCAGACCGGGAGCGTCCCGAGCTCCGCGCGCTTCCTCGCCGCGCGCGGCCCGCGCACGACGCGCGCATCGCGTCAACTTTCTTTCAGCTTCTGCGCATGATCGACGGCAAAGAAGACGGCGACGCTATGTTTTTTTCCCGTGGTCTCATTGTCTCTGGCGATACGGAGGCGATCGTCAGTCTGCGCAACGCCATTGACGACATTGACGGCTCTCTGGCGGCTACGACGGCGAATATGTTCGGCGCGCCCGGTCGGATCGCGTTGAAGATGCTATCTCGTGGCGCCCGGAGAAAAGGCACGTGACAACTCGACCCGATTTGGTGTGTCCGGCCGGGACGCCAGCTGCGTTGCGGGACGCGGTCGATGCGGGCGCTGACAGCGTTTATTGCGGGTTCCAAAACGCCACCAACGCCCGCAATTTCCCTGGTCTCAATTTCACGATCGAGGAGCTCCGCGCGAGCCTCGCCTACGCGCACAAGCACGGTGCAAAGGTGCTGCTCGCGATCAATACATTTCCGCCAGCGGGCAAATTTGTAATTTGGCGCGAAGCGATCGACGCCGGTGTCGCACTCGGCGTAGACGCCATCATCGTGGCGGACATCGGCGTCGCCAGCTACGCCTCGCGCACGCATCCGCAACAGCGGCTCCATCTTTCAGTGCAGGCCTCTGCATCGAGCCCGGAGGCCATCCGCTATTATTGCCGCGACTTCGGCATCAAGCGGGTCGTGCTGCCGCGAATTCTAACCGTGCCGGAAATCAAACAGATCGCCGCTGAAATCCCCTGCGAGATCGAGACGTTCATCTTCGGCAATCACGGCCTGATGCTCGAGGGTCGCTGCAGCCTCACCAACTACGCGACCGGCTTATCCACCAACATGGACGGCGTCTGCTCTCCCGCGGCGCAAGTGCGCTTTGAACCGGCGGCCGATGGCGCCCTGATGAGCCGGCTAGGCGATCACGTGATCGATTGCTTCGCGCAAGGCGATAATGCGGGCTATCCCACCATCTGCAAGGGCCGCTACACGACCCCCTGTCGCAACGAGCCTTATTATGCGTTCGAAGAGCCCGTGAGCCTGAACCTTGCGCCGATGCTGCCAGATCTTGTTCGTGCTGGCGTGCATGCGTTCAAAATCGAGGGCCGCCAGCGTTCGCGCGCTTACGTGAAGGCAGTGGTCTCGGCGTTCCGTGGCGCAATTGACGCGGTCCTGGAAGGGCGCGAGCCGGACGTCGGCAATCTGATCGCGCTTACCGAAGGCCAGAAACAAACCGAAGGCGCCTTCAAGACGAAGAAGTGGCGATGAGCGCATTGGACACCGACCTCCGACTCACGCTGGGGCCGCTCCTCTTTCATTGGCCCATCGAGCAGACGCGCGACTTCTATGCGCGCATCGCCGACGAGGCGCCTGTTGATGTTGTGTACCTCGGCGAGGTCGTGTGCTCTAAGCGAGCGCCGTTTTCCGAACCACACTACCCTGCAATCGCAGAACGGCTCTCGCGCGCTGGAAAGCTAGTTGTCTTCTGCTCGCTCGCGGAGGTCATGTTGCGACGCGAGCGGCAGATGACAGCTGATCTTTGTGAGATCGCTGACTACGAAATCGAGATCAACGACACCTCCGCGCTCACATCCATCTCCGGCCGTCCTCATCGCATCGGTCAGCTCTTCAACGTCTATAACGAAGAAACCTTGCGTCATCTCTCACGCAACGGCGCAACACACTTTACCCTAGCCGCGGAGCTTTCGCGTGACTCCGTCGCCATCCTGGCGGGCGCAGCCCGTGAGCAGAACGTGGGAATCGAGGTCCAGGTCTTCGGCAGGACACCGCTTGCGCTGTCGGCGCGCTGCTATCACGCGCGCGCCCATGGGCGAACCAAGGACAATTGCCAGCTCGTGTGCGAGGAGGATCCTGACGGCATGGTTCTGCGCACGCTCGAAGGAAACGACTGGCTTGTGGTCAATGGCGTGCAGACGCTCTCACATTCTTATCTTTGCCTGCTGAACGAAATCGACGACCTCCAAGGCCTCGGCGTCACGCATTTGCGCCTATCGCCGCATTCACTCGACATGGTCGCCGTCGCGCGCCAGTTCCGCGGCGTGGCCGACGGAGCGCTCGATCCCGCGGAGGCGGAAACCAATCTGCTCGCTGCTGGCGCCATCCCGGCTCTGGCGAATGGTTTCTGGCACGGGCGCGCCGGTCACGAGCGCATCCAAGTCAAACGTGTTTAGAACGATCCCGGCGGCATCGCCGCCCGCGATGAGGCGGGCAATTCCAAATCAGCTTCGTCCGCCTAACGAGAAGCCGGGAGAGGCTGAGTGGTGTGACCGCGAACCATTCGGCCGATGGTGATCAAGGCCAGCAAGGTTGCGGCATAAACAATAACTTGAACGCCCATGGGCCGGTCGACATAGCCCACCAGAGCATGCAGCGCGCGCCCGATCAGACCGTCATCACGGAGCCAAGCGGAAGTATCCCACACTTGATCGCCCAGTTCCGGGACGAGGCTGGCGTGAGCGAGATAGCCGACCGCTTGTGCCGCCATGCCGGCAGCCAGCAGCGCCACGAGCACGTTGGTCACCGAAAACAATTTGCCGATCGGAATTGCAACGAGGCCACGATAGAGCAGCCACGAGAGCAACGCGCCTCCAACCAAGCCCAGACATCCGCCCGCGAACATCGCAATCGGTGTGTCCCCGCCTGAGGCCGCAATTCCATAAAGAAAGAGCACGACCTCCGCCCCTTCCCGCAGCACAGCCACTGCGACGACGACGCTCATGGCGAGAAGCGTCTGCTGGCCTTCTGACACCGAGCGGCCAAGCGTCTTCATGTCCGTCGTGAGTTGTCGCGCGTGCCCAGCCATCCAGAGAACATGCCAACTCAACATCGCCACCGCAGCGATCAAGATTGCCGCGTTGAATAGGTTCTGACCGGCGCCAGAAAAAGCGTCGGCTAAACCTTGCGCGAAGAGCGCGACGAGGCATGCGCCGAGCACGCCTGCTCCCATTCCGCCAGCGATCCATCGCCCGCGCTTGGCGACGCCTTCGGTCGCCGCGAGCACAACGCCAACAATCAATCCTGCTTCGAGGACTTCGCGGAAGACAATGAGAGCGGCGGCAAGCATCGCTTACGGGTGCGGCGCTGAAGCGATGACCACACCTTGCGCGGTCTCGGGATGAAATTCACCCATGAAGGCATAACGGCCTGGGCGGAGCGGCCCGATGGTAAATCGCACGCGGCCGTGCGGGGTCACCAATTGCTCCATCTGCAGATCGTGGGAATCGAATTCCTCGGTGGCCGCATCTTCGTTGACCAGGACAATCTCAAGCCGTTCACCGGCCGCGGCGTTGATGGCGGCCGGCGCAAAACGATGATCGTGCAGTGTGATGGTGATGACGCTTGGCGCTGGCGGCGCCGCAAACGACACCGGAGCCGCACACGCCAGCGACAAAAAAAGAGCAGCCCTTAAGAGGCGCATGGTGATCTCCGCAAAATTCTCCGACCCAGAGCTACAGCAATTGACAATCATTCGCAATATGCTTATGCGAATAATTCTTAAGAGCGAGGGGGACGATTATGAAGCGAGGCGCCACGGGCTTTCTACTAAGCGCCTTCTCTCTCTTGGGCGCCGCGCCCGCCCTTGCCGACCCTCGGTTGGATGAGAGAGTTTATTCTCCTTACGTCCAAAACCATGTGCTGGAATTGGAGCTGCGGCGCGGTCAGGAATTGGGCGGCGCACTCGGCGGCGCACGCACCGACGTGGTCGAATTGGAATACGGGCTGAATGATCGCATCAGCCTAGCGCTCGTCGGAAACCTCGAGCGCGAGCCTGATGCGTCAACCCATTTGAACGGCGTTGGCTTGGAAGGCGTCGTCTATCTCGGACAAATTCCCGGGATCGGCGTCGATACCGGTCTCTATGTCGAATATATCGCGGGGCTCAACGGCGAAGACGACGCCGCGGAAGTGAAGTTGCTCTTGGCTAAGAACGCTGATCGTTTCCAAGGTCTCTTCAATCTGATCGCCGAGCACCCGATTGGCGCGCCCCACGGCCAGAGCTATTCGTCCTACGGCTACGCAGCGTCAGCGACATGGCGCACGTTCGGCGCGCTCCGGCTTGGCGTGGAAGCGTTCGGCGATCTTGGCGACGATCACGGCTTCCTCGATCACTCTCAAGGCGCTTATATTGGCCCCCAGCTCTTGTGGGAATCACGTCCTTCTTGGTCGCCAGCGGAAATCGAGATCAACGCGGGTTGGCTTGCCGCAATCGGCCCAGACCGCGACGAAGCGCGGAGCCAGGCGCGCTTCACGATCGAACTTGAACGCCATTTCTAACCAGCTTGCGGCTTGAGAGCGTGTTCAGCCGGCTTGCGCATAGGCACGCGCGACGTCTCAATATCGCGCGCCATTAAATCGAGCGCATCGTCGCATTTCTGAAGTCACCTGCCGGGATTACCCATAAACGTCGCGCTCGCGCAGACCTGGCGCGGCGTAGCGCGAACATCCTAATAGATGACCTTCGCGATCAAGACGCCGCCTTCATCCACGAGTTCGAGGCGCGACATGCACGGCATGCAATAAACTCGGTCACCAGCGCGGAGCTCCTTGGTGGAGCGGATGACGACTTTGCACACCGGGCAAAGCGCTTCGTTCGCGGCGAGAATGTCGCCAGGCCCACGCCAGCGGCGATAGAAGCGGCGGAAGCGCTTCGGCACTTCGTTGAAGCCGGTGTCTTCGAGAACAAACGATTGACGCGCGCGGCGCGCCGCATTTGGCGCTGCGATTTCCAGCGGATCATTCATGCCGAAACCCAAGACGCGCGACCGCCGCCATGTAGTCGCCCGCCAAGTCCGGCCGATCGGGCGCCTCGATGCCCAATTCCCCCATCGTCTCGGCGAAGGTATCGAGCACCAGGCCATCAAGATCGCGCTTAATCTTTTGCAGACGGTCATGAATGTGCGGCGCGGCCAACAAGCGTTTGCCGAGGTCGTTTTCCCCGAAGCCCATGTGGCGGCGTTCATCGCAGACAATGCCGCGCAGCATCTCCGCCGTGACAGGATCGGCCCTGCCCGCATGATGGCGGAAAACCGTGAACTCAAGACATTCCAGAATGACGTTTTGGGCGAACACCGAGGCCTCCCAATCGCGCGCATCGACAAAGGCAAGCAATCGATCCTTGAACTTCAACAAGCTTCTGTTGGCGCGCTTGTTGATTTCCGCTTCGGGGTCGTCAACACCTAGCTTGCCCAGGCGATGAAGCAGAACCTCGAGGTGTCGGCCTTCATCGACCGCCTGCGTGGCGAGGAAGATCTTGGCGTTGCGATCGGGCGCGAAGGCAATCATACCGCTTGAAGCATCGAGTGCTGCGGTTTCGCCGACACAATAATTGCAGAGCGTCGTGATGAGGCCATCACGCTGGCGATCGCTCATCTCGATCTCGGCCGTAGCCGGCGAAACCCCGTAAGGCTTGTCGTGCAGATAGCCTTGCACCGCCTCGAACCAAAACTCGAATGAGCGCACCGTGCTCCGGAAATCCGCTTCACCAAGCTGGTGGGGATCCTCGCTATCCTTCATCGCGCGACCATCAGTTGGGTGATTGATAGTCGAGGCCGATGCGGCCCAGCCGGGTCCTGAACTCCTTCAATACGGTGGTCGCAAGCGCGCCCTCCATCTCTTCGGTCGAGGCATCAGCAAGGTTTAGTCCCTGATAGACGGCGGTCGTTTTGCGACCGCTCCTGGCGGCGCGCCCGTGCATTTCGCGGGTAGCATCGCTGCTGGCCGCAAACGCTTCGTGGAAGGTCGCCAGCATGTGCTTGGTCATGTCTTGCTGCATGCGCTGCACCTCGGGCTTCTTTTCGGGATGGCGGCGAATAAGTTCGCCGATGCGGTTTTCGCCAAACCCAACGTGGCGCCGCTCATCGGCGATGGTCCCCGCAAGCGTATGTGCGAATTTGGGATTAGCCTCGGCCGCACTCGCATGCAGCATTTCAAACACTGAGAACGCCATGCCTTCGAGCACGATGTTTTGGCCAACGACGCCGGCGACGAAGTCCTTCTTGTCGACCTTCTCGAGCAGGACCTCGGCGAACTTTCCCAAATTCGGGTTGATGTAAGTCCTGATCGTCGATTCCAAATCGTCGGGGCTGACGCCCAGATCATAGAGTCGCTGCGTGAAAATCTCCACGTGACGACCTTCGTCGAGTGTTTGCGTGGCCAAGAAGATCTTACTCGCTTGGTCCGGAGCTGCATTGACCAATCCAGAAGATGCGGCAAGCGCGCAACGCTCGCCGGCGATAAGTTGAACGGTGGTGCGGACCTGCTGCTCACGGAAAATCTCGTTGCTTAGCAATTCTTCCGATTCCCGCTCGCCCTCTCCATGGCCGTAGACCGTGTTCTCCAGATACCCTTGCGGGCACGATTCAAGCCATTTCTGCACCGAGTAGTTCGCGAGAAAGTCTGCCATTGCTGTCGCTCCCTAAATGCGAGCGAAGCCTACGCGCTCGTCGCGCAAACGCGATTGACCGATATCAACCGGCGCAGCTTGTCGCGGCGGCAGGGGTGACAATGGATTGCTGGCTGGCGCGCCGCGGCTCGAGGGAGAATTCGTTATGTAGCGGTCAAGTATTCCGTTGGGGAACGGCGATTATCCAACATGCGCGGTTATGCGAGGTATTTGTGGAGCGCCGCTTCGTCCAACTCGACGCCGATGCCCGGGCGCTCCTCAAGGACCAAGTCGCCATCCTCCCACTTCAGCGGCGCCTTGACGATCTCGTCGAAGAAGCCACCGGATTTGTAGATGCTTTCCTGAATGAGGAAGTTCGGGATATTCGCGTCGAGTTGCATCGCTGCGGCGGTGATCACCGGGCCGCCCCATACGTGGGGCGCCATCAAGACATAGTGGACCTCCGCCAGCGCCGAAATCTGCTTTGCCGCCGTTATCCCGCCGCAGCTGCCCAAATCCGGTTGTGCGAAATGGCACGCGCCCGCGGCAAAGAGCTTCTGGAAGTCGTGCAGATAGGCAAGCCGTTCGCCCGTCGCGATCGGTATTGAAGTGCTGGCGGCGATCCTTCCCATTTCCTCAAAATTCTCCGGTGGACAAGGCTCTTCCAACCAGAGTGGATCGAACTTCTCAAGGCGCTTGGCCAACCTACGTGACACCGAAGGCGTCATCTGCCCGTGTGTCCCAATCAATATGTCGGCTCGATTGCCGATTGCATTGCGAATTGCTTCGATTGTGCGTTCAGCCCGGTCGTACTCCATCATGGTAATTTCCCAAGGACCGATCGGCTGGGCGCCCGGCAGTGTGTAACGCAGGGGGTCGAGCTTCACGCCGGTGAACCCTTGATCGACAATTTGGGCGGCAAGTTCCCCCACCCTCTTGGGATTGCCAGACCAGTTGGCCGCGGACGCGGCTAATCCGCCCTCATCGTTATGGTCGTAGAGGTAGGTATAGGTACGAAATCTGTTCCGGAATCTGCCGCCAAGAAGATCACAGACCGGCGCCTCAAAGTGCTTTCCGCAAATGTCCCACATGGCGACATCGAAGGCGCTGATGATTCCGGCGATGAAATAGTCCGCACGCTGCGACGACAAACCCGCATACATCAACTTGTTTAGCATCTCGCGGTTCAGCGGATTCTGACCCAAGAGATAGCGATTGAACGCGCCGTCCACGAGCCGCTCGAATGCCCGCTCCATGCCGTACATGCTGAACAGCACAGCGGTTTCACCCCAACCGACGAGGCCGGAATCTGTCTCCAGCTTGACGAAATACCAATAATACCCGCCGAAATTCGGCGGCGGCGTACGGATGGCGAAAGCAGTGGCCTTGATCAGCTGCATCGGCGGCGATCCTCGCCCTTCATGGCAATTGCTCGAACCTGGCGGTGAAGTGGCGCAATGCGCTGGGTTGCCAGACAATCTTGTACCCGCGCAGCTTTTCCCGCCGCTCGTACACGGAGACGATTGTTTCGATCACATAATCTGCATGGCTTTGCGTATAGACGCGCCGCGGCATGGCCAGGCGAACAAGCTCTTGAGCGGCTGCAACCTCGCCGCCGTCCTTCCACTTGCCAAACATGACGCTGCCGATTTCACAACTGCGGACCCCGCCCTCCTCATAGAGCGCCACCGCGAGCGCCTGGCCGGGATATTGCAGCGGAGAGATGTGCGGAAGCGCCTGCTTGGCGTCTAAAAACACGGCGTGGCCGCCAGCAGGCAGCACTACTGGCACGCCGCTCGCGACCAGACGCTCGACCACGTACTCGTTGGCCCGAATGCGATAGCGCAAATAGTCTTCATCGACGATTTCAGTGAGCCCCTGCGCCAAAGCCTCCAGGTCGCGCCCCGCGAGCCCCCCGTAAGTTGGAAAGCCTTCTGTCAGAATTAGTCGAGCGCGCGCACCTGCTGCCATTTCATCATCATTGAGCGCGAGCCATCCGCCGATGTTGCCGAAGGCGTCCTTCTTCGCTGACATGGTCATGCCGTCCGCACATGAGAAGATGTCGCGTACAATGTCGGGAATCGACCGCGCCGCTTGTCCTGGCTCTCGCACCTTGACGAACCAGGCGTTCTCGGCGAAGCGGCAGCCGTCGATGATGAATGGTTTGCCGTGCGCGTGCGCCAATTCAGCCACGGCCTTGATGTTCGCCAAGCTCGCGGGCTGTCCCCCGCCGGCATTGTTGGTGATTGTCATCATCACACACGGAACGCGCGGACCTTCCCGTCGTAGCAAGTCGGCCAAACGGGCGAGGTCCATATTGCCCTTGAACGGGGCGATGCAATTGGGATCGGCGCCTCCCGGGACAAGCAGGTCGACCGCCTCGGCGCCGCTTGCCTCGATGTTGCCGCGCGTCGTGTCGAAATGCGTGTTGGAGGGGATAACGCGCCCTGCTCCACCGAGAAGCGAGAACAAAATCGCCTCGGCCGCGCGACCCTGATGGGTGGGTATGACATGCTTGAACGGCATGAGCGCCTTCACGGCCGCCTCGAACCTCTCGAAAGAAGGCGAGCCTGCGTAAGATTCGTCGCCACGCATGATCGCGGCCCACTGTGCGGCGCTCATTGCCGCAACACCGGAATCGGTCAGGAGGTCAATCAGCACGTCGCGCGATGGGATCGCGAACAGATTGTAGTGGCACTTGGTGAGCACTTCTCGGCGCTCCGCCACGGTCGTCATGCGGATCGGCTCGACCGACTTGATCCTAAAGGGTTCGATGATCGTCTTCATCGAGCCGACGCCACGCCCCATGCACAAAGAAAGCCACGCTCCGCTTGCGCGTCGTCGAATATTTTATCTCTCAAACCGAAGCTCCAAGGCTGAAACCGAAGCGGAACACAGGCGATGCTGGCGCCTATTTGTTGAATTGATCGAACGCTCGAAGTGCGTCCGCCGCATAATTCAAGCTGGGGCCTCCGCCCATTTGAATTGCAACGCCAAGTGCTTCGGCGACTTCCTGACGCGTAGCGCCGGTGCGTTGGGCGCCCCGCGTATGATAAGCAACGCAGCCATCACAGCGAATCGCGACCGAGATCGCGAGCGCCAACAACTCTTTTGTCTTCTTATCGAGGGCGCCAGCGGTTTGAGCGGCCCGCGACAGCGTTCCAAACCCCGCCACGACATCGGGAATGAGCTTGCGGAGCTCTATTGAAAACTGATCGATCTCGGCAATGCGATCACTATAATCTACCGGCATCGGGCAATGCATCTCCACTTGTGTCTCGTTCATACTGGGGCCGCGGCGAGCGACCGTCTTTGAGCGAACGCAAGGCGAAGAGTGTGCCGGCGCTAGCTCGCCTTTTTTGGCGCCCAGCCTCGCCCCTCCGCCGCGCTGGCGAATTCCTGCCTCAGCGCTTGGCTATTAATTGACCTCCATCAATCGCCTGGCAGTCAGACAATGCTAGCCATGCTGGCGCAGCCACGGCGCTGGAGGCACGCCTGTGAAAACAGCGCAACGCTTACTCGAATATGCGGCCCGTAACGGTGTGCGGGCATGCTTCGCCAACCCAGGCACGTCTGAAATGCATCTTGTGGCCGCGCTTGACGCGGTTCCCGAGATTCGCCCCGTGTTGTGTCTCTTCGAGGGCGTCGCAACCGGCGCCGCGGACGGCTACGGCCGCATGACACAACAGCCAGCGCTCACATTGCTGCACCTCGGGCCAGGCCTCGCCAACGGTCTCGCCAATTTGCACAACGCTTTTCGAGCACGCACGCCGATCGTGTCGCTGATCGGCGAGCACGCCACTTACCACCGCGCCAACAACCCACCGCTAGCCACCGACATCGAAGCGCTGGCGCGTCCGGTCTCTGTGTGGGTGCAGACCGTCGAACGGCCGGAATCCCTCGTTACATGCGCCGCAGAGGCGCTGACCGCCGCAAGGCGGGCCGGTCCGGCGGCGCTGATCCTACCAGCTGATGTCGCATGGTCGGACGTGGAACCAGACCTGCCGCCGCCCACCTCAAACCGCAGAACCGAAGAGGAGAGTTGGTCCAATCAGATTGATCAGACGGCCAAGGCGCTTCGCGCCGGCGCCGTACTCTTGCTCGGCGGCAGGTTGCTGACAGCAAAGGCGTGCGCGGCGGCTCTTCGCATCGCGGACAAAACCGGCGCCACGGTTTTCGTCGAAACCTTTCCGGCGCGCATCGAACGCGGCGTTGGACGCGCGCCGCTCACGCGCATTCCCTATCTGACGGAAATGGCCGTCGGTCTTTTGTCCAACGCCGAGACCATCGTGCTGGCCGGCGCGACCTATCCAGTCGCTTTCTTCGCATTACCGGAACGGCCTACGCGATTGGCGCCGCCGGGTGCGCAGATCCTGCAGCTTGGTCAACCGGGCGCCAACCCCGAGGCGGCGCTCGAAGCCCTCGCTGAGGCGTTGGGCGTATCGGCGCCAGCGCCGTTTCCCGCGCCCGCACTCGCGACAATCCCGAATACCGATGCGCGTCTGGATCCTTTCGGACTTGCACAGGTCATCGCCGCAACTTTGCCGGCCGACGCAATCGTCTCGGACGAATCAAACACGCTTGGACTCTATGCTTATGAAAGTGCAGCAAGCGCCGCGCCGCACGATTGGCTGACCTTGACCGGGGGCGCGATTGGCCAGGGTCTGCCCCTCGCCACAGGCGCCGCAATCGCCTGCCGCGAGCGGCGCGTCATCGCCCTCGAGGCAGACGGCAGCGCGCTCTACACGATCCAGTCGCTGTGGACGCAAGCACGCGAGGGTCTGAACGCGACCAATATCATCCTCAACAACGGCGCCTATGCGATCTTGAAGCTGGAGATGATGCGCGCCGGCATCGCCGTGGAAACGCGGGCCGCCGCTGAGTTGTTCGATCTGCAACGGCCAACGATCGACTTCTGCAGCGTTGCTGCGGGGTTTGGCGTTCCGGCGGAGCGCGTTGCCACCGTCCATGAATTGGCGACGGCTCTGCGGCGCAGTTACGCCGCGCCAGGCCCATCGCTCATCGAAGCGATGTTCGTATGAGCACGGCTCCGCTCCCCGCCCAGTTTGTCGCGCAACTTCAAGAGCAACTCGGTCCGCGCTTCATCACCGCGCGCGCTGCCCTCGAACAACACGGCGGCGGTGGCATGTACTTGCCCGCCCTGCCTCCACAAGCGGTCGCCATGGTCGAGACCACCGATGAGATCGCGTTGGCGGTTCGCACTTGCGCTGCATTCAACGTGGCCGTCATTCCGTTTGGCGCAGGCACATCGCTCGAATGCCACGTAGGCGCACCGTGCGGCGGTCTCTCTCTCGATCTTTCCAACATGAAGCGCATCTTGCGCGTCAGCGTCGATGATCAGGATTGCACTGTCGAGGCCGGCGTCACCCGCAACGCCCTAAACGAGCATTTGCGCCATTCCGGGCTCTTCTTTCCGGTCGATCCAGGCGCTGACGCCACTCTAGGCGGCATGGCCTCAACGCGCGCTTCCGGCACGACCACTCTGCGCTATGGCGGAATGCGCGAAAACGTTCTCGGTCTCACTGTGGTGACGGCGGACGGTCGCGTGATGCGCACCGCCCGCCGCGCGCGCAAGTCAGCCGCAGGCTACGACCTCACACATCTCTTTGTCGGCGCCGAGGGCACATTGGGCGTCATTGCCGATGTCACACTGCGCCTCTATGGCGTCCCAGAAGCAACCAGCGCCGCTGTTTGCTCTTTCACAACGACGAGAGGCGCGGTCGCCTCCGTGATTGAGGCCGTTCAGTGTGGCCTGCCGCTTGCCCGCGCCGAATATCTCGATAGCTCAGCCATCAAAGCCGTGAACTTCGCCTTTAAAACGGACTATCCCGAAGCCGAGACGCTCTTCCTGGAATTTCACGGCGCCCCAGACGACGTGAAACGCCAAGCTGAACACTTTGGCGCGATTGCGCGCGAGAACGGCGGCGGCGCGTTCAAGTGGGCGGTGGAAAGCGAGGCCCGCTCGCAGCTGTGGAAGGCGCGTCACAATGCGGGGTTCGCCGCCGCCGCGATGCGGCCGGGCGCACGCCCATGGTCAACCGACATTTGCGTTCCCATCAGCAAGTTGGCTGCGTGCATAGAAGCGACTAGAATCGACCTCGCCAACGCGCCATTCCCGACAATCATTCTTGGGCACGTGGGCGATGGCAATTTCCACGTCATCCTATTGCTGGACCCCAACAGCGCCGCAGAAACGGAAACTGCGGCCCGCTTCAACGATGGCCTGGTGGCCCGTGCGATTGCATTGGACGGAACCTGCACAGGCGAACACGGCATAGGCCTCGGCAAACGAGAGTCTCTGCGCGCTGAACTGGGCGCGGCCGTTGACTTGATGCAAGACATTAAGCGCGCCCTCGACCCAAACGGAGTG
>Ga0209023_10003329_pt1 | contig 19297 bp, 11 predicted proteins | sample LakOneMetagenome_FD_187468 | JGI IMG/M metagenome (GOLD analysis project Ga0209023, IMG submission 187468) | Freshwater and sediment microbial communities from Lake Erie, Canada (SPAdes) (version 2) | ecosystem: Environmental > Aquatic > Freshwater > Lentic | place: Lake Erie, Canada...
ATCGTCGACGATGACATAGTTGACGATCTTGATGATGCCGGTGGCCGGATCGATCTCGACCTCGGCGAGGTGCGTGCCGTTCGGATAGGTACCATCGGCCTGCGCGAAGGTCGCGCTCGCATTCAGTTTCGACGGATCGGTGCCCGGACGTTTCGCCAGATCGGCGAAGCTGATTGAACGGTCGGTACCCGCAATCCGCACCACGCCGTTGCTGATCTCGAGATCGGCCGAGCTGGTCTCCAGCGCTTCCGCGGCGAGCTCCCTCAGCTTGCCGCCGAGGTCGCGGGTGGCGCGCTCGACGCTGACGCCGCCGGTCGGAATCGACGCCGAACCGCCGGTGCCGAGACCGGTGGCGATGCGATCGGTATCGCCCTGCAGCACGTGGACGCGCTCGGGCGGCAAGCCGAACTGCTCGGCGATCAACTGCGCATAGGCGGTCTGATGGCCCTGCCCGCTCGACTGGGTGCCGATCAGGACGGTGACGTCACCATTGGGATCGAGCGCGACATTGGCGGTCTCCTCGCCCATGGTGCCGCACACCTCGACATAGCTCGCGAGCCCGATGCCGCGCACCAGGCCGGCCTTCTTCGCGGCCTTGGCGCGCTTCGGAAATTCCTTCCAGTTGGCGATGTCCATCGCGCGCTTCAGGTGCGCGGTGAAATCGCCGGAGTCGTAGACCTTGCCGGTCGCGGTCTTGTACGGCATCGCCTTCGGCGGGATGAAGTTCTTGCGCCGGATCGCATCCGGCGTCATGCCGAGTTTACGCGCAGCCGCGTCGACCAGGCGCTCGATCACATAGGCAGCTTCGGGACGCCCGGCGCCGCGATAGGCATCGACCGGCACCGTGTTGGTGAATACCGTGCGGACGCGGCAGTGGAACGCCTGGATGTCATAGAGCCCGGGCAGCATGCCGGCGCCACCGTGCGGGATGTAGGGCCCGAAGGTGGAGAGATAGGCGCCCATGTCGCCCATCAGGTCGACATCCATGCCCAAGAACTTGCCGTCCGCGGCCAGCGCCATCTTCGCGGTCGTGACGTTGTCGCGGCCCTGCGCGTCGCCGACGAAGTGATCGGCGCGATCGGCGGTCCACTTGATGGTCTTGCGCAGCTTCTTCGCCGCCACCGAGATCAGCGCGTATTCGCGGTAGGGAAACAGCTTGGTGCCGAAACCGCCGCCGACGTCGGGGCAGATCACCCGCATCTTCTCCAGCGGCATCTTCAGCACCATGCCGCCGATGATTTCGCGCAGACGATGGCTGCCCTGGCTGCCGATGGTCAGCGTCAGGTGATCGCGCTTGGCGTCGTATTCGGCGACCGCGGCGCGCGTCTCCATGAAGTTGGTGACGATGCGCGGATTGACGATCGATATTTCGGCGACCGCATGCGCCTTGGCAAACGCAGCTTCAGTCGCCTTCTTGTCACCGATCCCGACGTCGAACAGCACGTTGCCGGCGTGATTGGGCCAGACCTGCGGCGCGCCTTTCTTGATGGCGTTGTGGAGACCCACCACTGCCGGCAACGGCGTCCATTTAACCTCGATCGCTTCGATCGCGTCACGGGCCTGGTCGATGGTGTCGGCGACCACGAAGGCAACGGCATCGCCGACATGGCGAACCTCGTCCCTGGCGAGGATCGGGTAAGGCGGTCCCGTGAACGGGTCGACTTCAAGATTGAACAGGCAGGGCAGATCGCCGAGATCCTTGACGTCGTCTGCGGTCAGGACCGCGCCGACGCCCGGCATGCCGCGGGCCTTGCTGACGTTGATGGTGAATTTCGCGTGTGCATGCGGCGAGCGCAGCATCAGCGCGTGCATCGCAGGTGACGGCGAAACGTCGTCGGTGTAGCGGCCCTTGCCGCGGATCAGCGCGTCGTCTTCCTTGCGGCGCACGCTGTGACCGACGCCGAATTTGATGGGAGCAGCCATCGTTTCTCCAATTCCCAACCAGGCGTTTTCAAGTGAAGTGGGTACCGGTTCACGTGAAGAAAACGCGTCAAACGAGCCCGGTTCTGATTCGATCAGAACCGATCCGGCTCAGAAAGCGTTCCATACTGCAGTGGTTCGCGCGCCAGCGCAAACCGGTTTCGGTGGATTAACCGCGGACACGAGAATTTTATCTTTGTTTATTTGGGCTTAGGCGCTTGACGGTCGCGCAGCAGCGAAAATATCCAGCCCCGGCCGAACAGCAGCAGGATGGAAAAGCAATATACGAACACGGCTACGACAATCAGCAATAGCAGCGCCGTCTCTTCACGGAACGCCCGCATCGGCGCGAAATAGACCACCGCGAATCGCGCCGTGATCCACAGGCTGGCCGAGAGGATCAGGCCGGCCGCGGCAAATTTGGCTAGCGACTTGATGAAGTCGCGGTCGAATTCGAGGTAGCCCGCCCGCACCGAGAAGAACAACACCAGCAGCAGGTTGATCCAGGCGCCGACGGCGGTCGCAAGCGCAAGGCCGATCTGGGCCAGTGGCGCCATCAAGGCGAATTTCAGCAGCACGTTGATGGCGAGCCCGGTCAGCGAGGCCTTCACCGGGGTCGCGGTATCCTTGCGCGCGTAGAACGCCGAGACCGCGCTGCGGATGGTCACGAACGGAATCAGGCCGATCGAATAGGCTGCCAGCGTCCCACCCGCGGCCGCGGCATCGGCGGCGGTAAATGCGCCGCGCGTAAAGATCGCGCGCATGATCAGGTCGGGCACGGTCACGAAGGCGGCGACGAACGGCACGGTCGCCAGCAACGTGAATTCAAAGGCGCGGCGCTGCGACGCCGCAGCGCCGGCATCATCACCGGCCGTGATCCGGCGCGACATTTCCGGCAACAGCACGGTGCCGACGGCGATCCCGATGACGCCGATCGGCAATTGATAGATCCGCTCGGCGTAATACAGCGCCGACAGCGCGCCCGCGGCGAGAAACGTCGCGATGATGGTGTCGGCGAATACCGCGACCTGCGTGCCCATCGAGCCCAGCGTCGCCGGACCGAGCGCGCGGAAGAAGGCGCGAACGTCGTCGTCGAGCTTCAGCGGCGCAAAGCGTGGCAGGCCGCCATGACGGGCGAGATCACCGGCGAGCAGGAAATATTGCAGGAAGCCGGAAACCAGCACGCCCCAGGCCGCGGCGTGGCCGGCGGTCGGAAAGAATGCGGCGAGCGCCAGCGCCGCCATCATCGAGATGTTGAGTAAGATCGAGGCCGCCGCGGCACTGGCGAAGCGGTGGATCACGTTGAGCATGCCGCCATAGAGCGTCACCAGCGTGATCAGCAACAGATACGGAAAGGTGATGCGGGTCAGCTCGGCTGCGAGTTGCCGCTGCCCGGGATCCTTCGAGAAGCCCGGCGCCAGGATGTCGAGCACCTGCGGCATGAACAGCCAGGCGATCGCCAGCAGAACCACCTGCGATAGGAACAGCAGGGTAAAGATGCGGTCGGCGAACAATCGCGCCGAGGCTTCGCCGCCCTTGCCGTGGACATGCGCGTAAGCCGGAATGAAGGCGGTGTTGAAGGCGCCCTCGGCAAAGATGGCGCGAAAGCTGTTCGGCAGGCGCAGCGCCACGAAAAACGCGTCCGCCATCGGGCCGGCGCCGAGGATCGCGGCCAGCATGATCGAGCTCGCAAAGCCGGTCAGCCGCGAAAGGAGCGTGTAGCCGCCAACGGTGAAAATGCGTCCGAGCATGCGCCGCTTCTATACTATGCGGCAGGCGAAATCAGCCCCTTAACGGTCCGGGCATGATCTTGTCCGAAAACCGGCGGCCACTTTTCGGGATCATGCCTGAAGTGCGTCGCGCACAGCTTTGATGACGCGGTCCTGCGTCGGCTCGTCCAGGTAGGCATGAACCGGCAGGCTGATGACGTCGCTGGACAGGCTCTCGCTGGCCGGCAGGCCGCCCTCGGCGACCGGGAAATCCCGGTAGGCGGTCTGCTGGTGCATCGATTTGGTATAATAGATCGCGGTCGGAACGCCCTGCGCCTTCAGGCTGTCCGCGAAGGCGTTGCGATCAATGAGTTTGGGCAGGCGGATGGTGTAGCAGGCCCAGATCGAACTGCAGCCGGCAGCCAGCCGCGGCACGGTCACGAGATTGCCGAGGCCACGTGCATAGCGCTCCGCCACCACGTTGCGCGCCGCGATTTCGTCCTCGAATATCTTCAGCTTCTCGATCAGGATCGCCGCCTGCATGGTGTCGAGCCGTCCCGTAAGCCCGAGGCGGACATTGTCGTATTTGTCGGAGCCCTGCCCGTGCACACGAATGCTGCGCAGCGTTTCCGCGAGCGCGTCGTCGTCGGTGAAGATCGCGCCGCCATCGCCGAAACAGCCGAGCGGCTTGGCGGGAAAGAAGCTGGTCGCGGTCGCAAGTCCGAAGGTGCCGACCTTGCGGCCCTTGTAGCTGGCGCCAAATCCCTGGGCTGCGTCGTCGAGCACGAACAGGCCTTCGGCCTCGGCAATGGCCGCGATGGCATCGTGATCGGCGGGCTGGCCGAACAGGTCGACCGGGATCACGGCCTTAGGCTTGAGGCCGCGCTGCTTCGCGGTTGCGATGCCGCGCTTCAGCGAAGCCGGATTCATGTTGAAAGTGGACTCGTGGACGTCGACGAAAACCGGCGTCGCACCGGTCAGCGCCACCGCCTCGCCGGTCGCGCAGAACGTGAACGACGGGCACAGCACGGCGTCGCCGGGGCCGACATTCTTCGCCATCAGCACCATCAGCAGCGCGTCGGTGCCGCTGGCGCAGGTCACGACGTGCTTGGCGCCGGAGAATTTCGAAAGCGCCGTTTCCAGCGCCGTGACCTCGGGCCCGTTGATGAACTGGCAATGATTGAGCACGCGGGACACGGCGTCATCGACGGACGTCCCGAGCCGGCGGCGCTGCGCAACGAGATCGACGAAAGGAACGGGTTCGGGACGCATGTGCTGGTTCATGATGGCTGCGGGAATCGGAGAAAAACGCATCAGCCGACGATGCGGCGCGGCCCCTGGCGCGCGGTGGTCGCCGCGGGCTTCGGGGGCTGTTCAAGGCAGCGAATGGCAATCTCGAGACTGGCGACGCCCTCGTCGCCGGAAACCGCCGGCGCATCGCCGCTGCGGACCGCGCTGAGGAACGCGATCAATTCGGCACGAAGCGGTTCGTCATGGCCGACCGGCAGGTGGCGCATCGAATAGCTGCCGTCGGGCTTGAAGCCGAAGCATTCGGTGACCTGGCGCGTCAACAGATCACCCATCACGTATTTGCCGCGGGTCGCGACCGTGACGTTGCGCGCCTTGAACGGCGTCAGCCAGTTGGTGTTGATATGGGCCAGCACCCCGGAAGCGGTGCGGAACTGCAGCAGCGCGATATCCTCGCGCTCGGCGACAGCGCTCGACAACTGCGGCTGCACCTCGACGATGTCAGACTCGGTAAACCAGCGAATCAGGTCGATATCATGCACGGCGAGGTCGATGACGACACCGACATTCGACATCCGCGGCGGGAACGGTCCGACACGGGTGATGCCGATGGAGAGAATGTCCTCGCCCGAGATCGCCTGCTTGATGGCAGCAACCGCGGGGTTGAAGCGCTCGACATGGCCGACCATCAGCGTCACGCCGGCACTTTTGGCGGCTTTAACGATATCAAGCCCTTCCGCCACCGTCGCCGCGATCGGTTTTTCGACAAGGATGTGAATGCGGTTGTCAATACAGGCAAGCGCGATCTCATGATGAAGGTGTGTTGGGGCCGCGATCGTCATCGCGTCGACACCTTCCGCAATCAACTCTTCCAAACTAGCAAACGTCGGCCGACCGAGCATTTCTGTTGCACGGTTACGGTGCGCCAGCAAAGGATCGACGATGCCAACTAGCTCGACATCCGGCAACCCCACCAGCACCCGGGCATGATTGGTGCCCATGACACCGGCCCCGATCACGCCGACCCGCAGCTTGCGACCCACCCCTCGTCCAGCGTCAGCAGAATTTTCAAAACCCACGTTATTTCCCAGAAAAGTTCGAGCGCAAAAAGTGAAGACCAACGGAAGCCTCTGACAGAGACTCAAGCCAGTATTGGTTTGCTAACACAGCATCTTACGGGTAGCGAACCGGCTTGGCCAGATTTCGAACACGTTTTGATTCAAACCATTACATCAAACGGCACGTGACGTAGTTTGCCCCCGGGCTTTCGCCCGTCCTGGCAACCCTAATAAACGCAGCTGGCGTGCCGGCTAACATCCCTTGGAAACCCTGCGAAGCCAGACTGCCTGACGCAACACTGCCGTGCACGAAACGTGTGCGCTTACATCCTTCGCAATCAAAAGTTGTTCTTCGGAAATTCCCTGCTAACAGGGAAATTAACAGGGAATTTTTTCGACGACCTGGGCCATTCAATGTGAGTTGAAACGGCGACCCGCGCTTCGTGGGCCATGAAATCGAAACGGATAAAGCACCTCCACAATGTCAAACTGCGGTGGTGAAACCAGATCATGCCACTTCAGCATAAAGTAGATATTTGACCGCCCATCAATAGGTAATTCCATAAGCTTGCAGCAAATTCTTTCTTTCTCTATCGATACTCCTATCTTGAAAATCCAGCCCGCCTCACTTATGATTTTCTGAGTACCAAATATAGTTTTCTATCCAGTTGCGCGGCCGGGGTTGCGGTTTTAACGAACGGTCCGCGCGTCTTTCCAAAGACCCAATACCAAAATTGAAAACGTAGTCGGATGCACACGTATGTGCGGCCGAGCTTGGTGTTTGTCTTTGGGAGACGAAAATGGAAGAACAAATTGGCTACAAAAAACCTCCGCTGCACACGCGATTCAAGCCTGGCCAAAGCGGGAATCCCGCCGGGCGTCCACGTGGCAAGGTGTCTATCGTAAAAGATCTTCTAGACGAGCTTTCTGAGCCGGTCGCGGGCACGCAAGTCGCGAAGAGCCGCGCGATCGTCAAAAACCTCGTCGCCGAAGCGATGGGAGATGCCAAGACGGCGATTACGTTGCTTGGCATCTGCTCTCGCCTCCATCCGGAAGCGGATGATGAGCCTGTGCGCAACGATGCAGAGACCGCTTATCTCGAAAAACTTGCCGCCCAAGAGCAACTGCATCCGGACACAGAAGACACGAGCCCGGCGCTCCCTGAGGGAGGAGCTTAATCATGCAACTCCGCAATCTCGAGAGCATCGTGCGCATGGTTTTCCGGGAAGAAAATGAGGAACGCGAACTCGGCCGTGAACCTTACATTGGCTACACATGTTGGCGCCTGGAAAAAGCCAAAGAAAGCGGCGCCCGCATTGTCATCAATCAACCGCCGCGGCACCTCAAGTCGACAGCCGGCACCGTCGCGCTCTCGGCATGGTTATTAGGGCTGAACCCGGCCGAAAAAATTTTAATCGTCACATACAGCGCCCAACTCGCTAATGAACTCGGCTATCGCATTCGCGCCGCGTTACGCTCAAGCTGGTTCGCGCGCCTTTATCCTCAGTCGCGTCTCACGTCTGATCGAGCAAGCGTGACGGACTTTGCGACGACAGCTGGAGGGGGTGTTTATCTTGCCTCTGTGGACGGCAGTTTTATAGGTCGCGGCGCGACAGTGATAATTTTCGATGACCCCCTCGACATGGACGATGCGAACAATTCGGAAAAACGCGACAAGGTCAATCAACGCTTCGACACAGCGATTTTGTCGCGTCTGAACGACGCCAAACGCGGCCGCGTGATCATCAATGCCCACCGGCTTCACGAGGATGATTTATCAGGTCACGTTCTGGAGCACGGCGGATGGGACCACATTGTACTTCCCTTCCAGGCGCCTCGTGATCGGGTTTACAAATTTGCCGGCCGGGAATGGCATCGCAAAAAGGGCGAGCTGCTACGTCCGGACGCATTTTCGAGCGCTGAAGTGGCGCGAGTTAAGATGGCCATCAGCCCTGATTACGAGGCCCTGTACCAGCAATTCGAAGGCGAAAGCACTTCCATCAAAGTTAGCCGAGGTAATTTCGCGACCTTTATGGCTGCACCGAAGAATTGCGGTATATTGATCAGCGTCGATCCCGGTCATCGCCCTGGCCCGGGGCATAGCTTCACGGTCATGCAGGCATGGACCGAGGTCGGCGATGATTTTCTCTTGCTCGACCAATGGCGCGAACAAGCCGACGTCGACGCGGCAGTTTCGGCATTAAGAATTGCTGTACGAACCTCGTCTCCCGCGCTGGTTCGAATCGAATTTTCTGGCATTGGGCAAATCTTAGCTCGAGAAGTGCAGAAAAAAAATCCCACGCTTGAGGTCGAACTCGTTCCTCTCGATCGCCGCTCCAAAACAGCGCGCCTGCTGAGCCACATCGGCTTGATTCAGGCGGGTCGGATCAAACTGCCGCAGGGGGCCGATTGGTGTGAGGCCTGGCTTTCCGAATTCGAAGCTTTTCCAAAAGCACCGTTCGATGACCAGGTGGATGCCTGCACAATGGCGCTGGACTTTTTTGCGGTCGGAGTGCCGTTGGCGATACCACAGCGCAGATCCATGGGAGGCGTTTTAACTAGCGGAGGTTGGTCGGAGGCTCGCAGCCTACGATCAAGCTTTGCACAACGCCCTCACGTTGCCGGCCGGCAACAACTGGGCGTACAAATTTTCCCGAAACGAAGAAGCTAACACAGATAGGAGAGACGAATGAAAATACATAATCATGGCAATGGAATTATAAGCGCCGTGCCCGATGACACGCAGGATCATGCGAACGCAACAGTGTCGCATGTGAACAGCGATCGGGTCGTTGCAAACGCGGGCGTTCACGACGCGGGCGGGAAGAGACTTTTCCTGAACAAGGGCTGCTTCGTTTTTCACAAGGATAAATATAAATAGGCAGGGGCGTAACCAGCGATCGGGGCGGGCACTGGGCTGACCAGTGCTCGCCTAGCGCGGTCAACTGCACGTCGATTATGGGCTGGGCCGCCTTGTTAAGCGGCGGCGGCTCCTGATCTAATGGTGCGATCTGACTCCCAACGTCGCTTCAATTTTCAGATTGCGTGATTTCGGCCCCAGAGTAGCATTTATCGTCACACTTATCGTAATGACGATAACGAGTAGAGCCAATGGCAATATCATACCTCACGAAGCGTAGACCGCGCACTACTACGTGCCAGTGCTGCAAGACGAAGTTTGCGGTAAAGCCCAAGGGTCGAGTTCCAAAGTTTTGCGGCCAGTCTTGCAAGCAAAAGCAGTATCTCCGCCGTCGATTTCAACCGCGATTAAGCCTACAGCTGCTCGAACGCGATATTGCCTCGAGACAGCTGAGGGACACCGTCAGAACGGAAGTCGCGGAATTTTTGAAGGAGTATGGCGTGGTGCTGCCGCGACCGCGTGCTATTGATGGTCCGCCGAAGACGAGACCGCAGTTGCGTGTGGTTTCGACCGTGCCACCCGACCCCGAAAAAGATTAATTGCGGCGTTTAGTAGCATTCCGTGTTGTGCAGAGACGAAAAGCCGGCAGAAAGCCCTAATCGGGATGAGCGGCGAGCTCGCTGGTCCGAATTGCTGTTTCATCTGGTTCAAAAGTCCCGGCGCCACCGCGGTCCCGACCGAACCAGGTCGCGGTTCTGGAGGACCTTCGCGTCAAAGCCCTACTGTGTTGAGCACTGATGACCGCGAAGAGTGCGGTCAGGATAAAGCGCAAAAAATCTCTTAGCTCGGCGCGGATGCGGCGGAGGTTGTGGCCGACGGCTGAGAAGATGACATTTGCGGCGTCTCCTTCGGCCTTCGGGTGTCCGATCATGGCCACGATGGCGGAGCGTAGGCACAGCTCGCGCTTGAGGACACCGAAGACGCCGCGTTTCCTTTGGATGCCGGTGGACGCGATGAATTGATCCACCGAAAGCTTGGATGAACGATTTTAAGGTGGAATATTCCAGGCGGATGAAACATTCCTTACTTGAAGATTGAAGCGTCAAACGCCTTTTTCGCGGGTCGTAAAAGCGATACCACGGTAGTCAGCAGCGGATTGGAAATTTTCCAGTCTCTGTGCTCGGTCGGTCGAGCGGATCTTCAGCGGACATTCAGAGGGCCACGATTGGTGAAGCGCTCCTTCACTTTTGCCCGCTGCGCCATCCTAAACGAGATGGCTCATTCACGAGTGCCGCCAAGCCCCAAAACGGACCTCAGGCTTATGAGGAGATGATTTTGCATCTGCTTCATTGTGACGTCGTTCCCCGGCAAGGTGAATCGCATGATAATGCCCCGTTTAACCGCCGTCTGCAGACACGGTTCGAACATCATGGTTGTGGCAAATTAGCAACGAAAAATATCATTCTCGGTAACGGTCGTTGTTTCTTGCGGTAGCACCTGCAAAATTACACGGCGCATCACACAATGCTTTTTGCTGCTCATCGAGCATCATAAAGTGAAACAATTTCGAGAGTTGACGCGTGGTTTATGGGTGGGGGCACACCGGAACGATTCGGAAGTTGATCGGCACTATTCGTGCGATCGCTTTTACCGTTGCTGTGCTCGTCGCATCGGTCGCTGGCACTAGTCGCAATGCCTTTGCGCAAGTACCCGCTCCTTCTGTGATTTCAATCTCTCCGAACAGCGGTCCCGCAGCGGGCGGTACTGCGGTGACTATCACTGGCATCGACTTTACCGGCGCTACAGCTGTGAAGTTTGGCGCCACTAACGCTGCGTCTTTCGCCATCAACAGCGCAAGATCGATCACCGCCGTCGCCCCTGCCGGCAGCGGCGTCGTCGATGTGACGGTGTCCAATCCAGGCGGCACGAGCGCCACCAGCGCGGCGGACCAATTCACCTACTTAGCGGCGCCGTCAGTGACCTCGATCTCACCGAACAGCGGCCCCGCAACGGGCGGTACGTCGGTGACCATCAATGGCAGCAACTTTACGGGCGCGACAGCCGTCAGGTTCGGCGCCACGACCGCAACCTCATTCTCCGTTACAAGCGCCACATCGATCACTGCAACTTCTCCGGCCGGCAGCGGAATCGTCGACGTGACGGTATCCAATTCGAGTGGCAACAGCGCCGTCAGCGCGGCAGACCAATTCAGCTACGTGGCGGCGCCGTCAGTAACCTCGGTCGCGCCGAATAGCGGTCCTGCGGCGGGCGGCACTTTAGTGACCATCAATGGCAGCAACTTTACCGGCGCGACAGCCGTCAAGTTTGGCGCCACTGCCGCAACCTCATTCTCCGTTACCAGCGCCACATCGATCACTGCCACCTCCCCGGCCGGCAGCGGCATCGTCGACGTGACGGTATCCAATTCGAGCGGGACGAGCGCCGTCAGCGCGGCGGACCAATTCACCTACGTGGCGGCGCCGTCAGTAACCTCGGTCTCGCCGAATACCGGTCCCGCTGCAGGCGGTACTTCAGTGACCATTAATGGCAGCAACTTTACCGGCGTGACAGCCGTCAGGTTTGGCGCCGCTGCCGCAACCTCATTCTCCGTTACCAGCGCCACATCGATCACTGCCACCTCCCCGGCCGGCGGCGGCATCGTCGACGTGACGGTATCCAATTCGAGTGGCACCAGCGCCGTCAGCCCGGCGGATCAGTTCACCTACCTTGCATTGCCGTCAGTGACTTCGATCTCGCCGAATAGCGGTCCTGCGGCGGGCGGCACTTCGGTGACCATTACCGGCAGTAATTTTGCCGGCGCCACAGCCGTGAGGTTTGGCGCCACTGCCGCAGCCTCATTCACCGTCACCAGCGCCACATCGATCTCCGCGATCTCCCCCGCTGGCAGCGGCACGGTGGACGTGACGGTATCGAATTCAAGCGGCACCAGCGCCACCGGTTCCGCCGATCAGTTTACCTATGGACTGATCTCCGCCACAACGGCACTTTCATCATCGAGAAATCCCTCGAGCGTTGGACAATTGGTGACGTTCACGGCGAAGGTGACCGGGCTCTCGCCGCAGGGCACGATCGCCTTTTACGATGGGGCCGCGCAGCTAGGAACGGTAGCTCTGGCGTCCGGCACAAGCACCTTCACCACCGCTACGCTTGCCGAGGGCATTCACTCGATCACAGCAAGATACAGCGGTGACGCTAACAATGTCGCCAGTACATCGGCTGCGTTGACGCAGACCGTCAGTGTCCGAACCGACAGCATGAAGCTGCGTCAGTTGCAGGCAGCTGTGACGCCCATGATCGCGCAGATGTCAGGGCAGGCTATCACAGGCGCGATCGACAGCGCGATCGACGCTGGCTTCAACGGCAGCTCGCAGACAGTCGTTCCCAATGGCAGCGGCTTCACTTTCCAGATGCCCGTGGCACAGCCCTCTGATGATATCGTCGATAGTGCGAGGTATCGAACGGATGGCGCTAGAGTAACTCGCGCGAGCGGGCTCCCTCGTCAAAGGGCGGCCGATAGGGCTGGGAGCCTCGCTAACGGTAGACATGGCGGAAACGGCGCCCCGCCTGATACGCGGCTCATTGATCTTCCTGCAATTCCTCTTCCGCCCGGCTCGGGTATGCCGCCGAATGATGAAACACGATTTTCTCCTGATGAAGTGATATTGCAGGCTGAAGCAGATGTGACGTCGGAAGATATCACGCGCATGACACGACGGTTCGGCCTTCGTGTTTTAACAAAAGAGTCAAACGATACTCTGGGCCGGATGATCTACACACTTCGCATCGTGAACGGACGATCGGTGCCCGAAGTGATCCGTAGTATCGAAGGCTCTCGGCTGCACATCGCTGTACAACCCAACTACAGATACGACCTCACCCAGGATAAAAGTGATCGCAATGTAGAGCCTGGCGATCCGGCGCAGTACGTCGTGCAGAAATTAAATCTCCCGGGGGCGCATCAGACGACCAAAGGCGACAATGTCCTGATTGCGGTAATCGATTCTCAAGTTGATTCCAGTCAGCCCGATCTCGTCGACAGGGTCATAGACCGGTACGACGCCGGCTGCGGCGCCTCCACGCCAGATTTGCACGGCACGGGTATGGCCGGCGCGATAGCATCCCATGTCCGCCTGTTGGGCGTCGCCCCGAACGCAAATATCATCGCGATTTGCGCCTTTGGCGGAAATGGCCTCCCGCATTCGAGCTCTAACAGGATCGTTAGGGGACTGGACTACGCGATCCAGCGCGGCGCCAAAATTGTCAACATGAGCTTTGCGGGGCCGCTCGATCCGACACTTTCCCAGGCAATACAAATTGCCCGTGAGAAGGGGATTGTTGTGATCGCAGCTGCCGGCAACAACGGTCCGAAATCGCCGCCACTTTATCCAGGCGCCGATCGAAACGTGATTGCCGTCACCGCAACCGACGCAAACGACCAACAGTTCAGCAAGGCTAACCAGGGTAAATACATCACCATTGCAGCACCTGGCGTCGATATTTTGGTGCCTGCGCCCGGTGGAGGTTGGCAGTTCACAACTGGCACATCAGTTGCGACAGCCAATGTCAGCGGAGTTGCCGCATTGCTGTTGTCTCATAAACCATCGCTTAAGCCAGAAGAAATTCGCGCCATCATCGTGGCGACAGCCCGGCATCTTGGAGCGGCGGGGATCAATCCTCAATTCGGCGCCGGCCTCGTCGATCCCTTTAAGGCGCTCCAACAACTTTTATCCGGAAAGCCGGCTTCGGATCCTGACAACATCAAGCAGTTACTCGCTTCGTTTGATGAAAGTAAGCGGATCGATGATGATTTTTCCGCGCTCGGCTATGCCACGAAAGTCCACTCGGTTAGCAAGATACCGCCTGCTGCGCCGCTTCCCGAATGGCTCGCCTGGTTCGACGTGCGAGGCATCAATTTTCGCAGCTATACATTGGGCAATGACCTCAGTGGGACGCAGGTCAACGCGATAGCGGGGCTTACGCACAGGTTGGCACCCAGCCTTCTTGTCGGCGTGCTCGGTGGCTACGAGACTTTCGATTTTCGCTCGGATGCGCTGCAAGGCCGGTTGAAGGGAGACGGTTGGACCGTCGGATCCTATCTTGGCTGGAAAATCACGCAGAACATCCGCTTCGACACAGGGTTCGCCTATTCTGGCATTGGCTATCAAGGTTCTGCAGACCTGGCGGCAGGCTCCTTCAGCGGCAACCGCTGGCTGGTCACAGGCGCCCTAACTGGCACCTATAACGTCTACGGTATGCAGATTGACCCGTCAGCACGCATTTACGCCATGCGTGAAAATGAAAACGCCTACACGGACGCGCTCGGCAGCCTGCAAACAGCGCGCGCCTTCACGACCGGCCGCGCCAGCGGCGGTGTCAAGATGTCCTATCCACTGCTCTGGTCTGCGACGACCGTTCTGACGCCGTATGTGGGCTTATACAGCGACTACTACTTTAACGGCGACAGCGCTGGATCAGGCGTTATAGCGGCGGCGACTATACCGCAGAACTTCATCCTCGATGGCTGGTCCGCGCGTGCTGTAGGAGGTTTTGCGGCGACGTTTGGCAATGGAGCGCAAATAGCGGTTGGCGCTGAGCGCGGTGGAATTGGGAGTAATTTTGGCCTTTGGACCTATCGAGCTCGGGCAACTCTGCCATTTGGCGCGCAGTGACCCCCGCTAGCTGATCTGCCAGCACAAGCTCGGCGGCCAGAGTGGTGTTACATTTGACGACTTCGAGACCCATTTCAAATATGCGAAGCGAATGTCGGGCTAACGGCTAACGGTGCCAAATGCGTAAAAGCAAACAAAGCCGCCGCAGTCAAAGTAAGGAAACCGGGCTTCTCTCAGATGGTAATCGGAGGACTACGCTCTAATTCGACAAAGCCTTTCGTCAAAGCTTCAGTCTAGTTAAGTCCGTAACGAGCGAATTTACCTACAACGGTTTGATCGATCGCCTTTGCTGCCGCAATATCTGCGTTACCAGCGACTAGCTCGCCAGCGTGCAAATTGGCGAGCCCCCGTCCATAAAGCGCGCTTGCCAGCTTTGGATCCAGCTGCAACGCTGAACTGAAATCGGTACGCGCCAAGTCTGCTTGCCCAAGTTTAAGATAGGTAAATCCGCGCGAATCGAGAGCGGCGGCTGAATTTGGCTCCAATCTGATAGCTTCGTTGCAATCCGCTACCGCGGACTGAAAGTTGCCGACGACGAAACGAGCCCAGCATCGCTTATTCCAGAGACTTCCCACCGCGGGCAGGAATCGGACTGCTTCATCCAGATCCTTCAAGGCGCGGTCAAACTTCCCAGCGTTCTCGTAGATCTGAGCGCGATTGGCAAAGGCGCTACCATATTTCGGGTCAAAGCTGATGGCGACATCGAAATCTTCGATCGCCCGACTGAAGTCGCCCTTCTTTGCATAAGCTTCGCCCCGATTATTGAATGCTCTGGCGTAATTAGGATAGAGCTTGATGCATTCGTCATAATCTTTAATGGCTAGATCGTATTCCCCTCTCCGCGTGTGTGCGTTCCCACGATTATTGTAGGCGACCACTAATGTCTGGGAGTTCTCAAGCCCCGAGTCTATCAGCGCGGTACAGCCAGTAATTTGAGACTCTGCAGACATCTTGCTGCCACCGTTGCACAATTCGACATTCATGAGCTTTGTGTTCTGCGCTACCGCGCCTGTCGCGAAAAAGATCAACATCAACATCGATGTTGTAACGCGCACTATGGTTTGGGCTACGTTGCTCACTACTGGATCCTATTGCACCGACGTAGATCACCATACCGATCGGCGTTGCGGGCGTGACCTCGATCTTTCGAAATCGCGGTATTAGGCCCGAAACCATTATGTCCACTTCTGTTGCATCGCCGCGCGGCGACAGAGTTGCAAAACGACGCTATCTCCAATTTTGACATCGCGACTTGCATCAGATGGTGGGAGTTAGCAGCCCTTGCAAATGGTGAGCCTTTTGCCGAGATTCTTGTCGGCCCGTTGTTGCTCAGGCGTATCGGGCAATGCCGGCGACAAATTCTGGGTCTTGCGCTGGAGTGGGCCACCCTTGCGCTGATCTTTAGCGCTTTTATTTTCTTCGATGAGCGTTGAAAATTTGACCGAGCCGTCGTCCAAGATCTGAACTTGCGGTGCAGTACCTCTAATTCCCATCGTTGCGACGGGTGTCTCTACTTTCATATTCCCAGTTTTGGCGACCGCGCCCGCGAGGAACGTGAAGGAGCCTTTGCCAAGGCTAAAAACCATGGAATTTGAGCTACTCTTTGGGTCATAAACCAGCTCATTCAATTCCATTCGCGCGTTGCTGGAAATCTTGAATGAGGTCCCATCGACGAAAGTAATGCCGAGAGCGCCATCCGCGCCTGTCTTTACGACGTCGCCCTGATAGACGAGATCATCGACTTTCGCCTGACCAGGGCCACTGGTCGGTATATTCGCCTGAAGCAAAACGGCGCTGGTATGCTCGACGGTGACAACACCGGTCGCTTGCAGGATTTTTCCGATGGGTTTTATGTCAAGCGCCACCGCCGGCTGAACGGCGCCGGTTTGTCCCCAAGCCAACCCTGAAACCGCGCAACTGGCACACAGGCTGGCCACAACTAGGCCGATCGCCTTGGCGTTCATTATAAATTCTCAAAAGGTATCAACCGCCATCATAGCTCGTTTGATGTTCGGATCAATAGGCATTATCATGAAGATTGGGTTAACGGATAATTCTGATTTTAGCGGCTCCTCGGCAACTTTTGCGTCACCGAGAAGCCGGTTGTAAACGGCAAAAAAGCCAGATGCGACAAAAGGATATTTCAAAGTGTGGCGTCGCGTCCGCGATAATTCAGGTCAATTTATTTCAACCGACGGCTTTCAAGAGCCAATGTCGCAACTCGTCGCTATTGGAGCGATAAAGGCAGCGGTCGGCGCGGTCACGATCAAGCGCGTCAGCGCCCTCCTCCTCGCGCCAGTCGCGGGCGATCTTGTCTACGAAGGAGACCTGATAGAGACCGGCCCTGATGGTATGGTCGTTATTGGCTTTGTAGATGGGACGACGTTACAGCTTCACGCCGGCGGGCATTTGGTTCTCGACGAATTTGTCTACGAGCGAGAAGACAGACCCGATTCGGCGCTGGTTCATGTTCTCAAGGGAATGTTCGGAATTCTTGCCGGCAAGGTTGCCGTCGGGGGTCGTCTCGTCATTGAAACTCCGCTCTCGACAATTCGAAGCGCGCTACCTTCGGCGGGGTTTGGGAGCCTGGTGTTCAGCGCTCTTATCCTTTGCATTGTTAGAGAGGCCGAAGCCGCAAGTGAGGACATCGCCTTTCTTGACGACGGCAAGATCAACTTTAAAGACCTTCAGCACGGTATTTTCGAGCTTGTCACGAAGGAACAAAATCCGCGGGTCATCGTCGTTGACGATCCGGGCGAGACGATCATCTTACGACCGCGTGGCTCCGGCGGTATATCTGTAGACCACGTTCCGAATAGTCCGGCCCAGATGGTGCAATTGCAGAGCGCCTATCAGAGCACCTACGATACCTATACGCAGGGGCAACAAGATCCTTTTATCAGGCAGCTGCAAGGGCCAAACCTGAATGATCGCGCTGATGCGCAACCGCAATCATCGCACCCCGCCGGGGCCGGTTCAATCACGCCTACGAATAGCGAACAAAACTCAACCAGTTTCGCGACCTTTGCGAGCACATCAGAACTTGCGCAGAACACGCCGTCCACATTCATTACGCCTGCGTCGTTGAACACGACGTCTGCCACCACCACTAATCAAATTGTTGCGCCGTCAGCCTCATCATCGGCGAGCGAGCCGTCAATTGTGATTGCCAATGCGGGAGGTCTGACCAACCAATCGATTCACACAATTTCCGGCGTCGTAACCGGTTCTGCGCCGGTGGTCGGGTCAACCGTCTTGCTGTTCGACAATGGCAGTACGACCCCGATTGGCAGCGCCGTAGTGGCCGCGGACGGGACGTTTTCCACGAACGTTACACTCGTCGGTAGCGGCTCCCACACCATCGTCGCGAGAGATACAGTTGCTGCAAACAGTATCGTTAGTCCGCCGACGACGTTTACGCTTGATGTCATCCCTCCAACGGTTGCAATCACGCCTCCCGGCATCACCTCCACGAACCAAGCGACCCAGACCATTTCCGGAACGGTGAGCGCCGGCGACGCCGCAATCGGGTCGACCGTGATTATTTTGGATAATGGGACGCCGATCGGGACCGCGACTGTCGGCAGCGGCGGCACCTGGAGCACGACGGTCACGCTGGCCAAGGGCAGCAACTCGCTGACGGCGACAAATACAGATCTCGCAGGAAATGTCGGCACAAGCGCGCCCGTGACCCTGACTTTCGTTACGACGCTACCGACGGTGACAATCGATGCGATCGACGGCAATAACGTCATCAATCATGCCGAGGCGGCGGCCGGAATTGTGCTGACAGGCACCGTAACCGGGCTGGCGGCGGGCACGATCTTTACGGTGACGGTCACCGACGGCGCCTTCTCCAAGGGGTATCTCGCGACAGTCAATGGCGCCGGTACCGGCTGGACTGCGAACATTCCCTCGGCCGACGCTCTGACGCTTAAGGACGGCACCGCGACGGTGACAACCCAGGTCACCGACAGCTCCGGTAATTCTTCCGCGGTGGCGAACCAGACTGTAACGGTCCACGAGGCCGTGCCGACGGTGACGATCAATACCATCGCGGGCGACGGCATCCTCAACTCGGCGGAGGCCCATGCCAGTAGCGGGGTTGCGCTGAGCGGCAACGTGACCGGGCTGGCGGCGGGCGCGACCTTCACTGTGACGGTTACGGACGGCGCCTTCACCAAGGGCTACCCGGCGACGGTCAACAGCGCCGGAACCGGCTGGATCGCGACGATCCCCTCGAGCGATGCCATAACGCTTCCAAACGGTACCGCGACGGTGTCTGCGCAAGTCACCGATACGAGCGGCAACTCCTCCTCGGTGGCTACCCAGAGCGTGACGGTTCTTGAGGCCACTCCGACCATCACGGCGCCGCCGACGGAGACGATCAAGGTCAACCAGGCGACGCCGATCTCCGGGGTCAGCCTGGCGGAGCCCGGGTCGACCGGCACCGAGACCTTCACGGTGACGGTGAGCGACACCAATGGCACGCTGTCGGCATCGGGAAGCGGCGGCGCCACGGTCAGCACGGCCGGCAAGAACCTGACCATCAGCGGCACGCTGGCCCAGGTTAACGCTGCTCTAAGCACCCTGAGCGACACCGACCCTACGGCGGGCCCCGACACCATCACGCTGACGGCTATCGACAGCTTCGGCAACAGCACGACCACAGCGACCACGATTGCGGTGACGGCGACGGATCCCGGGCCGACGGCGGTGGCGAGCTCGATCAACACGACCGAGGATCAGACCTACACCTTCAAGGTTGCGGATTTCGGCTACTCGGATAACGACGCCACCCCCGACCCGCTG
>Ga0209023_10003330_pt1 | contig 19281 bp, 19 predicted proteins | sample LakOneMetagenome_FD_187468 | JGI IMG/M metagenome (GOLD analysis project Ga0209023, IMG submission 187468) | Freshwater and sediment microbial communities from Lake Erie, Canada (SPAdes) (version 2) | ecosystem: Environmental > Aquatic > Freshwater > Lentic | place: Lake Erie, Canada...
CCGAGCACCCTCAGGATCTCGGCGGTCGGCCGGAATCCGACCAAGGTGTCGAATGTCGTGAGCGCGTAGGCCATCTCGGGCTTGTGGTGCGGATCCTTGTAGTTGCGGTTCACCGCGTCGAGCGGCACGCCGGCGGCTTCTTCCGCCGCGAAGCCCGCTTGCGCCATCGCGGTATTCGGATGCACCTGAAGCGACAGAGGGCGATCGGCTGCCAAGAGCTTCATCAGGAACGGCAGCTGACCAGCCGTGTCGGCCAGCGGCACCGGACCCTCCGGGCCCATCACGCTGGACGCGCCGAGTGGATGGGTGCCCATCCAGACCTCAGCGACGGGAACCCCATCGGGTTGCACGCCGAGGAATCGCGGGATGTGTGCCGCAGAGCCCCAGTCGTATGCGCGGGAGCTGTTGACGAGGCGGAGCATTCAGGCTCGTCCGTGGAGTCGGCGCATGGCATCCATCCTAGGCAGCCGGGGTGCCCCGCGCAGCGAGATGGTGCGCCGCCTGACTACTTGTGGCGCGGCTTGCGCGCGGGTTTCGACGCGCTCGGCTGGCTCGAGGACTTGCTGCGATGCGGAGCCTTCTCCGCTGCCTTGGATGGGTAGGGCCGCTTCTCGCGCACCTTCTTTTCGTACGCGTTTGCGGGAGGTTTGCCCTTGCGATCCTCGCGGGTGCGCTTGATCGGCGGCCCGTCGTCGAGCTGCAGCTCGATCAGCTTGCCGGAGATACGGGTGTTGGCGAGCGCCTCGAAGACCGCATCGGGCAGATCGGCCGGTAGCTCGACCAGGGTGTGGTCCTGGCCGATCGTGATCTTGCCGAAGTCGGAGCGCTTGAGGCTGCCCTCGTTGGCGAGCGCGCCGACGATCGCCGAAGGGCCGATCTTGTGCCGCTTCCCGACCGAGACGCGGTAGACCGCTGCGCCCTCGGCGGGCAGCCGGTCGGAGCGTTCGTATCCGGCCGGTTTGGGTCGCGGCTCGAAGTCGCGTGCCCGCGCGGGCGCCTTCGGCGGGTCCGGGCGGAGGAAGAACTCCTTGTCGGCCTGACTCATGACCGCCAGCGCTGCGGCGATGTCGGTCATCGCGACGTCGTTCTCCTGCGCATACTCCTCGACCAGCGTGCGGAACGCATGGAACTGCGGCGAGCCCATGCTCGACGTGATGGCTTGCGCGAACTTGCCGGAGCGGCGCTCGTTGACCTCTTCGGCCGATGGGACGCTCATCTCCTCGACCGGCCGACCGGAAACCTTCTCGATCGCCGACAACATGCGGCGCTCACGCGGTGTCACGAACAAGATCGCCTCGCCCGTGCGGCCGGCTCGGCCGGTGCGACCGATGCGGTGGACGTACGCCTCGGTGTCGTGCGGGATGTCGTAGTTGATGACGTGCGTGATGCGGTCGACGTCGAGGCCGCGAGCGGCGACGTCGGTTGCCACGATGAGATCGATGCCGCCCGACTTGAGCTGGGCGACCGTACGCTCGCGCTGAGCCTGCACGAGATCGCCGTTGAGCGCCGCAGCCGCGTAGCCCCGGCTGCGCAGCTTCTCGGCCAGTTCCTCGGTGGCCGACTTGGTGCGCACGAAGACCAGCATCCCGTCACCGCTCTCGACCTCGAGGAGCCGGGTCAGGGCGTCCAGCTTGTGGTGGTGCGAGACCTGGATCCAGCGCTGGCGGACGGTTGCCGTCGACGTCGTCGCCTTGGGGGTCGCGATGTCGACCGGGTCGTGCAGGTACTTCTTGGCCAGCGAGCGGATCTGTCGCGGCATCGTCGCTGAGAACAGCGCCACCTGCTTGTATTCGGGCGTGTCGGCGAGGATGCGCTCGACGTCCTCGGCGAAGCCCATGTTGAGCATCTCGTCGGCCTCGTCGAGCACGAGGTATTCGAGCGCGGTGAGGTCGAGGCTGCCGCGCTCGAGGTGGTCAATGACACGACCGGGCGTGCCGACGACGATGTGCGCGCCCTTCTGCAGGCCGGCGAGCTGGAATCCATAGCCCTGCCCTCCATAGACCGGCAGCACCCGGATGCCCGGAAGGTTGGCGGCGTAGGCGGCGATGGCCTCGCACACCTGGAGCGCGAGCTCGCGCGTCGGCGCCAGCACGATGGCTTGAGTCTTGCGGTTGGCCGGATCGATGCGTTGCAGGATCGGCAGGGCGAACGCGGCGGTCTTGCCGGTGCCGGTCTGGGCCAGGCCAACCACATCCTTGCCCTCGAGCAGCGACGGAATGGCTCGCTCCTGGATCGGCGTCGGCGTCTCGTAGCCCAACGTCGACAGGACGCGCACGAGCGGTTCGATCAGACCGAGGTCGGCGAACGTCGGGGAGTCGCGGAACTCTTCGGTGGTCACGTGCTCAGGCTATCGGGGAGCGCCCGGAGAAACACCTTTGACGCCGGGGCGTATGACGAGTAGGCCCGCTGCCTAGTAGGCCCCGTCGGGCCTCACGACGGCGCGGAATGTCTTCCACAGGATCAGCAGGTCGTCGACGATCGACCAGTTCTCCACGTAGTAGAGGTCCAAACGCATGGTTTCTTCCCAGTTCAGCTCAGACCGGCCGGAAATCTGCCACGGGCCGGTCATTCCCGGCAGCACCAGGAGTCGTCGGCGTGCCTCGGCCTCATAGCCCGAGACCTCCGACATCAGCGGCGGACGCGGTCCGACCAGGCTCATGTCTCCCTTGAGGACGTTGATCAGCTGCGGCAGCTCGTCAAGGGAGTAGCGGCGCAGGAACTTGCCCGCGCGAGTGACACGCGGATCGTCACGCATCTTGAACATCATGACGTTGCCGGTGTCGCGCTCAAGCGTCTCGAGCATGGATTCGGCGCCGTCGACCATGGTGCGGAACTTGATCATGTTGAACGTGTGGCCGTCGCGTCCGACCCTCTCCTGGACGTAGAACACCTTGCCCCGACTCGTCGTCTTGATCGCCACCGCGATCGCCGCGAAGATCGGCAACCCGACGATCAGCAGGCCGAGCGATCCGAACCGGTCGAGCAAGAACTTCGTCCATCGGGAGGCTCCGCGGTAGGAAGGCTGTTCCACGTGTAGCAGCGGGAGTCCGGCCACCGGTCGGATGTGCACTCGGGGACCCGCGACGTTGGCCAACGACGGGGCGACGATGATCTCGACGTTGTAGCCCTCGAGATCCCACCCGAGGCGGCGCACCATGTCCGGGTGAGTGGCGTCGGACGAGGTCACGATCACCGCGTGAGCGCCAGAGGCCACAGTCGTGGCGACGAGACCGTCGACACCGCTCAGCACGGGCAGTCCGGCCACGTGGGTCGGGATGTCGGCGCCGGTGAGGCAGACCCCGACAAGTCGATATCCGTAGCCGGCATTTCGGCCGATGACGCTGGCAAGGTGCTCAACCGCGTCGCGGGTGCCGACCGCGATCGCGTTGTGGACCATGTCGCCGTGCTGCCGCTTCACCAGCAACCACTGGCGCCACGACCAGCGACTCAAACCGATCAGCAGGAGCCCGAACGGCAGCGCCACGAGGACATAGCTTCGCGGCACCGCGGCCTGCACCGAATAGCCGACGAACGCGATCAGTCCGAACACCACCAGCGTCGAATTGACCACTCGCTTGTATTCCTCGGCACCCGCACCGAAGACCCGCAGATCGCGCGTACCGGCCAGCGTCAGCACGCCGTGCCAGAGCAGTGCGAGAAGAAGCGAGGCGAGGACTGCCGAAAAGGTGTAGTGATTTCCAGGAATCCCGGATGCCGCGTGCTGCGCCCAGACCACGTGCGCCGTGGCAAACACCCAGATCAGGATGACGAGGTCAGAGACGACCAGGATGCGACCGTAGCGGCGTTCCCAGCCAGCACGAGAATGGTCTCCCACTGCCGCCATCTCCGCTCCAGACTGGTGCTCTTCCGGGTGAGAAGACGAAACCTCACGCGTGCTCACACGCGAAACGGCCGGCCGATTAACCGGCGGCCAAGCGTGACGACCGCGAGGAGAAAGACCAGCAGGATCAGGGTGAGCGTGACGGTTTCTACTCCGAGCACGACCCCACGGTAGCCGCCGCGCGGACCACCGAGGAACCCGACCGGTGCGGCCCGCAGGACCATGAACAGCGCAGGCATCAAGGCGGTCAAGATCGTGGCAGCGAACGCGACGAGGACGCGGTGCGCCGTGATCGGCGTGTAGTCCATGGCGGCACCTCCGTAAGCAGTAAACGGGTGTGGTGCGAGAACCTCTTCGCACACCCATTGAAAAACGACCGTCCGGAGCAGGAGTTACGTCCGGGGACGCATTGTTGGACAGCCGTTCACTCGGTCGACCGACGCGCTGGTCAAATTCGAACCTCGAATGTGGGAGTGCCGTAGCCTTCGATATCGGGAGGAATGTTCAAAAAGGAGTGCATCTCGGTGAGGCCACATCAACTCGCACGCCGCTGGCCCTCAATCATCGTCCTGACGCTCTTGGGCGTGGCCATTGCAGCGGGGGCGCTGAGCATCGCAACACCCACCTACACGGCACACGCCGATGTGCTGATCGTCCCGCCGGCCAGCAAGAGCACGACCGCCGTCGCCGATCGCACCGTTGCGTCCTACGCCCACGTGCTCGGCGGCCGGACGATCGCCGGCCGGGTCGTGAAGAGTCTCGGCCTGTCCGGCTCGGTGGGCGCCGCCGATCGTCAGATCTCCGCGAAGGTCGTCAACGGCACCTCGGTTCTTCGGGTGACTGCCCGCAATCACGGCTCGCAGACCGCTGCCCGGGTCGCCCAGGAGGCGGCCGACCAGTTCATCACCTGGCTCTCTGCCAACCAGTCGACAAATCCGGCGACGGCTCTGACAGCCGATGTCGTCGAGCATTCGGCCACGCCAGCATCCCCATCGTCTCCCTCGCGAGTCGGATGGCTCGCGATCGGCGCCATCGGCGGCCTGCTGCTGGGTCTGCTGTTCGCCACGTGGCGTGAGCTCGTCGACCGCAGCGTGCGCACTCCGGCGGAGCTCGAGGAGATGACCAGCGCGCCGGTGCTCGGTGCGATGGCCTTTGACCGGGCCGCCTCCAGCACTCCCCTGATCACGTCACTCGGCACACACCACCCGCGTTACGAGGCCGTACGCATCCTGCGCACCAACCTGCAGTTCCTTGACGTCGATCGCGACAACAAGGTCATCACCATCACGAGCTCGGTCGCCGGTGAGGGCAAGTCGACGACGGCGTGCAACCTGTCTATCGCGCTCGCGCAGACCGGCACCCGGGTCGCACTGATCGAGGGTGACCTTCGTCGTCCGCGGGTCAGCGAATATCTCGGCATCGAGAAGTCCGTCGGTCTCACCACGGTGCTCGTGGGTCGAGTCTCACTCGACGCCGCGATCCAGGAGGCCGGCACACCAGGCCTCGACGTGCTGGCGAGCGGAGCCCTGCCCCCCAATCCCTCTGAGATCCTGCAGACCAACGCCATGCGGGCGCTGATCGGCGAGCTCCGGGCCCGCTACGAGGTCGTGCTGATCGACGCCCCGCCGCTGCTACCCGTCACCGACGCCTCGCTGCTCGCGTCGATATCTGACGGCGCGATCCTCGTCGTACGGCACGGCAAGACCGGTCGCGAGCAGGTCCGGACCGCTGCGGAGCGCCTGCATTCCGTGGGGGCACCGCTGCTCGGCACGGTGCTCAGCATGAGTCCCGCAAAGGAACTCGCCCGCTACGGCTATGGCTACGGGTACGGATACGGACCCGAGTACTTCTCCCAGACCACCGAGCGCAGGCGCCGCAAGGATTCGCGCCGCAGCTAGACGACCCGCCTCGGATCAGGAAATCGCGACGAGCGAGTTCAGCCGTGAGCTGACCGTGCGTACGGCCTTGTCGATCTGATCGGCAGTCTCACGGTGCACCTCAGGGCTGCGCCTGAAAGGGTCCCCGATGTCGATCTTGGCGGGAGCGAGACTGCGCTGCCTCGATGCCTCGGCGACGAGCGCACGAGGGTCGGCGCCGTCGACCTGCTCGGCGAGCGCGGCGAACTCCATCAGCGTGAACGTACGCCGTAAGGCCCGCGGACTCATGGACAGCACCTCGGAGCGATGCCACTTGGTCGCGGTGAGGATGAGATCGGCCGAGTCGATCAGATAGTTGTCAATCGCATGCGATCTGAACGTGCCGGGGACATGGCCGAGCCGCATCAGCTCCATCGCTGCCATGCCGTCCATCGGCTCGCGATCCCACCCTTGCACTCCTGCGCTGGCGACCTCGAACTCGTCGGGTGCAAGCTCGGCACGCAGCAGGATCTCGATCATCGGCGAGCGACAGATGTTGGCGGTGCAGACAGCCAAGATCGCGAACCGGTGGTGTGTCATCAACTCAGCACCGGCCGCACATGCAGACCGGCGTCCGGGTCGACGAGCAGCTCCTGGCTGGCGGCGACACCATCGGCGAGCAGCGTGGCGCCGGGATCGACGTTTCGCTTGATGGTGGCGAGGGCGATCGGTCCCAGCTCATGGTGCCGAGCGGACGTGCCGACGACACCCACGACCTTGCCGTCGAGGGTCACCTCGGAGCCGTGTGGCGGCAGGTGGCTGAGTGACCCGTCGAGGTGAAGCCGGACAAGGCGACGTGGCGGCCGGCCGAGCGTGTGCACCCGAGCGACGGTCTCCTGCCCGCGGTAGCAACCCTTGTCGAGGTGCACCGAGACGCCGAGCAGCCCGGCTTCGTTGGGGATCGAACGATCATCGGTGTCGAGGCCGACCCGTACGTCGCCGGCTTCGATGCGCAGCGCTTCCCAGGCCCACAGGCCGACCGGGTCGCCAAGCTCCGCCGGCAATTCCGCGAGGGACGAGCGCGGCCGAAGTTCCCAGTCAAGCTCGGGTGACGAATCGTCTGACGTCGCCCGATTGAATCCAATGACTGCCCACTGCGCGCTTACTTCAGCAACCGAGACGCGCATCATGAAGCGCATCCGGTCGAGGAACTCCACCAGCGCAGCACCGGCACCGGGCTCGGTGTGAGCCCAGAACGTCTCGCCATCGTCGACACCTGAGAAGCCGTGCTCGATGCGGCCCTGTGGCGACAGCAGGAGTACGTCGGTGTGCACCCCGGGCAGTAGTCCCTCGAGGAATTGGGTGGTCAGCGAGTGCAACCAGGTCAGCCGGTCGGGGCCGGTGATCGCGACGACGTCTCGGTGCGACAGGTCGACGAATGTATGACCCTCGACGAGTCGGCGCTGTTCGGCGACTATCGCACCGTAGTGCGCTGCGACCGCCTCATCGGGGCTGTCTCCGCCGACAGCACCCGGCAAGGACAGCAGCGGGCTCGGGTTACTCACGTTCGAGCTTTCCCCACAGATGTGCCTGCATCTCCTGGCCTTCGGCGGCCATGTCGAACGCATACATCAAGGCGCCCTCGACGAGTCCGTACATGCGCTGGCCGGCGGTGTAGTCCTTGGCGGTGGACGTACGCGCGACGATATCGGTGGCCAGGGTGAGCCGGGGCCCTTCGATCTGGCCGTACCAGACTTCGGCGTAGCCGGTGGCGTGCGAGAGGACCATCTCCACCTGTCCTTCGCCTGCCGGCCGTATGAAGCCTGTCTCGATCGAGCCCGGGCGCACGCGTTCGCCGGCCTCGTCGGTGATCCACGTGCGGCTGAAGTAGTGCAGGAATGGGCGGGTGTCGTGGGCGAACACGACGTCCTGCTCGAAGGTGAAGGCCGGGATAGTGGGGTACTCGCCGCGCCCATTGCCGTGCCACGGCCCGAGCAGCCATGCCAGCGGCATGAGGTCGGGGTGGAGATCGGAGGGGATTTCGAACGGCATGCCTCGATTCTATCGGCCACAGGCCAGCCCACCTGCCAACTACGCTGTGGGCATGAGGGCGGTCGTGCAGCGGGTCACCCACGCACAGGTCGACATCGCCGGGAACACGGTCGGACAGATCGACAGCGGCCTCCTGGTCCTGCTCGGGGTCACCCACGATGACACCGCAGGCATGGCCCAACGGCTCGCCGCGAAGATCTGGAACCTCCGCATCCTGCGCGACGAGAAGTCGGCTGCCGACCTCGACGCCGGGATCCTCGTGGTCAGCCAGTTCACGCTCTACGGCGACGCACGCAAGGGCCGGCGACCGACTTGGACGGCGGCAGCGCCGGGACCCGTCGCCGAACCCCTCTACGACGCGTTCTGCGCAGCCCTGCGAGCTCTCGGTGCCACAGTGGCCGAAGGAGTGTTCGGAGCCGACATGGAGATCTTGCTCACGAACGACGGACCGACCACGCTGATCCTCGAGCTCTGACCCTGTCTCAATTGGTCGTACTTGAAGTGACCCGGCAGAATAGTCGGGATTCCCCTTGGACGGAGAACGATGGCAGGCAAGATCGGCAAGAGATACCGCGACGCGGGCAAAAGACGCGACGGCGGACTCCCCTTTCACCGGCGCCACCGCAAGCTGATCGTCGCATTGCTGAGTTTCGTGATCGTCGTACCCATCGTGGGCGGCGCGGCATATGCGTATGTGTTGAACTCCAAGCTCAATCACGTCGCGAAGATCTCGACCCACAAGCTCAAGGAGAAGGACCGCCCGGACCCCGACAAGGGCAAGGCGCTCAACATCCTGCTTCTGGGCTCTGACAAGGGCAAGAAGATTCCCGGCGAGTCCCAGAACACGACGATCTCCCAGGACGCCAAGGCCGCCAAGTGGCCGACCGGCAAGTACCGCAGCGACACCCTGATGGTCGTCCACATCAGTGCCGATCGGAAAAGCGTCTCACTCACCTCGATCCCCCGCGACACCTTCACGATGCTCTACAACGCCAACGGCGTGGCCACGCACCAGGAAAAGATCAACGCTGCGTTCTCCGAGTACGGCCCCCTCGGCACGATCTCGACGGTCGAGCACCTCACCAATCTGCGCATGAAGCACCTCGCGATCATCGATTGGGCCGGCTTCAAGGATCTGTCGACCGCGGTCGGCGGCGTGCCGGTCGACATCCCTTACAACACCTACGACTCCGCGCAGCACGTCCAGTGGAACAAGGGCCATTACGTCCTGAAGGGCACCAAGGCGCTCCAGTACGTCCGTCAGCGGCACGGACTGCTGCGAGGCGACTTCGACCGCATCAATCGCCAGCAGAACTTCCTGCGCGCTCTGATGAACAAGATCCTCGCCAAGGGCACGACCCACAGCCCGGTCAAGCTCGTCAAGACGGTTTCGGCCCTGACCGCCAACCTCACGGTCGACGGCGACTGGACGGCCGGCGACATGCGTGGCCTCGCGCTCTCGATGCGCGGGATCCAGTCGAAGAACGTCACGTTCTTGACGGCACCCATCGCAGGCACGGAGACCGTTCCGGTCTACGGCAGCATCGTGCGGCTACAGGCGGCGCAGACCCAAGAGCTCTTCACCGACCTCCGCAATGACGATCTGAAGGCCTACCTCACGAAGTACCCGGACGCCGCCCTCAAGACCCAGGTCAGCTAGCCGGTCGGCTCAGCTGCAGGCTGACTGCACGCGGACATCGTTGAGTGTGCTTTGTACGCCCGGCGTCGTGGAGAAGACCGGGTCTTTGTCCTGACCCTTGCCCGAGATCATCGCGGTCGTCACCGTGTGTGTCTCACCAGGTTTGATCGTCAACAGCACTGAGGTCACACCGCGACCGTCGAACCCATTGGCGTAGACCGCTTGGCTCTTGCCGTCCACGCGAACGTCGGTGAAACCACCACTGTATGGGGCAAACAAGCGCAGGACGAGCCGCATTGTGCCGCGCGGTGTGAATGTACCTGTGCCAGTCACATAGGGGGTGAGCTTCGCAGCGCCGGGCGGCGCGGTGGACGTGAGTTGCGTCGCGGTGAGGATCTCCTGAACATCGCCCTGTAGGCACCGCCTCGTAGCGACTTGTGTGGAGTAGTCGAGGTAGTACTCCATCTTGGTGGAGGCGGCGTCGCCGAGGTACAACCCCACATGCGGAGTCGATCCGTCGTCCTTGGAGAATGCTCCGCTAACTCCTGACGCGGCGATCCTCTTCTGCTCAGCAGGATGCGCCGACCAGATCATCAGGCGGTTCTCGTTGGCGGCCTTGACGAGACCGGAGATGACGAGTCGCGGATCCCCCTTACCGGACTTGACGATGTTGAAGATATTCCTGGCGGCGAGCTTGAAGACGTTATCCTGCGCGGTCGGGTCCTGATATGCCTGATAGACGGAGTTGAGCAGAACATCGACTGCATTGGCCTGATCGATGACGAGTCCCTTGCCGGCATTGACCGGTCCGGTGCCGGCCAAGATGTAGCTCATCGCGACTGGGTCCACCGAGATCACTCCGTCGACATGCTGCCCCAGGCCTTTTTGAACCATCGCCGCCGCAATCTGCCCGGTTCGGGGGAAGTCGGGAGTCACGTTCGCGTCGCGGATATCGGTGACCAGAGTCGGAGGAAAGACGGCGGTTTCGTCCTCGGTCATCCTGACAACCGACTTGTTGAACGGCTTCAGATCTTGAGCCGACCCCTGAAATCCCATCGACAGCTTGCCGTTCTTGGCCGTGAGTATCGAGAACGACCCGGATATGCCGCCGGTCGAGCGGACCTCCGCGTTGTTCTGGATCAGCAGAAGGTAGTGGCGGGTGCCCTTGCCGCCGAGCATCTCCGGCAGGAGCTTGCCCGCGAGATTGGCTGAATAGGCCGCGGACTGCGCGTCGTCGATCTTGAACTTGACCGCATTGACCGGGTCGCGAAGAGGGACGAGCAGCGAGCCCGCGTTGATCCCTTGAAGCTGCTTTTGCGCTTTGTCGAGCGCCTTCGACGCCGTCTCCACGGACGGAGCGATCGTGCGGATCGCTCCGAGGTCGACCGAACCGTTGTGGGGGCTGTAGGTGTTGAGGTTGATCTGCCTGGACAGCTTGACGACCGGCGGAAGTGCATCGGTGGCGATGCCGTCGATCACTTCCGAGACGTCCTGGACCGCGCCGACGTTCTTGCCGAGGTACGGCACCTTGGAGCCGATGTCCCACAGGGGACCATCCGTCGAGCTCTTCGCTCGGTGAGCTGACGCCTGAAGTCCGCGGAGCGTGCCGGCAGCTGACGCATCGTCTCCGGCCACGATCTGATCTTCCAGGACTTGCGCCTGGCTACCCGCGAGACGGAGCGCAGAGCTGGCCCGAGCGGCCTCCCACACGAACAACAGCGCCACCAGCACGACCATCGCGGCACACGCCGCACCCACCTGACCACGAGTGATCTTCTGATACCAGCGAAGGTGCCAATTTCGCCGCACGGACGGGTGGGAAGAACTCATGACTGACCTCGTGACGACACATCGCGGCTGGAAGGGACGAAAAAGACGATCGCGCACGCCCACGACAGGTGGACGTGCACGATCGTCTGTTGTCCGTTCTTAGTGTGTCGAGCGTCGGCGGGCGACGAGAATGGTCGCTCCTCCGCCTACCAACAGGACGCCGCCCAGGACGAGGATCCAGAGGTTCGAGCCACCCGTGTTGGGAAGCGAACCGTCATCGTCGCCGTCGTTGTGGTGGCCCTTCGGCAGGAGCGTGATGTCGCGCGAGATGGGGCACGTGCGGAGCTGCGGGTCGGGCCCGGCCTCGGGCAGAGCAGCTGCCGACGTCGTGTAGACCGCCGAGGTCACCGCGTTGGACTTGCTGATCGGAGCACTAACGCCTTGAGCTTCGACCAGGTGCTCGCACTTGGCCACGATGTGCGAGGTGAACTTGTGGTGCACCTTCGTCGTCGAGAACGTGCCTGAGATCGTCTCGCCGTTGCCGGTCTGCGTCTCGCCGCGATAGGTCACGGTCCAGTCGCAATCGGTGCCCGGGGCGCTGGCGACATAGTCGAAGCTGTTGCCGCCGGTCAGGGGCGTCTTGTGGATCTTCAGGTGCATCTCGATGCCGCAGTCGGGGTAGACGTATGCCATCGCGGAGCCTGAGGACAGCAGCACCATCACTCCAGCCAGTGCTGCCGCGGCAGCAAGCCTGAGATTCTTCATTCCGCACTCCCAAGGGGATCCGAGTTTCACGACAAAGAGCTAGAGCAAGGCGAACGTTGAGGTGCACGAATTACACCTCAACGAAGTACCCAACGAGCACCGACGGTGGTTCGTTACGAGAAATCGTACCGCAGGCTGAGAGTTTCTTGTTCCAGAATCTCAGCACCGAACGCACCGCCGGTAGCCGTTGTCAAGCAGGAGTCACACGGCGACTGCAATTTCAGCGACAACGCCCTTGGCAGCGACGACCTCGTTGTCGACCGAGACGGACTTGGGCGCCAGCGTGCGCAGCGTCCACTCACCCGGACCAGCGAAGAAGCGGAACTGGCCGGTCGCCGACGTGGGAACCTCCGCGGTGAACTCACCCGTGCGGTCGAGCAGGCGAACGTACGCATTGCCGACCGGCTGGCCGTCCCGCGTCACGATGCCCTGGATCACGGCCTGGTTCTTGACGTCAACGCCCTCGAGCGAGGGTCCGCCCTTGATCGCGCCGCACATCAGGCCACGCCCGCTTCGTCGCCGAGCGCGACCGGCACGCCACGCAGCGAGCCGTACTCGCTCCACGAACCGTCGTAGTTCTTGACGTTCGGGTAGCCCAGGATCTCCTTGAGCACGAACCAGGTGTGCGAGCTGCGCTCACCGATGCGGCAGTAGGCGATGGTGTCCTTGCCTTCGTCGAGGCCGACCTCGGAGTAGAGCTCCTTGAGCTCGTCATCGCTGCGGAAGGTGCCATCGTCATTGGCGGCCTTGCTCCACGGCACGTTGCCTGCCGTGGGGATGTGGCCACCGATCTGAGCGGCCTCCTGCGGGAGGTGCGCAGGAGCCAACAGGCGGCCGGCGTATTCATCGGGGCTGCGTACGTCGATGAGGTTCTTGACCCCGATCGACGCGATGACCTCGTCGCGGTAGGCCCGGATGTCTGTGTTGGCATCCTTGGCCACGTAGGTCGTCGCCGGACGCTCAGCCACATCGGTGGTCAGCTCACGGCTGTCGAGCTCCCACTTCTTGCGCCCGCCGTCGAGCAGGCGGAGGTTGTCGTGGCCGTAGTACTTGAGGTACCAGTACGCGTAGGCGGCGAACCAGTTGTTGTTGCCGCCGTAGAACACGATGGTGTCGTCGTTGGCGATGCCCTTCGACGACAACAGCGCCTCGAGGTGGGCCTTGTCGATGAAGTCGTGGCGGACTCCATCCTGCAAGTCCTTGCGCCAGTCGATCTTGACGGCGCCCTTGATGTGGCCCTTGTCGTAGGCGTCAGCGTCCTCGTCGACCTCAACGAGGACAACCTTCGGGTCGTCGAGGTGATCCTCGACCCAGTCTGCGGTGACGAGCGCTGATTCGCGGCTCATACGTTCCTCCATGTGTTTTGTGGACGTGCATCGGTTGGGCTGTGCGTTTGGTGTGTCATGCGTTGGCCGGGGTGAGTCGGCGCAACACCAGGTAGAGCTCGCACCCAAGGCACAGGCCGATGGATGCGTTGAGCAGGGCCGCCACGAGAGCGAGCGCAGTCGCGACGAGTCCAACCGTCGCGGCGCCGGCCAGGAAGCCAAGCAGTGCGACAGCGGTGAACACGAAGCCGACGAGCTGCGCGAAACGCGGCGGGCGGGAGTCCTCGAGCTCGGCGGGCGCGCCGATCCGGGGACGAACGACCTTCTTGAAGAAGATCGAGTACGGCGAGCGATCCAGGCCGACGAACGCCGCAACGGCGAACACGGCAACCTGGAGCACCAGCAAGATCTCGCGTGCCGGCGAGGGCAGTACGAGGACGAGCGCTACAACGACCGAGGTGATGGTCGCCGCGACTCGCAGACCCCGCGGGTCTACTTGCGTCGGGACGAACGTGGATGTGGCGGACATGATGCTCCTGCGCTGAAGGTCACCACCGATCGAGTCGGAGAATGACGGGAACTGACGGGCTGAGAGTCAGCGCATACGACACAGCGACGAGCACATGCAGCAGTTGTCCACTGCCCGGCGTCGCGTGAGGTGTGTCGTTTCGAACATGAATCCAGAGTAGAGACAACTGACGGAATTTCACCTCAGAGTCTCACGATATGGTCAGTTGTCTCACATCGTGGCGCTAGGACTGGAATGCCAGCGAGTTATTGTCGCCCTCCGACAGCATTACCCAACGCCGAAAGCACCTGTTCGCGACGAGGCAAGCCCGATGCGCGGGTCACGATCGCACCGTCGGCATCCAGGATCAACACCGTCGGCGTGCGCAGGATGTTGAGACGGCGAACGAGCTCGAGATGCTCCTCGGCGTCGATGTCGACCGTCACGACGCCATCGACCTTGCCGGCGATATCGGTCAGCAACACCCGCGTGGCCCGGCACGGTGCGCAGAATGCACTCGAGAACTGGACGAGGGTTGCGCGCTCACCCAGGTCGATGCCGAGGTCGGTCGCGAGCAGGCGATCCTGCGACGACCGGGTCGCGAATCGACCGTTCTTCTTCGAGAACGCCCATGCCGAGATCGCCGCAACGGCAACGGCGATGAGGAGGATCACGAGTCCGATCACCGTTCCAGAATACGTCGGGTCGAAAGATCGCCCGCGCCGTCTCAGAAGCCGGGGGCCCCGATGAGCTGGCCACCGATGTACACGATCGGGGCGGCAAGGGCGATCGACATCGCGCCGGGGAATCCCCAACCTGCGGCCGCGTGCGTTCGACCCTGCGACCACGTGCGGCCCAGGATCTGCCCGAGCACGGCGAACAGCGCGGCGCCCGATCCGACGGCGACTCCGAGCCCCCAGGTCAGGTCGACTTCGTAGCTGACCAGGGCGCCCGTGACGGCGCCGGCGACGACGGCGGCCGAGCCGCACAGCCAACGGTCGATCGGGACGAGCCACACGATCAGTCCGCCGGCGACTCCGGCGGCGCCGACCGCCACGACCTCGGCGTCGCCGAGCGATTGCACGGCACCGATCCAGCCGACCGTGAGGGCCGCGAACACGCCGAGCGCGACCGCGTACCCGGTCGTGGAAACCAGACTGACCCGTCCGTCCTTGCGAAGCATCTGAGAGGCCAGCGCAACGAACACGCCAACCACGATCGCCGGCATGATCGCCGAGAGCATCCCGTTGTCGGTCACACCGAATGATTTCGAGGACGATCCATCGGCACCGCGCAGCAGGTGGGGCGCCAGGGTCAGGATCGTCGCCACCGCTCCGGCCGCGGCCGCCGCGGCAAAGCGCGGTGCGTGCACCGCGTGGCCCTTCGCATCGGTGGGGCTCGGCGCCTGGGCGATCAGCAGCTGCACGACCCCGACGACCGCCGCGACCAACAACGGATCGGTGTATGCAGCAAGTGTCAGCAGACCCGCCAGCGCGAGTGACAGCAAGGTGGATCTGAAGCTTGGCACCCCCGCATGATGTCAGGTGAGGGCCGCAGGCACTGCTGTTGCCTCCGGCCTAACCGCCTGCGAAGGGAGGCAGGAACTCGACCGTGTCGCCCGCCTGCAGACGTACGTCCGAGGGCTCGCGCGCGCCCACCGGGGTCTCGCCGATCAGGATCGAGCACGTCGAGATGACGTCGTCGAAGCGGTCGCGATCGCGATGGCGACGGCTGATCTCGTCGAGCAGGTCCGCGAGGTTCCCGGCCGGCACGCGCTCCTCGGCGATCCCTGCAGCAGAGCGCGCGGAGGCCCAGTAGTGAACTGTGACGTCGTTCTCATTCACGTCATCTGGTGGCAATTGATCAGACACATGTCGTATTGTTGACCATGCAACGAGGCCACGGTGATTCACCATGGCCTCTTCGTATACGCACAGCGCAGTGCATCCGCAACCAGGTCGTGTAGCACCAACACGGAGGTCGCCCACGTGTCCCACCTGCTCCTGCTGACGAAGAGCAAGCAGTCCTCGGTCGAAGTGCTGCCTGCGCTGGCGCTGCTCCCGCACCACGTCAAGATCCTCCCCGCTGAAGCCAGCGCGCTGCTCGATGCGCCTCCGTGTGACGCCGTGTTCGTGGACGGGCGCCAGGATCTCGCGCAGGTTCGGAGCCTCACCCGAGTCATTCGCACCACGGGTATCGAATGCCCTCTCATCCTGGTCCTCACCGAGGGCGGACTCGCCGTCGCTGCCGCCGACTGGGGCATGGACGATGTCATCCTCACCACGGCCGGACCCGCTGAGCTCGAAGCCCGTCTGCGCCTGAGCATCGGCCGGGCCGCCGCCGGGCGCGACGGTGACAACGAGAGCCACGTCATCTCTTCGAGCGGGCTCGTGGTCGACGATGCGACCTACACGGCCAAGCTGGAGAACCGCAGCCTCGACCTGACGTTCAAGGAGTTCGAGCTGCTGAAGTTCCTCGCCCAGCATCCCGGACGCGTGTTCACCCGCCAGCAGCTGCTGCAAGAGGTGTGGGGTTACGACTACTTCGGTGGCACCCGCACCGTCGACGTCCACGTACGCCGGTTGCGGGCCAAGCTGGGCGTCGAGAACGAGACGCTGATCGGCACCGTACGCAATGTCGGCTATCGCTTCGTCGCGACGAAGTCCGAGCCCGCGCGCGAGGCCACGGACACCAACGTCACCGTCTAGGCTTGAGGCCTGATGGCCCACCTGACCGCGCACGGCCTGCTCGAGCTCGTCCTCGACGAAGGCTCGTTCGAGTCGTGGGACTCTCCGGTCGACCGTTCGGGGCTGGATCCGCAATATCAGCAGGAGCTGAAGGCTGCCGAGGAGCGCGCGGGCACTGACGAGTCCGTACTCACCGGCCGCGGGCTGATGCGCGGGCGACCGGTCGCCGTGCTGGTCAATGAGTTCCGGTTCCTCGCCGGCTCGATCGGACGCGAGGCCGCACAGCGCATCGAGACGGCGGTACGCCGGGCAACTGACGAAGGCATCCCGCTGCTGGCCACGACCGCATCGGGCGGCACCCGTATGCAGGAGGGCACGCCGGCGTTCGTGCACATGGTCGACATCTCGCGGGCCATCATGGATCACCGCGCGGCCGGGCTGCCGTACCTGATCTACCTGCGCCATCCGACCACCGGCGGGGTGTTCGCCTCGTGGGGCTCGCTGGCGCATGTCACGATCGCTGAACCCGGAGCGCTGATCGGTTTCCTCGGCCCCAAGGTCTACGAGCTGCTCGAGGGCAAGCCGTTCCCACCGAACGTGCAGACCGCCGAGAACCTTGCCGACCGCGGAATCATCGACGCGGTGGTGCTCCCCGACGAGCTGCCGATGCTGGTCGATCGGGCGTTGGGGATCCTGGTGGATGCGCCGACCGAGCAGACCCGCGAACGGCGTACGGGCATGGTCGACCGTCGGCGTACCGCTTGGGAGTCGATCCAGATCACTCGCGCCAACGGACGAGCCGGGGTCCGCGAGGTGCTGCGCTACGGCAGCGACTCGATCCTGCGACTTCAGGGAACCGAGAAGGGCGAGCGCGACAGCGCGATGATCGTGGCACTCGCGCGGCTCGACGGCCAGCCCTGCATCGTGATCGGGCAGGACCGCACCACCCAGTCGCGGTTCAAGCCGATGGGGCCGGCGGCACTGCGTGAGGCGCGGCGCGGGATGCGGCTCGCCAACGAACTACGTCTGCCGTTGGTGTCGTTCATCGACACCCCGGGTGCCGAGCTGTCTCCGGAGGCGGAAGAAGGCGCGATCGCCGGCGAGATTGCCCGCTGCATCAGCTGGATGTCCACGATGCGGGTGCCGACGGTGTCGGTGCTGCTCGGCCAGGGCTGCGGCGGTGGCGCACTTGCGCTGCTGCCGGCCGATGTCGTCATCGCCGCCGAGAACGCGTGGCTGTCCCCCCTTCCGCCGGAAGGCGCCAGCGCGATCGTGCACGGCGACCTTGATCACGCCGCCGAGATGGCCGAGGCCCAGCGCATCGGTGCGATCGACCTGCTGGAGGCGGGCACCGTGCACCACATCGTGCCGGAGCCCGATGGCGACTCACCTGAGGCATTCGCGAAGGCGATTGCCGCAGAGGTGGCGGCCCAGCTCATCAGCCTCCGCTGGGGGTCCCCCCACGAGCCCGGCTGGGGGCACCACCCGCTTGCGGGCGAGTAGGGGGCGCGATGAGTCTCCTTGAGCTCGGGGCACGAGCCCAGGCGTCGGACGGCGTTGCGCCGTTCAATGAGGCGAGCGTGCTGGCAATCCGCGACGGCGTGAAGCCGCGGGTCTTGGTGCTGCACACCTCCGACGCCGGCGAGATCATCGCCGCCGCATACGCCGCCGGCGATGCACCGGTGGAGCTGGTCGTCGACCCGCCCGAGCGACGCAAGGGTCTGGGCCGCGGCATCGTCGACGAACTGGTCGCGGAGGGCGAGCAGAGCTTCTGGGCGCACGGCGACCTTCCGGGAGCCCAGGCCTTGGCGGGGTCGGCCGGCCTGCTCGCCCAGCGCACTCTGCTCGTGCTCCGGCTCGAGCTGACCGATCCGCCGGCGGCGGAGATGGTGCCCGAGGAAATGCTGCTGCGGACATACCGGCCAGAGGATGCCGACGCGATCATCGAGGTCAACGCGCGTGCCTTCGCCCACCACCCTGAGCAGGGCGCCATGGATCGCGCGGACTTCGACCGTCGCACGTCCAGCGAATGGTTCGATCCGGCCGGGTTGTTCGTCGCCGAACGCGGGGGCCGGATCATCGGGTTCCACTGGACCAAGGTTCAGGGTGCCATCGGCGAGGTCTACGTCGTCGGCATCGATCCCGACGCTCAGGGCGGCGGACTCGGCACGGCTCTGACGGCACGCGGCATCCGACACCTGTATGAGCAGGGGCTGCGGGTGATCGACCTCTACGTCGAAGGTGACAATGCCCCGGCCCTCACGGTCTATCAGCGGCTGGGGTTCACCGAGCACGCCAAGGACGTGTTGTACGTCGTCAGCTGAGCCCGCGCTGCAGCGCTGCCGCCGCCCGCCGGATTGCGCGCGGGGCGGAGGTGCCGAACGAGACCAGGTTGGCGAATGCGTGGATGAGACCCTCCTCGCAGACGTATTCGACCGGCACGCCCGCCGCCTTCATCTTGTCGGCATAGGCCTTGCCCTCGTCGAGCAAGGGGTCGAATCCAGCGGTGACGACATAGGCGGGCGCGAGGCCAGTGACGTCCTGATGCAGCGGCGAGAGCCGGTTGTCGGCCTTGTCCTCGTTGCCGACGAGGTAGTTCTCTTCCGACAGGTCCATGAATCCCTTGGTGAGATAGAACCCCTCGGCGAAGGTGGTGCGGCTGTCGCTGTGATTCAGGAAGTCGGTGACGGGATAGATCAACATCTGGAACGCCGGTGCAATGCCGTCTCCCCGTGCGGCGTGCTGCGCGACCAGTGCGGCGAGGTTGCCGCCCGCGCTGTCTCCACCGACCGCGAGCCGTCCAGCGTCGATGCCGATTCCCTTCGCGTGCTCGCTGAT
>Ga0209023_10003331_pt1 | contig 19280 bp, 17 predicted proteins | sample LakOneMetagenome_FD_187468 | JGI IMG/M metagenome (GOLD analysis project Ga0209023, IMG submission 187468) | Freshwater and sediment microbial communities from Lake Erie, Canada (SPAdes) (version 2) | ecosystem: Environmental > Aquatic > Freshwater > Lentic | place: Lake Erie, Canada...
CGGGATCCACCGTGCTGGTGCAGCCGTATGACCGGCGCATCGAGGCCGGCGAGACGGCGCTGGTGTTCTTCGGCGGCGAGCCGTCGCACGCCTTCACCAAGGCGCCGATGCTGGCCGAGGAGGGATACCCCGCCGAGCTGGACCCGTCGGGCACCTTCGCCGTCGAACAGCTGGCCGCCGCCGACCCCGATCCGCGGGTCTGGGACTTCGGCGCCGGGGTGTTGGCGGCGGCCGTCGCGCACCTGGGCATCGCCGTCGGCGACCTGCTCTACGCCCGGGTGGACCTGATCGGCGGTGCCGAGGACGCCACGCTGCTGGAACTGGAGCTGGTCGAGCCGAGTCTGGGCTGGGCCGTGCAGAGTCCGGCGGTGCGGGCGGCGGGGGAGCGCCGGTTCGCCATGGCGGTGGAATCGGCGCTGCAGCGCCTCGGCCTGGGCCCGATGTCGCACCGCCCGCCCAAGTTCTGAGGGGCGCTGAGCCCGTTTGGCGTCGAGTCAGACCTCAGGCGGTCGACACGCCGGTGCCCGGCAGCGCTGCGTCTGACTCGATGGGTTCGCGGGTCTTCCCGACGGCCCATACCGCGGCCGTGCCCGCGGTGATGGCGGCGGCCAGCGCGACGTGCACGGCGACCAGGGCCGCGGGCACCCCGTTCTCGAACTGAACGACGCCGACCACGCCCTGCAACGCGACCAGGCCCACCAGGACGCCCAGCCGCAGCCGCACCCGCCGGGGTGCCCGCACGGCCGCCAGCCCGAAGCCCAGGCCCACCAGCAGGCACAGATAGGCCACCAGGAGCCCGCCATGCAGCTGCACCAGCGTGGTGATCTCCACCGCCAGCCGGGCGACGGGCCGCTCGACGCTCTTGTCACCGGCATGCGGGCCGGCGGCGGTGACCAGAGTGCCGGTCACCAGAACAGCGGCCAGCGACACCGCGCCGAGTGCGGTCAGTGCGCGCAGGGGGGCGGGCACCACCCGGACGGGCACGCCGTCGTCGGGCTCGCCGACCTTGATGAACAGCAGTGTCGCCAGCCACACCATCGCCATCGACACCACCAGGTGCACGGCGACGGTCCACCACAGCAGCCCGGTGCGCACGGTGATCCCGCCGATGACGGCCTGCAGCACGGTCGAGGCCGGCATCAGCCACGCGTAGACCAGCACCTCGCGGCGCCGGTGCGCCCGGGTCAGCGCCAGCACCGCGGCGATCGCGGTCGCCACCACCAGGAAGGTCACCATGCGGTTACCGAACTCGACGGCCTGGTGGATCCGAGGCACCTCGGCGTGCGCGACGGGTACGAAGCTGCCCGGGAAGCACTGCGGCCAGGTGGGGCAACCCAGCCCGGAGGCGGTCACCCGGACGATCGCGCCGGTGACGGCGATCAGGCCCTGGCTGAGCACCACCAGCGCGGCGATGACCGACTGGGCCCGACGGCTGGGTTCGGGCAGCAGGTCGACGAGGCGGGTGAACAGTGCTCCGATGGACACCGCCTGATGGTAGCCGAGCCGAAACTACCGACCGTAGTAGAGCCGGATCAGGTGAACCGGAACCAGCGCAGCGCGCCCGCGCCCGCGACCACACCCCAGACGACCAGCACCGCGATGGCGAACCCGTCCACCGACAGCGTCGCCGCCCGGGTCAGCGCCTCGGTCAGTGCACCCGAGGGGCTCAGCCGGGCGAAGGACTGCAGCGAGGCGGGGACCAGGCCGGCGTTCGAGGGCAGCACCAGCGCGCCCAGCCCGGCGAAGACGAACCAGCCCAGGTTGGCCACCGCCAGCACGATCTCGGCGCGCAGCGTGCCGCCCAGCAGCAGGCCGAGCGCGGCGAAGGTCGCCGTGCCCAGCGTGATCACCAGCGCGCCGAGTGCCAGGCCGGCCGGGTTCGGCCGCCAGCCCAGGGCCAGTGCGATGCCGCCGAGCAGGATGGCCTGCAGGAACACCGTCGTCACCACGGCCAGCGCCTTGCCGGCGATGACCCCCCACACCGGCAGGGCGGTCGCGCCGAGCCGCTTGAGGGCGCCGTAGCGGCGGTCGAAGGCCACCGCGATGGCCTGGCCGGTGAACGCCGTCGAGATCACCGCCAGCGCCATGATGGCCGGGGTGAACACCGCCGCCCGGGCGGCCCGGTCGGGCCCGAAGTCACCCAGCGGCAGCAGGATCATCCCGACCAGCAGGGTGATCGGGATGAACATGGTCAGCAGCAGCTGCTCGCCGTTGCGCAGCAACAGTTTGAGTTCCAGGCCGTACTGGGCGGCCAGCATCCTCGGCACCGACGACGGCCGGGGGTCCGGCGCGAAGGTGCCGGGCGGGAACAGGGCCTGTTCGGCCCCGGTGGCGTCGGTCATCGCAGCTCCCGTCCGGTCAGGTCGAGGAAAACGTCCTCCAGGCTGCGCTGTTCGACGCGCATATTGGTGGCCAGCACGTCCAGCCGGGCGCACCAGGCGGTCACGGTGGCCAGCACCTGCGGTTCGATGCAGCCCTCGATCAGATAGTCACCGGTGCCGGTCTCGCTGACCCGGTAGCCCTCCGGCAGCGCCGCGGTCAGCAGTGCCAGGTCCAGCCGGGGCGGGGCGGAGAACCGCAGCTGGTCCTCGGCACCGGAGCGCATCAGCTCGGCGGGCGTCCCGGCGGCCACCGTCTTGCCGTGGTCGATGATGACGATCCGGTCGGCGAGTTCCTCGGCCTCGTTGAGGTGATGGGTGGTCAGCACGACGGTCACCCCGTCACGGCGCAGCGCGTCGATCAGCTCCCACACCACCAGGCGGGCGTGCGCGTCCATCCCGGCCGTCGGCTCGTCGAGAAACACCAGTTCCGGGCGGCCGACGACGGCGCAGGCCAACGCCAGGCGCTGCTGCTGGCCGCCGGAGAGCCGACGGTAGGTGGTGCCGGCGGCGTCGGTCAGCCCCAGGGTGTCCAGCAGCCACGCCGGATCCAGCGGATCGGCGGAGTAGGCGGCCACCAGCCGCAGCATCTCCCCGGCCTTGGCGGCCGGATAGCCGCCGCCGCCCTGCAGCATCACGCCGATCCGCGGGCGCAGCCGGGCGTTGTCGGCCACCGGGTTCAGGCCCAGCACCTCGATGGTCCCGGAGTCGGGGGCGATGAATCCCTCGCACATCTCGACGGTGCTGGTCTTGCCGGCGCCGTTGGGTCCCAGCAGCGCGAACACCTCGGCGCGTGCGACGTCCAGATCGAGCTCGGACACCGCCGTCGTCGGCCCGTAGCGCTTGCTGACCCCGCGCAGCCGTACTGCCGGGCCCTCCGATGGCGAACTCACGGTGATCCAGCGTAGGTCACGGCGCTTGCGCCTCCACCGGCCGCCGCCAGGGCAGTTGCCGGTGGGTGAGTACCACCAGGGCGGCGACGATCAGGGCGCTGGCCGCAGTGGCGTAGGCGATCTGGAACAGGGTGAAACGGTCACCGTTGGCGGTGGGACCGAAAATGCCGACGACCAGCGACACCACGATCGCCGCGATGCGGAACCGGGGCCGCGACGCCCAGCAGGCCAGCGGGATGATCGCCCACAGCAGGTACCACGGCTGCACCACGGGGAACAGCAGCACCGTGGCGCCGAGCGCGACGCCCAGGCCGCCGACCGGGTGCAGCCGGCCGCGCAGCACGGCGACCAGCAGCCAGCTGACCACCACCGCGATGATCAGCACGCCGATGGCGCGGGTCAGCGACAACACCGCCGTGGTGTGGTCACCCAGCCCCAGCAGGATGCCGATCTGCCCAGAGCCCAGCGCCAGCAGCGTCGGCGGCGACATCCAGCTGCGCACCACATTCGCCGTCCCGAGGGTGAACAGCCAGCCGAAGCCCAGCCCGCTGGCCCAGCCGACCGCGGCCATCACGGCCAGCGACAGGGTGCCCAGGCTGGTGCAGGAGATCAGGAACGCCTTGACGGTGCCGCCCCAGCGGTGCGCCAGCGCCATCGCGACGAACCCGAGCGCCAGTAGCGACGGCAGCTTGACCTGCGAGGACAGCGTGATCAGCACCGCGCCCAGCAGCAGCTCGGCCAACGGGACCCAGCTTCGCCAAGTCTGTCGGTCAGTGGGCCAGGCCAGCGGCCGGGGCACCAGCCGCCGGTGCGAATCGATGCCGCGCAATGCGAACTCGGTGCCGGCCAGCATCAGGCCCAGCATCAGCGCTTCGTTGTGGATGCCGGCAACCAGGTGCATCAGCAGCAGCGGGTTGGTGGCGCCCAGCCATAGTGCGCTGACCTCGGCGACCCCGCAGCGCCGCGCCAGCCGGGGGATCGCCCAGACGATCATCAGCACGCCGACCAGCACGATCAGCCGGTGGCAGAGCACCGCGGCGACGATGTTCTCGCCGGTCAGGTCGGAGATGTCGCGGCCGATCCACAGAAACAGCGGCCCGTACGGCGCCGGGGTGTCGCGCCACATGCTCGGCACCGACAGGGTGAAGACGTGGCCGAGTCCCAGGCCGGGGGCGGGCCCCACCGCGTAGGGGTCCAGGCCCTTGCTGGCGATCTCGCTCTGGGCCAGGTAGGAGTAGACGTCCTTGCTGTACATCGGCGGGGCGACCAGCAGCGGCAGCATCCACAGCAGCAGCGTGCGGTCCAGATCGGCTCGGGACATCAGCCGCGGGCTGCCCACCGGGGAGCGCGGGCCGAGCGCGAAGCGGCCCAGCAGCAGCCAGGCAAGGGCCATCATCACCGCGCCGGTGGTGGTCATGGTCAGCGACACCGTCTGCAGCCGCGACGGCAGGTTGAGCAGCCGGACCCCGAACGTCGGGTCCTGCACTACCGGACGGGCCCCGGCACCCAGCGCCCCGATGGCCATCAGCATCGTTCCGGTCGCGCCGAAGATCCGGGTGCGGCGCATGGTGCGCAACTCGCCGGCGTTCAGCGGTGCGCCGACCGCCCGCTCGTCGCCGTGCCACCGATTGATCGACGTGCTCAGCGCCTGCGAGGACAGCGCGGATCGGCGGGGTGCCACCCGGGCAGCCTAGCGCCCGAGGCAGGTAAGGGTGCCCTTGCTGGACCGGCTCGCGGAATTGCGCCACACTGATGTTGTGAAATTCGTTCCCGGGGTTGTTCCCGCGGCACCCGCAGTGGCGCCCGCGGCCGGTGACGGTCACACCCGCCGGGCCATCATCCAGCTGCTGCTGGAATCCGGGCCCATCACCGCCGGTGGCATCTCGGCCCAGCTCGGGCTGTCGGCCGCCGGTGTCCGTCGGCACCTGGACGCTCTGATCGAAGCCGGCGACGCCCAGGCGAACGCGGCGGCGGCCTGGCAGCAGGAGGGCCGGGGCCGGCCCGCCAAGCGGTATCTGCTGACCGCGGCCGGCCGGGCCAAGCTCGAACACGCTTATGACGACCTGGCCTCGGCGGCCATGCGGCAGTTGCGGGAGATCGGCGGCGACGACGCCGTGCGCACCTTCGCCCGGCGCCGCATCGACGCGATCCTGGAAACCGTGGCACCGGCCGCCGACGAGGACGAAGAGACCGTCGAACGGACGGCCGAACAGATCGCAGCGGCGCTGACCGGCGCCGGCTATGTCACCAGCACCACGCCGGTGGGCGGGCCCATCCGCGGCGTGCAGATCTGCCAGCACCACTGCCCGGTATCGCATGTCGCGAGCCAGTTCCCGGAACTGTGCGACGCCGAGGCGCAGGCGATGTCGGAGCTGCTGGGCACCCACGTCCAGCGGCTGGCCACCATCGTCAACGGCGACTGCGCCTGTACCACCCACGTACCGCTGGCCCCGACCGCCCACTAGCAGTAGCAGTACCTTCGGCACAGCCCCGCGCCGAAGCACCGACGAACGAAAAGAGGAGCGTCGCAATGACTCTCACACCGGAGGCGGAAACCGTCACGGGGCCGATGTCGCAGGAAGAGGCACTGGCGTCACTGGGGCACTATGACTACGGCTGGTCGGATTCCGATACCGCCGGCGCCGCGGCCACCCGGGGGCTGTCCGAAGCGGTGGTCCGCGACATCTCCGCGAAGAAGAACGAGCCGGAGTGGATGCTCGACATCCGGCTCCGGGCGCTCCGCACCTTCGAGAAGAAGCCGATGCCCAACTGGGGTGCCAACCTCGACGGCATCGACTTCGACAACATCAAGTACTTCGTGCGGTCCACCGAGAAGCAGGCGGGGTCCTGGGAGGAGCTGCCCGAGGACATCCGCAACACCTATGACCGCCTGGGCATCCCGGAGGCCGAAAAGCAGCGGCTGGTCGCCGGTGTCGCGGCCCAGTACGAGAGCGAAGTGGTGTACCACCAGATCCGCGAGGACCTGGAGGCCCAGGGCGTGATCTTCCTGGACACCGACTCCGGGCTGCGGGAGTACCCGGAGATCTTCAAGGAACACTTCGGCACCGTCATCCCCGCCGGCGACAACAAGTTCTCCGCGCTGAACACCGCGGTCTGGTCCGGCGGATCGTTCATCTACGTCCCGCCCGGCGTGCACGTCGACATCCCGCTGCAGGCCTACTTCCGGATCAACACCGAGAACATGGGCCAGTTCGAGCGGACGCTGATCATCGCCGACGAGAACTCCTACGTGCACTACGTCGAGGGTTGCACCGCGCCGATCTACAAGAGCGATTCGCTGCACTCGGCCGTCGTCGAGATCATCGTCAAGCCCGGTGCGCGCGTTCGGTACACCACCATCCAGAACTGGTCGAACAACGTCTACAACCTGGTCACCAAGCGGGCCCGGGCCGAGGCCGGCGCCACCATGGAGTGGATCGACGGCAACATCGGCTCCAAGGTCACCATGAAGTACCCGGCGGTGTGGATGACCGGCGAGCACGCCAAGGGCGAGGTGCTCTCGGTGGCGTTCGCCGGCGAGGGCCAGCACCAGGACACCGGGGCCAAGATGCTGCATTTGGCGCCCAACACCAGCTCCAACATCGTGAGCAAGTCGGTCGCCCGCGGCGGCGGCCGGTCCTCCTACCGCGGGCTGGTGCAGATCAACAAGGGTGCGCACGGCTCCAAGGCCAGCGTGAAATGCGATGCGCTGCTGGTGGATACCATCAGCCGCTCCGACACCTACCCCTACGTCGACATCCGCGAGGACGACGTCACCATGGGGCACGAGGCGACGGTGTCGAAGGTCAGCGACAACCAGCTGTTCTACCTGCGCAGCCGCGGACTGACCGAGGACGAGGCGATGGCGATGGTGGTCCGCGGGTTCGTCGAGCCGATCGCCAAGGAACTGCCGATGGAGTACGCGCTGGAGCTCAACCGGCTGATCGAGCTGCAGATGGAAGGCGCGGTCGGATAATGGCACAACTGGAAGCCACGCCCGGCGCACCGGTCGTGGTCAACAAGGGCGAGCTCTTCTCCTCCTTCGACGTCAACGCCTTCGAGGTACCCGGCGGGCGCGACGAGAACTGGCGGTTCACCCCGCTGCGGCGGCTGCGCGGCCTGCACGACGGCTCGGCCACGCCGACGGGGCACGCGACGATCACCGTCACCGAAGCGCCCGGCGTGCGGACCGAAACCGTCGGCCGCGATGACCAGCGGCTCGGCCAGGGCGGAGTGCCCACGGATCGAGTTGCCGCCCAGGCATTCTCGTCATTCGACTCGGCGACCGTGGTCACCGTCGAACGTGGCGCCGAAGTCGAGCACGCCGTCCGGATCACCATCGACGGCCCCGGCGAGGGCGAGGTGGCCTACGGGCACCTGCAGATCCGCGTCGAGGAACTCGCCCGGGCGATCGTCGTCGTCGACCTGCGCGGCAGCGGCACCTACGCCGACAACGTCGAACTGATCGTCGGCGACGCCGCCGCACTCGGGGTCATCTGGATCGCCGACTGGGCGCCGGACATGGTGCAGGTCAGCGCCCACCACGCCAAACTGGGCCGCGACGCCCGGTTCGGGCACGTCAACGTCACCCTCGGCGGCGACGTGGTGCGCACCGCGATCACCACCCGGTTCACCGCCCCGGGCGGGGACGCCCAGCTGCTCGGCACCTACTTCGCCGACGACGGCCAGTTTTTCGAATCTCGGTTGCTGGTCGACCACACCCACCCCAACTGCCGCTCCGACGTGCTCTACAAGGGTGCGGTGCAAGGGGATCCGGAGTCGCGGCGGCCCGACGCGCACACCGTGTGGATCGGCGACGTGCTGATCCGCGCCGAAGCCACCGGCACCGACACCTTCGAGGTCAACCGCAACCTGCTGCTCACCGACGGTGCCCGCGCCGACTCGGTGCCCAACCTGGAGATCGAGACCGGCGAGATCGTCGGCGCTGGGCACGCCAGCGCCACCGGACGTTTCGACGACGAGCAGCTGTTCTACCTGAGGGCCCGGGGCATTCCCGAAGACCAGGCCCGCCGGCTGGTGGTCCGCGGATTCTTCAACGAGATCATCACCAAGATCGCGGTGCCGGCCGTCCGGGATCGCCTCACCGCCGCCATCGAACACGAGCTGGAACTCACCGAATCGAGAATGTCGTGACCACCCTGGAAATCAAAGACCTGCACGCCGCCGTCATCGCCGACGACGGCACCGAGATCCCGATCCTCAAGGGCGTGGACCTGATCGTGCGCTCGGGTGAGACGCATGCGGTGATGGGCCCCAACGGATCCGGCAAGTCGACGCTGTCCTACGCCATCGCCGGACACCCCCGTTACCGGGTGACGTCCGGGTCGATCACCCTCGACGGTGCCGACGTGTTGGCCATGAACGTCGACGAACGTGCCCGCGCCGGACTGTTTTTGGCGATGCAGTACCCGGTCGAGGTGCCCGGGGTGTCGATGTCGAACTTCCTGCGCACCGCGGCCACCGCCGTGCGCGGCGAGGCACCGAAACTGCGGCACTGGGTCAAAGAGGTCAAATCGGCGATGGCCGAACTGGAGATCGACCCGACCTTCGGCGAACGCAGCGTCAACGAGGGCTTCTCCGGCGGCGAGAAGAAGCGCCACGAGATCCTGCAGCTGAGCCTGCTCAAGCCCAAGATCGCCATCCTCGACGAGACCGACTCCGGCCTGGACGTCGACGCGCTGCGGATCGTCAGCGAGGGCGTCAACCGGTACGCCGAGGCCGAGCACGGCGGCATCCTGCTGATCACCCACTACACCCGGATCCTGCGCTACATCCGTCCGCAGTTCGTGCACGTCTTCGTCGACGGCCGGATCGTGGAATCCGGCGGCCCGGAGTTGGCCGACCAGCTCGAGGAGCACGGCTACGAACGGTTCACCCAGGCCTCGGCCGGTGCATGATGACCACCGCCACCGGGCTTGACGCCGACCGGCTGACCGCCATTCGCGCCGACTTCCCGATCCTGGGCAAGGTGATGCGCGGCGGGCAGCAGTTGGCGTACCTGGACTCCGGGGCGACCTCGCAGAAGCCGCTGGCGGTGCTCGACGCCGAACGCGACTTTCTGCTCAATCACTACGGCGCGGTGCACCGCGGTGCGCACCAGCTGATGGAGGAGGCGACCGACGCCTACGAGGACGGCCGCGCTGCGATCGCGGCCTTTGTCGGCGCCGGCGACGACGAGCTGGTGTTCGTCCGCAACGCCACCGAGGGGCTGAACCTGCTGTCCTATGTGCTGGGCGACAACCGGTTCGCCGGTGCCGTCGGGCCGGGCGACGTCGTGGTGGTCACCGAACTCGAACACCACGCCAACCTGATCCCGTGGCAGGAGCTGTGCCGTCGCGCCGGCGCCGAGCTGCGCTGGTACGGGGTCACCGATTCCGGGCGCATCGACCTGGATTCGCTGACCCTGGACGAGCGGGTCAAGGTGGTGGCGTTCTCGCACCACTCGAACGTCACCGGCGCGATCGCCCCGGTGCCCGAACTGGTGGCCCGGGCCAAGGCCGTCGGCGCGCTGACGGTACTCGACGCCTGCCAGTCGGTGCCGCACCAACCCGTCGACTTCACCGCCCTGGACGTCGATTTCGCGGCGTTCTCCGGGCACAAGATGCTCGGCCCGACCGGCATCGGCGCGCTCTACGGCCGCCGCGAACTGCTGTCGGAGCTGCCGCCGTTCCTCACCGGCGGCTCGATGATCGAGACGGTCACCATGGAGCGCTCCACGTATGCGCCCGCCCCGCAGCGCTTCGAGGCCGGCACCCCGATGACCTCGCAGGTCGTCGGCCTGGCCGCGGCCGTGGGCTACCTCGAGGCGATCGGCATGGACGCCGTCGCGGCCCACGAGCACGAGCTGGTGCTGGCCGCACTGGCCGGGCTCCAGGACATCCCGGAGGTCCGCATCATCGGGCCGTCGGCGCAGGACTCGGTGACCGCCGGATTGCGCGGATCCCCGGTGTCCTTCGTGGTCGACGGCGTGCACGCGCACGACGTCGGGCAGGTCCTCGACGACGAGGGGGTCGCGGTCCGCGTCGGGCACCACTGCGCCTGGCCGCTGCACCGCCGCTTCGGCGTCGCCGCCACCGTGCGCGCCTCGTTCGCCGTCTACAACACCCTCGACGAGGTGGACCGGATGGTTGCCGGGGTACGCCGCGCCGTCGAGTTCTTCGGCAGGATCTGAACCGTGCGACTGGAACAGATGTACCAGGACGTGATCCTGGACCACTACAAACACCCGCACCACCGCGGGCTGCGCGATCCGTTCGACGCCCAGGTACATCACGTCAACCCGACCTGCGGTGACGAGATCACCCTGCGGGTCACGCTGTCCGACGACGGCCAGACGGTCAACGACGTGTCCTACGACGGGCAGGGCTGCTCGATCAGCCAGGCCGCGACCTCGGTGCTCGCCGACGAGGTGATCGGCGAAACCGTCGGCGACGCACTGAAAACCGTGACCGCCTTCCAGGAGATGATCTCCTCGCGCGGCACCATCGCCGGCGACGAGGATCTCATCGGCGACGGCGTCGCCTTCGCCGGCGTCGCCAAGTACCCGGCCCGGGTCAAGTGTGCGCTGCTGGGCTGGATGGCTTTCAAAGATGCGCTGGCCCAGGCCAGCGGGGAAAAACATGCGCTGGCAGCCCGGACACGATCAAAGGAGACGGCCGAATGAGCACCCTGACGCCCGAAGAGCAGTTGCTGGTCGATGTCGAGGAGGCCATGCGCGACGTGGTGGACCCCGAGCTGGGCATCAACGTGGTGGACCTGGGCTTGGTCTACGGGCTCAACGTCGAGCAGGGCGAGCCCGGCAAGATCGCGTTGATCGACATGACCCTAACGTCCCCGGCCTGCCCGCTCACCGATGTCATCGAGGACCAGACCCGCACCGCGCTGGTGGGCGCGGGCCTGGTCAGCGAGATCCGGCTGAACTGGGTGTGGAACCCGCCGTGGGGCCCGGACAAGATCACCGACGACGGCCGCGAGCAGCTCCGGGCCCTGGGCTTCACCGTTTAGCGACTTCGGGCCCCGAATTCTCGACACCTCTCCCGCATATACCCCGTGGGGTATGATATCTCTGGGAACAACGCCGTTCCCGTCGGTGTTAGGAGAGACGTGGCTACCAAAGACATCACCGCGGCCGAGTTCGACGACCTGGTCAGCGGCAACGACATCGTTCTGGTGGACTTCTGGGCATCCTGGTGCGGTCCGTGCCGTGCCTTCGCGCCCACCTTCACCAAGGCGTCCGAGGCGCACCCCGACGTGGTGTTCGCCAAGGTCGACACCGAGGCCGAGCAGCAGCTCGCCGCGGCGGCGCAGATCCGTTCGATCCCGACCCTGATGGCATTCAAGAAGGGCAAGCTGGTGTTCAACCAGGCCGGCGCCCTGCCGCCTGCGGCGCTGGAGGACCTGATCGCCAAGGTCAAGGAGTTCGACATCGACGCCGCCATCGCGGCGCAGCAGTCCGAATAGGGCACGCTACCGTGGGTCGGTGACCAGCGCATCGGCCTCTGAATTCGTCGTCGTCGACCGGCCCGGTGACGGCGTCGCCCGGATCACCCTGAACCGCCCGGAGCGGATGAACTCCATGGCGTTCGACGTGATGCTGCCGCTGCGCGACGTACTTCGCGACATCGGCAACCACAACGACGTCCGCGCGGTGATCTTGACCGGGGCCGGGCGGGGCTTCTCCTCGGGCGCCGACCACAAGTCCGCCGGAGCGGTCCCGCACGTGCAGGGCCTCACCCGCCCGACATTCGGGTTGCGCACCATGGAGATCCTCGACGACGTCATCCTGGGGCTGCGCCGGCTGCACCAACCGGTGATCGCCGCGGTCAACGGTGCGGCGATCGGCGGCGGGCTGTGCCTGGCGCTGGCCTGCGACATCCGGCTCGCGTCCACCGAGGCGTACTTCCGCGCCGCCGGCATCAACAACGGGCTGACCGCCAGCGAACTGGGGTTGAGTTACCTGCTGCCGCGGGCCGTCGGATCGAGCCGAGCCTTCGAGATGATGCTGACCGGCCGCGACGTGGACGCCGCCGAGGCCGAGCGCATCGGCCTGGTGTCGCGGGTGGTGCCGGGCGAGGAGCTGATCGGCGCGTGCGTCACAATGGGGGAGCGCATCGCCGCGTTCTCCCGGCCGGGTGTGGAACTGACCAAGCGAACTTTATGGTCGGGGCTGGACGCCGGTAGCCTGGAGGCACATATGCAGGCCGAGGGTCTGGGCCAGCTCTACGTGCGCCTGCTCACCGCAAACTTCGAGGAAGCGGTCGCCGCGCGCGCCGAGGGCCGGGCACCGGTCTTCACCGACGACAAGTAATGGAGCCCTACCGTTGATTACCGCGACGGACCTGGAGGTCCGCGCCGGTGCGCGCACGCTGCTGGCCGCCGACGGCCCGGCGCTGCGGGTGCAGCCCGGCGACCGGATCGGCCTGGTGGGGCGCAACGGCGCCGGCAAGACCACCACCATGCGCATCCTCGCCGGCGAGGGTGAGCCGTACGCCGGCACCATCACCCGCACCGGGGAGGTCGGCTACCTCCCGCAGGATCCCCGCGAGGGCGACCTGGACGTGCTGGCCCGCGACCGGGTGCTCTCGGCGCGCGGGCTGGACACCCTGCTCTCCGACCTGGAGAAGCAGCAGACGCTGATGGCCGAGGTGGCCGACGAGGCCGCCCGGGACAAGGCGGTGCGCCGCTACGGGCAGCTGGAGGAGCGGTTCTCCGCACTCGGCGGTTACGCCGCCGAAAGCGAGGCGGGACGGATCTGCGCCAGCCTGGGACTGGCCGATCGGGTACTCACCCAGCCGCTGCGCACCCTCTCCGGCGGTCAGCGCCGCCGGGTGGAACTGGCCCGCATCCTGTTCGCCGCCTCGGAATCCGGGGTGGCCGGGGGATCGACGACGCTGCTGCTCGACGAACCGACCAACCATCTCGACGCCGACTCGATCGGCTGGCTGCGCGATTTCCTGCGCAACCACACCGGCGGGTTGGTGGTGATCAGCCACGACGTCGACCTGCTGGCCGACGTGGTCAACCGGGTGTGGTTCCTCGACGCCGTCCGCGGCGAGGCCGACGTCTACAACATGGGCTGGCACAAGTACCTCGACGCCCGCGCCACCGACGAGCAGCGCCGGCGACGGGAACGCGCCAACGCCGAACGCAAGGCTGGTGCGCTGCGCGCCCAGGCCGCCAAGATGGGCGCCAAGGCCACCAAAGCGGTTGCCGCCCAGAACATGTTGCGCCGCGCCGACCGGATGCTGGCCTCCCTGGACGACGAGCGTGTCGCCGACAAGGTGGCCCGGATCAAGTTCCCCACCCCGGCCCCGTGCGGCAAGACCCCGCTGATGGCCAAGGGACTGACCAAGACCTACGGATCGCTGGAGGTGTTCACCGGAGTCGATCTGGCCATCGACCGCGGATCCCGGGTGGTGGTGCTGGGGCTCAACGGTGCCGGTAAGACGACGCTACTGCGGGTGCTGGCCGGCGCCGAGACCCCCGATGCGGGGCGGCTGGAACCCGGGCACGGTTGCAAGATCGGCTATTTCGCGCAGGAACACGACACCCTGGACAACGACGCCACCGTCTGGGAGAACATTCGCCACGCCGCCCCGGACACCGGCGAACAGGACCTGCGCGGGCTGCTCGGTGCATTCATGTTCACCGGCCCGCAGCTCGAGCAGCCGGCCGGAACCCTGTCCGGTGGTGAGAAGACCCGCCTGGCGCTGGCCGGGCTGGTGGCTTCGACGGCCAACGTGCTGCTGCTCGACGAGCCGACGAACAACCTGGACCCGGCGTCTCGGGAGCAGGTGCTCGACGCGCTGCGCAGCTACACCGGCGCCGTCGTGCTGGTCACCCACGATCCGGGTGCCGCCGAGGCGCTGGAGCCCCAGCGGGTGGTGCTGCTGCCCGACGGCACCGAGGACCACTGGTCGGCGGACTACCAGGAACTCATCGAGCTGGCCTGAGCCCCGGCCGCTCGGTCAGGACTGCTGCCGCACCGACTGTTCCACCAGGTCCAGCACCGCGCCCAGCTGCTCGGGATCGTCGCCGCTGGCCAGCCGGGCGACCAGGCCGTCGAGCACCAGGTCCAGGTAGGTCTGCAGCACCTCGCCGGGCACGTCCTCGCGCAGCCGCCCGGCGTCGCGCTGACGGCGCAGCCGCGCGCTGGTGGCCGCCGACAGCTCGGCCGAGCGTTCCGACCAGCCGCGGTGAAACGCCGGGTCGGTGCGCAGTTTCCGGGCGATCTCCATCCGGGTGGCCAGCCAGTCGTACTGATCCGGTGCGGCGAGCATGTCCCGCATCACCTGGATCAGGCCCTCCCGGCTGGCCACGTCGGCCATCCGCTCGGCGTCCTCGCGCGCCAACTCGAAGAACAGCGAATCCTTGTCCCGGAAGTGGTGGAAGATCGCCCCCCGGGACAGCCCGGTGGTCTCCTCCAGACGGCGCACCGTCGCCTTGTCATAGCCGTACTCGGCAAAACAGCGACGGGCGCCGTCGAGGATCTGGCGGCGGCGTGCGGCCAGATGGTCCTCGCTCACTTTCGGCATTGAGGTGGTCAGGCCTTCAGCATGTTGCGCAGCACGTACTGCAGGATGCCGCCGTTGCGGTAGTAGTCGGCCTCACCGGGGGTGTCGATGCGCACCACGCCGTCGAACTTCACCGTGGAGCCGTCTTCCTTGGTGGCGGTGACCTTGACGGTCTTGGGCGTCTTGCCGGCGTTGAGCTCCTCGATGCCGACGATGTCGAACGTCTCGGTGCCGTCCAGGCCCAGCGTCTTGGCGCTCTCGCCCTCGGGGAACTGCAGCGGGATCACGCCCATGCCGATCAGGTTGGACCGGTGGATGCGCTCGAACGACTCGGCGATGACGGCCTTGACGCCCAGCAGCGTGGTGCCCTTGGCCGCCCAGTCGCGCGAGGAGCCCGAACCGTACTCCTTGCCGCCGAGCACGACCAGCGGGATGCCGGCGCGCTGGTAGTTCATGCAGGCGTCGTAGATGAAGGCCTTCGGGCCGCCCTCCTGGGTGAAGTCCCGGGTGTAGCCGCCCTGGGTGCCCTCCAGGCCGATGGTGTCGAGCACCTTGTTCTGCAGCCGGATGTTGGCGAAGGTGCCGCGGACCATCACCTCGTGGTTGCCGCGACGGCTGCCGAGGGAGTTGTAGTCCTTGCGGGCCACCCCGTGTGAGTCGAGGTAGTCCGCGGCCGGGGTGCCCGGCTTGATCGGGCCGGCGGGGCTGATGTGGTCGGTGGTGACCGAGTCGCCCAGCAGCGCCATCACCCGGGCGCCGGTGATGTCGGACACCGGCTCGGGCTCCATCTTCATGCCGTCGAAGTACGGCGCCTTGCGCACGTAGGTCGAGTTCTCGTCCCAGGCGAAGGTGTCACCGGACGGGGTGGCCAGGTTGCGCCAGTGCTCGTCGCCCTTGAAGACGTCGGCGTAGGACTTGCGGAACATGTCCTGGCTGATCGCGTTCTTGATGGTGTCGTCGATCTCCTGCGCCGACGGCCAGATGTCGCGCAGGAAGACGTCATTGCCGTCGTTGTCCTTGCCCAGTGCGTCGGTTTCGAAGTCGAAGTCCATGGTGCCGGCCAGCGCGTAGGCGATCACCAGCGGCGGCGACGCCAGGTAGTTCATCTTGACATCGGGGGAGATGCGGCCCTCGAAGTTACGGTTGCCCGAAAGCACCGCGGTGACCGTCAGGTCCTCGTCGTTGACCGCCTTGGAGATCTCCTCCGGCAGCGGACCGGTGTTGCCGATACACGTGGTGCAGCCGTAACCACCCAGGTAGAAGCCCAGCTTCTCCAGGTACGGCCACAGGCCGGCCTTCTCGTAGTAGTCGGTGACCACCTGGCTGCCCGGTGCCATGTTGGTCTTCACCCACGGCTTGGACGACAGGCCCTTCTCCACGGCGTTGCGGGCCAGCAGGGCCGCGCCGATCATCACCGACGGGTTGGAGGTGTTGGTGCACGACGTGATGCCCGCGACGGCGACGGCACCGTGGTCTAGGACGAACTCACCGCGCTCGCCCTTGACCCGCACCGGCTTGGACGGCCGGCCCTCTGAGCCGTTGGCGGCGGACTGCACGACGACGGCGTCCTCGTCGGCGAACGACAGCTTGGCCGGGTCGCTGGCCGGGAAGGACTCCTCGAGCGCCTCGTCGAGCTGGGTGTGCGGCGCCGGGTGGTTTTCCTCGACGTAGTTGTGGATGTCCTTGCGGAAGGCGATCTTGCTCTCCGACAACAGAATCCGGTCCTGCGGGCGCTTCGGTCCGGCGATCGAGGGCACCACGGTGGACAGGTCGAGCTCCAGGTACTCGGAGAACGCCGGCTCGTGGTCCGGGTCGTGCCACATGCCCTGGGTCTTGGCGTAGGCCTCAACCAGCGCCAGCTGCTCGTCGGTGCGGCCGGTCAGGCGCAGGTAGTTGATGGTCTCGTCGTCGATCGGGAAGATCGCGCAGGTGGAGCCGAACTCGGGGCTCATGTTGCCCAGGGTGGCGCGGTTGGCCAGCGGCACCTCGGCCACGCCGTTGCCGTAGAACTCGACGAACTTGCCGACCACACCGTGTTTGCGCAGCATCTCGGTGACGGTCAGCACCACGTCGGTGGCAGTGACCCCGGGCTGGATCTCGCCGGTCAGCTTGAAGCCGACGACGCGCGGGATCAGCATCGACACCGGCTGGCCCAGCATCGCGGCCTCGGCCTCGATGCCGCCCACGCCCCAGCCCAGCACGCCCAGGCCGTTCTCCATGGTGGTGTGGCTGTCGGTGCCCACACAGGTGTCGGGGTAGGCCTGGCTGACGGTTTTCCCGCCTTCCACCCGGTCGCGCACCATCACGGTGCGGGCCAGGTATTCGATGTTGACCTGGTGCACGATGCCGGTGCCCGGCGGGACCACCTTGAAGTCGTCGAAGGCGCCCTGGCCCCAGCGCAGAAACTGGTAGCGCTCGGAGTTGCGCTCGTACTCCAGCTCGACGTTGCGGGCGAAGGCGTCGGCGGTGCCGAACACGTCGAGGATGACGGAGTGGTCGATGACCATCTCGGCGGGCGAGAGCGGGTTGACCTTGTTCGGGTCACCGCCCAGAGCAGTGACGGCCTCGCGCATGGTGGCCAGGTCGACCACGCACGGGACGCCGGTGAAGTCCTGCATGATCACCCGGGCCGGGGTGAACTGGATCTCGATGCTGGGTTCGGCCGCCGGATCCCAGTTGGCGATGGCCTCGATGTGTTCCTTGGTGATGTTGGCGCCGTCTTCGGTGCGAAGCAGGTTCTCCGCCAACACTTTCAGGCTGTAGGGAAGTTTCTCGGTACCGGGTACCGCGTCCAGGCGGTAGATCTCGTAGCTGTTGTCCCCGACCGTGAGCGTGGCGCGTGCTCCGAAAGAATTCTGGCTGGTCACATCGACTCCCGCATTGAGTTTTTAACGCAGACCGGGCTGTGGCACTGCGGTCGAACCACTTTAACAGTACGCTTGTCCTGCAACTGGTGGGGGCCGGTTTCCCGGTTTTTTTGCGGCAGTTCTCGCTCGTGTGCTGTCCCGTTCACGGCCCGCACTGAAGTACCGTCGCAGCATGCACGGGCTGTTGTTCGATCCCTACCTCCCGACCGAGATCCCCGCCGGCGTCGACATGGTCGACGTCCAGGCGCAGGTCGACGCGACCGGGTTCGCCGTCCCGGCCGGCGCCGACGCCGCGGAGATCGACGGACTCCGCCAGGTGGTGACCGAGGCCGCCGATCACGGCATCGACCTCAAGATCGTGGTGGTCGCGCCGACCCCGCCGGTCGACGCGCCGCTGCGCGACGTCGCCAACGACGTGGGCGCCCAGCATCCCGGCGCGACGGTGCTGGTGCTCGGCGCGCCCTACGCCGGCAGCTTCAGCACCACCTACGACCGGGCCACGCTGGAGGCCGCCGAGGACGTGGCCAAGACCGGGAACGGTCCGGTGCAGGCCTCGCAGAATTTCCTCAGTCAGTTGCAGACGCCTATTTTTCCGTGGACCTCGTTTACCGTCGCGCTGGTCGCCGTGGTGGCGATCGCGGCGGGGGTGACGCGGTTATTGCAGGTGCGCGCCCGTCGTGAGTTCGACGGCGGAAACACCGATGTGGGTGCAGCCGAAAAGGCTTCTGCCAGCACGGCATAGCGGCTTCTCGCCGATCCGCAGGAAACTCTGCGCAATTCCCAAGGTCACGGCCAGGTCACATTGTTTAAATCACAAACTTGTAATTTGTGACTGAAGTTTCATCAGGGACTTTTGTGACGTACGGTGCAAAGGGTGCCTAATGTGCGAATGAGGTTTATGTGACTCGTTTGACCAGTGTGGCACCGGTCGGGTTGTAGCACTAGGGGAGACACGGTTCCGATGAGGCTTATCCACGGCGCGTCGCCGCTGCTGACGGTGGCGCTTCTGCTGGGCACGGCGGGTCAGGCCGGCGCAGATCCGGCTCCGGCGCCCGACGGCCTCGGCGCGCTGATCGCCGCCGTCGCCGAGGCCAATCAGCGACTCGACGAGCTCGGCGCGCAGGTACAGACGCAGCAGGAGAGCGTCAACAAGAGCCTGGTCGAGGTGCAGACGGCACGGGACAACGCCGCCACCGCCCAGACCGAACTGGCGGCCAGTCAGCAGTCCGTCCGCGACTGCGACGGCGCCATCGCCGACGCCCAGTCCCGATTCGACGACTACGCCGTCCAGACCTACATGAACGGACCGTCGGACGCGCTGCTGACGGCCAGCAACCCAGACGAGGTGATCCAGGCGTTGGCCGCCGACGACGCCGTGGCCAACGTCTCCAACCGGGTGATGGGCGACCTGAAGCGGACCCGGACCGAGCAGGCCAACCGGGAATCGCGGGCCCGCCTCGCCAAGGAGAAGGCCGACGCCGCGGCCGCCGACGCCAAGACCAGCCAGGACAACGCGGTCGTCGCGCTGCAGACCGCGCAGGCCAAGTTCGGTGACCAGCAGGGCGAGATCAACAAGCTGGCCGCCGAGCGCGACGCCGCCCGCGCCCG
>Ga0209023_10003332_pt1 | contig 19280 bp, 16 predicted proteins | sample LakOneMetagenome_FD_187468 | JGI IMG/M metagenome (GOLD analysis project Ga0209023, IMG submission 187468) | Freshwater and sediment microbial communities from Lake Erie, Canada (SPAdes) (version 2) | ecosystem: Environmental > Aquatic > Freshwater > Lentic | place: Lake Erie, Canada...
GGCCCGGCGCGTCGATGGCGGACGCGCCGGTCGCGGCCGCCTCGGGCGAGCCGATCTATCTGACGGAAGCCTTCATCAGGAACGGAATGCATTTCACGCTTTTGGAATTCGGCAATGGCGTCGCCGCCGAAGCGCCCGAAGGCGTGGCGACAATCCGGATCGGCGGCGACGGCGGACTGGCCGATCCAGAAGGCCTTGCCGGCGTGCGCTACGATGCTGAGCCGGGAACCGCCTATCTGCTTCGACCCGACGGCTATGTCGCCGCCCGTTTTCGGCATCCGACCCGTCCCGCGCTCGAGGCCGCGCTGGCGCGAGCGTCCGGCCACAACTGAGGTTCTGATGGCACTGTCGACCAGTTCGAATTTCGCCAAGCCCGACGACGCATTTCGTGCCGTCGTCGAGGCGCATCGCGGCCTCAGCGACGAGCGGAGCGCCGATCTCGACGCAGCGCTGGTGCTGATCCTCGCCAATCACATCGGCGACATCGCGGTTCTGCACGAGGCGATCGCGCTCGCCAGGCGGCGGATGCTCGATGCCGACCAGCAGCAGCAGCAACAACAGCAGCAATAAGTCCCAACGAAGTCAGGAATCGAATTGATGGCAAAGGGTTTTGCATCCACGACCGACATGGCGGAGAAGAAGATCACCTTCTCCGAGATCGGCACCGATCTCTATGCCTTCACCGCCGAGGGTGATCCGAACTCGGCCATCATCGTCGGTGATGACGGTTGCCTGGTGTTCGACGCGCAGTCGACGCCGGCGATGGCCAATAAAGTGATCGAGCGCGTTCGCACCGTCACCGACAAGCCGATCAAATATGTGGTGCTGTCGCACTATCACGCGGTGCGCGTGCTCGGCGCCTCCGCCTACAAGGCGCAAGGCATCGTCGCATCCGCCGAGACGCACCGGCTGATCGAGGAGCGTGGCCAGCAGGATTGGGATTCCGAATACGGCCGCTTTCCGCGGCTGTTCCAGGATGCGGAGAGCATTCCCGGCCTGACCTGGCCGACGCTGACCTTCGAAGGCGAGATGTCGATCTATCTGGGCAAACGCGAAGTGCGGCTGATGCAGCTCGGCGCCGGCCATACGTCGGGCGATATCGTCGCCTGGGTGCCGGATGCCGAGGTGATGTTCTCCGGTGATCTGATCGAATACCACTCGGCCTGCTATTGCGGCGACGCGCATTTGCGCGAGTGGCCGATGACGCTGAACGAAATCCGCGCCTTCAATCCGAAGGCGATCGCGCCGGGCCGCGGAGACGCCTTGAAGGGCCTGTCGACCGGGCGCGATGCCATTGCGATGACGCGAGATTTCGTTACCTCGCTCTATGGTGCCGCCGAAACCTCGGTCGCGAGGGGCCGTAACCTGAAGGAATCGATGGCGGCGACGCGCGAGGTGATGGACCCGAAATTCTCGTCGTTTGCGATCTACGAGCATTGCCTGCCGTTCAACGTCTCGCGCGCGTTCGACGAGGCGTCGGGGATCGACGACCCCGTGATCTGGACCGACAAGCGCGACCAGGAAATGTGGGCTGCCTTGCAAGGAGGAGGATAGTCATGAATATCAACACCTCGCCGGATCAGATCGTTCGAAGCTCCGCCCAACTGACGCCGGGCTACATGTCCGGCTTCGGCAACAGCTTCGAGACCGAGGCATTGCCCGGCGCGCTGCCGATCGGGCGCAATTCGCCGCAGCGCTGTGCCTACGGGCTTTATGCCGAGCAGCTCTCCGGCTCGCCCTTCACCGCGCCGCGCGGCAGCAACGAGCGCTCGTGGCTCTATCGCATCCGTCCGTCGGTGAGGCATTCGGGGCGATTTGCAAAGGCCGATGCCGGGCTGTGGCGCACCGCGCCGTGCCTCGAATACGATCTGCCGATCGCGCAGTTGCGGTGGGATCCGGCGCCGATCCCGAAGGAAGACACGACCTTCCTGCAGGGTGTGCAGACCATGACCACGGCCGGCGATGCCAACACCCAGGCCGGCATGGCGGCACATATCTATCTCATCACCAAATCGATGGTCGACCAGCATTTCTACAATGCCGACGGCGAATTGATGTTCGTGCTGCAGCAGGGCAATCTGCGTCTCGTCACCGAGTTCGGCCGCATCGATGCCGCGCCCGGCGAGATAGTGGTGATCCCGCGCGGCGTCAAATTCCGCGTCGAGCTTCCGGCAGGGCCGGCCCGCGGCTATCTCTGCGAAAATTACGGCGGCGCCTTCACACTGCCCGAGCGCGGACCGATCGGCGCCAATTGTTTGGCCAACGCGCGCGACTTCCTGACGCCGGTGGCGGCCTATGAGGACAAGGACACGCCGACCGAGCTCTACGTGAAGTGGGGCGGATCGCTGTTCAAGACCACGTTGCCGCATTCACCGATCGACGTGGTGGCGTGGCACGGCAATTACGCGCCATACAAATACGACCTGCGCACCTTCTCGCCGGTCGGGGCGGTCGGATTCGATCATCCCGATCCGTCGATCTTCACGGTGCTGACCGCGCCGTCGGAAACGCCGGGCACCGCGAACATCGACTTCGTGATCTTCCCGGAGCGCTGGATGGTGGCCGAGAACACCTTCCGGCCGCCGTGGTATCACATGAACATCATGTCGGAGTTCATGGGGCTGATCTACGGCGTCTACGACGCCAAGCCGGAAGGCTTCGTTCCCGGCGGCATCAGCCTGCACAACATGATGCTGCCGCACGGTCCGGATCGTCAGGCGTTCGATCACGCCAGCAACGGCGAACTGAAGCCGGTGAAGCTGACCGGCACCATGGCCTTCATGTTCGAAACGCGATACCCGCAGCGCGTCACCGCACATGCAGCGAAATCGGCGACGTTGCAGGACGATTATGCGGACTGCTGGAACGGGTTGGAAAAACGGTTCGATCCGAACAAGCCTTAGTCCCCGTCATTCCGGAGCGATGCGTAGCATCGAATCCGGAATCTCGAACTTCCGGGTCTGGTCCTTCGGACCATCCCGGAATGACCGTGTTCGTGATGTCATTTGCAGGATTGCGCCTTGCCCCACCCCAACGACCCCAGCCTCCGTTCCTTCATCCCGGTCGCGGCCACCTCCGACTTCCCGATCCAGAACCTCCCTTACGGTGTGTTCTCGACCGGTGACGGGCTCGCACCGCGCGTCGGGGTCGCGATCGGCGATTACGTGCTCGATCTCTGGCAACTTGCGCAGGATTGCCGGTTCGAAATCGACGAGCCCGCGGTATTCGCCGCTACGTCGCTCAATCCCTTCATGGCGCTCGGCCCGAAGGTATGGTCGCGGACCCGGGCGCGGATCAGCGAGCTGCTGCGCCACGACAATCCCGAACTGTGCGACAACGAAAAGCTGCGCAAGCTCGCGCTGGTGCCGATGAAAGAGGTGAAGCTGCATCTGCCGTTCGCGGTCGACGGTTACACCGATTTCTATTCGTCAAAGGAGCATGCCACCAATGTCGGCGTGATGTTCCGCGGCAAGGACAATGCGTTGCAACCGAACTGGCTGCACATGCCGATCGGCTACAACGGCCGCGCCTCGACCGTCGTCGTCAGCGGCACGCCGGTGCGCCGGCCGTGCGGGCAGTTGAAGCCGCCGAGCGCCGAGGTGCCGAGTTTCGGACCGTGCAAGCGGCTCGATTTCGAACTCGAAATGGGCGTCGTGGTCGGGCAGGCTTCGCCCATTGGCGAGCGGCTGACCGAAGCACAAGCCGAGGAAATGATCTTCGGCTTCGTCATCCTGAACGACTGGAGCGCACGCGACATCCAGCAGTGGGAATACGTCCCGCTCGGACCGTTCCAGGCCAAGGCATTCGCGACGTCGATCAGCCCGTGGGTCGTGACGCGCGAGGCGCTCGAGCCGTTTCGTATGCATGGGCCGAAGCAGGATCCGGAGCCGCTTCCCTACCTGCAGCAAGCCCAACCCAACAACTACGACATGCGGCTCGACGTCGCCTTGCGCGCCGGCGCGATGAACGAGGCGGCGCAGATCTCGAGCACCAATTTCAAATACATGTACTGGTCGTCGGTGCAGCAACTGGTGCACCACGCCTCATCCGGCTGCGCCATGAATGTCGGCGATCTCCTCGGCAGCGGCACCATCTCCGGTCCGGAAAAGGACCAGCGCGGCAGCCTGCTGGAAATTTCGTGGAACGGCACCGAGCCGGTCGAACTGCCCGGCGGCGTCAAGCGCACGTTTCTGGAAGACGGGGATTCCCTTGTGATGCGCGGCTGGTGCCAGGGCAACGGCTACCGCGTCGGCTTTGGCGAAGTCGAGGGGACGATTACGCCGGCCATCTGAGTCAATCCGGGGCGATGCGAAGCATCGAACCCGGAATCTCGAGATTCCCTTGGGCGCATTGCGCCCAGAGGTCTGGTCCTTCGGACCATCCCGGAATGACGGGAACTGCGATTACCGCTGCTCCGGCGGAATATCCCTGTACATCGCGCAATGCGCCGCCACATCCTCGAGGCTGTATTTCAGGTGCACGCGCTTGTCCGACGGCGGTTGCTTGTCGACGCAGACGCCTGCGCGCCGCGGTGTCGCAGGACGGATCGGCCGCGGCTCGAAGCCGCCGCCGCAGTTCGGGCAGACGTTGCTCAATTTGCTGTCGACACAGTCCGCGCAGAACGTGCACTCGTAGGAACAGATCCGCGCATCGGTCGCGTTCGGCGGCAGGTCCTTGTCGCAATATTCGCAGTTCGGCCGGAGTTGCAGCGCCATGGCGGTCTCATGCGTTGATTTGACAGGATGATCGCAAATCGAACGGCGAAAGCGAATGGCGAATTTCCCTCGATTTGGGTCATGTTAACGCTTCAGCGGCAGCTTCGAACTTTCCTTCAGCCGATCGAGCACGATCGAGGATCGGACATGCGCCACGCTCTGGTGCGGCATCAGCACGTTGTTGACGATGTCGGAGAGGCTCTTGAGGTCGCGCAGCACGGCCTTCAGCAAATAGTCGGCGTCGCCGGTGAGCGAATAGGCCTCCTGGATCTCGTCGACACGGTTGACCAGCGTGCGGAATTTCTTGGCGTTGTCGGGCGAATGCGTCGCCAGCGTGATGTGGATGAAGGCGATCAGGTTGAAGCCGAGCACCTCGCCGGCGAGATCGGCGTGATAGCCCGCGATCACCTTCTCCTGTTCCAGCCGCATCCGCCGCCGCGAGCATTGCGAGGCGGAGAGCCCGACCAGATCCGCCAGTTGCTGGTTGGTCAGGCGACCATCGTCCTGCAGCGCGGCCAGCATTTTGAGATCAAAGGCATCGACTAAGATCATGCGTAAAATACCAAAATGATGCACGGACTGTGCATCACGATAGCCGAAACCGGTTCCATTTGCATGCACTTTGCGCAGATTCTGGCGGAAATTGATCTAAATCAATCTTGGGAGATTTCTGCGATGGGTCCGTTTCCGCACGATGCGCCGGCTGCCACGATCAGTGCCGACAATCCGATGGGCACCGACGGCTTCGAGTTCGTCGAATATGCCCACCCGCGGCCGGAGGAACTGCACGCGCTGTTCAAGCTGATGGGCTTTGCGCCGGTCGCGCGCCACAAGAGCAAGAAGATCACGGTCTATCGCCAGGGTGACGTCAACTACCTCGTCAATGAAGAGCCCGCCACCCACGGCCACGACTTCGTCGCCGCGCACGGTCCCTGCGCACCGTCGATGGCGTTTCGTGTGGTCGATGCCAGGCAGGCCTATGAGCGCGCGCTGTCGCTCGGCGCGGAGGCGGCAGGCGTTTCCTCTGCGCAGAAGACGCTCGATGTTCCCGCCATCAAGGGCATTGGCGGCAGTCTTCTGTATTTCGTCGATCGTTACGGCGCCAAAGGGTCGGCCTACGACCTCGAGTTCGACTGGCTCGGCGCCCGTGATCCGCGCCCGACCGGCGCAGGCCTCTATTACATCGATCACCTCACCCACAACGTCCATCGCGGCCGCATGGATGTCTGGACCGGCTTCTACGAAAAACTGTTCAACTTCCGCCAGATCCGCTTCTTCGACATCGAGGGCCGCGCCTCCGGCCTGTTCTCGCGCGCGCTGACCAGCCCGGACGGCAAGATCCGGATTCCGATCAACGAAGACGCCGGCGATTCCGGCCAGATCGAGGAATATCTCAATATCTATCGCGGCGAGGGCATCCAGCACATCGCCTGCGGCGCGCGGGATATCTACCGCACCGTCGAGACGCTGCGCGCGGACGGTCTTCCGTTCATGCCGTCACCGCCCGAAACCTATTTCGAGAAGGTCGATGGGCGTCTGCCCAGGCATGGCGAAGACGTTGCGCGGTTGCAGCGCGGCGGCATTCTGATCGACGGTGAAGGCGTCGTCGACGGCGGCCAGACCAAGGTGTTGCTGCAGATTTTCTCGGCCAATGCAATCGGGCCGATCTTCTTCGAGTTCATCCAGCGCAAGGGCGACGATGGTTTCGGCGAAGGCAACTTCAAGGCGCTGTTCGAATCGATCGAGGAGGATCAGATTCGAAGAGGCGTGCTGAAGGTGGATACCGCGGCTTGACTGTCGTCCCGGCGAACGCCGGGACCCATACGCCGCGGCCTACCGATTGAAACGCAAGGCCAATTGCAACCGTACGCAAAAACTGCGGACGGTGGTTATGGGTCCCGGCGTTCGCCGGGACGACGGGGTTACCTTCCCGCCTTCCACGCACTCGTCAGTTCACCGATATCGGCACTCACGGCATCGCGAACCGCCGACGGCGTGCGCGAGAAGCGCGGTGCCGGCGCCGGCTGCGTCACGCCGTGACGTTCGATGAAGATTTCGCGCGCGGCGTTGTGCGGATGTTTCGGCGCTTCCTGCATGGTCAGGATCGGCGCGAAGCAGATGTCGCTGCCTTCCATGATCTTGCACCAGTCCTCGCGGGTCTTGGTCTTGAACACCTTCTCCAGCTTGGCTTTGAGCGCCGGCCAGCCCTTGCGGTCCATCTGGGCGTCGAAGTCGGCGTCGGTCAGTCCGGCATGCTGGCGCAGCAGGGCGTAGAACTGCGGCTCGATCGAACCGATCGAGATGAAATTGCCGCAGGAGCATTCATAGACGCCGTAGAAATGCGCGCCGCCGTCGAGGAAGTTGGTGGCGCGCTCAGGGGTCCAGCGGCCCATCGCCGTCATGTCGAAGAACATCGACATCAGCGAGGCCGCGCCGTCGCACATCGCGGCGTCGACCACCTGGCCCTTGCCGGATTTCGAGGCTTCCAGCAATGCGGCGAGCACGCCGACCACGAGATAGAGCGCGCCGCCGCCGAAATCGCCGACCAGGTTGAGCGGCGGCACCGGCTTTTCCTTGGTGCCGATCGCGGCCAGTGCACCTGTTATCGAGATGTAGTTGATGTCGTGGCCGGCGGCATTGGCTAGCGGGCCTTGCTGACCCCAGCCGGTCATGCGGCCGAACACCAGGCGCGGGTTGCGCGCCAGCACCACGTCAGGACCGAGGCCCAATCGTTCCATCACGCCCGGGCGAAAACCTTCAATCAGCGCGTCCGCGCCCGCGAGCAGGTCGAGCGCCTGTGCAATCGCAGCCTTGTCCTTCAGGTCGAGTTCGACAACCTTGCGGCCGCGGGTTGCCACCGCTTTCAAGTTCTTCTTGGCGCCGACGCGATCGAGCGTCACCACTTCAGCGCCCATGTCGGCCAGCAACATGCAAGCGAACGGGCCCGGGCCGATGCCGGCGAATTCGACGATGCGGAAACCGGCGAGCGGGCCGGAGGTGCGGGTGGCGGACTGGGCGGCTGGTTTATCGAGCACGTTGTTCTCTCCCGGGGGAAGCGTCTTTAATTAGTTGATTAGCTAAATTCTCCCGCCGAAGCGAGGCCAAGGCAAGGTTCTTTTCAAGCTTCTTTTGCCGACAATCGGTCCAAAATGCAGAACGGCGCGCATCGCTGCGCGCCGCTCCGACATATTGCGTCTAGACGCTATTAGCCGGCCGCAGCAACCGCCCGCTGCGCCATCACCTTGATCAGGTTGGCGCGATAGTCCGACGAGCCGTGAATATCGCTCATCAGTCCGTCGGCGGAGATCTTGACGCCGTCGAGCGCGCCGGCCGACCAATTGGCCTTCAGCGCCGCCTCGATCGCCGGCACCCGCATGACGCCGCTTTGTGAGGCGCCGGTGGCGGCAACGCGAACATCGCCGCTCGGTGTCCTGGCCACGAACACACCGGTCAGCGCGAAGCGCGATGCCGGATGCGGGAACTTGGCGTAGCCCGCCTTGGCGGTAACAGGGAAGGAAACGGCGGTGATGATCTCTCCGTCTTCCAGCGCCGTCGTAAACAGGCCCTTGAAGAAATCACCGGCCTTGATGGTGCGCTTGTTGGTTTTCACGGTGGCGTCCAGCGCCACCAGCGCCGCGGGATAATCCGCGGCGGGATCGTTGTTGGCGATCGAGCCGCCGATGGTGCCGCGATGCCGCACGGCGGGATCGCCGATCAGCGAGGCGAGATGAGCCAGCGCGGGGATCGCCTTCTTCACGATCGCACTCTGGGCGACGTCGTAATGCGTCGTGGCTGCCTTGATGACGATCCCGTCGTTAGAGGGTTCGATGCCGACCAGTTCCTTGATCCGCGCAAGATCAATGACGTCTGACGGCGAGGCCAGCCGCTGCTTCATGACCGGGATCAGCGTGTGGCCGCCGGCGAGATACTTCGATTCCGAACCCTTGGCGAACGCCGCCGCGGCTTCGTCGACCGAGGAGGGACGATGATAGGTTGTCTCGTACATGGTGTGTGCTCCTCTCAGCCGTGGATCGCATGCCAGACGCGATCGGGCGTCGCCGGCATTTCGAGCTTGTTGTGACCGATCGCATCCGTGATCGCGTTGATCACGGCCGCTGACGAGCCGATCGCGCCGGCCTCGCCGCAACCCTTGACGCCGAGCGGATTGCCCGGACAGAGCGTCGGCGTATGCGACAGCTTGAACGACGGCAGGTCGTCGGCCCGTGGCATGGCGTAATCCATGAACGAGGCCGTGATCGGCTGACCGGTGCCGTCATAGACCGCGTGTTCGAGCAGCGCCTGGCCGATGCCCTGGGCAAGGCCGCCATGCACCTGGCCTTCGACGATCATCGGGTTGATCAGCCGCCCGAAGTCGTCCGCCGCCACGAAGTTGACGAACGAGGTCTTGCCGGTCGCGGAATCGACTTCGATCTCGCAGATGTAGGTGCCGGCCGGGAAGGTGAAGTTGGTCGGATCGTAGAACGCGGTCTCCTTCAGGCCGGGCTCCATGCCGTCAGGAAGGTTATGGGCGGTGTAGGCCGCGAGCGCGACCATCGGCAGCGCGATCGACTTGTCGGTGCCGGTGACCTTGAACTCGCCGTTCTCGATGACGATGTCGTTCTCCGACGCTTCGAGCTGATGCGCTGCGATCTTCTTCGCCTTGGCCTCGACCTTTTCCATCGCCTTGATGATGGCGGTGCCGCCGACCGCGAGCGAGCGCGAGCCGTAGGTGCCCATGCCGAACTGCACCTTGTCGGTGTCGCCATGAACGATCTGCACCTGGCTGATCGGCACGCCGAGGCGTTCCGAAATCAACTGCGCAAATGTCGTCTCGTGGCCCTGGCCGTGGCTGTGCGATCCCGTCAGCACTTCGATGGTGCCGACCGGATTGACGCGGATTTCAGCCGACTCCCACAGGCCGACGCCGGCGCCGAGGCTGCCGACCGCCTTCGAGGGCGCGATGCCGCAGGCCTCGATGTAGCAGGAGACGCCGATGCCGCGCAGTTTGCCTTCGGCTTTCGCCTTGGCCTTGCGGCCGGCGAAGCCGGCGTAATCGATCGCCTTCATCGCCGCATCCAGCGAGGCGCCGAAGTCGCCGATGTCATAGGCCATGATGACGGGCGTCTGGTGCGGGAACTGGGTGATGAAGTTCTTGCGGCGCAATTCCGCCGGATCGACCTTCAACTGCCGTGCCGCGGTTTCCATCACCCGCTCGACCAGATAGCTCGCCTCGGGACGGCCTGCGCCACGATAGGCGTCGACCGGCGTGGTATTGGTATAGACCGTCATCACCTCGGCATAGATCGCCGGGATGTTGTACTGGCCCGACAGCAGCGTAGCGTAGAGATAGGTCGGCACCGACGACGAGAACAGCGACATGTAGGCGCCGAGATTGGCGTGGGTCTTGACCCGCAGCCCGAGGATCTTGTTGTCCTTGTCGAACGCCATTTCGGCCTTCGAGATGTGATCGCGGCCGTGGGCGTCGGTGAGGAAGGCCTCGGTGCGGTCGCCGGTCCACTTCACCGGGCGACCGACCTTCTTGGAGGCCCACAGCGCCACCATCTCTTCGGGATAGATGTAGATCTTGGAGCCAAAGCCGCCGCCGACGTCGGGTGCGATCACCCGCAGCTTGTGTTCGGGGGCGATGTTGTAGAACGCCGACAGCACCAGGCGCGCGACGTGTGGGTTCTGCGACGTCGTGTACAGCGTGAAGTGTTCTTCGGCTTCGTCGTATTCCGCGATCGCCGCGCGCGGCTCCATCGCATTCGGTACCAGGCGGTTGTTGGTCAATTCCAGCGTCACCACATTGGCGGCCTTGCCGAAGGCGTCCTTGACCGCGCCTTCGTCGCCGATGTGCCAGTCATAGATGACATTGCCCGGCGCTTCCGGGTGCAGTTGCGGGGCGCCCGGCTTCAGCGCCGAGCGGATGTCGGCGACGACGGGGAGTTCTTCGTAATTGACCACCACGGCCTCGGCCGCGTCCTTGGCCTGGTTCTTGGTTTCGGCGATCACCACTGCGACCGCCTGGCCGACGAATCGCACGGTCTCCGGCGCCATTGCCGGCCATGCGCCCATCTTCATCGGGCTGCCGTCCTTGGAGGTGATGGCCCAGCCGCAGATGAGATTGCCGACCTTGTCGTCGACGATCTGCTGGCCGGTCAGCACGCCGACCACGCCCGGCATCTTCATCGCTGCGGATGAGTCGATGCCCTTGACCTTGGCATGCGCGTGCGGACTGCGGATGAAATGAGCATGGGTCATGCCCTGAAGCTTGATGTCGTCGACGTAACGGCCTTTGCCGGTCGTGAAACGTCGGTCTTCCTTGCGCACTACGCTTGCGCCAATGCCTTCAACGCCCATGATCTGGTCTCCCTACCGGAGTAACTGAAATCCGCCGCTTCCATCGAATTCGGCGGTGTTGATGTCTGGTGTCGGTCGATCAGCCGGCTATTCGGCCGCCTGCGAGACCTTCATGCGGCCGGCGGCGTCGAGTACCGATTTGACGATGTTGTGGTAGCCGGTGCATCGGCAGATGTTGCCTTCGAGCTCGTGGCGGACGGTTTCCTCGTCGAGCTTGCCGCCGTAGCGGTGCACGATGTCGACCGCCGACATGATCATGCCGGGGGTGCAGTAGCCGCACTGCAGGCCATGATTGTCGCGGAACGCCGCCTGCATCGGGTGCAGTTCGTCGCCCTTCGAAAGCCCCTCGATCGTGGTGACGCTGGAGCCGGCGGCCTGGCCGGCCAGCACGGTGCAGGATTTGACGGCCTTGCCGTCGATATGGACGACGCAGGCGCCGCATTGGCTGGTATCGCAGCCGACATGGGTCCCGGTCAGGTTCAGATTTTCGCGTAAGAGATGGACCAGGAGGGTCCGGTCCTCGACATCGACCGAGACGGCCTTGCCGTTCACCGTCAGTTTGACTGTAGACACGCGTGATACCTCCCGATGTTTTTGAATTATTCCAATTAGAAACAGCGCAGAGGGAACTTGCAACTAGGATTTTTGGTCGCGTGGAGCTTTGTGATGGCCCGTCTTATTATCGTCATGGTCGGTCAGAGCGTCCCTGCTCCCACGCGCGGTCCTCCAGGCGGTTGCGCCCGGGCATGGACGGCATGAGCCAATGGCCGACACCGCCCACAACCCAAGGGAAACCGGCGGGAATTTACTCACCTTTATTCATTCTGCCGTAGTTTTGCGCAGGGATCGGGGGCTCAAGCCGCCCGGTCCCTGAGTTTTCAGAATGAAGGCGGGGGGCTTGAGGTGGGAATACTGAAACGTGCCGGATCGTTTTCGATCAAATTTCCGACCCTCCGGTTCCGCTCCAAGATCATGCTCGGTTTTGCCGTCACGCTGGCGATTTCGGCCGCCAGCATGGGATTTGCCTATCTCGGCTTCGAACGTGTCTCCGGAGGCGTCGATTCCTACCGCCGCAGCGTGCTGGAGGCCGACCTCGCCCGCAACATCGACCGGGAACTGATTTCCTACCGTTCGCTGGCCCGCTATTTCGTGGCCACCGGCAAGGAAGAGGACGGCAAGGCGGCGCTGGCGGCGGAGGCCGGCCTGAAGGAGGCCATCATCGCCTCGATGAAGGGCACCACCAACCCGGCCCGGCTCGAACAGATCGTCAAGCTGGAGCGGGAATTCCGCGCATTCACCAAGATTTTCGCCGATATCCTCAAGGTCAAGGAACAGAGCGCGCTGATCACGCAGAACCAGCTCGCGCGCACCGGCACCACCTTGCGCTACAAGCTCGACGACCTCCCGAGCAATTCCGAGGACGACGAGCTCCAGGTGATCACCCTCGGGTCGAAGCGCGTCCTGGACCAATTTCAGGCGGTAACGGCGCTGGCCAACACCTTTGTGGTCAATTCGGACAAGACGACCGCGGCAAGCGCGCTGGCGCGGCTCAAGTTTGTCGAGGGATCGCTGAAGGCGATTTCATCGACGACCGAAAAGATCCTGGTGGGGATCAAGGAAGTCGCCGGCATGCTGGACGAATACCGGCAGGCGCTGACCAAGCTGGTCGACAATTCCAAGGAGATCGATGAGCTGACCCTCGAAATGACGGAGTCGGCGGCCGCCATCAACCAGGGCTCCGCGGTGATGAAGGCGGACCTGCTAGCCGACCAGAAGCGGCTCGAAGCTGAATCGCACACCACCATCGGCGAGACCGAGCAACTGATCCTGATGCTGGCGGCCGGCGGTTTCGTGCTCGGCTGCGTCTGGGCTTTCCTGCTCGGTACGGGCATTTCCCGGCCGATGACCAGGATGTGCAGCGCGATGCGCGAACTCGCCGCCGGCAATTTCGACGTCGTTCTGCCCGGTCTCGGTCGCAAGGACGAACTCGGCGAGATGGCGGGCGCGGTGGAGGAATTCAAGGTGCAGGCGGTGGCCCGCGCCGAACGCGATGCCGCGACGCAAGAGTCGCAGAACAAGGCCGCCAGTGCGGCCCGCCGTGCCGAGCTCATTCGTTTTGCCGACGACTTCGAGACCGCCGTCGGCGCCATTGTCGGCAACGTCTCGGCGTCGGCCGTGCAGCTTGAAGCCGCCGCCGGCACGCTGACCCGGACCGCGGAAACCACGCAAAGCCTGTCGAGCCAGGTCGCCGGCTCGTCGGAAGAAGCCTCCAGCAACATGCAGTCGGTGGCCTCGGCGACCGAGGAGCTGTCGGCGTCGGTCGACGAGATCGGCCGTCGCGTCAAGGAATCCAGCGAGATCGCAGATGCCGCCGTGCGTCAGGCCGAACAGACCGACGGCCGCATCGGCAAACTGTCACGCGCAGCGCAGGAGATCGGCGACGTCGTCAAGCTGATCACGGCGATTGCCGAGCAGACCAACCTGCTGGCGCTCAACGCCACCATCGAGGCGGCGCGCGCCGGCGACGCCGGCCGCGGATTTGCGGTGGTCGCCTCCGAAGTCAAGTCGCTCGCCAGCCAGACCGCGAGGGCGACCGACGAAATCTCCAGCCACATCTCCGGCATGCAGGATGCAACGCAGGAGTCGGTGGCGGCGATCAAGGAGATCGGCGGCACCATCGGCAAGATTTCCGATATCGCCACCACGATCGCAGATGCCGTCGCGCAGCAGAGCGCCGCCACCCAGGAGATCGCGCGCAGCGTCCAGAACGTGGCGCAAGGCACCCAGGAAGCCGCCGCCAACGTCACGCAGGTCAACCGCGGCGCCACCGAAACCGGTACGGCCTCGGAAGAGGTGCTGAATTCGGCGCGCACGCTGTCCAGCGAGAGCACGCGGCTCCGCGAAGAACTCGACCGCTTCATGGCGAATATCCGCGCAGCGTGATCCCGCATTATCACCCGTCGTCCCGGGCTTGACCCGGGACCTTTAACCACCGGCTTGGGTTGTTGCGCCAAGCATCAACCTCGGTGCCTTACCGATAGATCACGCGGTAGGGATCCCGGCGTTCGCCGGGATGACGGATACCGGGAACCCCCGCGCAGTCCCCGCGTTATCTTGCGTGGCAGGCATCACGTTTGCCGCAATTCGGGAGAGAAAACCTTGGGACTGGCTGTTCCGGGGCGGTTTCTTATTGGTTCAATCCGATGGAAGTACAGCCAAAACGGACCAGCCTGGAGCGGGTAGCCGACGCCCCGGCGTTGGCGCCGGTGCGGCAGGATAACGGCCGCATTATCGAGACCAGCATTCCCGCGCGGCTCGACCATCTGCGCTGGAGCGGATTCCATACCCGCGTCGTGCTCGCGCTCGGAATCACCTGGGTGCTGGACGGGCTCGAAGTGACGCTGGCGGGGTCGCTCGCCGGCGCACTGAAGCAAAGCCCGGTCCTGCATTTTTCGAATCTCGATGTGGGATTTGCCAATAGTGCCTACCTCGCCGGCGCGGTGCTTGGCGCGCTCGGATTTGGCTGGCTCACCGACCGGATCGGCCGCAAGAAACTGTTCTTCATCACGCTGGCGCTCTATCTGCTGGCAACCGCCGCGACCGCTCTGTCGTGGAGCGTGGCGAGCTACGCGCTGTTTCGATTTCTGACCGGCGCCGGCATCGGCGGCGAATACACCGCGATCAACTCGACGATCCAGGAACTGGTGCCGGCGCGCTATCGCGGCTGGACGGATCTCTTGATCAACGGCAGTTTCTGGATCGGGGCGGCGATTGGCGCCACCTGCGCCATCGTGCTGCTCGATCCCGCGTTGATGGCACCGGATCACGGCTGGCGTCTGGCCTACCTCACCGGTGCGGGCCTCGGCCTGGTCGTGTTCGTGATGCGGATGTGGATTCCGGAAAGTCCGCGCTGGCTGATGATTCACGGCCGGCCCGGCGAGGCACACGCGATCGTCGACGCGATCGAGAAGTCGGTCGTGGGTCACGTGCAGACTGAGGCTCTGCCGAAAATAAGGATACGGATGCGCGATCACACGCCGCTGCGCGAAGTGGCGGCCACGCTGTTCAAGGTGTATCGCCAGCGCTCGCTGGTCGGATTGGTGCTGATGGCGTCGCAGGCATTTTTCTACAACGCCATCTTCTTCACCTTCGCGCTGGTGCTGACCGATTTCTTCGGCATCGCGGCCGATCATGTCGGCTGGTACCTGCTGCCGTTCGCGGCGGGAAACCTTCTCGGGCCGCTGTTGCTCGGACGTTTGTTCGACACGATGGGCCGTCGTGTGATGATTACGTTCACCTACGCCGTCTCGGGCGTGCTGCTTGCGGTGTCAGGCTATCTGTTCTCGATCGGCGCGCTGAGCGCGCAGGGGCAGACCATCGCCTGGATGGTGATCTTCTTCTTTGCGTCACCGGCGGCGAGCGCAGCCTATCTCACCGTCAGCGAGACGTTCCCGCTAGAAGTCCGCGCGCTGGCGATTGCATTGTTCTACGCCGTCGGGACCGGTATCGGCGGCGTCGCGGGTCCGGCGCTGTTCGGGGCGCTGATCGATACCGGATCGCGCAACTCGGTTTTCGCCGGCTATCTGTTCGGGGCGGCCTTGATGATCGTGGCGGCGATCGTCGCCTGGAAATACGCCGTCGCGGCCGAGCGCAAATCACTCGAATCCGTCGCACGGCCGCTGGCCTTTGTGGAGTAGGATATGATGAACCAGGAACTGGCTGAGAGGCCGATGAAAGACGAATTGGTAGACAATGACGAGGCTGCGCCGGAGACGGTTCCGGTGCCGCGCTCGCTGGTGCCGCATCTGCGCGAAAGCGCGGTATTGCTCGACATCGACGGCACGCTGCTCGATCTGATGCCGACGCCACGTGAAGTGTGGGTGCCGCCGGGACTGATCAAGACGCTGCGCCGCCTGTGGGAGCGGACCGAGGGCGCGCTGGCGCTGGTCTCCGGGCGTTCGCTCAACGACATCGACCTGATCTTTGCGCCGGATCAGTTTCCGGCGGTCGGCGGCCATGGCGCCGAGATGCGCATTTCGGGCGACAGCGAAGCCGTGGCGGCCCACGCGCCGCCGATGGACAAGGAGTTGAAGTTGCGGCTTGCCGCCATCGCCAAGCTCAGCCCCGGAATATTGCTGGAAGACAAGGGCTATTCGCTGGCGCTGCATTACCGCCTCGCGCCGCATGCGGAGAAGGCGATCTACGCCGCGGTATCGCTGATCCGGGCCGATCTGCCGAACGCGCCGATCGAAGTACTGCCCGGCAAATGCGTCTGCGAGATCAAGCATTCCGGATTCACCAAGGCGAGCGGCGTGCGCGAACTGATGACGCACGAACCCTTCAAGGGGCGTCGTCCATTCTTCATCGGCGACGACGTCACCGATGAAACCGTGTTCGCCATTATGCCCGACATGGATGGCCTCGCCTTCTCCGTCGGACGCCGCGCGCGCGGCGTGGCCGGGCATTTCGATTCGCCTGGCGACGTGAGGCAATTTCTTGCGCATCTGCTTGACGACGAAAGGGACGTAAGCCTGCCATAAATTTTCTGGTGTCGCCCGCTTTCGAACATCTTTTCTTCGCGCCAAAGCGTTTTCGAAGAAAACGCGTCAAAACTTGGAGGCCTCGTTCTCACGACGAATTTTATTTTTCGTGAGTTCCGTTGAGTTCCGCGCGCGCCAGCCCGAATTTGGTTTCAATTGGTTGGAACGGTGGCGAGGAACCATATTGATGAATGGTTGTTAACTCGCGAGCACCAACAGGAGGGGACCTGTGAACCTCGTTATCGTCTCAAATCGTGTGGCGCGCGCAAAGCCCAACGAGCCCATGACCGGAGGCCTCGCCGCGGCGTTGTTGCCCGTGGTCGAGAAGTCGGGCGCGATCTGGGTCGGCTCCAGCGGGCGGGTTCGCGACGGGAACCTGAGGGAACCTTTCGCCGAGATCGAGGCCCTGGGCGAGGGCGCGCTGGCGATGCTGGATCTGCCGGCCGCGCATTACGGCGGCTACTACGAAGGCTTCGCGAATTCCGCCTTGTGGCCGGCGTTACATTCGCGCGCCGATCTCATTCGTGCGTCAGAAGAAGATTACGCCAGCTACCGCGAAGTGAACGCCTTCATGGCGCGCGCGCTGCTGCGGTTTCAAAAGCCGGATTCGATGTTCTGGATCCAGGATTATCATTTCCTGACGCTGGCCGCGGAGTTGCGCGATCTCGGCATCACGCAGCCGATCGGCCTGTTCATGCATACGCCGTGGCCGTCGCGCGCGGTGATTTCGGGCGTGCCGCATCATCGCGCGGTCATTGAATCAATGCTGTGCTACGACCTCGTCGGTTTTCAGACCGAAGAGGATTGCGAAAACTTTCTGTCCTATGCGCAGTCGGATCTCGATCTCGCCGTTCACGATGGCGTCGTGATCTCGCAGCACGGTCGCACCCGTGCGCAGGTATTTCCGATCGGCATCGATCCGCAGAAGTTTGCGCAGCTTGCCGCCAAGGCGGTGACCCATCCCGACGTCTCGCGGCTGCGCCGCAGCCTGAACGGCGAGGCGCTGGCGATCGGCGTCGACCGGCTGGATTATTCCAAGGGGCTGGTCAACCGCATCAAGGCGTTCGACCGGATGTGGACGTTGCAGCCGCAGCTCAAGCGCGCGGCGTCGTTGCTGCAGATCGCCACGCCGTCGCGCGGCGCGATCGAGGCTTACGGCAACCTGCAGGGCGAACTGGCGAGACTGGTCAGTGACGTCAACGGCATTCATGGCGAAGTCGACTGGACGCCGATCCGCTATCTCAACAAGGGCTTCGGCCAGGCGGTGCTGGCGGGGCTCTATCGTACCGCGCAGGTCGGCGTGGTGACGCCGCTGCAGGACGGCATGAACCTCGTGGCCAAGGAATATGTCGCCGCGCAGAATCCGGAAAATCCCGGCGTGCTGGTGCTTTCGAAATATGCCGGCGCCGCCAACGAGCTCGATGCCGCGCTATTGGTCAACCCGCATGACGTCGACGGCATGGCGCGCGCGATCGCGACCGCGCTGTCGATGCCGCTGACCGAACGGCGGATGCGCTGGGAAGCGATGATGACGAAGCTGCGCGTCCACACCATTCAACAATGGTCCGCCGATTTCATCGACGCGCTCGGGGAAAGCCAGCTCGCGTGCGGCCCTTTGGGACCGATCCTGCCTGACCCGCCGACCTTGCTGCCGCTTCGTTCCATCAACGGCGGCGTGCGGTATCATTAGCTCTCAGAGATAGTCAAAAGTTCTCGCCCGGGCATAACGGTGTGGGTGCCTTTCACTCTCAATAACAATACGAAACCCCATCCAGCACCGGGCAGCGCGCCCGGCGCGGGTCGCTCGGGTTTTCCATCGGCACCACGCCCTTGCCACCTGGGCTGCCGACGAACACGCCCTGGCCGATGACGACGGACGACTTGTTGCCGATGATGACGCTCGGATGCGGTGAATTCAGGCTCGATTTGGTGCCGTCGGCCCAGATGATCGCATCGCCGGTGAACGCCCCGCGCCGGCCGTCGTCGCAACTGACATCGGTGCCCTGACGGGTGCAGGCCTGCGCCAGCGCAGGGGGAGCCGCGCCCGCAATCGAGCCCGCGATCAGGAAGAGGAAACCGAGTGCCCGCGTGGTGTTCATGCCGTCCCCTCCGTGCGAAAATCCGCCGAGTTGCCGCTACGGTCGTCGGCATTAGCAGGATTTCGGTTCAAGGCCCCGGCACAGGCGGCGGTAGCGCGCGCCCACTCTCCAAAATAATATAATAATTTCAGCTATTTGAGGAAATTTCGGCGGGCGCGCCGGGCCCCCTTGCAAAATCAGTCCTGCCCCTTCAAGAGAGGGCCTCCGGAGAGATGGCCGAGTGGCTTAAGGCGCACGCTTGGAAAGCGTGTGTGCGGGAAACCGTACCGTGGGTTCGAATCCCACTCTCTCCGCCAGGAAACATCATAAAGCTTTGATAAAAATAACAAATTTATCTACATTTGACGTCCGCCCTAACGGCAGTCCTATTTCGTGAGTCACGGGCGACACTTTCGAACGTCTCCGGGCGTGCGCTGCAACAGTCCCATTTCGTGAGACAATGGCCGGATGTCAATCGGCTCCCAAATTTGACCCCGTATCGGCGTCCAATTTTGACCCCTTTGAGCGACGGGTTTTGGCGGTAGCGCTCGCCTCGTCGGAGCTGGCCGGGGTTGCGGAGACGTGGC
>Ga0209023_10003333_pt1 | contig 19279 bp, 22 predicted proteins | sample LakOneMetagenome_FD_187468 | JGI IMG/M metagenome (GOLD analysis project Ga0209023, IMG submission 187468) | Freshwater and sediment microbial communities from Lake Erie, Canada (SPAdes) (version 2) | ecosystem: Environmental > Aquatic > Freshwater > Lentic | place: Lake Erie, Canada...
GCCGACAGGCGCGACATCTTGCGAGCAACAGTGTTCTTGTGCAGCACACCCTTGGTGATGCCGCGAGCCAGTTCCGGCTGAGCGTTGCGCAGAGCGGTCACTGCAACTTCCTGATTGCCGGAAGCGATTGCTTCTTCGACTTTGCGCAGGAAGGTGCGGATCCGCGACCGGCGTGCCTTGTTGACGTCTTGACGACGCTCAGACTGGCGCGCGCGCTTTTTGGACTGGGGCGTATTGGCCATAGGTCGGATTCCGATTTAGGTTCGAGTAATTCTGAAGCCGCGCTTCTAGGCCCGAGTCGGGGATAAGTCAACAAGGCGCGGCCGGGTATTTTGGCTATTTGTCGCGAAATACTGCGGGCCGCTTTTCAAGAAAAGCTTTCATTCCTTCCTTTTGGTCCTCGGTTGCGAAAAGTCCATTGAAAAGGCGCCGCTCAAACAGCACGCCTTCAGCCAGCGGCGTTTCGTCGGCACGGTGAACAGCTTCTTTTGCAGCCATTACAGCAATTTGTGACTTCTGCGCTATGTCGGAAGCCGCCTTCATCGCTTCGGTCAACAACTGGTCTGCGGCGACCACGCGGGCAACAAGTCCCGATCGTTCCGCCTCTTCCGCACCCATCATGCGACCGGTTAGATGCATGTCCATCGACTTGGCCCGCCCGATCAGCTTGGTCATCCGCTGCGTCCCGCCGATTCCCGCGATGACCCCCAGCTTGATTTCCGGCTGCCCGAATTTGGCGCTGTCCGCAGCAATGATGAAATCGCACAGCATCGCCAGCTCACAACCGCCACCCAGGCAGAAACCAGCCACGGCAGCGATGATCGGCTTGCGGCAGGCGCGAATCCCATCGGCCTCCGCAGCAAAAAGGTTCTGCCGGAACATCTCGGCAAAGCCCTTGTCTGACATCTCCTTGATGTCGGCGCCCGCCGCAAAGGCCTTTTCGGACCCGGTCAACACGATCGCCCGCACCGCGTCGTCACGGTCCATCGCGGAAAGTGCGGTTGCCAGTTCACCCATCAACACCGAATTCAGCGCGTTCAGCGCCTCGGGCCGGTTCAAGCGGATCAGCGCCACGCCTTTGTCGATTTCGATCAGCAGTGTCTGGTAGGCCATGTCATCAGCATCCGTAACTTGGTTTGTGTTCTGCTAGCGGATTGGCGGCGCGCCCGCATGTTATTTCTGGCAGACGGGGCAGAAAAAACTGGACCGCCCCGATTGCACGATCCGGCTGATCGTTCCGGAACAGCCCGGAGTGGGGCAGGGGTCGCCTTCGTGGTCATAGACCCGGAACGAATGCTGGAAGTACCCCAGCTCACCATCAGCTTGTCGATAGTCCCGCAAGGAAGACCCTCCTGCCGCAATCGCTTCATCCAGCACGGCGCGGATGATGGGCACGAGTCCCGCGACATCCGCGGCAGACAACTCCCCCGCCGAACGCCGCGGGTCGATTCGCGCGCGGTACAGCGCTTCAGACACATAGATATTTCCCAGACCTGCCACGATCCGCTGATCGAGAAGGGCCGCCTTGATCGGCATGGCTCGGCCTGACAGTCGATCAACGAGATAATCTTCGTGAAACGCATTGCCCAACGGCTCTGGCCCAAGTTCTTTCAGAAGCCAGTGATCACCTGCGGTTTCGGTGGTCATTAGGTCCATCGCCCCAAAGCGCCGCGCATCGTTGAACGTTACCCGCGCGCCGTTTTCCATGTCGAAGATCACATGGTCATGCTTGGCAGGTGCCGGGTGATCGTGATGAAAAGTCCCCAGCATTGCCCCGGACACCAGCATCCGCCCCGACATGCCAAGATGCACCAGAAGCGTCTCACCCGAGGACAGGTCGGCAAGAATGTACTTCGAGCGCCGCCGCAGGCTGTCGACCCGCGCACCGTTCAGCCGCTCGGCCATGCGCTCCGGCAGAGGGAAGCGCAGATCCGGCCGGTTGACCCGTGCCAGACGGATGACCTGACCCTCCATCACAGGAACAAGCCCGGTCCTGACGGTTTCCACTTCTGGCAGTTCCGGCATAGTTCCCCCAAGCAGCGCGTTCACGCCGCATTGTCTACAGGCCCAAGGCTCCTGTAAGGAAGTCACGACGAACAGGAAGGGCAAGACCCGATGACCGATCAGAGCGAAAACACCACGCATTTCGGCTTCCAGACTGTCCCGGAGGCCGAAAAGGCGGGGATGGTCCACGGTGTCTTCACGCGCGTTGCCAATCGCTATGACGTGATGAACGACCTTATGTCGGTCGGAATCCACCGCTTGTGGAAAGACGCGATGATGGACTGGCTCGCGCCGCGTCCGGGCCAAAAGCTGCTCGACGTGGCCGGTGGCACCGGCGACATTGCCTTTCGCTTCATGGCGCGCGCCAAGTCCGGCCATGCCACGGTCTGCGACCTGACCGAAAGCATGTTGATCGAAGGCCGCAAGCGGGCCGAGGCCGAAAACCTTGCAGACAGCCTTGACTGGATTGTCGGCGATGCAATGGCCCTGCCATTCCCGGACAACAGTTTCGATGTCTATACGATCAGCTTTGGCATCCGCAACGTGACCCGCATTGCTGATGCCTTGTCGGAAGCCTACCGCGTCCTGAAACCGGGCGGCCGCCTGATGGTGCTCGAGTTCAGTCAATTGCCCAACCCTGCGCTGCAATGGGCCTATGACCGCTATTCCTTCAATGTCATTCCGTTGATGGGCCAGATCGTCGCCAACGATCGGGACAGCTATCAGTATCTGGTCGAATCCATCCGCAAGTTCCCCGATCAGGACAGGTTCGCCGCGATGATCTCTGACGCCGGGTTCGAGCAGGTGAAGTATCGCAACCTGTCATTGGGAATTGCCGCGCTGCATTCCGGCTGGAAGATCTGAGGTGCGCGGACCCCACAATATCTGGCGGCTGATCCGCACCGGCGCGACCTTCGAGCGCGTTGGCGCAATGAAGCTGGCGCTCGAGGCGATGGAAGTTCCGCCGCGCCTGCGTCTCGCCGCCCGCATCCTTGGCTGGCCTTTCAGTTGGCTCGGCTATCGCGGCGACCCGAACCTGCCGCCGGTTACCCGCGCCATAACGGCACTAGGCCCCGCCTACATCAAGTTCGGTCAGGTCCTTTCTACCCGTCCTGACGTGGTGGGTGTCGAGCTTTCTGATCAGTTGCGGGTGCTGCAAGACAAGCTGCCACCTTTTGACCTGTCGACCGCCCGGGCGATGGTATCGGTCGAGTTGGGCCGCCCGGTTGACGAGCTTTTTGCCGAGTTCTCCGAACCTGTCGCCGCCGCGTCCATCGCGCAGGTCCACCACGCGCGACTTGCAGTTGGTGGTGACGAGGTGGCCGTCAAGGTGCTGCGCCCAGGCATCGAGCGCGCCTTCCGTCGCGACATCGATGCCTTCTACTTTGCCGCCAGCCTGATCGAGCGGTTGTCTCCTGCATCCCGCCGCCTGCGGCCGACGGATGTGATCGCGCATTTCGAAGGCGTGGTGCTGGGCGAACTCGACCTGCGGCTTGAAGCCTCCGCCGCCTCGGAATTTGCCGCCAATACCAAGGACGACGCCGGTTTCCGGGTGCCGCAACCCTTCTGGAACCTGTCATCGCGCCGCGTGATGACGCTGGGCTGGGCCGAAGGCATACCGCTGGGAGAGGTTGAGGCCATTCGGGCCGCTGGACATGATACCGTGGCGATTGCCTCGCGCGTGTTGCAACTGTTTCTCAGCCACGCGCTGCGTGATGGCTATTTCCACGCTGACATGCATCAGGGCAATCTCAAGGTTGCCCCGAACGGCGATGTGATCGCCTATGATTTCGGCATCATGGGCCAGATCGACGCCTACACGCGCCGCGTCTATGCCGAAATCTTGCTGGGCTTCATCCGCCGTGACTATGTCCGCGTGGCCGAGGTTCACTTCGAGGCCGGCTATGTGCCACGCGACCGCGACATGCACGAATTCGCCCGCGCGCTCCGCGCTGTCGGCGAGCCGATCTTCGGCATGGACGCAAGCCAGATTTCAATGGCGCGGCTGCTGTCCTACCTGTTCGAAGTCACCGAACGCTTCGGCATGCAGACCCGCACCGAACTGATCCTGTTGCAGCGCACCATGGTGGTGGTCGAAGGGGTGGCGCGGTCGCTCGATCCGCACATCAACATCTGGCAAGTCGCCAAACCCATCGTTGAGGATTATGTCCGCCAGAATCTTGGACCAAAGGCCCTGATGCGCGATCTGGGCAAGACCGTCCGGGTTCTCAGCCGTTTTGGCCCGAAGTTGCCGCTGATTGCCGAAAACCTGCTTATCAGACAAACGCTCGAGCCGACGCCAGTGGCTCAGAAACGCGGCGTCGATTGGCTTGTGCCGATGGGCGTCGGAGCCGCACTTGTTGTGCTGGGAATGGTGCTGGCCAAGGTGATCGGCCTCTGACGCAGCTATCGGCCAGCTGGCAATGAAAATCCCGAAGCCAATCTTTATCGTCCTGAAGTCCGTACCAAGCGTCTGGACGCGCGGGAAAGACCCGAAGGCTTCGGTTTCTCGTCCGAGTTCCAGCAAAACCGGATTCCACTTCTGCCGGATGGGCTCTATTGCGCGGCCGCAGGTCTGAGCGCCTTGACCGCCGACGGCAGCGCTGTGTCGCCGCTCGCAAGAACCAGTTCGGGGCCGCTTGTGCCCTGCCGTATCTCTGTCACGCGGCTGAACGTCTCGACCTTGTCATTTGCGATCAACTTGCCGCCTGCATAGCTCTCAAGGTGCAGGCTGTAGATGCCATAAGGGACCGGCTGGCCGTTTTCGTTCAGCCCGGTCCATTGCAACGGCGCCGCTGACACCGGCACCTTTATTCGCATGACCTCGCGGTTTTGGGCATCATAGGCCACCAGAACGGCCTTGTCCGTATCCGGGGCGGGGGCGGGATAAAGAGTGATGGGCGCTCCCTCAAAGGCAACTTTCGCTGTCGAGCGCGCCTCCATTCCCACCCAGGCCGCCATTTGCGCCATCCCAGACAAGGATAACGTGGCTTGCAGCGCCCCCAGAAGATCGTTGGTCTTTACCTGCTGTTCGACGCCAGAGAATGTGGCCAACTGCGTGGCATAGTCCGATGAATCCATCGGGTTAAGCGGGTCTTGGTTCTTCATCTGGGCGGTGAGCATTTTCAGAAACATCTGAAAATCGGTGGAAATTTTCGTGGCATCCGTCGCCGCCCTGGACCCCACAGCCGTTTCCGTCAGGCCCGTTGCCGTGAAACCTGTTGCAGAAATTGTCATTCTGGTTCCTTTCACAAACGCAAGTCTACGCCGCCATTTTCCCTGCTTGATACGGGCGCAGAGAAGCCAGGCGGCGACCACCATGGCTCAGGCGGCAAATTCTCTGGCCGGTCGTCGCCCCGCGGCTGGTCGTGCCTCTGGTCGTGATTTTGCGCAAAGGAGAAGTTCAGGTTCTGGTAGCCAAGGTCGCGGAATTCCTGCGCGAGTTGGTCGATGTTCCGCCGCATCAGGTCGAGCGTCTGTGGTCTGTCGGCAACCAAAAACAGCGACAAAGCTCCATCCGTTGCCGCAAAGGTCATGCGCACCTTTCCAAGTTCGTCGGGCGATAGTGTCACTTCAATGGGGCGGCCATCGGTATGGGCCACCGCAGCCGTCAACTGGCGCACCGCAGACTGCGCCCAGTCCGCCTGCGGCGGCCCATGACGGGGCGATGATCCCGTCGGATTCGTATGGGATTGTGCCAGCGGGGGGTAGCCGGTCGCGAACATTAAAGTAGCGCCGGCTTCCTCGCGCTGCTGCGGCCCAGATGCGGCGGCTTTTTTGACCGGGGAAACCGGAGCTTCGCCAACGTGTAGATCAGCCGCTGGCACCAAGACCCGTCCCGATGTATCTGCCACTTGTGCCGTTACTGTTCCTGTCACGTCGCCCTCGGAAGGCGAAGGTTGCCGGGCTGGATCAAAACGCCCAGGTCGGACTGCGAGAGGCGCATCTTTTTCCGATATCAGAACCCTTGGTCCAAGGGCCATATACGGCTCTGTTTGCGACGTCGGCTTAACCAGAGGCCGCGCCAAATGGTCAAGGTCTGACTCACGCCGACCATCGGTCATGCAGATCGGTGCCGGATCCGCTGCGTCGGTCGCAGTTTGCGGCCCTGCGTTGGCCGTCAGCTTGGGCATAGCCCGAAGATCACGCAAGGGCGGTGCCGCATCCGGCGGTATTCGACCATCTGGCGCTGGCGGGATGGGTTGCACGCCAGATGGCGCGCTTTCGGTTCGTTTCAAGAAACCGGATTCCCTTGCTGGCAATGCTTCCGGTCGGGGACAGTCAGCGTCATCGTGCGGTTTCGCGACAACTGCCACGGCTGATGACGTGTCAGGACCATCGGCCTTGGCAATGGCCGGATGATCTTGCGTCGGATCACCCTGTGTCTGCGCAAGCGACATCAGCGACCTGACCGGCCCTGCTTGCTGCGATGACAAAGCCGTGGCGTCCACGACCTCGCCGCCCAACTCGGCAGGCGGCCCGACCCCGAATTCTACATTGGTCGACAGAAGCGGTGTGGCCGCAGCGAAGGCAATTTCAGCACCTGTGGCAGGCAGCCCGCCGCTTTCGGACTCTGCCGACGGCGTCGTCACAGGCAAAGCACACGCCGCGTCAATCTTCGTGGCCACAATCTCGGCTGCCGAATGTCTCACGACCTGAGGCACCAGAATCGCCGCAAAACCTTCAAGCAACAAAACCTCGGCCCCCGTTGTGTCCGAGGCATCGTCCGGACGTCTGGCAGGTGCGTCCGCCAAATGTCTGCCCGCCTCTGTGGCGTCGGCAACCTGCCGCCGTACTGACTGCAAGACTGCCAGAAAGTCACCAACCCCGGGCGCGGCATACGCCCCTGCGGCGGCGGTCTTGTCGGGCTTCATGGCTGGCGAGATCGCTTCAAGGAGCTGCATCGGAGACCTGTAAAATGTGTCTGGTCCCCTGAATTGCATCAGCAAGTTACCAGTTCTTTACGAGGCGCTGCTCAGATCAGGGAATGTTCGCGCAATTGGAGTGATCTTGTGAAAGTCGATTCCGCACACCCCCCAACGTCCTCTGTGCCGCCCAATGATGAGAGAGCCATGCGCTTGGCCGCAGAGGGGCTGGAGGCCACATTCATAGGTGAAATGCTGAAGCCGATGAGGGCGGATCAAGTTGGGGGTGCCTTCGGCGGTGGTATCGGTGAGGAACAGTTTTCGTCGTTCCTATGGCAGGAAGAAGCGCACGCAATGGCCAAGGCGGGTGGAATCGGGCTGGCCGAAAGCATCTTTCAGGCCATGAAGAAAGGCTATGAGGCAAGCAATGAATAACTCCGACGCCGATGAGCTTCTGGCCGCTCTGGCCGACGAACGGTCATGCCTCATGGAAGGCAGGCTGACCGACCTCGCGGCAGTCGTCGAGCGGAAATCGCACCTGCTGGAGCATATGTCGACCACCGGTCTAAGCCGAGCCGATATTTCGCGGGTGGCCACGGAGTGTCAACGAAATCAGCGGCTTATATTATCCGCACTCGAGGGTGTCCGCGCCGCGAAGGCTCGTATTCAGGCACTGCTCCGTGTCGATGGAACCTTCAATTGCTACACGTCAGAAGGCCGTCAGGTCCGGTTTGGTCAAGATCATGGTGGCTTTGAACACCTCGCGTGAGAATGCAGAAAATTTTTGTCATTCCCTGTCCAGGCTTAGGAAAGCCTTAGCGATTAGCCCCGAATGTCAGCGATGCGTCCCGGTTGGTTCGGCACGGCAAAGCGGCGAATAGCCCTCACCGTATTGGTCAGAAAGCCCTTTCTGCCGCCATCAGGCGGTAACCCTCAGTTGAGAGCGTAAAGCGCCCTCGCATCGCAAGGAAAATCCAATGTCCAGCATTCTGACTAACACAAGCTCGACCGTCGCCCTGCAAACCCTGCGCGGCATCAACAGCAACCTGATGAAGACTCAGGATCAGATTTCGACAGGCAAATCCGTCAGCTCGGCACGTGACAATGCCGCGGTCTGGGCGATTTCGAAAGTGATGGAAGCCGACGTGAAAGGCTTCAAGGGTATTTCCGACAGCCTCTCGCTTGGGGAATCGACCGTTGGCGTCGCGCGGCAGGCCGCAGAATCCGTTACCGACCTGCTGACCGAAATCAAAGGCAAGATCGTTGCCGCGCAGGAAGACAACGTTGACCGCGCCAAGATTCAGACAGACATCGACGTCCTGCGCTCGCAGATCAACACTGTCGTCGGGGCGGCTCAGTTCAACGGCCTCAATCTTGTCGACGGAACCCAGAACACTGTCGATGTGCTTGCATCGCTCGACCGCCAGTCGAACGGAACGGTAAGCACATCGTCGATCACCGTTACTGCGCAAGACCTTTCCACTGGCGCTTACGCCGCCAAGAACATATTTGGCGCGTCAGACGGTGTGTCGGCAAACGGAGACACGGCAGGGTTCCAACTCGACAATGCAACCGGAACCGGCACCATCGAGATTGACGATGGTACCACCGCGTTTGTCGCCGGCGACAAGGTCAATGTCACCATCGGCGGCAAGACCGCAAGCTATACCGCCAGCGCCACCGATGTTGCTGCGACCACGCCGTCGGACATGGTTGCCGTCGGTCTGAAGAACGCAATCGACGCGCTGGGCATTTCCGGCCTGACCGTGGACTACGATAGCGGCACGCCCGGCACACTGGCCTTCTCCAATACCGGCGCCAACGATCTGACGGTGAGTGCGCAGTTCAAGAACGCCGGTTCCGGGGGGCTTTCCGCATTGTCCGCGATCGACGTTTCGACGGCTGCGGGTGCATCTGCCGCCCTTGGCAATATCGAAACGCTGATTCAGACAGGCATCGACGCCGCAGCTGAATTCGGTTCGGCGCAAAGCCGCATCGATATTCAGAACACCTTCGTCAGCAAGCTGACTGACTCTCTCAAGGCTGGGATTGGCTCGCTCGTCGATGCAAATATGGAAGAGGCGTCGGCCCGGCTTCAGGCGCTGCAGGTGCAACAGCAATTGGGCATCCAGTCGCTATCGATTGCGAACCAGGCCCCGCAGAACATCCTCGCGCTGTTCCGCTAAGGATGAGGGGCGCTCGGTCGACGGGCGCCCCGACCTCTGCGAGTAATATTCAACACCGTCGAAAGGCCCTGAAGTGAACGTACAGAACTTGGCCACAGCAGGATACGGCAGGTCCACGGCGTCGGTCCGCACGCCGCGCGCCATGGAGTATGACGCATTCGCGCGGGTTACCTGCCTGATGCGATCTGCCGCTGACCAGGGAACGGCGGGTTTTTCAAAGCTGGCGCAGGCGCTGCATGAAAACAGGCTCCTCTGGACCGCTCTGGCGATGGATGTGGCGGAGCCGACAAACGGTCTTCCCGCAGATCTTCGAGCCCGCATTTTCTATCTTGCCGAATTCACGATGCACCATTCCGGCATGATCCTCAAAGGCGAGGCAACAGTTGCGCCACTTGTTGACATCAACACCGCCGTCATGCGCGGCTTGCGCGGGGATCAGGATTTGCGATGAGCGGTTTGGTTTTGAAGCTGGCCCCGCACGAACGTGTTCTGATCAACGGCGCGGTCATAGAAAACGGCGAAAAACGCGCGCGGCTGTCGATCATGTCGCCCAATGCCCATATCCTGCGCTTGCGCGACGCCATTCATCCGGGCGAGGCGAATACGCCGGTTCGGCGCGTTTGCTACATCGCTCAGCTTGCCCTGTCGGGTGACGCAAAGCCCGACGAGGCCCGGCAGCAGATGTTGCGGGGAGTAGAGCAGCTTAGCCTTGCTCTGACCGATCACGACAGTCGGGCCCATCTGACGGCGGCAACCGAAGCCTTACTGGAAGACCAGTTTTATCGTGCCTTGAAAGCGCTCCGCGCGCTCCTGCCGCGAGAGGCGCGGCTTCTGGCGGCAAGCACCACATGACCTACAGTCCCGTCATACCTTCGGGTGGCTATGTTGGCTGGGCATTCTTGCAACGCACATTCGCTGCACAGAAAAACAACTTTCTTCAGGATGCCACCACACAGCGGGACGAAGCCTATTTTCGGGAAAAGATTGGCAGCGCCGACACCGCCGAAAAGCTTGTAGGCGATCGCAAGCTTCTTTCAGTCGCTCTGGCAGCGTTCGGGTTGGACGCGGATCTTCCGAACAAGGCCTTCATTCGAAAGGTGCTGGAGGGCGGCACGCTGAAAGCCGATGCTCTGGCGAACCGGCTGGCCGACAAGCGCTATTTCGATTTCGCAAAGGCCTTTGGCTATGGTGACTTCCCCAAGCCCAATACTTTGAAGTCTGACTTCGCCGACAAGATGCTTCGCTCTTACGAATCGCGAAAATTCGAATCTGCGGTTGGCGCGCAGGACGACAGCATGCGTCTTGCCCTGAACGCGCAGCGCGAGTTGGCCGATCTGGCCGGGCGGTCCATTTCGCCGAATGGGAAATGGTATCTGGCAATGGGCTCTCCGCCGTTGCGGTCCCTGCTGCAGACCGCCTTTGGCCTGCCGTCAAGTTTCTCATCGGTCGACATTGACAAGCAATTGCAGGTGCTGAAGAGCCGCAGTCAGGCGGTGCTCGGCCAGTCAGATCTGGCGCAGTTCAAGGACCCGGCGCAGATAGAAAAGCTGATACGGGTCTTCATGGCGCACGCGCAGGTCGCAGCATCAGGGTCATCGGCAGGGTCAGTTGCCTTGGGCTTGTTGCAACAGACAGGGCGTCTGTCACGTTACGCCTGAACAACCTGCCCGCGCCGTCCTGTTGACCATCAGCTTGATTTTCGGAGACTCTCTGCCGCCCGGCTGGAGCAGGCAAAGGAAAAGGAAATGCCGACGCTCAAGCGAACCCGAAGCGCCCCGGCCCAATATACCCTGGCTGCGTGCGTCATGGCCCTAAGCACCCGGGCCTTATGAGCCCCGGCGCAATATGCCTTGGCCCCATGCGCCACGGCTCCAAGCTTCCCCGACCGTTGCACACCAGCTCTCCGCACCACGACCCGAAGCACCCCAGACCAATGAGTCCCCGCTTTAGGCGTCCCGATAGGCACCACCAAGGATCGTTTCAAGCCGTGCGAAACTTTCGCTGGCGGTGGCAGGTTCGTCCTCGCTCAAGAAGCGGTCCAACACGGGCCAGACCTTTATCGCTGCATCGACCAAAGGGTCGCTGCCGGCGGCATATAGCCCCGCCTGTATCATCAGTTCGGCCCGGTCATAGGCACCAAGCAAATGGCGCGCCTGAGCGATCAGCCGGTTTTCATGGTCGGTCGCGGCAGCGGGCAAAGACCGCGATACCGACCGCAAGAGATTGATCGCCGGATAGCGCCCACGCTCGGCAATCTCCCGGTCCATCACCACATGACCGTCAAGCACGCCGCGCAGGACATCCGCAACCGGCCCCTCCATGTCCGAAGCGGCGACCAGCACCGAAAACACCGCCGTTATGTCGCCTGCGCCTTCCCTGCCCGGTCCACACCGTTCCGCCAGCGACATGATGAGATGCGCCATCGAAGCCGGATACCCGCCCAAAGCCGGAGGTTCTCCGGCGGTAAGGGCGATTTCGCGATGCGCCTCGGCCAGACGGGTGACGGAGTCAGCGAGGAAAAGCACATGCTTTCCCCGATCCCGGAAATACTCGGCAACCGCCATCGCCGACCAGGCGCAGCGCCGCCGTACCAGTGGCGACTGGTCCGAAGTCGCTGCAACGATAACACTCCGCGCCAACCCAGCGGTGCCAAGCACGTCTTCCGCGAATTCGCGCAACTCTCTTCCCCGCTCGCCGATCAAAGCGATGACGATGACATCTGCCTCGACATGGCGTGCGAAATTGCCCAGCAGAGTCGATTTGCCAACGCCCGACCCGGCGAAAAGCCCGATGCGCTGCCCTCTGACCAGCGGCAGCAAGGTGTTGAAAACCCGCATTCCGGTCTCAAGCCGTTGGCCAAGCCTCTTTCGCGAAGCGGGTGCTGGTGGGGCGGCTTTCAGCGGACAAGCCGCCAAGCCCGGTGCCAGCGGCCTGCCGTCTAACGGTTGGCCAAACGGATCGACGATGCGCCCGATCCAGCCGACATGCGGTGACAGCCCGCTCTGATGCGCTCGCTCGACCCCATCCCCGATCCTCACGCCATCCGGGTTTTGGTCCGACAAGATGCCAGCACCGTCCTTGTCGATCAAAACGATCTCCCCGTGCAGGGGCCCGGTCGCCCGGATGATCGCGACCCGATCTCCTATCGACCAATCCTTGCCGGGAGCTGTCACGCGCACAAGGCTATGTCGCACCTCGCAAACCCGGCCAACGGACACCACCGTTTCGCAGGCCGCAATCCGTGAGCGTAGCAACTCGAAATCTCTGTCGGGCATCGTGCCCCCTCTTTGTACCTCATTACGGTTTCTAAACGAATCGCCGTTAAGCCTTGCTGAAAGCTCGGAGGAGAAACCCCGATGTTCGCAAAATCTGACATTCTGAACATGTCCGCAGCCCTTGCGGCCAATGCCGAGGCGCGCCTGTCAGCCGTCGCCGAAAATGTCGCAAACGCAGACACGCCCGGCTATCGGGCCAAGGATGCAGCGCCGTTTTCCGCGACATATCTGGGCCTCTCCGATTTTGTCTTGCGCACCACCCGGCCCGGCCATCTTGGCCCAGCGGATGACCAAAGCGTCACAAACATTCAGCTGCGACCCGGCGGGCACATGTCGCCCAACGGGAACAATGTCTCGCTCGAAGATGAACTCATGCGAGCTTCCACCATCCGTCAGGATCACGACCTTGCTCTCGGCATCTACAAAAGCGCCCTGACGATCCTGCGTACCAGTCTTGGCCGTCGCTGAAGGGGCCCACCATGAACAACGGATTTCAAAATACGCTTTCCGTGACGGCCTCGGGAATGGAGGCACAGGCCATGCGTCTGCGCTTCATTTCCGAGAATATCGCCAACCAGGACACTCCGGGCTACCACCGCAAAACCGCGCCGTTTCAGGCCGAAATTGACGGGGGGCGCCCGACAGGCCGTGTGGCGCTGGGAAAGCTGGAACTGGATCGCTCGGATCTGACGCGCATCTATGATCCCGGCAATCCAATTGCCAATCAGGATGGGTACTACGACGGATCCAACGTTGATATCGTTGTGGAAATGGCAGACGCGCGCGAGGCGCAGCGCAGCTACGAGGCCAATCTCAAGCTCTTCGATCAGGCGCGGCAGATGTCGCAAAGTCTGCTCGAACTCTTGCGCCGGTAAGGGTGACCCGACATGGATGTGCGATCCAGACTAGCTTCCTTGTCCTATGCGCAGGCCCGGCCTGCAACCGCGCCCGGAGCCGAAACTCGCACCGAGAGTGGTGGCTTCAGCAGCTTGCTGGGGAGTTTCGCCGATACGCTGAAGGCGGGTGAACAAACCGCAAAGGCGGCAATTACCGGCGGGGCCGACCCGCATTCACTGGTCCAGGCGCTTGCCTCCTCCGAACTTGCCGTCGAAACGGCGGTGACGCTGCGTGACAAGGTAGTCGAAGCCTATCAGGAAATTCTCAGGATGCCGGTCTGACCATGAACGAGGCTATCTTCTTTGATGTGCTGCGACAGGGGCTTTGGGCAGCGGTCGTTGTTTCGGCCCCGCTCCTGACCGTCGCTCTGGTTGTCGGTCTGGTTATCGGCCTCTTGCAGGCATTGACCTCGATCCAGGAAACCACCCTGACCTTCGTGCCAAAAGTCGGAGCCATGATGGCCGTCTACTGGGCTTCGATGTCTTTCATGTCGGGGGTGCTGGTGACGTTCTTTACCGACAATATCGTTCCCCTGATCGCGGGAAGCTGACCTTGGACAATGCCGGTTACGTCGCTCTTACCCGCCAATCCGGGCTCATGCGCGAAATGCAGATCGTCGCGAACAACATCGCCAACCTGTCAACGACCGGCTTTCGCAAGGAAGGCGTGGTCTTTGCCGAGCATGTGGCGTCAGTAGGGGGAGAGGAACCCTCGCTATCGATGGCATCAGCCGAGGGGCGGGTGGTGAACCTGTCGCAGGGTGTTCTGGAAAAGACCGGAGGCGCGCTCGACTTTGCCATCGAAGGCGATGGGTTCTTTCAGATTGCCACGCCGCAAGGCAATGAACTCACGCGGGCCGGGGCATTCGTCCTGTCGCCGGAGGGCCAGCTTGTTACAGCGGAAGGGTTTCCGGTGCTGGACGGCGGTGCAAGCCCGATCACGCTTCCTGTCGATGCCGGGCCGATCAGCCTTTCGCGGGATGGCACCTTGTCGGCAGGCGGCGCCCCGCTGGCGCAGTTGGGTATCTACCGCCCGCTGGAACCGGAAAAGCTGGTGCATAGCGGCGGAACCCGCTTTCGCACAGAAGGCGAAATTGAGCCAATGGAAGTTCCATACGTATTTCAGGGATTTCTGGAAAGTTCGAATGTAAATGCAATTCAAGAGATTAGTCGGATGATTGAAGTACAAAGAGCCTATGAAATGGGTCAAGGCTTTCTTCAGGCAGAAGATACCCGCATCCGCTCCGTCATTCAGACACTCGGCAGATAGGAGACTGAAAAATGCGCGCGCTGGACATCGCGGCAACCGGTATGAGCGCGCAGCAGATGCGTGTCGAAGTCATTTCCAACAACCTCGCCAACATGTCGACGACCGGTTACAACGCCCGCCGCGCCGAGTTTGCTGATCTGCACTATCAACAGGTCCAACCTCCTGGCGCGGTGAATGCCTCTGACGGCAGCCTTGTCCCCACCGGTATCCAGCTTGGTCTTGGGGTGCGACCGGCGGCGGTGACCGTCATGCCGGCTCAGGGTACTCTGTCGGCAACTGGTGGTGATCTGGATTTCGCCATCGATGGGATCGGCTTTCTCGAAGTGACCCTGCCGTCAGGCCAATCCGGCTACACACGCGACGGGTCGTTGAAGCGTTCACCCGATGGGCTTATCGTAACATCAGACGGCAATGAGGTCGTCCCCGGCACTACCATCCCGCCCGACGCGCGCAGCATTTCGGTGAATGCTCAGGGCGAAGTCTATGCCTATTTCAATGACCGGGTTGATGCCCAGTTGCTCGGTCAGTTCACGCTGGCAAGTTTCACCAACGAAAAGGGCTTGCAGGCAATCGGTTCCAACAACTTTCTGGAAACGCCCGCCTCCGGCCCGCCTACGGTCGCTATCCCCGGCCAGAGCGGCCTTGGCACCTTGCGGCAGGGCTATCTGGAGGAAAGCTCGGTCGATCCGGTCAAAGAGATCACCGACCTCATCGAAGCGCAGCGTGGCTACGAACTGAACGCCAAGGTCATCACCGCTGCTGACCAGATGCTTGGCGCTACAGTGCAAATCCGCTGATGTACCGGGTTCTGATCTTGTTGCTGGTGCTCGCCAGACCGGTGCAGGCCGACCGGCTCGTTGCCTCGTACACCATCCCGGCGCACTCGATCATCGACGCCAGCGATCTGCGGCTTGAGCCGGACCCAGCGTCGGTTGCTCTCGATCCTGAACTGGTCATCGGGCAGGAGACGACGATAACGCTCTATTCGGGCAAGCCCATACGGCTGGACGATCTCCGTGCGCCCGCACGGGTGCAGCGCAATCAGATTGTCACCATCCTTTTTCGCAGTGGTCTGATCGAGATCGAGGCCGAGGGGCGCGCACTTGCCAGAGGCGCAACCGGCGACCGGATACGCGTCATGAACAACTCATCCAAGGTGACGGTGCTGGGAGAAGTTCTTTCCGACGGCACGATCCTTGTTGCCGGGTCCTGAAGTCATGGAGAGACCTTTGCCAAATTATATCGCCTTGGTCCTTTGCCTCGTGGTCGGGGCCTGCGGAAACCTGCATGACATTGGCAAGGCACCGGCCATGTCGTCTGCTCAATCCGGCGATGAATACTACGCCATGAACAGCAGCGGTCTGCCGGGTGGCGTCGTGCCCGGCAATACTGATGCCTCGCTTTGGTCTGGAACCCGCGGTTCACTTCTGGGCGACCGGCGCGCACGCCAGCAGGGAGATATCCTGACCGTCGTGATCGAAATCGACGACAAGGCCGAGATTTCCAACTCCACTGGCCGCAGCCGCGCCTCTTCTGAAAAGATGGGAATTCCGTCCATGCTGGGTATTCCGCAACGGTTGGACGGAGTACTCGGAGACGGCGCCAGCATGGCCGACGCTGTCAACACCAAGTCGGGCTCGTCCTATCAGGGCAACGGCTCGGTGCAGCGCAAGGAAAAGCTCACGCTCAGGGTCGCCGCCACCATCATCGGGGTCTTGCCGAACGGCGTCCTGCAAATCCAGGGCTCGCAGGAGGTCCGCGTCAACTTTGAGGTCCGCGAATTGATCGTACAGGGTTTTGTCCGGCCCGAGGACATCTCGCGCCAGAACGAGATCACCTACGACAAGATTGCAGGCGCCCGGATTTCCTATGGGGGACGGGGTCAGATCACCGACGTCCAGCAGCCGCGTTACGGCCAGCAGGTCGCCGACCAGATCCTGCCGTTCTGATGCACGGATTGATCTGATGATGCGCAAGCTACTTCCTATCCTTCTTGCCCTCATCGGTCTTGGCGGTGGGGTAGGGGCGGGCCTCTATCTCCGCCCGACTGAAAGCGCGGAGGTCAATATAAATCCTTGTGGCCCCGACGGATTGCCCACCACGCACGACGGGGCCACGGCGGAAGACAGCACTTCCGGGCACGAAGGCGGTGGCCACGATAGCGGCGAGGGTGAAGCCTCTGAAGAATATGTGAAGCTGAACAACCAGTTTATCGTCCCGGTTGTCGAGGCTGCCCAGGTTCGGGCGCTGGCGATCCTGTCGATCAGCCTCGCGGTCAAGCCCGGCTCGACCGAGGCGGTCTATGCACAGGAACCAAAGCTGCGCGATGCGTTCCTGCAAGTTCTGTTCGACCATGCCAATGCGGGCGGGTTCGACGGTGCTTTCACCAGTTCGACACATATGGACGTGCTGAGACAATCCCTGCTCGAAACGGCTCGCGATGTGCTGGGCAAGGACGTCCGCAATGTGCTGATCGTGGATATCGTTCGCCAGGACAGCCAGTAACCGCATCCCAAAACCTTCCGACGATCTGTCGGCGGTCCCTCAGAGTTAAAGCCGGAAGCTGCTCCAAAACAAATCGCCAGACCGGATCGCCGGGCGACGGCAGGCGCGCGCAAGGAATGGTTTTTCAAGGAAAAGGCCCCCGCCAGAAGCTGACGGGGGCCTTTGATTTCAGTCTCGCAAGCCTTAGTCGCGGCTCTCGAAGCTTTGTGCCAGTGCGCTGTCCGTGTCGATCTCGGTCATTTCCTCGATCGGAGCGGCCAGAGCGGCAGCGTGTTCGGCATCGTTACGACGCGACTCGATCACCGCAAGGTCACGATCATGCGCGATCTTGCGAACGCGGCTGGTCGCACCACCGGTACCGGCCGGGATCAGACGTCCGACGATGACGTTTTCCTTCAGGCCGACAAGCAAGTCGCGCTTGCCTTGCACGGCGGCCTCGGTGAGGACGCGCGTGGTTTCCTGGAAGGACGCCGCCGAGATGAACGACCGGGTCTGCAAGCTGGCCTTGGTGATGCCCAGCAGTACAGGTTCCCCACTAGCCGCACGTCCACCGCGCGCCATAGCCTTGGCGTTCTCTTCGTCGAACTCCTGCTTGTCGACATGCTCGCCCTTCAGCAGCGTGGTCTCGCCGCTGTCGAGGATCTCGATCTTCTGCAGCATCTGACGAACGATCACTTCAATATGCTTGTCGTTGATCTTCACGCCCTGCAGACGATAGACGTCCTGCACTTCGTCAATCAGGTAGTCGGCCAGTGCTTCGATCCCCATGATCCGCAAGATGTCGTGCGGAGCCGGGTTGCCGTCCATGATGTAGTCACCCTTCTGGACGTAGTCACCTTCCTGAACCGGAATGTGCTTGCCCTTCGGAACCATGTACTCGACCGGCTGAGCCGTTTCGCTTGCAGGCTCGATGGTGATACGGCGCTTGTTCTTGTAGTCCTTGCCAAAACGCACATAGCCGTCGATTTCGGCGATGATCGCGTGATCTTTCGGGCGACGGGCTTCGAACAGTTCTGCCACGCGGGGAAGACCCCCAGTGATGTCCTTGGTCTTGGCACCTTCGCGCGGGATACGCGCCACCACGTCACCGGCCTTGATCTCCTGACCGTCTTCGATCGAGAGGATCGCGTCCACCGACATCTGGTAGCTGACTGGGTTGCCGGCATCATTACGTGCAGGCTCGCCGGTTTCCGGGTTCACCACGATGATCTCAGGCTTCAGATCGTTGCCTTTCGGCGCGGTGCGCCAATCGGTCACGATCTTCTGAGTCATGCCGGTCGCATCGTCAGTGTCTTCGCGCACCGAGATGCCCGAAATCAGATCGACGAACTTCGCAATACCGGCCTTCTCGGCGATGATCGGCAGGGTGTAGGGGTCCCATTCGTAAAGCTTGGCGCCACGCTTGACGGTTGCGCCGTCCTTGACGTGGATCTTCGCGCCATAGCTCACCTTGTGGGCGGCCCGTTCCTGACCGGCTTCGTCGATGATGGCAATCTGCATGTTCCGGCCCATCACGATCAACTCGCGATTGGCGTTCTCAAGCAGCATCGGGTTGCGGAACTCGACACGGCCCTCCTGGCTGGCTTCCTGGAAGGACTGCTGACCACCCTGAGCGATACCGCCGATGTGGAACGTCCGCATCGTCAGCTGGGTGCCCGGCTCGCCAATCGACTGGGCAGCAATGATACCGACCGCTTCACCGATGTTGACAAGCGTGCCGCGTGCAAGGTCACGACCATAGCACATGGCGCAGATGCCTTCTTCGCTTTCGCAGGTCAGTGCCGAGCGGATACGGACGGAGGCAACGCCAGCTTGTTCGACCATGTCGGCCTTGCGTTCGTCGATCAGCTCGCCTTTGCGCACGATCACTTCGTCGGTGCCCGGAACCAGCACGTCGTCAGCCGAAACCCGGCCAAGGATGCGCTCGCTCAGCGGCGAGACGACTTCACCGTCGTTGACCGCGGCCGAAGCCGTGATCGCATGATCGGTGCCGCAATCGGTCATCCGCACGATGCAGTCCTGGGCCACGTCGACCAGACGACGGGTCAGATAACCCGAGTTCGCCGTCTTGAGCGCCGTATCCGCCAGACCTTTCCGCGCGCCGTGGGTCGAGTTGAAGTACTCGAGCACGGTGAGGCCTTCCTTGAAGTTCGAGATGATCGGCGTTTCGATGATCTCGCCCGACGGCTTGGCCATAAGACCGCGCATACCGCCAAGCTGCTTCATCTGCGCCGGTGAACCCCGCGCCCCGGAGTGCGACATCATGTAGACCGAGTTC
>Ga0209023_10003334_pt1 | contig 19276 bp, 14 predicted proteins | sample LakOneMetagenome_FD_187468 | JGI IMG/M metagenome (GOLD analysis project Ga0209023, IMG submission 187468) | Freshwater and sediment microbial communities from Lake Erie, Canada (SPAdes) (version 2) | ecosystem: Environmental > Aquatic > Freshwater > Lentic | place: Lake Erie, Canada...
CTACCTGACGGTCGGCAACGTCTTCACGCCCGACCTGATCGAGACGTGGGTCTCCTACAAGCGCGCCAACGAGATCGCCCCCGTGCAGCTGCGCCCGCACCCGCACGAGTTCGAGCTCTACTACGACCTGTAGTCACTTCTCCGCGTAGTGCTCGAACCGGTCCACGAGATTCTCCCGCCCAGTCGGCCTAGGGACGGCACTCGGCGGAGCCCGGAACTCGCCGTCGACGATCGTTGTGGATCACGGCCCCACGGTGGTCGGGCCTGCTACTTCGCGCTGGCGGATACTCCATGGGTGGGCTCGCCGAAGGCTTCGGTGCGTTGGCCCATGTCGGCACGCGTGATCAGGCTTGAGACGATCTCCTGTGCGTCCGACATGGTTTCGGTGAGGATCCGTTCGCTGGACTCTGTCTGGCCAGCCTCGAGCGCCCACTTCGCTGCAGCAATGCGCTGGATGAGCGAGTCGTTGATCTCGATGGCCTCACGGTGCATCAGCGCTGCGATCTCGTCCCTACGACGCGCGGCCTCGGCGCGGCGGGCCCGGTCTATTGCCGAGCCGAGAAGGTAGCCGAGCAACAAGAGTGGGATGACCCGGGACGCCCAACCCGATGGCCCGAGGGTGACATCTCGGATCACCGCCCAAGCTACGACGAGCGCGATCGCGAAGAGACCGGCAAGGGTTCCTGCGGTGCGTCCGAACGCGGTTGCTGCCAGCGCGATGGGAAGCACGTAGAGCATCGAGTAAGCGTCGACCGCTGTTCCGACGAGGATCCTCAGCGTGAAGACGGCCACAAACAGGGCGCCGATGACCCACAGCCCGAGCGCGGGTCGGTTGCTAAACCAGGGCCCGAGCGCAGTTCGCGCGAGCTTCACCTTCCTCGGATTGGTCGGCGTCAGGTGTCGTGGCATGTGTCCGAGCATGTGGCACTCACGCTCACCTCGATAGGGACGAAGGTCTTCTCTCCATGGGACCGATCGCTCAGGCACCCTCATCCGCTTTGATTCCTCTGAGGCCGCGACGTTCGGTGGCCGCCAGTTCAGCCGAGGACGATGGGCACCCGCGCCCAACCGCCCACGGGCGGAGTTTCGCGCACCGCGGGACGATCCGGCGCCAACTCGATCCTGGCGGTGCGACCGAGAAGTTCTTCAAGGAGCACCCGAAGCTCCATGAGCGTCAAGCCTCGGCCAGGGCACACATGCGGCCCGACCCCGAACACCAAGTTCGCGGCGGCGTTGCGAGTGGGGTCGAACCGATCTGGGTCCCCGAAGACTCGCGGATCCCGGTTCGCCGCAGTCCAGTTCAACAGCACAGAATCACCCCGCGCGATCGTCGTCTCGCCCAATTCAGTGGTCCACGTCGTGACACGGCGGTTGGACACGAACGGGTCGTCGATGCGAAGGATCTCTTCCACCGCGGCGGTGAGCTCTGCTACGTCGCCAGCCTCCACGAGGGTGCGCATCTGATGCTGGACCTGCGGCCTGGCGGCCAGGAAGTGCACGATCGCACCAACCGAGGTGGCCAGCGATCCGAGGTCGCCTGCTGTCCAGTTCCGCAAGATCGAGACGATCTCCTCATCCGTCAACGGCCGGCCGTCCACAGAGTCCTCCAGCAGCTCACCGGTGACATCCATGGCCGGCCCGCCCCGACGCTCGTCGAGAAGCTGCCGGATGATGGAGTCGAACCGTTCGGCAACCAATCTCATTCGTGCGCGACTGCCTGATCGCGTCGCGGCGTGGTTGTCACCGATCCAGGCGACCAGCTGGTCCTCCAGGTCGCCGGGCCAACCAAGCCAGGTCGACTGTGAACGCACCGCATAGGGGATCCCGATGCTGGCGATGGTCTTGACCGTGACACCGCGAGGCAGGGCATCAACGATGGTGGCGGCATGACTCCGGCACTGGCTTTCCTCGACCGCCACTCGTTCGTCGGTGAGGTAGCGGTCGACGACACTGCGGTAGGCCGCGTGCTCGAGACCGTCGAGACTGTTGGGGATCGCGCGCCTGGTGGTGGTGACTCTGCTGGAGAAGGTCCCAGGGTCCGTGGCAGCGGCGACGACCTCGGCGTGGCGCAGAACCACCCAGCGATTGTTCTCGCGAGCCACCGGGCACCTCTCGCGGAGAGCGTCGTAGCTGGACCGCTGGTCCTCCCAGCTTTCGCCGGAGTCGATGTCTGTTGGATCTCCCATGGCTGGGTCCGGATCGTCTCAGTCTTCCGGCACGCCGTGCAGCGCTACGGTCAACAGCACCGCCGCATCCTCCAGGGCCTCCAAATCGTGCCGCGCGGGCGGGATCACGAGGTGATCGCCCGCGCTGCCGTCCCAGGTGTTCTCACCTGCGTGCAGCCTGACTGACCCGCGAAGGACCTGCAGGGTGGCCTCGCCGGGGCTCTCGTGTTCGCCGAGGCGGCGACCCGCGACGAGCGCGATCAAGGTCTGGCGCAGAGCGTGGCCCTGGCCCCCGTACACGGTGTGCGCACTGCGTCCGGCGCTGTGCTCCTGCGCGGTGGTCAGGTGTTCCTCAAGGAGGGCGGTCAGGGAGGTGCTGTTCATCTGGGATCCTCGTTCATCGGGGTCGCGGCGGATGCAGTTGCTCGTGCGTAGACGTCGGCGTCGGAGCAGAAGCCCGAACGCGAGCGTTTGAGACAAACCAGGCCAAGAAGGGTGCGGTCGGCATCGACCACGACCAGGCGCCGCATCTTGTTGCGGATCAGCATGGCCTGGACAACGGCGGCTGGAGTGGTTGGCGGCACGGTTCGATCACGGAGAACCGCCCAGCGGAGTGCGGGCTCGTGACCGGATCCTGTTGAGGGCAGGTCCGCGCGCACCAAGGTTCCACAGAGCTTGTCGCCGTCGGTTAACAGCAACATGTGCACATGATCGTCGGCTAGTACGGCCCTGGCATCCTCGACCGAGGCGTGGGCCGACAACGTCTTCGGCGTGCTGATCATGAAGTTACGAGCCTGAGGGCCGCTTCGCGAAGACCAGTCAGCATCCTCGAGGACGGATTGGTCGCTGCAGCGGCCAACGGCACTCAACCGACTCATTGCGAGATCCGGTCCCAGCCCTGGCGGGGGGCGTGGCTGCCGAGCGCGGCGTCGTCGCGGGTCCGGTAGACGATGTAGGGCCGGGTGAGGTAGCCGACTGGGGCGCTGAACACGTGCACGAGCCGGGTGAAGGGCCACAGGGCGAACAGTCCGAAGGCCGTCAGGGCGTGCAGCTGGAAGCCGATTGGGGCGTCTGCCATGAGCTGGGCGTCGGGCTGGAAGGCGAGGAAGGAGCGGTACCAGACCGAGACTCCCTCGCGGTAGTTGTATTCCCCGCCGATGGTGAAGATGGAGCCGGCGATCGTGTTCCACATGCCCAGCACGATCACGACGGCCAGGAAGAGGTACATCACCTTGTCCATCACCGTGGTCGCGGAGAAGACGGGTCCTACCGTGCGTCGGCGGTAGATCAGGATAACCATTCCGACCACGGCGAGGATGCCGGCGAGCAGGCCTCCGACGACGGCGACGTAGTGGTAGAGGTGGTCGTCGATGCCGACCGCGGCGGTCCATGACCGTGGCACCAGCAGGCCGATGACGTGGCCGCCGACGACGCCGAGCATCCCGAAATGGAACAGAGGGCTGCCCCAGCGCAGCAGTCGGTCCTCGTAGAGCTGGGATGACCGGGTGGTCCAGCCGAACTTGTCGTAGCGGTAGCGCCAGAAGTGACCGACCACGAACGTCGTCAAGCAGAGGTAGGGCACGATCACCCAGAGGAAGACGTCCATCAGCGAGCTCCTCGAACAGACGCGGCGGGGAATGACGGCATCGGTAGCGGGGTGGGGCCGTCTGGTAGTGCGGGTCCGGGGTCGAAGGCAGGGGTCTCATACGGAGTGAGTCCGACTTCCTCCTCGGGCGGTCCCTCGGCGGCGAGTCGGCGTACGGCCTCCCACTCCTCGCCTTGGAGGGGCGGGAGGGTGGCGGTGACCGCCTCGACGGCGCCGGCCCATCGAGAGCCGGACTCGCCGAGCGCGATCCGAAGCAGCTCGAGACCGGCCCGGTGGTCGAGCAGGAGCTGTCGGCCTTGGTCGTGGTCGATGGTGGCGGCGTACTCCAGCACGACGCACAGGTGGTCAGGGAGCTCGGTGTCGGTCAGCTCGAAGCCGGAGGCGAGGTAGGTCTGCTTGAAGCGCAGCAGGGCCATCCCGCGCTTGCGTGTGTCGCCGTGCGCGAAGTAGGTGAGGAACAGGTTGTGCCGGCGCCGGGTGTCGAAGGTTTCGACGTAGTCGCTCTCCAGATCGGTTAGCGGCATTCCTTCGAGGCTGGTGACGCAGGCCCGCAGTGGCTCACCTATCCGGTCGGGGAGCTCGTGTGAGGCCTCTCGGACCAGGTCGAGCCGGCCGAGGAGCTCCTTGTCGGGGTAGCCGAGCAGCAGCGAGGCCGACTGCCAGGAGACGGTCAGCTCTCGGGGGCTCAGCCCGGTCCTGTTGCGGGTTCTCATCGGTGGTCAGCCCCTCCGGTGAGACCAGCACTGCCGCCGGAACCGGTGGACCCGTCGCCGGAGGTGTCGGGCGGTGAGGTGTCCGGGTCAGGCTCCGGCCCGTCTGGTTTGGGCGGGAACAGGCCGCTGGGCGCGCCCTTGCCGTCCCAGTTGAGCAGGTTCACCCGAGCGGCCTTGTCGGTCGGCGAGGCGATCGTGTCGGCTGTCTGCCGGTCCTGGAGCATCTGGAAGTTCTCGACCGCGATCGGTGTCAGACCACCAGACCCCTCGCCGAAGATCTCCGGGTTTCCGCCGCCGTACTCACTGACCGAGCACTCGGTGCCGAGCTCCTCGAGCGAGTGTGCCTGCTCGGCGTGGGCGGGCGGGATGACGTAGCGCTCGTCGTACTTGGCGATGGCGAGGAGGCGGTACATGTCGTACATCTCCTCCTCGGTCATGCCGACGGCCTCTGGGATCGAGCCGTCGGGGTCGCGGCCCATGTTGATGTCGCGCATGTAGGAGCGCATGGCAGCGAGCTTCTTGAGCACCCGATCGACCGGGGCGACGTCGCCGGCTGTGAAGAGCTCGGCGAGGTACTCGATCGGGATCCGGAGCGCGTCGATGGCCGCGAACAGGTTGCCCTTGTCCTCGGCGTCGAAGCCCGTGTCCTTGACCACGTCGACGACCGGCGAGAGCGGCGGGATGTACCAGACCATCGGCATCGTGCGGTACTCCGGGTGGAGCGGCAGGGCGACCTTGAACCGGTTGATCAGTGCGTAGATCGGTGAGCGCTGGGCGGCCTGCACCCAGTCGCGGGGGATCCCGGCCTTCTCGGCCTCCCGCTGGACCTCGGGGTCGTTGGGGTCGAGGAAGACCTCGCGCTGGGCCTCATAGAGGCCGTGCTCGTCGGTCGTGGTCGCGGCCTCGAGCACCTTGTCGGCGTCGTAGAGCATCAGCCCGATGTAGCGCAGCCGGCCGACGCAGGTCTCCGCACACACGGTGGGCAGGCCGACCTCGATCCGGGGGAAGCAGAACGTGCACTTCTCGGCCTTGCCGGTGCGGTGGTTGAAGTAGACCTTCTTGTACGGGCAGCCGGAGATGCACATGCGCCAGCCGCGGCACCTGTCCTGGTCGACCAGGACGATGCCGTCCTCCTCGCGCTTGTAGATGGCCCCGCTGGGGCAGGAGGCTGCGCACGACGGGTTCAGGCAGTGCTCGCAAATCCGCGGCAGGTAGAACATGAAGGTCTGCTCGAACTCGAACTTCACCTTGTCCGCGATCTTCTTCAGCATCGGGTCGTGCTCGAGCGTCGCGGCGGAGCCGCCCAGGTTGTCGTCCCAGTTGGATGACCAGGTGATTTTCATGTCCTTGCCCGATAGCAGCGACTTAGGCCGGGCCACCGGGGTGTGCTCCTGTGCCGGGGCATCGGTCAGTGTCGCGTAGTCGTAGGTCCAGGGCTCGTAGTAGTCCTGGATCGACGGCATCTTCGGGTTGGAGAAGATCGTCGCGAGCTTCTTCAACCGTCCCCCCGCCTTGAGCTTGAGCCGGCCGCGCTTGTTGAGCTCCCAGCCGCCCTTCCACCGCTCCTGGTCCTCGTAGGTGCGGGGATAGCCCTGACCGGGCCGGGTCTCGACGTTGTTGAACCAGACGTACTCCGTGCCGGTGCGGTTGGTCCATGCCTGCTTGCACGTGACCGAGCAGGTGTGGCAGCCGATGCACTTGTCGAGGTTCATCACCATCGCCATCTGGGCCATGACCTTCATCAGTAGGTCACCTCCTGGTTGCGCTTGCGGATGACGGTGACCTCGTCGCGCTGGTTGCCCGTCGGCCCCAGATAGTTGAACGCGAAGGAAAGCTGGGCGTAGCCGCCGATGACGTGGCTCGGTTTCACCAGGATCCGGGTCAGCGAGTTGTGGATGCCGCCCCGCTTCCCCGACGTCTCCGCGATGGGTACATCGATCAGCCGGTCCTGGGCGTGGTGCATGTAGACGGTCCCCTCGGGCATCCGGTGGGAGACGATCGCGCGGGCGACGACGACGCCGTTGCGGTTGACCGCCTCGATCCAGTCGTTGTCGACGACGCCGACCTTGGCGGCGTCCTGGTCGCTCATCCAGATCGTCTGGCCGCCTCGCGACAGCGAGAGCATGAACAGGTTGTCCTGGTACTCCGAGTGGATCGACCATTTGTTGTGCGGGGTCAGGTAGCGCACGGTCACCCCCAGCTCCCCCACGTCACCGATCTCCGGCTCGCTGAACAGTGCCCCCATGTTGAGCGGTGGCCGGTAGACCGGGAGTCCCTCACCGAGCTCGGTCATCCAGTCGTGGTCGAGGTAGAAGTGCTGGCGGCCGGTCAGCGTGTGCCAGGGCTTGAGCCGCTCGACGTTGATCGTGAACGGCGAGTAGCGGCGCCCGCCGGTCTCGGAGCCGGACCACTCCGGTGAGGTGATGACAGGCACCGGTGCGGCGACGGTGTCGGCGAAGGTGATCTGCTTGCCCTCGTGCTCGGCCGCGAGGTCGTGGAGCAGGTGGCCGGTGCGCTTCTCGAGGGTTTTGAAGCCCTGGGTGGCCAGGTGGCCGTTGGTGGTCCCGGACAGCGCCAGGATCGCCTCGCAGGCGTGTACGTCCTTCACCAGGGAGGGTTGGCCATCGGCCGCGCCACCACGGATGGCACCGTTCTTGTGCAGCAAGTAGTCGACGGCGGCCTTGACGTCGTAGGTGACGCCCTTGGTGGTCGTGCCCAGCTTCTCGAGCAGCGGCCCGAGCGCCTGCATCTTGTCGCCGACGGCCGTGTAGTCGCGATCGACCTCGACGATCTTGGGCATCGTCACGCCTGGGACCGGCTCGCACTCGCCGTGCTTCCAGTCGCGGACCACGCCGTGCGGGTTGGCCATCGCGTCCGGGGTGTCGTGCAGGAGAGGGACGGCGACGACGTCCTTGCGGGTGTCCAGCCGTCCCGCCGCGAGTTCGCTGAACTTGGTCGCGATCGTCTGCCAGGCGTCCCAGTCGGTGCGGGTCTGCCACGGCGGCGCGATGGCCGGGTTGAACGAGTGGATGAACGGGTGCATGTCCGTGGTGTTGAGGTCGTGCTTCTCGTACCAGGTGGCCGCCGGGAGCACGATGTCGCTGAAGATCGTGGTGCTGGTCTGGCGGAAGTCGAGCGTGAGCAGCAGGTCGAGCTTGCCCTCGGGTGCCTCCTCGTGCCAGCCGACCTCCTGAGGCCGCTGGCCCTCGGACGCCTCGCCCGCCCGCAGTGAGTTGTCGGTCCCGAGCAGGTGCTTGAGGAAGTACTCGTTGCCCTTGCCCGAGGAGCCGAGCAGGTTGGCCCGCCAGATCGAGAGGATGCGCGGGAAGTTCTCCGGCGAGTCCGGGTCCTCGGCGGCGAAGCGCAGGTCGCCGGACTTGAGCTGGTCGACCACGTGCTCGGCGACCGGGCGCCCGGCCGCGGCGGCCTCGTCGGCGAGGTCGAGCGGGTTGCGGTTGAAGGTCGGGTACGACGGCATCCAGCCCATCCGCGCGCTCTTGGCGATGACGTCGGCGGTGCTCATGCCGGCCAGCAGCCCGTTGCCCGTCTTGGCGGAGACGGTGTCGGCGCCGAACGTGTCGTAGCGGAACTGGTCGGTGTGGAGGTACCAGTAGGCGGTGTGGATCATCTGCCGCGGCGGGCGGTTCCAGTCGAGACCGAAGGCGAGCTGTGCCCACCCGGTGACCGGCCGACATTTTTCCTGACCGACGTAGTGCGCCCAGCCACCGCCGTTGACACCTTGGCAGCCGGTGAGCGTGGTGAGACCCAGGAAGCCGCGGTAGATGGTGTCGGAGTGGAACCAGTGGTTGGTGCCCGCGCCCATCAGGATCATCGAGCGGCCCTTGGAGTCCTCGGCGTTCTGTGCGAACTCGCGGGCGATGCGCGCGGCCGCCGAGGCGGGGACGCCGGTGATCGACTCTTGCCAGGCGGGCGTGTACGGCGCCGAGGCGTCGTCGTAGCCCATGGCGTAACCCGCCAGCCCGTCGCGGCCGACGCCGTACTGGGCGAGCATCAGGTCGTAGACGGTGGTGACCAGCCGGCCGCCGATACGGCGCACCGGCACGTCACGCGGCAGCGATCCCGGCGTGCCGTCGACGTCGTCGAAACGCGGCAGCTCCAGCGACACGGTCTCGCCGCCGGGCTCCATCACGCTCAGCCGGGGGTCGACGTCGCCGAGGTCGAGGTTCCACTTGCCCACACCGGCCTCGCCGAACCTGTCGCCGAGCGAGCCGTTGGGCACCACCGGCTCGTTGGTCCGCGCGTCCAGGAGCACGGTCTTGAAGTGGGCGTTCTCCTCCGCGGTGTGCGGGGGCAGGTCGGCGGCGGTGAGGAACTTTCCTGCCCGGTAGGTGCCCGGCGCGTCCGCGACCTCATCGAGCGAGACGAGGTAGGGCAGGTCGGTGTACCTCTTGGTGTAGTCGGTGAAGTACGGCGTCTGCCGGTCGACGAAGAACTCCTTGAGGATCACATGGCCCATCGACATCGCCAGGGCGCCGTCGGTGCCGGGTGCGATCGCCAGCCACTCGTCGGCGAACTTCACGTTGTCGGCGTAGTCGGGCGCTACAACGACCACCTTCTGGCCGCGGTAGCGGGCCTCGGCCATCCAGTGCGCATCCGGGGTGCGGGTCACCGGCACGTTCGAGCCCCACATGATCAGGTAGCCGGCGTCCCACCAGTCCCCCGACTCGGGGACGTCGGTCTGGTCACCGAAGACCTGCGGCGAGGCGACCGGCAGGTCGGCGTACCAGTCGTAGAAGCTCAGCATCGAGCCGCCGATCAGCGAGGTGAACCGGGCGCCGGACGCGTGCGAGACCATCGACATCGCCGGGATCGGCGAGAAGCCGGCAACCCGGTCCGGTCCCCACTTCTGGATCGTGTGCACGTAGGCGGCGGCGACCATCTCGGTGGCTTCGTCCCAGGTCGCGCGGACCAGTCCGCCCTTGCCCCGCGCGGACTTGTAGGCCTTGGCCCGCTGAGGGTTGTCGACGATGTGCGCCCATGCCTTCACCGGGTCGCCGCCGTGCTGGGACTTGGCCTCGCGGTACATCTGCAGCAGCACGCCGCGCACGTAGGGGTAGCGGACCCGGGTCGGCGAGTAGGTGTACCAGGAGAACGCCGCACCGCGGGGACAGCCGCGGGGCTCGTACTCCGGGGAGTCCGGCCCGACCGAGGGATAGTCGGTCTGCTGGGTCTCCCAGGTGATGATGCCGTCCTTGACGTAGACCTTCCAGGAGCAGGAACCCGTGCAGTTCACCCCGTGGGTCGAACGCACCACCTTGTCGTGGCTCCAGCGATCCCGGTAGAACGAGTCCGCGTCTCGGCCGCCGGTCTTGACCAGGGTGCGCAGGTCGTCGGAGACCGTCCCTCTGGTGAAGTAGCGTCGGCTGCGTACCAGCGCATCACTGAGACCTCCGTCCAAGCCGATCTCGCGACCATTCCGTGCTTCGGGGTGGGTCTCAGTGCTCACGTCTCGTCCTTACGGTGGGGTCTGCTGGTTCTGTGCCGTGGTTCTGTGCGGCGTCACTGAGGTGGCGGTGTCGCTGGGACTGCGTGCTCGTCAGAGGTTCTGTGGGTGCTCGCTGTGCGTCGGACGAGCGTCAGGGTCAGGACCAGGGTCAGTGCCGCGGTGATCGAGAGCAGCCACAGGCCGATCGCGTAGGAGTCGGTGCGGCCATAGACGTAGCCCATGAGAAGCGGCGGCACGAAGCCGCCAAGACCGCCCGCAGCGCCGACCAGACCAGTCACGCCGCCGACCCGCGACGGGTCGGTCACTTGGGCGATCAGTGCGAAGGTGGCCCCGCTTCCGCTGCCCAGCGCCGCGGCCATGGCGAGGAAGGCCACCGTGCCGACACCGTCCAGGGGCGGGGTGCCCGCCGAGATCGCGGCACAAACCACCACCACGCCGTAGCCGGTCGCGAGGACGGGGATCGAGCCGAACCGGTCGGAGAGCCAGCCGCCGACCGGGCGCATGATGACGGCGACCACGACGAAGCCGGCCATCCGGTTCGCGGCGTCTGCCGGCGTTAGCCCATGGGCGGTCTTGAGATACGCGGGCAGATACACCGAGAACGCGACGTACCCGCCGAAGGCGACGGCGTAGAGCACGCAGGCCTGCCAGGTGATGGGGAGCTTGGCGTTGGCCGCGAGGCGGCTGGCCAGCGAGGTGGTGGGAGTGGTGCGGCCAGGTGCGTCGCGCAGGAGTAGCCATGCGGCGATCGCGTAAAGGGCCAAGACGCCCGCGGTGATCAAGAACGGCGCCTTGGAACCCACGTTGTTGAACAGCTTGACCGTGGTCAAGGCGCTGATCGCGGTGCCTCCCATACCCGCGCCGAAGATCCCGATGGCCAGGCCTCGGCGCTCGGGTGGGAACCAGGCATTTACGAACGGCACTCCGACGGCGAACGCGGTGCCAGCGATTCCCAGGAAGAATCCGCCCACCAACAGCAGCGCGTAGGAGTCCAGCGCGACGAAGGCGATGAACAGGATGGGAACGATCGTCACGCTCGAGATGATCGGGAACATCACCCGGCCACCGAACCGGTCGGTCAGTGCGCCGACCACGATCCGGCCCAGCGAGCCCACGATCACCGGCACTGCGACCAGCAGGGCCACGTCGGACTCGCTGAGCGAGCCCAGGGCACCAGTGTCGCGGAACAGAGGCCCGAGCGGGCTGATCAGCGCCCAGGCCCAGAAGTTGACCGCGAACCCCAGGGTCGCCATCGCCAGCATCAGCCACGGAGATCCAACGCCCTCGCGGACGCGGTTGGCATGGGCCGGTGCTGTCATTGTCGAAGTCCTTCCGAGATCGTCAGGTTCTCCACCATTGCCCATGTTGCTCCTGTTGCCAACGGGGACACGCTCACGCATCGGTGCGCACCAGGCTGAGGCGCCATGCCTCGGGGCCCCGCTCGCCGTAGCTCACCGAGAAGGCACCGGGCCAGCGCTGGTTCACCTGGTCCAGCAAAGGCAGTGGGTCGTGGGGCGCGACTAGCTCGAGACCGGCCCCAGGTCGCACCGACTCCAACGCTCCGAAGATGGTCGCGTGCCGGATCGCGTGCGGAATGGAACGCACGTCCAGCTCGGGATACCCGGGGTCGTCGACTTCACCGCACGAGCAGGTGTGTCCCCCGCAGCCGACGCTCCCGGCGTCGGCATCAGCGGTTTCGGGCGCATCGCCGAGGAGTTCGTGCATGCCACTCAGCACCTGGTGCAACGACACGCCGGGTGTGCGGGCCAGCAGCGGGACCACCAGGTCGTTCTCCTTGGACAGGTGGGAGTCGAACACCGCGCGCAGTGCCGCGGCCGAGGCGGCTGCGTGGAGCAGGTCCGCCGCATCGGCCACGTCGTGCAGCAGTCGAGTGAGTACCTCGTGCTCGCCGAGCATCGCCTCGACCAGCAGCCGTCCCTCGACTGTTGCCTGCGCGGCCGGGTACATGGCCCGTTCCTCGGCCAGAGCGTGCGGCAGCAGCTCGCGTTCGCACCAGCCCACCAGGTCACGGCGGGCCTCGTCGGCCGCCTCGGAGTCCTGTGTCGAGGCGGCCGCAAGTAGCGCCTCGGTGCGCAGGCTGAGGGCGCCGGCCATGGCTGCGTGGTGCTGCACGACCGCCTCGGCGGCGTGGGCGTCGGCCTCGCTCGAGGCGATGACGAGTTCGGACATGTCCGGTCTCCTTCGTGGGCTGGTTTGGCAGGTCCCCAGGATTTTATTACACTCACCTCCGTGGAAAATAATCAGCCCTCGATGCCGTCGCGAGCGGCTCCGGGCTACGGCCCCCGTCCCGGCGCCGGACGCGCTAGCGCGCCGCTGTCCAGGTCACGGGCGGCCATGCTGGAGACGCTGCGTGCCCAGAGCGAGCCGACGACCCTCGCCGCGCTGGTCGCCATCTCCGGGCTGCATGCCAACACCGTCCGAGAGCACCTCGACGCGTTGGTGCGCCAGGGACTGGCACACCGGCAGTCATCGGAGCCGGCCGGCCGCGGCCGCCCGGCCTGGCTGTATGAGGCCAGCGGGAGCGACGCCGCCGCCGCGCCCGAGTACGCCGGGCTGGCCGCGGCCCTGGCGGCGGCGATCCACCGGACCAGCACGACGCCCACCGACGACGCCGTCGCCGCCGGCCAGGAGTGGGGGCACGAGCTCGCGCGCGAGCGCGGCGCCGCGCCGTCCGCGAGTGCGGTCGCAGCCCGGCGTGAGGTGGTCTCGCTGCTCGACGAGATCGGGTTCGAGCCGCAAGCCGACGCGCGCAGCGCGGTGGTGCGGCTAACCCGCTGCCCGCTGTTGGAGGCGGCCCACAAGTACCCCGATGTCGTCTGCGGCGTGCACCTCGGGCTGGCTCAAGGGGCGTTGGAGGAGTACGGCGCGGACCCCGAGGGCACCGAGCTGCTGCCGTTCGCGGAGCCCGGCGCCTGCCGGCTGCACCTGATGCGGCGGAACCGATGAGCGCTGCGACCACCCACCCCCACGGCGGTTCCAGCGAGGCCAGCGTCGCCAACACCCCCCGGCTTCAAGCGTCACTGGCGCCCCGACTCGCGCTACTCCTTCCCGCCGGAATCGCCCTGCTGGCCGGCCTCGACGCCGCCCTAATGCTCCTCGACCTTCCCGCGCCGTTACGCATCGACCGGCTGCCCGAGGTACACGGGATGCTCATGGTCCTCGGCTTCGTCGGCACGCTGATCGCCGTGGAGCGAGCGGTCGCGCTCCGACGCCTTCTCGGCTTTGTGGCGCCCGCGCTGCTCGGACTCGGCACCCTCGTGCTGGTTTCACCCGCACCGCTCACAATCGGCCGAGGCCTGTTGGTGGCCGGCGCTGCCGCGCTGGTCGGACTGTACGTGCCGTTGTGGCGCCGCCAGCGCGACGATGCAGTCCTGGTCCAAGCCCTCGGAGCGGTGCTCGCCCTCGGAGCCGCCGTGCTTTGGCTGGGCGGCGCCGCCGTCCCGGCCTTGGCCCCGTGGCTGGTCGGGTTCGTCGTGCTCACCATCGCCGGTGAACGACTCGAGCTGGCCCGGGTCGCGATGGCCGCCTCGGCCGGCAGCACGCTGGTGCTGCTCGCGTCCGGGCTGACGACCGGGGTCGTGGCCGCACTGCTGTGGCCCCGGGCGGGCACAGCCCTGCTCGGAGCCGCGCTCCTCGCCCTGACCGGCTGGCTCGCCGCCCACGATGTCGCCCGGCGCACCATCCACACCACGGGACTGACCCGATACATGGCAGGCTGCATGATCGCCGGGTACTGCTGGCTCGGTGTCGCGGGCGCCATCTGGCTGCTCGGCGGCCCCGCGCTAGACGGAGTGCGCTACGACGCCGTGCTGCATGCCGTCTTCCTCGGGTTCACGCTATCGATGATCATGGCCCACGCCCCGGTGATCCTCCCGGCCGTGCTGCGCCGCCCCCTTCCCTATCACCCCGTGCTGGTCGCCCCGGCCCTCCTCCTGCACGCCTCCCTGGCGCTCAGGCTCTGGGTGGGCGACGCGCTAGGCAGCCACGACGCCTGGGTCACTGGCGGCGTCCTCAACATCGTCGCGGTCCTGTCATTCCTCGCCGTCGCGGTCGTCTTGACGGTCCGCGGCAGCCGGAGGCCGGCGTGAGCAGCGGTCGTGGGCAGGCCGTCGTGACCAGGTCGGGCAACCGCGGCTTCTGGCCGCTGCGCGACCTGCCGGTGCTTCTCTGGTTGGCGGCAACCGTCGTGGTCGCGGTCGTACATCCGTTCGTCCCGGCGCCGCGCTGGCTGATGATCCACCTGCTCCTGCTCGGCGCGGTCAGTCACGCCATCCTGGTCTGGAGCCGGTACTTCACCGACGCACTGCTGCACAGCGCCGATGAGGACCGGCGCGGGCAGAACCGCCGGCTGCTGCTGCTCAACTGCGGTGTTGTCCTGGTCGTGGCCGGCGTCCCGTCCGATGTGTGGCCGCTTACCCTGCTCGGGGCGATCGCGGCCGGCACCGCGGTCCTCTGGCACGGCTCGACCATCCTGCGGCAGTTGCGTGCCGCGCTGCCGGCCCGGTTCGCACCCTCGGTGCGCTACTACGTCGCGGCCGCTTGCTTCTTGCCGGTCGGTGCCGGGCTCGGCACCGCGCTCGCGCGCGGCCTCGGCGACCCCTGGCACACCCGGCTGGTCGTCGCGCACGCGACGGTCAACCTGCTCGGCTGGGTCGGCCTCACCGTGGTGGGCACACTGGTCACCCTGTGGCCCACGATGCTGCGCACCCGGATCGCCGCGGGCGCCGAACGGGCCTCGGCCCGGGCGCTGCCGGTGCTGGTCTTCTCGGCGCTCCTCGCCGCCGCGGGTGCGTCCGCGGGACTGCGCCCCGTCGCCGCGCTCGGGATCGCCGGATACGTGACAGGGCTGCTTCTCACCGCGCCCGCGTTCGTCGATGCCCTGCGCCGCAAACCGCCGACCACGTTCCCGGCCTGGTCGGTCCTGGCCGGGCTGACCTGGCTGCTCGGGATCCTGGTCACCCTCGGGATTGGTATCGGCGCCGCCTCCTCGTGGCAAAGCGTCGATGAGATGTTCGGCTGGCTGACCCCGTTCCTGGCCGCCGGCTTCGGTGCCCAGGTGCTGCTCGGCGCCTTGTCCTACCTGATCCCGGTCGCCCTCGGTGGCGGCCCGACCCCGGTCCGAGCGGCGAACACGGTCCTGGACCGAGGCGCGCCCCTGCGGCTGGTGGTGGCCAACACCGGCCTGCTGCTCTGCGCGCTGCCGGTGCCCAGCACCGTCCGGGTGCTCGCCTCGATCCTCGTCCTGTTCGCCCTCGCCGCCACCCTGCCGCTGCTGCTCCTGGCGGTGCGCGCATCGCGCCGCGCGAAGGCGAACCCGAGTGCTTCGGATCCCCAACACGCGCACGGTTCGCGAGCTCGGCCGGCCGGCCAAAGGTCAGGCCTCGCCGTGGCCGGGCTCGCCGCCGTGACGATGTCGGTGGCCGTGGGCGTCGCGGTCGACCCAGCCGCCATCGGCGCCGGGGACACCGTCTCTGCCGCGGCCGGTGTCGACGCCACCGGCGAGACCACGACCGTCGAGGTCCAGGCTCGCGACATGCGGTTCACCCCGGACACCATCTCGGTGCCGGCTGGCAACCGTCTGGTGGTCGTGCTGACCAACACCGACGACGAGGACGTCCACGACCTGGTGCTCGACAGCGGCGCCGACAGCGGACGACTGTCCCCCGGCGAGACCGCACGTATCGACATCGGAGTCGTCGGCCGCGACCTCGAGGGGTGGTGCTCGGTCATCGGCCACAAACAGATGGGCATGGTCCTTACCGTCGACGTCACCGGGACCGCTCCCGCCTCCGCGACTGGGAGGTCGGGTGCGGCAGACGAGGGCCACTCCGCCCACCAGCACGGGCCCGGCGGAACCGACGGCGACGCCGCCTCTGAGGGCGACGAGGCAGAGCAAGACGACCCCACCCCGGCCACCGACAGCCTGGACCTGATGGCCGAGCCGTCACCTGGCTGGTCAGCCCACGACTCGGCACTGCCGCCGCTGACCAACGGCCGGGTGCACCGGCGTACGTTCGTGATCCGCGACGTGGAGCGCGAGGTCGCCCCGGGGGTCACCCAGCGGTTGTGGACCTACGACGGCACAGCCCCCGGCCCGGTGCTGCACGGCCGGGTCGGGGACCGGTTCGAGATCACCCTGATCAACCGCGGATCGGTCGGCCACTCGATCGACTTCCATGCCGGCGCCCTCGCCCCCCAGCGTCCGATGCGGACCATCGCGCCAGGGCAGTCGTTGACCTACCGGTTCCGTGCCACTCGCGCGGGGGTGTGGATGTACCACTGCTCGACCATGCCGATGTCAGCGCACATCGCCAACGGCCTCTTCGGCGCGGTCGTCATCGAGCCATCGAACCTGCCGAAGGTTGATCGTAGCTACCTGCTGGTGCAGTCCGAGCTCTACCTCGGCGACCAAGGCGGGGAGGTCGACGTCACCAAGCTCGCGGCCGAGGAACCCGACCTGGTCGTGTTCAACGGCTTCGCCAACCAGTACGACCACACCCCCTTGACCGCTCGGGTCGGGGAACGAGTCCGGGTGTGGGTCCTGGACGCCGGTCCCAACCGTCCGACCTCGTTCCATGTGGTCGGCGGCCAATTCGACACCACCTACGCCGAAGGCGACTACCTGCTGGACCGACGCGATGACGGCGACGGAGGAGCGCAGACGCTCAGCCTGGGGCCGGCGCAGGGGGGCTTTGTCGAGCTCACATTCCCTGAACCCGGAACCTACCCGTTCGTGTCGCACGTCATGGTCGACGCCGAACGCGGCGCCCACGGCACCTTCGAGGTGACCCGATGACATCGCGACCCCTCGGACCCGGCCAAGCCTGCTGCAGGCACCTACGTGTCGACCCGGACTTGTTTTTCCAGCGTGACCGACCAGAGCCACGACCCGCAGATGAGGAGCAGTAAACGATGAGTACCTTGGCCCGAGAGAAGTCCCGGCAGATGCGCGCGGCACGTGCCGCCGAATTGGCGCGCGAGAAGCGCCAGCGCAAGGTCGCCTACGTCGTCGGCATCGTGGTCATCCTCGGCCTTGTGGCCGCGATTGCTGTCGCCGTAGGCAGGTCTCTAGGCAGCGACGACGGCGGGGGCGTGACTGGGAAGGTCGTTGTCCCCGCCAACATCGAGGCCGGCGCTTTCTCGGTGGGGCACACCGATGCCCCGGTGACTCTCGACCTGTATTACGACTACATGTGCCCGGCCTGCGGCGCGTTCGAGTCCACCAACGCCGAGGACCTCTCCCGCCTCATCGACCAGGGCACGATCCGGGTCAACCTGCATGTCATGGCATTCCTCGACGAGCAATCGCAAGGCACCGAGTACTCCACCCGCGCCGGCAACGCCTACGCAGCAGTCGTCGACGCCGCTCCGGACAAGGTGTGGACCTTCCACAACGCCCTGTACGCCAACCAACCGCACGAGGGGACCGAAGGCCTCAGCGACGACCAGATCGCGAGCATCGCCCTGCGTGCAGGCGTCCCCGCGGACGTCGTGGAGAACTTCACCGGAGGCGTTCACCGTGGCTGGGTCGCGCAGAGCACCCAGCAGGCCTTCGACGCCCGCGTCACCAGCACTCCGACCGTGAAGCTCAATGGGGACATGTTCACCGGCGACTGGTCCACCCCCGGTGAGCTGACCGAGGCCATCGAGACCGCCGCGGCTTCACGGCGCTAGGTGATGACACCTACCGTCCTGGTCGATCAGACGCGCCGCAGCGGCATCGGCGTCTGGGTGGTGATGCTGCTGTCGTCCTTAGCCAGCCTCGTCGCCTCGTTCGTGCTCGCCGTCGAAGCGATCACGCTCGCCGAGAACCCGAGCGCCGAACTTGGCTGCGACATCAACGCTGTCCTCAGTTGCGGCACCGTCGGGTCGTCGTGGCAAGCCTCGGTGTTCGGGTTTCCCAACGCCTTTCTCGGATTGATCGCGGAGCCAGTCGTCATCACGATCGCGATCGCGGCCCTGTCCGGTGTGAGGTTCAAACGCTGGTTCATGCTTGCGGCCCAGCTCGTCTACACCGTCGGCCTGGCATTGGCGTACTGGCTGTTCTACCAAGCGATGTTCAACATCGGCGCCCTCTGCCCGTGGTGCCTGCTAATCACGGTCGCCACCACACTCGTCTTCTTCGAGATGACGCGCATCAACATCCGCGACAACAACCTGTACCTGCCCCAGCGGATACAACAAGCTTTGTCCTCCGCGGTGCAGTGGAACCTCGACGTGATGGTCGTCATCGCTTGGCTGTTGACTCTCGTTCTCCTGATCGTCGTGAAGTACGGCGACGCGTTGTACTCCTGAGTGCCCGCCTTGCCGCGGCCACCTCTCCCACTTCTGGCGGGCAGGCGTCTCGGGTGCGCTCGTTACAAGCGTGGTACAAATAGTCGAAAGTCCTCGACGTTTGCGCAGGTCAGCATGGGTGAGTCAGTCAGTACTACGACATCTGATCCACTGCGCCACCCGGAAGCGGCCCCTGACCTGCGGAAACGCAGGATCGGGGGCCGTTCCTCGTGGTGAGGCATCCGTCAGCACCGAACATGACCGTTGCCGCTGCTGCTGCGTCTCCGGCGGCTGTGTTGGTTGCGGTTTGGCCCAAAACCGCAGAGAAGCCACCCTCCAGCGTGCGGTTTGCGTCCAATCGATGGCCCACGAGGGGCCGCCTCGGCGGCGGGCACGCGCTGGCTCAACGGGGTGAGGGCGGTGATGGCGACCGTCGACGGCTTGGGCGGCGTGATCGACACACCGAGCCCTGATGAGGTACGCGAGTGAGCACGTAGCCCCAGTGTCGGTCCCTGGGGCTATGAGTGCCGTCCCCCCGACGCCCGACGCGTTCCGCGAAGGCGTCGAGCGCGGCAAGGATGGTGTCGACGCTGATGTTGTCTGCCAACGCGCATCAGGAAGGTCAGATCACTAGCCCTCCAATACGGGCACCCCGGTAGCCAACGGTGCCACCACGAAGCTTGCGCCCGAGGGGTCGCCAACCCGCTCAACCACTTCGCAGAAGCGCCGTAACACGCGCTCAGTTCCAGCCGACCTGGTCGTTCCAGAACGTCGTCCACACATGGTTGTCGAACCCGATCACGAACACGTCGAGGTTCCCCGGCGCTCGGGAGACGACCGCGAGCTGCTGCTTGTCCCGGTCGAACACCGCCTGCCCCGGAACAGGGAAGAAGTCCGCGTTCCACCCACCCTGGTCGTTCCAGAACGTCGTCCACACATGGTTGTCGAACCCGATCACGAACACGTCGAGGTTCCCCGGGGCCCGAGACACCGCAGCGAGCTGCTGCTTGTCCCGGTCGAACACCGCCTG
>Ga0209023_10003335_pt1 | contig 19276 bp, 21 predicted proteins | sample LakOneMetagenome_FD_187468 | JGI IMG/M metagenome (GOLD analysis project Ga0209023, IMG submission 187468) | Freshwater and sediment microbial communities from Lake Erie, Canada (SPAdes) (version 2) | ecosystem: Environmental > Aquatic > Freshwater > Lentic | place: Lake Erie, Canada...
GTCCCCTGCGGGGTTCTTCCTCATCCCGCAGTCGGAGCCGACGTTGCCCAGCGCGCTCGAAGGTCTGGTGACGCGGGTCCACGGCCTCGTCCCCTTCGATGTCAACGGGTTCGACACCGCCGAACCCGGATCGAGGCGCCTGGCCGGCGCCGCCAGTGCCGCCAGTGCCGCCAGTGCCGCCAGTGCCGCCAGTGCCGGCAACCCCGACAACCCGGGCACGGCGTCGCGCACGGGCACCCCCGAAGGCTGCCCGGACGGGTTGAGCACCTTCACGAACGGCACCGGCCCCGGCTTCACCCCCAACCAGCTGCTGACCGCGTACGGCATCGCGCCGCTGCAGGCCGCAGGCGTCCAGGGCCAGGGCATCTCGATGGCGCTGCCCGAGGTGGGCTCGTTCAACCAGGCCGGGCTCGACACCTACAACGAGTGCTTCGGTCTGAACCCCAAGCCGCCGATCCTGCACACCACGGGCCCGCCGCTGCAGCCCACCATCGAGGCCCAGTTGGACGTGCAGGTGCTGGCGATGGTGGCGCCGCAGCTCGACCGCCTCGACGTGCTCGGGCTCAGCGAGTTCCAGGTCAGTCGGGATCCGCTCGCGAGCATCATGCAGCTGCTGACGTCGCCGCTCGACGTCGCGAACACGGGGGGCGCGGCCCCGGACGTCGTGTCGGTCAGCTACGGCACGTGCGACCAGTTCCTCGAGCGCATGAGCCCTGGCGTCGCGATGGCGAACGACGTCCTCGCCACCGCGGTGGCGGCCGGCATCAGCTACGTCGTCGCGTCGGGCGACGACGGGTCGACGACGTGCCGCGCGTTCTACGAGGGCGAGGTCCCGCCGCAGGCCCTGAGCCCGGCGTTCCCCGCGTCGTCGCCGTGGGTGACGGCGATCGGCGGGACCAACCTCACGCTCGAGACCGACAACACCATCCAGCAGGAGGTGGTGTGGAACGACTCGCTGTTCCCACCGCCGAACAACTCCTCCCTGGGCGGCGGTGGCGGGCAGAGCCTGGTCGAGGCCGTGCCCTGGTACCAGCAGCGCTCGGGCTTGCCGGCGTCGACGGCCCGCATGGTGCCCGACATGGCGTTCCTGGCCGACATCCACGCGGGCTACCAGCAGTTCTGCCCGCCGCAGGTGTGTCCCAGTGACTACCCGAACCCGGGGTGGTTCGCGAACGGCGGCACGAGCGCGGCGGCGCCGCTCTTCGCCGGGTCCGCGGCGCTCATCGACCAGATCCTCATCGGCCAGGGCCAGCCCACGCTCGGGTTCGCGAACCCTCTGCTGTACGCGGCGTTCGGCGCCACCGCCGGGCTGGCGAACGACGTCGTCGACGGCAACAACGACGTGAGCGGCGCCGGCTGCTGCGACGCCGCGCCCGGCTACGACCTGGCGTCGGGCTGGGGGTCGGCGTCGATCCAGCGCCTCGCCGACGCGCTGGCCCCGCCGCAGGTCACGCTGTCCGTCTCACCGCCGAGCGGTGGACCCCCGCTCGCGGCCGAGCTCCACGCGAGCGTGCAGCTGCCCGCCGGGACCGCCGTGCGCTACCAGTGGGACGCGGACGGTGACGGCACGGTCGATGCGACGACCACCACTCCGCTGCTGCCGCACACCTACGCGGCAGCGGGCCAGTACCGGCCGAGCGTGACGGTGCTGACCGATCTCGCCCGCTCCGCCTCGGCCGCGACCAACGTGCTCGTCGGCACCGGTCCGCAGAGCTCGCCGGCCGAGCCGGCGACCGCGGTGGTGGCCGCGCCCCGCCTCACGGCCTGACGGTCTGACGGTCTGACGGTCTGACGGTCTGACGGTCTGACGGTCTGACAGCAACCGGCGGCCGGCGGTCCGGCCGTCTGGGTCAGGACAACGCCCGCGTGATCATGAAGACGACCCAGAGCATCAGCAGGAGCCCGAGGAGCAGGAGCACCCGGCTGATCGTCTGGCCCGGGGTCGTGCCCCACAGGGGCTTGTCCCCGCCGGCTGGCGCCGCAGAACGATCACGGTCGCGATCCGGCGGTTCGGATCCTTCGGCGGCGGGCATCCCCCAACCGTAGCGACCAACCGCAGCGACCAACCGCAGCGACCAACCTCAGCGACCTGGACGACCGAGCAGCGGCGATGCGACCACGCCGCACTCGGCGCTCGCCGCTGTGAAGGCTCGTCCTGCTGACACGGAAGTCGGACCGTTCTGCTGACGCGGTGGGTTCGCTCCACTGACAGCGGAAGTTCACGGTTTGTCAGTTGCGTCCGTCCGTTGTCGGGTCCTCACGCGCCTGATGCCGTGAACGCAGCTCAACGACGTGGTCCGAAGCGCCGCGAAACGGGTCAAAGACCCTTCGGGCGGGATGCTCAGTGGGAGGCGGGCGGGTCGGACATGCCGGCTGGTCAGCTCTTTCGCGACGTCCGGGTCGCTATCGTCGTCGACGTGGGCGTGCGCACCGGGTCGCAGGACGAGAACGCTGAACCAGGCTCGGGCTTGCCGACCTGTGAAGCCGCGGCCGTGGGCGATGACGTGTGGTTGCGGTTCATTCCCGCGGCGCCGGGGTTCCGCTATTCATGGTGGCCCGATGATTCAGATGTCGTTCCGGTGCAAAGCCTGGAAGACATTCTGGCGGACGTGGATCGGAACCATCAGCGCCGCCTCCGTGATCTGGGCGCGGCCGACTGCTAACCGGGTCCAAACCAGGCCGCTCATACTTGTTCCAGTTCGACCGGGCGGATGAGCACACCATGACGGCGGAAGGATGGCGGTGAGTGCTCTTCGGCTTCGGTGCGCCACACGCCGACATCAAAGAAGCACCACGGTTCCGTCAGAAACCGGGCTGGGTAGTCGGTCCATGCCGGCGCCGTGCGTGCGTCCAACTCGGCGAGGTGTTCTGCCAGCCCGGCGATGAGCGCGTCCCATGCCGGGTCGCCGGTCAGCGGCGGTTCGTCGTCGGTGAGTATCCCGCGTTCATCTGGCGGCACATGCCGGTAGTGCTCCATGAACCCGGACAGCAGCAGGCACCGTCGTTGAGGGGTCGGCGACACAGCAACCTCATTCGCCAGGTCGACGAGGCTGGGGAGGCTCACCGGTTTTCGGTGGCCCAGGCTTCGACGGCCCGCCAGTCCCACACGATGCTGTTCCCGACGTGGGCGAGCGGTTCCGGGAAGTTGTAGCTGTCGTTGCGGGTCCACAGCGACACGGCTTGACGGCTGACACCGAGTCTCCGCCCGATCTCCGCGCCCGAGACAAGGTCGAGAAGACCCGTATCGGATGCGCTGGTGGTCGTGTTGTCAGGCATCGACGGTGTGGTCGATGGTCGCGGCACGAACCTCGTCGGCGGTGTCGCAGACGGTGACGTTGGAGGAGATGTCGGCGATGTCACGGTCGCCGGTGTAGTCGTACCAGCCGCCCCGCATGAGAATCGAAGCCGTGAGTCGCGGCGGGAACGCGACACCGAGGTGTTCGTTGACGACCCGCGCCAATTCCTTTTCGGCGTCAACGACAACGACGAACGTGTCCTTGCGGTCCAGGATGCGTCCCTGTGGACGGCGATCCCAGGCAATGATCTCACCCGTCAAAGTTGGTGCCATAGTCGATACCTCTGTCTTCCAGGATAGGCGATAGGTCGCGCAGGTCGTGAGGGCGGAAGATCACAACTCGGCGGATGTCGGCTAGGACCACCCCGCCATGGACGTGCGCTTCGACGTAGAAGGGGAACTCATCGAGGCTGCGGGCGTCCAGCGGATCCCGTGCTTGGTTGTAGAACCGGAAGTTCTCTGAGAACCAGCGGGGACGAAGCACCGATGACGGAGCAACCACCGGCTTCGTTCCGAATTGAGTGTCGGCCAGGGTGTCCCCGACCAGAAACGATGTGCGGCGCTTCACGTTGTCGAAAAGACACACGACCACCGTGCCGTAATCGCCCAACAGGTGAGTCTCGAAGCTGTCTTCGGTCGCGTCGAGGAGGTAGCCGTAGATCGGGCGGTCTGTTGGGTGAAGGTCTTCGGGGTAGCCGAACAACGCCAACTCCGTTTCGGCCCGGCGTACCGGATCGTTCAGCCCGCCGGAATGACCGGTTTCGAATAGGGACTTCAACCGGGGATCTTCCATGTCAAGAGCAAGCGCCTCAGCCAGGTGCTCCGGAGCGATCCGAACCCGGATCTCTGCTGCTTCCAGTAGCGCGGTGAGATGCCGTTCGATGTCTTTCTTGTAGCGACGGACGGAGATGTCCCGTTCCGCGGCCCGGGCTTTCAGGATCGGCTTGAGATGATCACTCGTGCGCTGTTGCCATTCGATGTTCAGCCGTGGAGCGGAAGGCTTCGGGTGCCCGGTCAAGGACGCCACGAGATCAGAGGTTGACGCTCGGGTTGCGACGGCTCCCACCCGTGCCCTGCCCGCGGCGCGGCGAACCCAGTGGATGGTGCCGGTCAGCCAATGCGACCGCCAGTGACCCCCCGAACCGCTGCTTGTCATACGTCAAGCGTACAATGGGGGTGTGACAAGTAGGACGCTGACCGACCGAGCCGAAGGGCTGCTCCTGGGTTTGGCGTGCGGCGACGCGCTCGGCGCGCCCTACGAGTTCGACTGGCAGAAACCACCAACCGGCACCGGGCTGATGGCGATGATCGGCGGCGGTCTAGGCGACGGCGGCACCCCCGGCGGGTGGACCGACGACACCGCCCAAGCCGCGACCCTCGCCGAAGCGATCACCGGCGGCGATCCCGGCGTGGACGACGGCATGGAACGGTTCGCGGCGGGGCTGCTCGCCTGGTTCGCTGACCGTCCACCCAACTGCGGGTTCCACACCACCCGGGTACTCACCTCCGCCGGCGGGAACCCGAAACAACTCGTCCACGGGAACATCGACATGGAAACCACAGGAGGTTCCAACGGATCACTCATGCGCACCGCCCCCTGCGCGCTCGTGTCCCCCCAACGTTCCATCGCGTTACGAGCAGCCCTGTGCGCCACCGCGGTCACCCACCTCCACGCCGACGCGGTGAACGCATGCGTGTTCTGGACTGCCGCCTGCCACATCGCCCTGTGGGACAGGCAACTGGACTTCGATGCCGCCCTGCGGTTCATCCCCAACGACAGTCCCCTTCGTCGTATCGTCATCGAAGCCCGACACGACGACCCGCACCGCTGGCATGCCATCAACGGCGGAGCCCGGGGCGCCCTCGCCACCGCCGTCGCGTGCGTCACCCGTCATCCCGACGATCCCGTCGCCGCGATCACCGCCGCCGTGCGCGCCGGTGGGGACACCGACACCACCGCCGCCATCGTCGGCGCGCTCGTCGGCGCCCTTCACGGCGCCAGCCGCCTTCCCGCCGAATGGACCACCGACCTCCACGGACCCGTCTACACACCCGACGGGCAACGCCACCAGTACACGGCCGCCGATCTCACCGGCCTCGCCCACCGCGCACTCACCGCCACGGACGCCGGAGTTGGCGCTCAGACCATCGTGACTGCAACCGTCACCGTTTCTGAGGGTCGCAAGCCGACAATGGAACCGTGATGAGCGATAGCCCGCATCGTGTGAACCGCCCGATGCAGCGGGGACGGGTGGCGTTGATAGGCGACGTCGGCGGCCACGCCGACGAACTAGAGAACGCGCTCGATGACTTGGGCGTCGACGTTGACACCGGGACGATGCCTGAGGATCTCACCGTCGTCCAAGTCGGTGACCTGGTGGACCGGGGACCGGACTCGGCCCGGGTCGTGGAGATCGTGGACCGCTGTTCAACCACGGTCCAGTGGGTGCAACTGGTCGGCAACCACGAAGGCGCCCACTGCGGCGGACCCCGTTTCACCGAAGCCGACAAACTCGACCTCCACACCGTGATGCGGGTGTCGGCCTGGTGGCCGGACCGGATGGTCGCCGCCGCGACGGTGGACACCCCGGACGGTTCGCTGCTGGTCACCCACGCCGGGCTGACCGCCGGGTTCTGGCACCAGATCGGACGGCCCCCGTCCGCGATGACCGCCGCGTGCATCCTCAACGACCGCGACGCCGTGCGCGTTGATGACCTGTTCCGGCCGGGGTGTCTCATCCAAGGGGAACCCGTCCGCTTCGACGCCGGGCCGGTGTGGGCCGAAGCCGCCCGGGAGTTGTACCCGTCGCTGCTTGCGGCTGGCGAGGCCAGTAACCCGGTGCCGTTCGGGCAGGTGCACGGGCATTCCAGTCCGTACAACTTCCGGGACCGCCAATGGCGTAACCCTCGTCTCGCCGAGTATCTCACCATCGACAAAGCCGCCCGCCAGACCCACGGGACCGTCGGCGGGCAGCGTCTCCACGGCATCGACCCTGCCCTCGGCCGTTATGCCGGAGTCACCTGGAAGCCGCTCGTGTTCGAGAACGCGATCGTCACCGAACCCAACATCTGGGGTGCGATCGGAGCCTGCCTTGAAGTCATGGACGAGGCCGACTTCCCGGACCTGGCCCCGGTCAACGCCCGCTGCCTCATCCTCCGCCTCGGCGTCCATCGGCAACCCCGCCACATCCAACAGGCGGCCATCAGCCGGTGGCTAGCCAACCCTGACGTTCCCTACCAACCGCATCTGCTCGTCAGCCTCCAACAGCGCGGCTACGACACTGACAGCGCCGCCGCCAGGTGACCATGCGCGGCTGAACGTCGAGCGCGCGGCGTAGACACCAGGCCGCGTTCCCCGAGCAGGTGAGGGGTACGCGGCGGCGCTGACTGGACGAGCAGAGATCGCCGCACCCGTCTCATAGCTGTGAGCTAGATTCCCGGCGGGCTCCCATGAGGGGAGCCTCACGAAATGGCGGCCTTGGAATCCGAGGCGCGGAACCAAGGAGAAGTGGGAATGGCGAGCACACGGGTCCGGAACGGACTGGCTGTCGTAGCAATCGGGGTCGGGCTGTTCGCGACGTTGGGCGAGGCCAGCACGTCGAAAACTTCCACGGGGAACCAGGCGCCGAACGCAGGACAAACCAGCGCCCCTTCGGCGTCAGCCTCAAGCGGCGGTGGTGGAGCGCCACCGACGACCGCGTCGTCGAAGGCGACACCCATCCCGATCGGCACCGCCAAGGAGGTCGCGAAGGGATGGACGGTGAAGGTCAACTCGGCGAACCTCGATGCGGATGCTCTGCTGGCGGCGGGGAACCAGTTCAACAAGCCGAAGGCCGGCGAGAAGTTCGTGCTCATCAACGTCACTGTCACCAACGCCGGCGACAAGCCCGAGGCGCCGTACACCAGCCTGAAGTTGTCGTACCTGCCGCCGTCGGGTATCGCAGTGGATGGTCTGTTGTCGTGTGTGTTGTCGGTATCGGACGAGATCGACACGACGGCCCAGATGCAGCCGGGCGCGGTAGCGACAGGCAACCTGTGCTTTTCGGTGAAGATCGCCGACATTCCGAATGGTCTGCTGTTGGGTGAACCGCAGTTCACGATGGACGAAAACAAGGACCAGCAGTTCTTCGCCCTCGTCTAGCGGGCGTCCATGACCCGGTGAGCGACCCACACCGGCACCAGCAGGAACGGCAGGGCGAACAGGTCCGTCCTGTCCGGCACCAGACCGACGCGCCCCAGGCTCGGTAGCCCATCGCCCCGGGCGACGCTGGCGGCAGCGTTCACCGGGTACAGGACCGCGCCCATCACCGTCCGATACACGTCCCCTGCGGGCTGCGAGGTCTTGATCGCCACCATCGCCGCTCCGACCACGACCACGGCGACCACCACCGCCCGGCTGGTCAACGGCCACGACGACCGCCGGTACAGCCACCGGGCTCCTTCGATCGCGGCGACCAGGAACAACGGGAAGAACACCAGCCCCGCGAAGTCGGAGAGCTTGCCTGAGACTTCTGAGGGGTACCGGACCTTCAGCACCCGGTCGTTGACGATCACGACCACCAGCGCAGCGACCGCGACCGGATGCAACAGCAGGTCGCCGGGAGTTCGAACACGGGCATCCGTCGCCGAGATCACTCCGGCACGATTGCCGAACGAGGCGCCCGGCGCTAGTCGTGAACCCGTCGAACGGGACCGCGTCAAGTGGTGCTCTCACACGCGGCCAGGTATTACCTCGGCCACGACGGCGAGGGTCCCGGCGACCATGGCCCAGCACACGACGATGCAGGCGACCGTGAGACGGCGGTGGCGGGGTGTGGCTTGGGGGTCCCGCCAGAGACCAGCGCCTTTCACGGTCGTGAAGACCGCGAACGCGGTGGTGATGAAGACGAGGATCATTGCCCACCGCTCTCGTCCGACCACGCCTTCTCGGGGGTCAGTTGGTAAGTAGTCATGGGCTTCTCCAAACCGTCACGGATCGGGCGTAGTGGCCGTCGCCCCCTGTTGTCGGTCGGGCTGTCGGCCGCTGAGGGCGACATGGTCCGCGTTGGGCAGCACGTATCCCGGCGAGCAGCTCCTCGGCGGCTGGCAGGGAGATGCGGCGGTAGCCGAGACGCGGTCAGCAGGCATGGCGGTCAACCCAGGTTCTGCCGCGCGTTCGGCCGCTCGGGCGGGGCGCTGACGCGGAAGCCTGACGCTCAGAGCTAGTTTGCGGACGATGCCGAAGCCATATCTGCCGGCGGGACCGAAGTACGACCGTCACGTCCCGCTGTGCTACTTGCGCAGGTCGACGTTCGGCCGATCCGAGTTCCCGACATGGCAGATCCCGTCTGGGAGAACGTTGCCGAACCCTTCGGGTAGCGATCTGCTGGCGGCGGCGACTCAGCATTTCTATGTGTGGACCGTGCTACCCGTTGCGATCGAGCTGTTCGGATCGGTTGAAGCAGCGGCTGAGGAGTTTCAATGCACGTTCGACCACCTCCACAAGGTCTTCGATGGGCGACGGGGAGCACGACTCAACGACATCGGCATGTGGATCGCGGTTCTCGGTGACCGCAAGGCCCTTCCCACTCGGGACACGCTGATTGACCGCGCGCAGAACGCCGTGCGCCAGACCGCGACCCGCAAGACCGGCTGGTCGCAAGGGGTGCCTCGGATGCATCTGGTGACCTCGCCGGCTGCTGCCCATCCCGGGCGTATCGTCGACGACGCTATGGCCGACACGAACAGAATGTCCGACTATGCCAACAAAGTCGTTGACGCGATCGACCTCATCCAAGTCGCCGGCGTTCAGGCGGCCATCGACGAATGCCCGGGCATGCACGACCCGCTCGAACCGCTCGAAGTGGAGTTGCTCCTACGAGACGAACTCGACGCCGGGGGGTGGAACACGAAGGAAGGAACCTTCGTCGCGTTCGACGTGCCCGCGAACTGGTTGAAGCGAGCGGGCCAGGCCGCCACGCAAACGGGCGAGCCGCCCGGCCTGGTCGGCGGTCACCTCGTCCTGCGCTTCGACAAGATGAACGGCCCACGGCCCGAGAAGGTCCATGCGCTGCGCGGCATCCCCGAAGTCGTGGACGCGAATTGGAACCCGACGAACTGGTGCTTCCGGTCATGCTCGGCCACTGTCACTTGGGATGGTGACGTGCCGTCGTTCGACTGGGACCGGTCACTGATCGGCGAGGCTTCGTATCTGGAGGGACAGCACCTTCACTGGCTGGAACGACCGGGCCACATCGTCGAAGGCGGCCAGTTCTCCTATACGTGAGATCACGGCCGCGCCGAGGCAACACGTGGGGTGAACGGACCATACAGGCCGACTGCGGCGGACACGTTGTTGTGGTTGACCGTCAGGTGCCAGTCGCCTTCGTCGAGGTACAGCAGCCGTGGACGTCCGCCGAACAGGTCGAACGATCCGGCCGGATGGAGCGAAGCCTTGCGCACCCGTGCTGACACGTCGCGGCTCAGTGTCCTGCGGACATCCTCCGGCAGCGGATCCCGGTTGGCGACGGTGAGACGAACCTCTTCGTTGTCGTCAGCGGTGAACATCGGGGTGACCGCGAACGGTCCGTAGGCGGCAGCCACGACGCGGACCCACGGGTCGGCGTCACGGGCCAGGCGTTCGGCAACAGCAACGGGTACTCGGGCGTTGGTCGCGACTCGGGCTCGGATGTCGGCGCTCACCCGGTTCGCTAGTCGGTCGAGCACGTCGGGAGGCGTCCGGGGATGCTCGGCGACGAGTCGGGTAGCCCACGCCCGGCGGCTTCGGAGTACGTGGCGTAGGACTTCTTCCTCGGCGTTCCATCCGAGCACCCTTTCCGGCCGGGGACGTCCGCTGAGCACGATCCGGCGGGCGACAGGTCCGGGAGGAGCTGCACGGTTCGCCGCCACCCGGGTGACGACCTCATCGTCGGGATCGGAAGCGAGCACTTCGTACACCGGCGGTGCCATGTCTTCCCGGGCGGCGAGCATGACGCGGACCATCCGGTTGGGATCGTCGACCAGGTGGGCGTGAAGGTCCGGGGGGAGCTGCGGATGTTCTGCGGCTCGAACCCGTAGTTCTGCGTTGTCGGAGATAGCCGCTCGGCGGAGCAGGAGCGGGTCGAGGCAATCGTCGTCAAGAGCTTCGACGGCGGGGTCGGGCATGAAGATCGCGAAGACGTCTTCGGCTGACGTGTCATGTGGGGTGGCGGTCATCCCGTCAACGTGTCGTGGTGTGAGCTGCCCGGGTAGGGGCCATACGGCCCCGGGTGCTGCTGGGTCCGCTGCCGGATGCTGGGCGGATGGCTTTCGCACCGTATTGGCGCTTTACCCGGGCGGAGTTGTCACACCCCACGGGTAGTGTTTCATCAATGAAACACTCGGTTGGTGATGTGCACCCGGTTGCTGGGACTTCCGCTCAACGCCGCCAGTACATCGGGTTGGTGCAGCACGCCTCGATGACCGAACTCGCCGCGGTCCATCCGAACCGTCCGACGATCGCCCGTATCCGTGCGTCAGTCGCCCCCGCTTTCAAGGGACTGCCCGTCCCGACGATGCGCGGCGCAAAATGTGATTGTGTCTCCGGCGTCGGGCTGTGGGTCCGTCACCAGTGGCCGCCAAGCGGGTGGACGCTGCTGGGGGTCGAGGCAGATGAGGCACCCAACGGGCATCGCCCTGACCTGTGGTGGTTCACCGATTCCGGACAGATCGTGTGCGACGAGTTCAAGTCGTCCCAGCACGCTTCCAAAGCCGCGTTGGCCCAGGTCCGCCGGCAGGTTGACGCGGCTGCCGGACGGTGGGGTGACCAGTTCGCCGGAGTGCGTTTGTACCTGTCGGGGTTCCCGGCCCGGTCGCTGTGGCTGCCCGCCGGCGGCGATGCGGGCGCCCTGGCGGCGACACCGTTTTGGTTCGACTGGGTGGTCATGTGATGAACGGCGATCCCCCAACCCCTGACGCGCTGCAAGGGATCGTCCGGGTCGACGCCGCCGATGTCCGGGACGCGGTCATAGACGAACTGCTTCATGTCGCCGATCAACGTCCCCTGACAGCGGAGGACTACGCGGCCGCTGCATGGCTCGCCGGGCGTGCCCCTCGGACTGTTCGCGACTGGCTTCGGCGAGCCCGACGAGACCGTGAATGGAGAACCAATGGATGAACAGCCCACCCCGTCGGTTGACCTCGACCGCCTCGTCCACTTCGCGAAGGACGAACTGCGCGAAGTGGTTGTCGCGGGGCTGCTGCAACGCAAAGCGGATGTCGGGTTCCTGACCGACCTCGACTACCAGGCCGCCGGGCTGATGGTGAAACGCGACAAGCGGACCGTGTACCGGTGGGTTCAGGAAGCGAAACGGCGCGAGGGAATGCCGGACCGTGATCGTCATGGACCGCGGGACGAATTGTCGAAGTTGCACATCGCCACCTATTGGGCGCACGGCGGACGTAAGAAGGCGTCGTGGGAAGACCTGTCCGATCACGGCCTGTACGGCAAGTCGCTGGCGACGTGGAAGCGCAGCCTTGACCGTCTCGACTCGCGGATCTTGAACTACCCGAAGATGGGGTACAAGGCGATCCGGTCCGGTGGCTTGTACCCGACCTGGTCGGCGACGACACCGTGGGCGATCTGGCAGGCCGACGTCCACACGCTCGACATCTGGTGCCTCTTGGATGGTGTGCCGATCCGACCGTTCTGGGTGGACGCGATAGACGACTGCACCCGGTACATGCCGGCCGGGATCGTCACTGCGGATCGTCCCACCGCCCGAGACGTGCAGTGCATGCTCTCGATGGGGATGCGGCTGCGTACCGACAAGTTCGGCACGACCGTTGGCGGCATCCCCCATCTGTTGCTGGTGGACAACGGCATGGAGTTCTGCGCCGAAGAGATGGACACCGCGGCGGTCAACCTCGACATGAAGATCCACTGGTGCGCCCTGTACGAACCGACCGCCAAAGGCAAGAAGGAACGCCACTACCGGTCGCTGGAAGAAGAAGGGGTCCGCAAGATCCATGGGTGGACGACGTGGACGGCGCTCACCAAGGACATGCAGCCGCTGTTCCGGGGTGACCCGAAGAAGCTGCCGTCGTTCAAAACGGTGTGCGACGGGTTGAACTGGTGGGCGAACTGGTACAACGACGAACGGCCCCATCAGGGACTCGGAGGGAAGACCCCCGCTCAGGCGTTGGCGTCCCACGAGCGTGAGATCCGCGAGGCCAGCCGGGCGATGCTGGCCCGGTCGTTCACCCGCCCGACCCGCCAACCGTCGTACAAGGTCCACCCGTCCGGCCTGAACTACGAAGGCCACTACTACTGGTCGATCGCGATCGCCGGGCACGTCGGCAAACAGGTGATCATCCACAAGGTCCCGTACGAATCGGCGTTGCTCGAAGTGTTCAACGCCGAGGACTACACCTACCTCGGCACCGTGTACGAATCCGCGGACGGCCGCACCGACGAACGCAAAGAGGTGCTCGCCGAACGCGGGGCGCTGCTGGCCACGGTGAAGGAGCTGGAAGGGATCGTCCTGGCGTCCCGTGAGGATCGCACCGCTCAGATCGAAGGACCGGAGAACCCGTCGCTGGCTGTCGCGGTGAACACGACGCTCAGCGCCTCCGAAGCGGAAGCGGCCAGCGAGAAGGCGAAGGCGGATGACAGCGGCATCGGCAAACGCGGTCGCACCAGCCATTCGCTCATACCGGGCTGGGACGACGTTCGCGCCTATGACCCGAACGACCAACCCAACGACTGGGACGACGACACCTCGACCGAGAACAGCCCGCCGGCGGGCCGCTAGCTACTAGGAGCACATATGCCAGCGACGATGACCGCGAATACCCGCGCTCTGCACCGCGTGCGGGCCGCACCCACCAAGAACGGTTTCCACCTTCCTTCGTTGCAGAACACCGGCGCCCAGTACGTCACGAACGGCCTCGTGCAGGAAGCGATGGCCCGACTGGACGAGACGGTTACCGAAGGCGGGATCATGATTCTCGGTGGGAACAACGGGTTGGGGAAGTCCGTCGCGGCCCGCATCTCGTGTGACTACGTCGCCAAGCAGCGGGGTGTCCCGGTGTTGCGCATCGAGGCGACACCCCCTACGCAGACCCACAAGATCACCGCGATTCTCGCCAACCACTTCGGCATCGAGATCGACGGCACGAAGATGTGGCTGGTCGCCGAAGACGTCGGAGCCGCGCTCGAACAGGCCGACCTGGTGCTGTCCGTTGAAGAGGCGGGCTACCTGAGCCAGGAGGCACTCGGGATGCTTCGCGGCTGGCATGACCTGGCCGAAGCCCGGTGGACGCTGCAACTGGTCGGCAGCGATCAGCTGATCAAGCGTCTGCGCCGGCATCAGCCCGAGCTGCTGTCCCGTTCCGCGCGTCGCATCTTCGTCACCCCGATGGGAGAGGCGCAGTCGGTCGCGTTCGCCCGTGCCCTGCACCCGAGGTTCGCGGGCACAGACTTGACGCTGCTGGAAAGGGCTCACAATCGGCATTGCCACGGCGTGCACCGTGAATGGGCGAAGTTCCTGGCTGCGTGCCTGTCGTACTCGCCGCGCAGCAAGAACGGGTTCACCGACTCGGTGATCAACGCAGCGCTGGCGGCCGTGAAATGAACCCACGCTTTGCTCACGTTCAGGTCATGCGAGACAGTCACCTGCACAAGCAGCTGCTCGGGTTGAACCAGCCCCGCAGCGGAGTCGCCGTGGTGGCGCTCCCGTCGCTCAGGGACTACTACCGGTGGACGGCGGTGTCCCGCCTGTTCCTGTCGGCTCTCGGCAAGTCGCATCACGTGTCCATCTGGAAGCGGGGCACCCTCGAAATGGACCTGCGGTCGTGGCTTGCCGCGTACCGCATCACCGACGTTGTGCTCCTCGAAGCGCAGCGGACACGCCCGATCGTTCAAGGGCCGCTCATCGAGTTCTTCGCCACTGTGGACGTCAAGCTGTGGCTGGTCGAGTACGAACCGACCGACGGCACCTGGCGGGACACGCTGCAACCCTGGCCGGTTGACGAACACGACCTGGGCGCGCTCACGGCGCTGCTGTCCCGCCGCCCTGCCCCGCGGGCGCCCAAGACGCCAACACCGTCGTCGCCGCCGCCGTTCCCAACGGTGCCCCGTTCACCGGGGGCGATGTTCCTTTCGGACTGCGCGAACATGCTCACGCCCGAGGAGTTCGCAGTAGTAGACGATGTGCACCGCAGTTGGTTCGACCGGGCCATGGACGTGTTCAACGGACCGCAGTCGCTGCTGTTCAACGAACAGCTGGCGACGCTGTTCCGCGCGGGGTTCCTGAGCTTGGCCGAACCGGACGGTGTCGTCACCGTTGCCCGAGCCATCGAGGCCGCGTCGCACATCTACGGCTGGCATGTCGCCGTCGACGAGCCCCGCATGCGGCACAGAGCCGAGCACACACCGCGGGCTGCGCACCGCACCGCCGAGGAGTGGGCGCGCCTCAACCTGTACGTCCGCACCGACATACCCGCGGTCGCTGCGCTCATCGGATCGGACGTTCCCACCGAAACGGTCGCCCGGATACGTCTCGGTGACATCGACCCGACCTTCGAGCACGTGACGGACCCAGTGACAAAGATCGTGTACCCGATCACCGGACCCGCCCGTCCGTACCTGGCGGCGCACGTCCTTCGTCGCAGTTTCGACCCCGACGACGACGGGGACGATCTGATACCGCCCCGCAAGTCGCTTAGTGGAGTTGGAAAGTCCAGCCGTCTCGCCGAGACGGCCGCCCAGGAGGTCGGCTTCATCACCGCGCAACGCACCGTGGATTTGCCGTCCTCGGCTGCGTTGCGATGGGCACGGCAACACGGCTTCGCTCCATCGAAACTGTCGCTCGAAGTCCGCCGAGGGCACTCGACCCGCAAAGGAGCCTCGTGATACCCGACCCACAGTCGTCCACGCTCCTGATACTTGACCCACAACGCATACGCGCCGCGAGAACCCAACGGGGCATCACCGCTGGCCAGCTCGCCGGACACCTTGGCATCAGCATGATGGCCATGCACGGACTCGAAGTCGGCGGCAGCCAACGGCACCTCGACACTCGCACCCTTCACGAGATGGCCGAGGCACTTGACACTCCGCTGGGATCCCTGCTGATCGACCGCGCCCCGACCGAACCCGAACCGGAGATCACTGCGCCGGCCGAACGAGTCGAAACCATCGGTGCGCTTCTCGCCAACGGGGGTGCCCTGCCCGTCGAAACACTCGCTGACGCGCTCGGATGCAGCCTCAACCAGGCGGACGCAGCGATCCGGCGGCTCCGTCAGCAACTGCAAGGCACCGGGATGACCGTCTACCGGTTCGACAACCTCGTGTCGATCCGCCCAGTCCACGACGTTCCCGACCGTGCGTCCCGTACCGTCGAACGTGAACGACTCGCCGCGTTGATGCCCAAGGACCGCTCCCGCCTCATCCACCAACTGGTCGGCGGGCCGCAGCCGATGGACATGCGTCACAAGGACGACACCGCGTTCGACCAGCTGATCAAGGCCGGAGTGATCGAGCCCGTGCCCGGCCAGCCGACCCACGTGCAGCTCACCGCCAGCACCCGTCACTCGCTTCGCCTCGGACCACCGCCGGACACTTCAACGAGCTGACGTCACCGCCGGTCAGGTCTGGGCGGTGAACGCTCGGTCCGGCTTGTCGGGATGCGCCTTCAGCCATCGCTGCACGTCCGGCCAGTACCAGATCCTCATCCGACCGAACACACGGATCGGGTCCGGGAAGTCCTCGAACCGAGAAGCCCACTGGTGCACCGCCTGGGGGGCCACACGCAGCCGGTCCGCGACGTCGTCCGTCGTGACGAGGTCATCGAGATAGACACGGCGGCGGGCCACGCTGCCCACGGTAACGGCCGTGGCGGGTGAGGCACCGGACTGAGACGAACCCATGCTGTAGTTGTCGGCCGTTTCGCCATTGGCGAAATCGGGGGGTTCGTACCGGGTGGCGCGACCGGGGTATGGGTAGGCGGTTTGGGTACCTCTTGCCCGGTGTCAGTGAGGTGAGCCGCCCCTCACTGACATCTCAGCGAACGTTTTGCGTGTCAGTGGGGTGAGCCTTCACAGCCGCGTAGACTCCCTGACGATGGCGCCCTACCAGACCCCCGAGTACCACCCCGCGTTCGAGGAGTACTGCGAAGCGATCTTCGAGCTTCGCGAGGACGACGTGGAGGTCATCCAGGCCCGCATCGCCGAACGGCTCGAGGTCTCCCGACCTGCCGTGTCCGAGATGATCAAGCGCATGGACCACGAGGGCCTCGTCACCATGAAGGGTGGCATCCGCCTCACCGAGGACGGGCTCGGCCTCGCCGAGCGGGTCGTGCGCCGCCACCGCCTCGCCGAACGGTTCCTCACCGACATCCTCGGGCTGTCGTGGTCCGAGGCCCACCCCGAAGCGGGGCGCTGGGAGCACGTCATCTCGGACCGGGTCGAGGAGGCGCTCACCCGCCTGCTGGGCGAACCGACCACGTGTCCGCACGGCAACCCGATCCCCGGCTCCGACTACCAGGCGCCTGACACGGTGAGCCTCAACGCGCTGGCGGTCGGCGCGCCGTTCACGGTGTCGCGCATCCCCGAAGAGCTCGAGTTCGCGCCGGGCGTGCTCGAGTTCCTCGAGACCTCGTCGCTCGTCCCCGGGCAGTCCGGCGTGATCACTGCGGCGTCACCCGACGGCACCACCACGGTCGAGATCGACGGCAAGCACGTCGGCGTGGGCGGCTTCGCCAGCACGCGCATCCTCGTCACGGCGGGCTGACCTCCCGGCGCGGTAACCCGGGCCGCGATGTGGCGTCTGGCCCGATGACGTCGGCGCGCCGCGCGCCGACCGCACCGTCCCACCCGATCCCGGAGGACCCATGGCTGCTGACTCGCTCGACCCCGCCGAATCGCTCTCACGCAAGATGACCGACTTCGCTTCGACCCTCCCTCAGGCCGAGCTCGAGATGTTCCACGACATCGTCCACCTGGCCGGCACCTCGCCCGAGGCCGAGGTCGAAGGGTTCGTGGTCAAGGCGAACCCGTTCGGGCTCAGCGCCGACCCGTGCGAGGGCGGCGAGATCTTCAACCCCGTCGGCACGTTCCAGGTGCTCGGCAACCTGCATCAGAACCTGCACCCGTTCAACCCCCGCGGAGGCCAGCCGGGCCGTCCCTGACGCAGCTACTCCGCGAGCTCGAGCGGCAGGTCGCGCTGGTGGACCAGTGCCAGGCGCTTGGTCGCGCGGGTCAGCGCCACGTAGAGCGAACGCAGGCCCTGCGGCTCCTCATCGACGATCGCCGCTGGCTCGACCACCACGCTGGCATCGAGCTCGAGGCCCTTCACCAGGCTGACCGGGACCACCGTGACCTGCTGGTCGAGGCCGTGGCGGGTCGCACGACCGTGGTCGATGCCGGCGGCGGTGAGCGCGTCGTCGACCACCTCGACGAGCGATGCCGGGACGATCACCGCGACGTTGCCCGGCCCGATGGCATCGAGCTCGACCCGCACGGCCTCGACGACCGTCGCTCCGATGCTGGTGCCGGCGGGCGCCCGCACGATGAGCGGCAGGTCGCCGTCCTCGCGGATCGAGCGGGGCGGCTTGAGATCGGGGGCCGCGAAGCGCAGGACGCGGGCCGCGAGCGCCATGTTCGGCGCCGGCAGGCGGTAGCCGACCGTCAGCTCGGCACGGCGGGGCTCGCGCTTGGCCGGCAGCAGATCGAGGATCTCCTGCCAGTTGCCGTGGGCCCATTGCCCGGTCGACTGCGCGATGTCACCGACGATGGTCATCGAGCCGTTGAGCGAGCGGCGGTTCAGCATGCGCAGCTGCATCGGTGAGAGGTCCTGCGCCTCGTCGACGACGATGTGGCCGTACGTGCGCGGTTCCTCGTCGACGACGATGCCGTGCTCGAGGTCGGTCTGCTTCTGTCGCCGCGAACGCGGCTTCGGGCCGAGCAGCTCGCGGGCCTCGTCGAGCATGGGGCCGTCGTCGTTGGTCCACACGACGTCATCCACCGACGCGGACCGCGGCCGGTGCAGCGCCAGCCAGTCGGCTTCCTTCAACAGGCCCTCGCCGGCGTGCTTCAGCAGGGACCGCGCGCCGTAGAGGTCGTGCAGCAACTGGGCCGGCGTGAGCACCGGCCACATGCGCTCGAGCGCCTCGATCACCTGGGGGGCGCGGCGCATGCGCTCGCGCACCTCACGGGGCGAGATGTCGCCGCGGCCGCTGCGGGCGAGCGCCGTGTAGAACTCAGCCTCGACGTGCTTGCGGGCCGCGTTGTGCTTGCGGAAGCGGCGGCGCGCGTCGTCGATGATGTGGCGGCTCTGGTTGCGGGTGAGGCGCAGGCTCTGCAGGCCGTAGCCGATCACCAGGTCGTCCCGCAGGGGCATCTCGCGATCGCGGATGGCGCGGGCGAGGAAGCGCGACATGCGCTGGTCACCTTTGATGCGGGCGGCGCGGCCGGAGTCGAAGCCGAGGATCTGGACGTCGGGGACGAGGTCGGCGAGCACCGACAGCTCGACGCCGGCCTCCCCCAGCGACGGCAGGACCTGCTCGATGTAGCCGAGGAACAGGCGGTTCGGACCGACCACGAGCACGCCCTGGCCCTCGAGCGGGAAGCGGAAGGTGTACAGCAGGTACGCCGCGCGGTGCAGCGCCACGACGGTCTTGCCGGTGCCCGGCCCGCCCTGCACGACGAGCACCCCCGGCATGTCCGCGCGGATGATCTCGTCCTGCTCGCCCTGGATCGTGGCGACGATGTCGCCGAGGCGGCCCGTGCGGGTCGTCTCGAGCGCGGAGATGAGCGCCCCGTGGCCCCGGATCTGGGGCCGATCATCGGCCGCCTCATCGCGCAGCTCGGCTGTCGCGTCGAGGCCCAGCGAGGCGATGGCGTCGCCGAAGAGCTCGTCCTCGATGTTGAGCAGCGTGCGGCCGCGGGTGGAGAAGTGGCGGCGCCGGGCGAGGCCCATCGGGGCCCGGCCCGTGGCGCGGTAGAACGGCTCGGCCACGGGGG
>Ga0209023_10003336_pt1 | contig 19274 bp, 6 predicted proteins | sample LakOneMetagenome_FD_187468 | JGI IMG/M metagenome (GOLD analysis project Ga0209023, IMG submission 187468) | Freshwater and sediment microbial communities from Lake Erie, Canada (SPAdes) (version 2) | ecosystem: Environmental > Aquatic > Freshwater > Lentic | place: Lake Erie, Canada | collected...
CACGACCCCCACCTTCGGACAGGACGGACGCGATGAGCATCGATTTCAAGGGCCGCGTCGCGATCGTCACCGGCGCCGGCGGCGGCCTCGGCCGCGCGCACGCTCTGGCGCTCGCCGAGCGCATTGCTCGCGACAAGCACCAGCGAGCCATCGGTATTGCGGAACGCAATCTGATCGTCGAAACCGAAAAAGCTATCGACCGGTATCAGCCGAGCGCCAGGTCGCACCGGGCCGGCGATGTGGCGCATCAGCCAATAGTCGTTGGTCAGGCGGTAGCTGCGCTTGTTGATGTCAATCTCCACCAGGCTGTTCTGCGGCCAGCCCCAGCCGCTCATCCCGCCTGTCGGCATGGCGAAGTTCCAGTAATGCCACGCGGTCGCCCCTGCCTCGAAGTACCGCTTCATCGTCGCCCAGCTGTAGCGGGCATAATGCCAGTCGTTGGTCCCGACCCCGCACTCCTGTTCCGAACCCCATATCTCGAGATCCGGATAGCGCGCGCGCAAGGTCGTCAGCGCGCCTTTGCCCGCCCATTGCACACCGATGCCCCTTATCGTCCGGGCGGCCTCGGGGTGGGCAAGCACCCGCGTGAACAAGTCGGCATTGCCGCGCTCCAGCGTGCCGAAGAAGATGCCGGTGTCGGTCTTGTCCATCTCGCGTCCGAGGAACGGCAGGAAGCGGGCGAGGCCTTCGGGTGACCAGCAGCAGCTTGGGAACGGCTGGGCGGAATTGAACTCGTTCTGCGGCATCACCATGCCGATCGGGATCCCAGCCGCAGCGTATTCTTCGACATAGCGGCGGAAGTAGCGGGCATAGGCGTCGAAATAGCGATCCTCCTGGATAAACGAATCTTCGCCTTCCTTGCCGAGCTGGTCAGGCCGGATGCCATTGCCCGGCTGGCCAGGCCAGGCTTGCGCCTGCGCGTAGTGGCCGGTGCGCTTCATCCACGTCGGCGGTGACCACGGCGAGGCCCACAGCTTGAGGCCGGGCTGAAACTGCTGCGCCGCCTTTATAAACGGGATCAGCGTGTCGCGGTCATTGGCGATGGAGAACCGGTCGAGCGCGAAATCGCCAGGCGTCTCGTCGTAACTGTACCATCCGCGCGAAATGTCGTTGGCACCCAATGGCGTCCGGCAAAGGCTGAAATTGCAACCGTTGGCACCGAACAATGCTTCCATCGCCGCCCACCGTGCAGTTTCGGGCAAGATGCTCAAGGCTTGCCAGCCCTTTTCGCTGAACGCGCCGCCAAACCCGGCAACCGTGCGACCCGGGGCATCGAGCCTGATAACGGCGTCGGCGCCGAACAAATCGCCAGGTGCCGCAGAAAACGCCGGGGGCGTGATCCGCCGCCAGGGGGCATCGTGCGTCGTCTCCATCCAGCCGATACCCGATGCCGCATCGGCGGCGCGGGCAGCAAGCGGCAGGGCTGCGGTAGCAGCGCCGATCAGGCCGAGAGCTTGGCGGCGGTCAAATTTGTCAGTCATCGGATACCTCCACAATGATCCGGCGGTAGCGCGTCAGGCGAGGCACACCGCGGTCGGTGACAGCAAGAATGAGATGGACGTTGTTGGTCTTCGGGCACGGCAGCAGATCCCGCCATGCGGGTCGGCAGCGCGCGGCGACGGTGACCGCCGGACGGGGCGAGGTTGCATGCGCGATGCGCAGCCTGGCGCTTGGCGCGGCACCGTCGAACCCTGCCTCGGGATATTCGAGCCATTGGAAATCGAGCGCTTGACGGTCCGGGTCGGTACTGGCGCCACCATCAAGCGCCAGCCGCGATCCGGTATGTGCCTTGATCCGCAGCGGTGCGTCTCCCGGCACGCCATTGACGACAACGACCGGGGCATGGTTGGCTTGGGCAAACGGTCGGAACGTCCAGTCCATCCGCGCGGCGAAGTCGTTCTGGAACGCGGTTCGCCAGCGCCAGATCGTCGCCTGGTCGGAGGTCTGTCCGTTCACGGTATCCGCCGAGGTGGTGCGCATGAAGCTGTCGCCACCCTGGGTCCAGATCGGGCGGCTCTCGCCCGCCGGCGCGCGCAGCAGGTAACGCCCTCCCCAACCACCCCAGCCCGGCTCACCCGTTGAGTTTAGGCCATTGGGAATTAGCCCCAGGAACGAGGGCGTATCGCCCTCCATGATGAACATGTAGCGTGGATAGTGCACGCCGAGCGGCCCCTTGCTGCGTACGTTGCGGTCGAGCCATTCGTTGCTGACGGTCGTGAAATCGGCGCCAGCGCCGTTGCGGTAGTAGCGATCACCCGAAATGCCGGTCCAGGTGGCGCGTGCGTAGTCACCGCCGTCCTGGCTGGAGGGTGAGACGATGGTGAACAGCCCGGGAAATTCGCGGCGAAGCCAGGGACCGGCATCGTCCTGATCGCTGATAGCATAGACCCGCAGATGGCCGACAATTGCGGCCACTTGCGCGGGAACAAGGGTTTTGCGCGCCAGCATCAGCGCTTCGGCTAAAGTCGCCATGCCGCCCCAGCCGGCAATCCACAGCGGCCCGGGCACGTCGCTACGCGCGGCAGCCAGGAGTGCGACGGCGGCGGGCGACGGGTGTTCCGGGTCAATCGCGGCCAATCCGTAGCCCGCGGTTCCGCGGTACAGGCGGGCGCGCAGGCGATCCGGTTCGGGCCAGCCGGACGCATTTTCGCGAAGGTGCGGGAGCACAGCCGCATATCCGTCAATGACCTGTGCCGCGATCTCCGGAGAAACCCTGTCGCGCTGCCACACCGAAGTGGTGGCAGCGATACCCTCAATCTCAATCTCGTTGGAATAGAGCAGCAGCCGCGTCAGCGACATCTGGTCATCGGGTTCGTTGCCGATGTCCGTAAGAACGAACAGTCGCGGTCGGGCTGGGGCTGTCGTCGCGCCACCGGTGCTCGCTGTTACCGCGAATGCCGCGATCAGCGCCAACGCCGTGGTGGCGCGTCTTCGCATCAGCTCTGGCCGAGTGGCGGCGGCGCGACAGAATCGCGCTCTACGAGGTGGAAGTCGAGGGTCAGCATCCGCTGCGCGTTCGACGGCGTGCGGTCGAGCAGCATCTGCGCGGCGGCATACCCCATTTCCTCTATCGGCTGATAGATTGTGGTCAGGTAGGGCCACACCGACTTTGCCACCCAGCTATCATCGAATCCGCATACCGAAATGTCGTCAGGCACGGTCACTCCCGCGCGCAAGCATGCGACCATCGTACCAGCGGCCGAATCATCGTTCGTGGCGAAAATCGCGGTTGGGCGCTGCGGCCCGGCGAGCAGTTGCTCACCCGCAGCAATGCCGCCGTCGAACGTGAAACCCCCAAAGGCCTCCTGCGCCGGCAGGGCTCCCAAGCCGCCAAGCTCGGAAAGAAATCCTTCGCGCCGCTTGCGCGCCGCGCCGTGCTCCAGCGGCCCGGTGACAATGCCAAAGCGGCGATGACCCAACGCCCAGAACCGCTGCGCCACCAATGCCGCCGCCGCAGCATCATCGATCACCACGCCATCGCCACGTTCGGGGTCCACGTCCGGCGCGATCCGAACATAACTCACGCCGCGCCGGTCGAAGAAGGCGAGCACCGACCGGTTGTCGGTCAGCGGCGGGGTGAGGATGAAGCCGTCGCAACGATTGTTGCTCAGCATCGATTCCAGCGATGCTTCGACCTCGGCATCCGGACGTGAGGAGTCGATCTGGTCGATGCGCAGGTGGTACTGGTGCTCGACACAGGCACGATAGACGCCAGCCTGCACCTTCATCGTATAGTTGGGACTGGGGTTATCGAACATCAGCCCGATCGTGAACGTGCGCGCACCGGCCAGCGATCGAGCGGCCATATCGGGCACATAATTGAGTTCGGCAATCGCCGCCTCGACCTTGGCACGCAGTTTTGCGGAAACGTGCGGCTCGCGGTTGACGACGCGCGACACGCTCTTGAGGGATACCCCGGCAAGACGGGCGACGCCTTCCATGGTGGCGTGTGAACCAGTGACTGGGCGTGAATTGCTGCTCATCAGCGCGCTATACCGCGTCCTCTCCCGACGTCATCCGTTTCCAATTGACAGCGCAGTCTTGACAGCGATGTCAATTGGACGCAATACGTTTTTGAATGATGGGCGCAAAGCTCGTCGACGGGAGAGGAAACGGTAGTCGGTTCGTCCGACACGGCGCGTATGCGCAAGTTTCCTCGTAGTTTTGGTCGATCGAGCCCGCATTCCGGGAACGGTTGATGCATGTTTTGCGGCTACCTGTGGGGGGGCCGTGGTGCACTCGTCAGTGCCCGGACCGCCGTGGTTCGGCCTGATCATGGGAGGGGAACGCAATGAAGGTCTTTCGCACCGCATGCTTCGCATCGGTCATCGCGCTGGCCACGCCAGCATTTGCGCAGGATGCAACGAAAAACGCGGAAGCGCCGGCGACCGACGATATCGTCGTCACGGCCACGCGCCAGTCGACGCTGCTGTCCAAGACGCCGATCACGATGACGGCGGTCACCGGCGACAGCCTGCGCGACAGCGGCATCACCGACGCCCGGTCGCTGGCGACTGCAGTGCCGAACCTGGCGCTGACCGAAAGCGGCGATGCCGTCCGCATCTCGATCCGCGGTGTGACCAGTTCGGACACCACCGAAAAGGGCGATCCCTCGGCAGCGTTCCTGCTCGACGGCATCTACATCGCCCGTCCCGCCGACGTTCTTGGCAGCTTCTACGATATCGACCGCGTCGAAGTGCTGCGCGGTCCGCAAGGCACGCTTTATGGCCGCAACACCACCGCCGGCGTGATCAACGTGCTGGCAAAGCGGCCATCGGACAAATTTGAAGCCTCGCTCGACGCCAGTTACGGCAATCTCGACAGCGTCGATGTCTCAGGCATGGTCAATGTGCCGCTGAGCGATGGTCTGGGCCTGCGTGCCGCGGTCAACTATCAACGGCAGGATCCGTACTACACGGTTTCGGGCGCTACGGTGCCGACCGGCCCCTATCGCGACGTCATCTCCGGCCGCCTTTCGTTTGGCGGCAAGATCGGCGACAACGTGACATTCGTGGTGCGCGGTGACTACACCGGCACCAAAGGCACCGGCGTCAACGGCAACCTCGTTACGCTCGACCGCTTCTTTCCCGGAGCGCTGGTCCCCGGTCAGAACCCGCTGTATGTCAAACAGTCGTCCGACTATCAGCGCATGCTGACCGTGGTGCCGACTTTGCCGAGCCGCCGCGACAACAAGGCCTACGGCATCAGTGGCGAAATCACTTACGATGCCGGCCCGGTCCAGATCACCTACCTCGGCGCATACCGCAGGACCGATCGCAACGATGTCCGCGATCTGCTGTTGTTCAGCTCGCTCAACAACACGGCGTTTTTCTTCGGTAACTTCAAGCAGGACAGCCACGAACTGCGCCTGGCGTTCGGGCACGGCCAACCGCTGCACGGTCAGGTCGGCGGCTATTACTTCCATGAGAAGTCGTCGCTGGAATTCAATCTCGGTGTGCCACTTTCAGGCTTCGTCGTGCCCGGCGCGACCGGCTTCGCCTTCCCGCAGGGGCCGACGGTGGCGCGCTCGAAGGCGGTGTTCGGCCAGTTGACCTATGATATCACGCCCGATCTGCATGTCACCGGCGGCATACGCTACACGAGGGATTTCAAGTCGCGCAACGGCGCTACAGTGGTCGATTTTCCGACCGTGGCGGCGTCGATCTGCGGCGCGCTGCGATGCACGCTCAACCAGAACATCGCCTCGCACACCTGGAACAAGACGATCTGGAAGGTCGGCGTCGATTACGACGTGCCCGGGCTGGGCCTGCTCTACGCCGCCGTTTCGACCGGCTACAAAGCCGGCGGCTTCAACGATGGCTGCGTTGCCGGCCAGGGTATCGGCTGCGCACTCAATGACGCCGCACTGTACTACAGCCCCGAAACACTCACCAACTACGAAGCGGGCTTCAAACTGCGCCTCTCGAATGCAGTCCGCTTGACCGGCGCGGTGTTCCACTACGCCTACAACAGCCTGCAGGTGAGCCACGCGGTTACCGTTCCGATCCCCGCGACGCTGACTGCCAATGCGGCGAGCGCCAAAGTCGACGGTCTCGAGCTCGAAGCGACCCTCAAGCCCAGCGACAATGACGTCGTGGAACTCGGTTACACCTTCACCAATGCGCGGTATTCGGACTTCACGCCCGATATCTCCAAGCCGCTTCAGACCTTCACCGGTGCCCCGCTCGATCACGCGCCGAAGCATGTGGTGACTGCGGCGTTCACGCACACAATCCCGCTGGGCAACAGCGGTAAGATCGAAATGTCCGCGCGCACCCGTCTAAGCTCGGAATACTTCATGATCGATCTCAACAATCTATCGCAGTTCCGCCAGCCCAGCTACACAAAGACCGACCTGACGGTGACATATACCGCGCCTGACGATCGTTTCTATGTTCAGGGTTTCGCCAAGAATCTCGAGAACAAGATCACGCTGGCTGCAGTCGCATCCGGCATCGGTGCCGGTGCGACGATCGAAGCGCCGCGCACTTATGGCGTGCGCGCCGGGGTCAAGTTCTGACCTGACCATCTGCCTCCCCACTGGCCGCGACTTCGGTCGCGGCCCGTTTTTTGCTTTCCCTTCGTCACCACATCAGCCCCAAAGGACTCCGCATGCCCCGCCGCAACCATTTTGCATCCGGCATTGCTGCGGTGGCGCTTTTGGCACCAGCCGTCCTCCACGCGCAGCAGGCGCCCGCCATCGACATGACCTCGGCCGCGTTACGGGCCGCCGAATCCGTCAAGAAGTTGACGGCTGATGAAAAGGTCCTGCTGACCCACGGCATCATGCCGCTGCCGTTCCTTCCGGGTACCGTCATCCCCGCCGGGGCGGTCCCCGGTGCCGGTTACGTCCCCGGCATACCCCGGCTTGGCGTGCCCGCGCTCACCGAAACCGATGCCAGCCTCGGCGTCGCGTGGATAGGCGGGCTGCGCAAGGACGGCGCGACCGCGCTGCCCTCGGGTCTCGCCCAGGCCGCAAGCTGGAACCCAGACGTGCTCTACAGGGGCGGCGCGATGATCGGCTCCGAAGCCCGGGCCAAGGGCTTTAACGTGTTGCTTGCAGGCGGCGTCAATCTGATGCGCGATCCTCGCAACGGCCGCACGTTCGAATATCTCGCTGAGGATCCTCTGCTCTCCGGCACGTTGGTCGGCGCAGCGATTCGCGGTATTCAATCCAATCAGATCATTTCGACGATCAAGCACTTCGCGCTCAACGGCCAGGAGACCGGCCGCCAATATGCCGACGTCAAGATCGCCGAAGCCGCTGCCCGGGAGAGCGACCTGCTCGCCTTCCAGATCGGCATTGAAACGGGTCAACCCGGATCGGTGATGTGCGCGTACAACCGCGTAGGCGGGGTGCAGGCCTGCGCGAGCGATTGGCTGCTCAACAAGGTGCTGAAGGGCGCGTGGGGCTACAAGGGCTTCGTGATGTCGGACTGGGGCGCGGTGCCCGGCCTCCAAGCGGCCACCGCCGGCCTCGACCAGCAGTCGGGCGAACAACTCGATCGGGCCGTGTTCTTCGGCGATGCGCTCCAGGCGCAGGCCGCATCAATCCCGACCACTGCCGCGCGACTCGACGACATGAACAAGCGCGTGCTGACCGCGATCTACGCTGCGGGACTCGACCGCAACCCAGCCCGACCGGGGGGTAAGATCGATTTCACCAAAAATGCCGCAGTGGCCGAGGAAACGGCAAGGCAGGGCATCGTGTTGCTGCGCAATGTCGACAACGCGCTCCCGTTGGCGCGCACCGCGAAGTCGATCGCTGTCATCGGCGGCTATGCGGACAGCGGCGTGCTCTCGGGTGCCGGTTCAAGCCAGGTGCAAGGCATCGATGGCCCCGCCGTCACCCGCTCGACCGGCGGCACCGGCCCGTTCGCCGCGCTGATGGCACAGTCCTACCACCGATCGGTGCCACTCGACGCGATCAAGGCGATGGCACCGGAAGCACGCGTCACCTTTCGCGATGGGCGCTACATTGCCGACGCCGTCGAAAAAGCGAGGCAGGCCGATGTTGCAATCGTGTTCGCCACCGAGTGGCGCAGCGAAGGCATCGACCAGCCGGACCTGTCGCTGCCCGATGGACAAGACGCGCTGATCGCGGCGGTCGCAGCGGTCAACCCGCACACAATCGTCGTGCTGCAGACCGGCGGTCCAGTGCTGATGCCCTGGCTGGAAAAGACCGCCGCAGTGATCGAGGCTTGGTATCCCGGCGCGCGCGGCGGTCCCGCGATCGCGTCGGTGCTGTTCGGCGAGACCAACCCCGGCGGCCGTCTGCCCGTCACCTTCCCCGCCAGCCTTGACCAGTTGCCGCGTCCCAAGCTTGACGGCGGCGACTGGATCGAGCCCAATTTCATGGGCACGGCGGAAAAGGGCAAGGACAAGCTTCCGATCGATTACGACATCGAAGGATCGGACGTCGGCTACCGCTGGTTCGCTCGCAAGGGCGCCACGCCGCTGTTCCCGTTTGGGTTCGGCCTCAGCTACACCACGTTCGCCGGCAGCGGGCTCAAGCTTGCGGCAGGCAATGCGAGCTTCACCGTCGCCAATACCGGCAAGGTCAGGGGCGACGACGTCGCACAAGTATATCTTGTCAGCCGTTCGGGCGAGCCGAGGCAACGCCTCGTCGGTTTCAAGCGGGTTTCGCTGGAGCCGGGCGCATCACAAAACATCACGCTCGCGATCGACCCGCGCCTGCTGGCTGACTGGAAGCACGGCGGCTGGTCGATATCGGCAGGTGAATATGGCTTTGCACTGGGCACTGATGCTGGAAACCTCGGGCCAGTCGTAAAGGTTAAAATGACCGCCCGATCATGGAAGGATTGATCCGCAGGTTTCTGGCGCCGCACCTCGCAGTTCAGACACGGGAATCCAGCAATTTTCGCGACCGCTCGCAAGCCGCGCAAATTGGAATGACGTGCCTTGATCTTGCCTATCTTGGACAGAACTAATGGGTTCGCCATGATTCCAGCTGTTGCCCTGGCTCGCTCGGCGGCAGTGGGATCATCGACCGATTTCTCTATGGAAGGTGCGATGAGCGCCATTGTCGTCCAAACAAATTAGCCCGCCATGAAGGCCGGCGCGCCAGCGGCCACGCGTTCTTCCGGTGCGGCACGCGCCAACCGGAAAAGCTGACATCTTAAGGGGGCAGCCTCAGGCCAGACCGAGCAGGCGGGCGGCGTTGTCCTTCATTATCCCCGGCAACACTTCGTCGCGAAACCCGGCCTGCAGTGCGGCTTCCAGCCACTTGCCCGGATGAATCAGCGGAAAATCGCTGCCGAACATCATCTTGTGGCGCAATTGGGTATTCGCGTACTGGATCACTTGCGGCTGGAAGTATTTCGGGCTCCATCCGGACAGATCGATGAAGACGTTCTCCTTGTGCAGTGCCATCGACAGGCTCTCGTCAACCCACGGCCAGCTGGGATGGGCAAGAATGATCTTCATGTCCGGAAAATCCACCGCGACATCATCGATCAGGATCGGCTGCCCATATTTCAGGCGGATCCCGCCCCCGCCGCGCATGCCAGTACCCATGCCCGAGTGCCCGGTGTGAAAAATCGCGGGCAGTCCGTACCCGGCAATCACCTCATAGATCGGATATCCGACCCGGGCTGACGGGCTGATATCCTGTAATATGTGGTGAAACTTGAAGCCGCGCACACCATGGTTTTCGATGAGGTCCCGCGCTTCGCGAGCACCCAGCTTGCCCTTGTGGGGATCGATCGAGGCAAAGGGGATGCAGATGTCGGAGTGCTGCGCAGCGAAATCGGCGATCTCGTAGTTCGAGACGCGTTTTGCTCCGACCCCGCTTTCGCAATCGACCGTGAACAGGCAAAAGGCGATCTGCTGCTTACGATAGATTTCGGCGATCTCAGGCATTTTGGGGCGTTGGCGCGGTGCCTTGAAATAGGCCGAGGCCGCGTCGAAAAATTGGCCCATCACCGGGTCTTCCGGATCGTGGCAAGACACTTCGGCATGCACGTGCATGTCGATGGCGCGAACGGAGGAAAGGTCGATCGGCACGTATGGGCGCCTCAGATCGGAAAATGGCCGGGCTGCGTCTCAATCGTTATCCAGCGGGTTTCGGTAAAACTGTCGATCCCGGCCTTCCCGCCAAACCGGCCATAGCCGGACCCGCCGACGCCGCCAAAGGGCATCTGCGCCTCGTCGTGCACGGTGGGTCCGTTGACATGACAAATTCCAGAATGAATCTGGCGGGCGACCGTCAACCCCCTGGCCGTATCGCGCGTGAACACGGCGGCAGAGAGGCCATATTCGGTATCATTGGCAAGTTCGACAGCGTGGGCAGCATCGCGTGCCCGGACCATACCGACGACAGGCCCGAAGCTTTCATCGCGGAACAGCTTCATCTCGGGGGTTACCTTGTCAATGACATGAGCCGGCATCAATACGCCTTGTTGAGTCTCGCCGCCAACCAGTAGTTCAGCGCCTGCCGCGAGCGCGTCGTCGATCAGGCTCCGGCAATGCGCAACCGTTCTGGCATCGACCACTGCTCCCAGCGGCGTGTTTCCCGCGCGCGGATCGCCGACCGGCATGGCAGCAACCTTGGCCTTGAACCTGGCAGCAAATTCATCTGCCACGGCATCGACGACAATGATCCGCTCGGTCGACATGCATATCTGACCCTGATTCATGAAGGCACCGAAGGCGGCGGCCTTTACCGCCTCGTCGAGGTCGGCGTCCTCCAGCACGATCAACGGTGCCTTGCCCCCCAGCTCGAGCAGGCAGGGTTTGAGATTTTCGGCCGCGCGCCTGGCGATGATCCGCCCGACTGCGGTAGATCCTGTAAAGTTGACGCGCCTCACCTGCTTTGCATCGATCAGCGCGCCGACCACGTCTGCGGCATCTTCGGGCGCGTTCGTCACGACATTGACAACGCCATCGGGGAAGCCGGCTTCCGCAAAGGCTTCGATAATCAAGGCATGGGTTCGCGGGCAGATTTCGCTCGCCTTGAGGATCACCGCATTGCCACACGCCAGCGGCACCGCAATCGCGCGGACGCCCAGAATGATCGGCGCATTCCAAGGCGCGATTCCGAGAATGACACCGACCGGTTCCTTGAGCGCCATCGCCAGGCAGCCGGGCTTGTCGGAAGGGATCACTTCACCCGAAATCTGCGTGGTAAGCGCCGCTGCTTCGCGCACCATGCCCGCGGCGAGTCCAAGGTTGAACAACGCCCAGCCTTTGGTGGCACCGATCTCGCCCATCATCGCCTCTACAAAGGCTTCCGCGCGCGCTTCAAGAGCCGCAGCGGCCTTCATCAGGATGGCACGGCGGGCATTCGGTCCCTGAGCTGACCACAGCGCGAAACCGGCCGCTGCACGCTTTGCAACGTCGGCCATGTCTGAAGCCTTCATCGCTGGCGCCGTAGACGCGACCGCGCCGGTCAGCGGATTGAGGCGGCTAAACTCCATGACAATCTCTCCAACAACATTTAGCTATTTTATATAGCAATATCGCCTGATGAGACCCTGCGCAAGCATAATGCGCAGCCCGTCTGCCTGAGTTGCCGGGGAACCGATCCTAGATCGAAAGCCGCAAACAACTCATTGAGGACATCCCTGAAGGAGGTCGTCTGGCCTCAAAGAGGTCATCTGGAAATTCATCAGCAGGATCGGGTCGGCGAGTTTGCAGGGACGCGGTGATTTTCCGGTTCTGCAGAGGCCATTCCGGATATGTCGCTACTTAGCCCGAGATTGCGATCAGACATGATCGCAATTCAAATTATGTTTGACCTAAGTCATTATTCGGCGACAATACTGCCAATAACAATAAGCAGCCGTGCGACTCACGCTCGACGTACGGGGCATCGTGAGTGGTCAAGGCGATAACGGCACTGCACTATTTTTGCTTGTCTAGGTTAGTACTTGCAAGGTTGCGGTGTGGGAGAGGCGCAAATGGCGGTGCTAAAGCAGCAACTGCTCACTTCGGCCGCGCACGTTCCGGGCTGTGGGCGATTGTCGACCCTGTCTCCGTTGATGGGCTTGCTAGCCACGATATGCTTGCCGACAGGCAACCCGGTCTTGGCGGCCGAAGTACCGCCAAATGGCGCATTCGTTGCTGGAGCTGCGGCCCCCGTCCTACCGACCGGGCAATCGAACGGGGCCGCTCCGGCCGTAAACCAGATCTCGGCCACCGCGGCAGTCACGCCCCTCGTAGATCATTCCAATATCAATATGGTCAACCGGGGTTCGGATGGAGCATCCGACGGAACCGATAACGCCCTTCCCGGCGGCTCGGCCGGAGACGGAGACGCCGGCAAAACTGGCGGAACCATAGGTGCAGCGACGTTCGGCGTTCCCGCGATAACGACGGGTTCGCCTGGGCTTGCAGGAATTCAGCTGTCCACCACTGGCGGGGACGGAAGAAAGGGCGGGAAGAATTTCGCCCCTGTGGGCAATGCCGGAAACGGCGGCAGCGGCGGCAATGGCGGGAATGTCGTCGCAATCGCCAATGTCGGCTCGATCGCGACCAGTGGCGCCAATGGCTACGGCATATTGTACTCGAGCCTTGGCGGAGGTGGCGGCGCGGGCGGTGCCAATTATGCGCCGCTTGGCAACGCGGGCAGCGGCGGCCGCGGCGGCAACGGAGGGATCATCGTCGCGACCGCCAACGTCGGCTCGATCACGACCAGCGGCGCCAACGGCTATGGCATGTGGTTTTCGAGCGTCGGCGGCACCGGCGGCGGCGGCGGCGACACATTTGACATCCATGGCAACGGCGGCCCCGGCGGGGCTGCGGGTTTTGGCAGCAACATCACCGCGAGCGCGAACGGCGTTGCCATCAACACCAGCGGCACCAACGCCTATGGCATTTTCGTACAAAGCCGCAGCGGTAAAGGCGGCGATGGCGGCGCGGGATACATCCTTGCAGGGGGCGGCGGTGGCGGCACGCCCGGCCAGGGCGGTGCCGTCGCGCTGACCAGCAGCGGACCGGTATCGACCACAGGCACCGGCGCAATCGCCATATTGGCGCAAAGCCTCGGCGGTGCCGGCGGCAATGGCGGCGATGGTTTCGGCTTTGTCGGCGATCCCGGATCGGGTTCGGTCGGCGGCAACGGGCGCGATGTCACAGTCGGCAACAGCGGTGCGATCGAGACCCTCGGGGACGGCGCGACAGGCCTCCAGGCGCAGTCGATCGGCGGCACCGGTGGGCACTCGGGCGACGGGATAGGCTTCGTCGCCTTTGGTGCCAGCGGAGGTGGCGGCGGCAATGCCGGCCGGGTCAGCATCACCAATTCCAATACGATCACAACCTCAGGCGCCAACGCGCGCGCTATCTTTGGCCAGTCGGTAGGCGGCGGCGGCGGTTCGTCCGGCGATACCTTCGGTGCCGTGGCGCTCGGTGCGACGGGCGCCGGTGGCGGTGCTGGCGGCACCGTTGCGATCAAGTCTTCGGCCTTTCTTTACACCCTTGGAACCGGCTCGGATGGCATCTTTGCCCAATCGGTCGGCGGCGGCGGCGGCGCCGGGTCAGGATCGGGCGGCGTCGTCGCCATGGGCGGAAGCGGCGGTGGTGGCGGCCGCGGCGGCGATGTCTCGGTCGACAACTCTGCCGGCATTTTCACGAAGTCCGATAGTGCCCGCGGCATTTTCGCGCAGTCGGTCGGCGGCGGCGGCGGCGCTGGCGGATCCGCAGGCGGGCTCAAGGCGATTGGGGGAAGCGGCGCTGTCGCGAGCAACGGCGGTAACGTCACCGTCGCAAACACTGCCGGGATATTTTCGGCGGGGATCAGGACGCTGGGCGCGAAATCCAACGCCATCGAGGCACAGTCGGTCGGCGGCGGCGGCGGCGATGGCGGCAATTCCGGCGGGGCTACGGCGATTGGGGGAAGCGGCGGCGGCGGCGGAAACGCCGGCAGGGTCTCCGTATCCGATTCCACCGAACTGATGACATCCGGTAACTCGGCAAACGGGATTTTTGCCCAGTCCGTTGGCGGCGGCGGTGGCAATGGCGGCGGCGCAGCAAGTCTTTCGGTCGGATTTGGCGGCAGCACCGGTGGCGGCGGTGGCGGCGGTGGGCGCGGTGGACGAGTCGATGTCGTCAAATCGGGGCTGGCGACCACGGCAGGCACCGATTCCAACGGTGTTTTCGCGCAATCCGTCGGCGGCGGCGGCGGCGCTGGTGGCTTCGCGGTAACCGCAGGAATGGGTATGGCCGCCTCGTACGGCGGTTCCGGCGGCAACGGCGGTGCCGGCGGTGCAATCTGCATCAACACGGATGCGAGTTGCACTAATGCGCTTGCAGCCCTGGCCGATATCGATCTGACTACATACGGCCCCCGATCGAATGGCCTGCTCGCGCAATCGATCGGCGGCGGCGGCGGCAACGGCGGCTTCGCGTTGTCCGCATCGGGCGGCAGCTTCAGCTCGACCTCGGAGAGCTATGGCGGAACCGGCGGCAACGGTGGCGCGGGCGGCAAGATATTGCTGACCGCACATGGCAGCATCACCACCTTCGGCCCGGCGCAGTCCAACGGGATCGTGGCGCAGTCGCTCGGCGGCGGCGGCGGTAACGGCGGTTTCGCCATCAGCGCGGCCGGGGCGGTGGGCAGCGCAGTCTCGCAGAGCTTCGGCGGTCTCGGCGGTGCCGGAAATTCGGCTGGTTCGGTCACCGTCCTGAGCGGCACCGCGATCGAGACCCGTGGCGACCAGTCGCGCGGCATCGTTGCGCAGGCCATAGGTGGCGGCGGCGGTAACGGCGGCTTTGCTGCGTCGGGTGCCGGCGCGATCGGCGCGCTCTCGGCAGCGTTCGGCGGAAATGGAGGTGCCGGCGCAAGCGGAGGTGCGGTGCGGCTCGTCTCGAACGGAACCGTAAGTACTTTCGGCGCCTACGCGGATGCACTCTTCGCCCAATCGATCGGCGGCGGCGGCGGTAACGGCGGTTTCGCCTTGTCCGCAGCTGGCGGGGCGGTTGCGAGCGGGTCGTTCGCGTTCGGTGGCGCGGGCAGCACGGGTGGCAATGCCGGCATCGTCGACGTCAATTCAACGGCAGCCCTGACCACGCGAGGCGCAAATTCCAATGCCATACTGGCGCAGAGTATCGGCGGCGGCGGCGGCAACGGCGGTCTGGCGGTTTCCGGCTCGGGCAGCGGCATCGGCACCCTGTCGATGGCTTTTGGCGGCGGCGGCGGCGATGCTGGTGCCGGCAATGGCGTCAATGTATCCAACGACGGCGCGCTGATTACCGAAGGCGCGCATTCCAACGCGATCTTTGCCCAGTCGGTGGGCGGCGGCGGTGGCAATGGCGGGGTTTCGATCTCCGGAGGCGGAGCCGGTGTCGGCGCAGCTTCGCTCGCATTCGGCGGCGGCGGCGGCAATGGCGGTTCCGCCGGGCAGGCAGCGATCGCGAATACGGCAAACGTCCTGACCAGCGGCGCAAGTGCCTTTGGAATCATGGCACAATCGGTTGGCGGCGGCGGCGGCAATGGCGGCTTTGCGATAGCGGGCGCGGGAGCAGGCAGCGCCGCCGGCGCGCTGGCGTTTGGCGGCGGTGCCAACAATGGCGGCATTGGCGGGACCGCGAAGGTCATCAATTCTGGAGCCGTGACGACAATCGGCGATCTTGCCGGCGGGGTATTGGCCCAGTCCGTTGGCGGCGGCGGTGGCAATGGCGGCTTTGCGATGGCCATCAGCGGTGCGAGCGTCGGCGCAGGATCGCTGGCGCTCGGCGGCGGGCACGGCAAGGGCGGAAACAGCGGCCAGGCGCTTATCGACAGTATCGGCACCATCGCCACGAGCGGTGTCGGCGCCAACGCGCTTATGGCGCAATCGGTCGGCGGCGGCGGCGGTAATGGCGGAGAGGCCATATCGGTATCTGGTGGCGGCGTCGGCGCCGCATCGATGGCACTGGGTGCGCAGGGCGGCAAAGGCGGTTTTGCGGGCATCGCCGGCGTGACCAGCACGGGGAAAATTACCACCAGCGGAGCGAATGCCTTTGGCATCGTCGCGCAATCGATCGGCGGCGGCGGCGGCAACGGTGGCTATGGGATTGCCGGTTCGATCGGAGGCGCTGGCGGGGTCGCGCTCGCACTCGGCGGTGCGGCCGAGAATACCGCGCCCGGCAACCTGGCGACGGTCAGCAGCAATGGTGACATCACGACAACCGGTGCAAGCGCCGGCGGCATTCTGGCCCAGTCGGTCGGGAGCGGCGGCGGCAACGGCGGCTACGCGCTGGCAGGGGCGAGCGGCGGAGTCGGCGCTGGCTCGCTTTCGCTAGGCGGCGGCCGTGCCAATGGCGGTGCGGGCGGCCCCGCCCATATCGACAGCCTCGGCACTATCACGACGACCGGCGCAAGCTCGACCGGCCTGTTCGCGCAATCGATCGGCGGCGGCGGCGGCAATGGCGGTGCGGCAATCTCGGCGACCGGCGGCGGTGTCGGGGCAGCATCGCTGACGTTCGGGGGCGGCGGCGGTCAGGGCGGCAATGCCGACATTTCCGAAGTCATCAACCAGGGTACCATCACCACCAGCGGTGCCAATGCTTATGCGATCATGGCACAGTCCGTGGGCGGAGGCGGCGGCAATGGCGGCTATGCGGTATCCGGCTCGGGCGCGGGGGCCGGCGGTGCCACTTTTTCGTTTGGCGGGAAGGCCTCGAGCGGCGGAAATGCCAATAGCGCGAAGGTCGTCAACAACGGTGACCTCACGACCTTCGATGCGAACGCGGGCGGCATCTTTGCCCAGTCCGTGGGCGGCGGCGGCGGCAACGGCGGCTTTGCGGCCGCAGCGTCGGGTGCGATGCTCGGCACTGTGTCGGCCGGTTTTGGCGGGGCCGGCGGCCTCGGCGGCTCGTCGAGCGGCGCGTCCATCGACACTCGCGGTACCATCAATACCCGGGGTGCCAATGCCGATGCTGTGTTTGCTCAGGCAATTGGCGGCGGCGGCGGCAATGGGGGGTTCTCGGTTTCCGCGTCGGGCGCGGTCCTCGGTAATGTTGCGCTGGGATTCGGCGGGACTGCGGGCAGTGCCGGCTCGGTCAACGGCGGCGTCGGGCTGACCAATTCAGGGGCGCTGACGACCACAGGTGATTTCAGTGCCGGCGCGAAAGCGCAGTCGGTCGGCGGCGCAGGCGGCAATGGCGGTTTCGCGGTTGCGATTGGCGGCGCGCAACTCGGCGCGGTGGCGCTGAGTTTTGGCGGCGGCGCCGGCCTTGGCGGCAATGGCGGGGCGGTCGGATTGCTATCGAGCGGCCCGATCAGCACATCGGGCGTACAGTCGGCGGGGCTGTTCGCGCAGTCGGTGGGCGGCGGCGGTGGCAACGGCGGGTTCTCCGCAAGTCTTGCCGGCGCGCAGTTTGCCTCGGCGGCGCTGGCTTTTGGCGGCAAGGCAGGAACAGGCGGCGGCAGCGGCGTCGTCCAAATCGCCAACACCGGCTCGATCGCAACCCACGGCGCCGGATCGCAAGCGATCTTTGGCCAGTCGGCTGGCGGCGGCGGCGGCAGCGGGGCCTTCGCCGCATCCGTCGGAGCGGCGCAGTATGGCACGTTGGACCTCGCCTTCGGCGGGGCGGGCGGCTCGGGGGGGAAATCCAACCTCGTCCAAATCACCAACAACGGAAACCTGGACACGGACGGCGCCAACGCCGGCGCGGTGCTGGCCCAGTCGATCGGCGGCGGCGGCGGCAACGGTGGAATTGCGCTCAGCGGTACGGGCGCGCAATTCGGCGGGGTCAGCGTGGTCATGGGCGGTGCCGGCGGTAGTGGCGGCACCAGCCAGGTCACCGGGCAACAATTCACCACGACCGTTTCGTCGACCGGTGCGCTGACTACGCGCGGCGATTTCAGCGCCGGCGCGATGGCTCAGGCGATTGGCGGTGGTGGCGGCAATGGCGGTGTCTCGGGCGGACAGGCCGGCGTACAATACGGGAATGTGACGGTCGCCCTGGGCGGCCGCGGCGGAACCGGCGGCGGGGCTGGAGGGGTATTGCTGGCTTCGGACGGCCCGGTCCTGACGCAAGGCGACCTGGCGGCAGGACTTTCGGCGCAGTCGATCGGCGGCGGCGGCGGCAACGGCGGGTTCGCTTCGGGCACGGCCAATGCGCGATATGGCGCTCTGGCCCTATCGCTGGGAGGGAGCGGTGGAACCGGCGGCGCGGGCGGAGATGCCGTCGTCTCCAGTCACGGACCGATCACGACACTGGGCGATATGTCGAACGGGATCGAAGCGCAAAGCATCGGCGGCGGCGGCGGCATCGGCGGGACGGTCCTGGGCGCAGCATCGATCCTGGGGCAAAGCCTGACCTTGGCGGTCGGGTCCGGCACCGGCGGTTCCACCGGTTTCGGCGGAGCGGTGGCGCTCTACAACGACGGGCAAATCGCGACGACCGGCGCAAACGCGAACGGCATGCTGGCGCAGTCCGTTGGCGGGGGCGGCGGCGCGGGCGGTTATGCGATAGCCGGAGTGCTGGCGAACAGCTTCGCGGCCAACAACGCGGTCGGTGGCAGTGGCGGCGGCAACGGCGCGGGCGGCGCGGTGTCGCTCGACACCGCCGGCATCGTCACCACGCAAGGCGACAATGCCAGTGCAATCGTGGCGCAGTCGGTGGGCGGCGGCGGCGGCGGCGGCAGCTATGCGCTCGGCACGGCCAGTGGCACTGCGGGCAACATCGCGCTGCGCGCTGGTGGCTCGGCAGCCGGCATCAGCCAAGGCGGGACGGCCGATGTGCGCGTTTCCACCGGTGCAATTGCCACGTCGGGCGGATTGGCGCTCGGAATGCTCGCGCAGTCGATTGGCGGTGGTGGCGGCATTTCGAACTTCTCGATTGCCGATGGCGCGCAACTCGCGATCGACAGCGTCAGCGTAGGGCTGGGATCGACCGGCGGCGGCAGCGGGAACGGCAGCGGCGTGACGCTGGACCAATCCGCCGACGCGGTGACCACCGGCGGCGGCGCGCACGGCGCCGTGCTGCAGTCGATCGGCGGCGGCGGCGGACTTGCGGGTTTCGATGGCGGGACGGCCACAACTGGCAAGGTGACCGTCGCTCTTGGCGGCAGCGCTAGCAGCAACGGTGGTCCCGTCGATTACGCTGGCACCGCCGCGATCGTCACGCGGGGAACCGGCAGCGCCGCAGTCATCGCACAGTCGATCGGCGGCGGCGGCGGACTTGCAACGATCCAGGCAACACCGACCCTCGATGCCACGTTCGCACTCGGTTCGGCAGCGGGAGTAGGCACCGGAGGGCGCGTCGGTATCACCTCAAGCGCCATTTTGTCGACGATGGGCGACGGTGCAGTCGGGCTGCTCGCGCAA
>Ga0209023_10003337_pt1 | contig 19273 bp, 15 predicted proteins | sample LakOneMetagenome_FD_187468 | JGI IMG/M metagenome (GOLD analysis project Ga0209023, IMG submission 187468) | Freshwater and sediment microbial communities from Lake Erie, Canada (SPAdes) (version 2) | ecosystem: Environmental > Aquatic > Freshwater > Lentic | place: Lake Erie, Canada...
GTCGTGGTGCAGGGTGGGCGGCCGGGGCGCTGCACAGGTTGCTGGTAGCCAACCCGAACGGGTACGGCTAAGCCAGCCCCAAGGCCTCGACAGACTCACCCCGACCGGCAAGGGAACAGCGAGCGAAGCTTCCCGCCCCACGCCGATAATCACCCGATGCCCCGCACCACCCAACAACTGCACCCCCACCGCGAGCCCGTAGCCACCCGCCCCGCCGCCACCGTGCTGCTGCTGCGTGACGCAACAGGCAATACCAGCGGGCTCGAAGTCCTCATGACCCGCCGATCCGCCACCGCCAGCTTCGCACCCGGCGCATACGTCTTCCCCGGCGGCGGCATCGATGCGCTGGACGCCACCCCCACCACCCACGCCACCGCAGACCGCCGCCCCACACAAAGCGACCTGCACCTCACCCAGGCCATCGCCGCCATCCGCGAGAGCTTCGAAGAACTGGGCATCCTGCTGGCCCGCCACGCCGCCGACGGTCGCTGGGCCGATGCCAGCGACATCGCGGCCATTGATCGCCACCAGCCCTTTGCCCAGCAATGCAGCGCACGCGGCCTGCGGCTCGCGGCCGACAGCGTGTTCGTGCTGGCCCATTGGACGACCGACCGCGACCTACCGCGCCGCTTTGATGTGCCGTTTCTCGTGGCACGGATGCCCCAAGGCCAGGAGCCCGTGGCCGATGAGGCCGAGCAGTTCGAGCCCGTGTGGGTGCGCCCGGCCGATGCACTCGCGCGGCACGAGGCGGGGCAGTTCTTCATGATCTTTCCGACCGTGCGCACGCTGCAGCGGCTGGCGCAGTTCGGCACCACGCAGGCCGTGTTCGACGCGCTGGCCGACGAGCAGCCGCTGTGGACGAGCTGCCCGCGCGCCGGCACCCTGGCCGGCAAGGAAGCGCGCTACATGGAAAGCGATACGCCCTATGGCGAGCTGGCGCTGGTGTGCCCCGACGGGCAGATCGTCCACGCGCTCGACTGGCAGACCGCACAACCCGTGCCGCTGCTGCGCAACGTGCAGCGCCTGACCGCGCCCAACCCCGGCGTGATGACCGGCCCCGGCACCAACAGCTACCTGGTGGGCGACCCGGCCACCGGGTTCATCGCCATCGACCCCGGCCCGGCAGACCCGGAACACCTGGACAAGCTCTGGCGCGCAGCGGGCGGCGACATCCGCATGATCGTGTGCACGCATTCGCACGCCGACCACTCGCCGGGCGCAGCGCCGCTGCAGGCGCTGTGCGTGCAGGCGGGCAAGGCCAGCCCGCCCATTCTGGGCCTGCCGTCTGCGCCCACGGCGCGCGCGGCCAGTGCCTTCACGCCCGACCGGGTGCTACAAAACAATGAGCTGCTGGCGCTTGCAGGACAAGGGGCAGAGGGCCCTGTCACCCACACCCTGCAGGTGATCCACACGCCCGGCCATGCCGCCAACCACCTGTGCCTGCTGCTGGTGGAAGACGCCCTGCTGTTCAGCGGCGACCACATCCTGAACGGCAGCACCACGGTGGTGGACCCGCCGGACGGCAACATGGCCGACTATCTCGACTCACTGGACCGGCTGGACGCAGTCTGCACGCAGCACGGCGTGGAGTTCATCCTGCCCGCGCACGGCTATGTGCTGGGCCAGGCCCGCAGCGCCATCGCCAAGCTCAAGGCCCACCGCCTCGCACGCGAAGCCAAGGTGATGGCCGCCATGCAGGCGTTGCCAGAGGGCACCATGGACGACTGGGTGCGCCACGCCTACGACGACGTGCCGCCGCGCATGTGGCCGGTGGCGCAGCGGTCGTTGCTGGCGCATGTGGAACGCATCCGGTCCCTGCAACTTGAAGGTTGAGAAGCCCCCCTGAGCGGCTGGGCCGCTTCCCCCCAGGGAGACGCCACCCGTGGCCTGGCAGAGCCAGTTCCACGGTGGCACTGGCGACAGGCCGCGCTCGTGGGGAGTGCACCGCCGACAATCACCCACCTACACCCTCGACCCGCGCACGGCGAATGTTCACCTTTGATGTATGACCGACAAGAACCCTGACCCTTCCCACATCCGCCTGGCCAAGCGCGTGGCCGACCAACTCAACTGCTCGCGCAGCACGGCGGAGCAGTTCATCGAGGGCGGCTTCGTGAGCGTGGACGGCCAAGTGGTGGAGGCGCCCGGCACCCGCGTGCGGCCGGACCAGGCCGTGACGGTGGACCCCGATGCCAGCCTGCTGGAGCTCACGCCCGTCACGCTGCTGCTGCACAAGCCCGCCGGATTCGAAGCGGGCCTGGGCCAGAGCGCGCCCGGCGGCGCCTCCGCCCACAGCACCCCATCAGGCAGTCACGGCAGCCACGGCAGCCGCAGCCAGGGTGACACACCCGCGACCACGCTGCTGGGCGCCGCGTCGCACCTGGCGGAAGACGCCTCGGGCATCCGCGTGCTGCAGCGGCACTTTCGGCAGCTCGAGTGCTTCACACCCCTGCCGACCGAAGCCAGCGGGCTCGTGGTCTACACGCAGGACAAGCGCATCGGGCGCAAGCTGGCCGAAGACATCGAGTCGCTGGAGCAGGAGTGCATCGTCGAGGTGAAAGGCGCGATCGCCCCGAATGGCCTGCAGCGCCTGTGCCACGGCCTCGCGTTCAACGGCCGCCCCCTGCCGCCCATCAAGGTGAGCTGGCAGAACGAGACGAAGCTGCGGTTTGCGCTCAAGGGCATCCGGCCCGGGCAGATCCCGGCGATGTGCGAGGCGGTGGGCCTGTCGGTGGTGGCGATCAAGCGCATCCGCATCGGCCGCGTGCCGCTGGCCAAGGTGCCCGAGGGGCAGTGGCGGTACCTGCAACCCTGGGAGAAGTTCTGACTCCCCCTGAGTCGCCTTCGGCGCCATCCCCCTGAGGGGGACGCACCCGGTGGACTAGCGGAGCCAGATCCACGGGAAGGACTGATGCCCCCTGAGCGGCTGAGCCGCTTCCCCCCAAGTGGGACGCACCCCGTGGCCTGGCGAAGCCAGATCCACGGGTGCGCTGGCGGAGGCGTGCCCTTTGCGAACGGCGTATGGCGGCGACCAATGCTATTAAAAATATAGCTGCTAGCGCTTGCTTATCAAGCAGTAGAGGCCATTTTTGCTTGAATTTCGCACCCATGCCTCGCTGCTACACTGCCTGCCACTCGGGAGGGAGTGAGTTCATGAACGAAAACAATACCGGCGGCTCGGCAGGACCGATGTCGACCTTCATGCCGCAGAACATCGATGCGTACCCGCTCGAATTCACCGGCAGTGGTGGCGAGTATTTCAGGGTGTGGATCGTCAACGTGCTGCTGTCCATCGTCACGCTGGGCATCTACACGCCCTGGGCGCGACGGCGCACTGCACAGTACTTCTACAGCCACACGCTGGTGGCGGGCAGCCCGCTCGAATTCACCGCGCAGCAGCGCAAGATGGTGATGGGCTTTGTGCTGCTGACGCTGCTCACCATCGCCTACAACATCGCCGCCCGCACAGGCCAGGACGCCGCCGTGGGCGTGTTTCTGCTGACGGGTGCCCTGCTCTCGCCGCTGATCTGGGGCAGCGCGATGCGCTTTCGTCTGGGTGCCACGCGCTGGCGCGGGCTGCGCCTGCAGTTCACCGCGAGCTGGAAGGAGGTCTACATCGCCAGCTGGCCCATGTTTGCGCTGGCCCTGGTGTGGTTCGCGGTGTTCTTCGGCATGCAGATGCTGTCGCCCGAACTCGCCCAGGCACTGGAAGCGATGGAAGAAGCCGAAGAAGGCGTCAAGCAGGCGCTGCCCAGCTTCACCCCGGCCATGGGTGGCCTGCTGGCGCTGGGCCTGGTGCTGACGGTGCTGTGCTTCATCCGGCTGGAATACAACTACAAGAGCCTCTTGGTGCTGCGCGCTCAGGTGGGCGCCGAGCGCGGCCGCTGGAAGCCGGTGTACATGGACTTCGTGAAGGTGTGGCTGGCCGCGGTGGCCGTGTTCATCCTGTGCGTGGTGCTCGTCGTCGCGCTGATCGGCGTGCTGGCAGGTAGCTCGATCGCGCTGCTGGTGGCCACGTCGGACAAGCTGGGTTTCTGGCTGTTCGTGATCATCTTCGCGTCCATCATCGGCGGGATGCTGCTGCTGTTCCTGGCCTCGGCCCCCGCCCGTGCGTACCGCGAGGCCCGCATGTTCCAGCTGCAGTGGAACAACACGGGCGTGAGCCATGTGGCGCGCTTCAAGTGCCACCTGAAAAGCGGCCGCTACGTGGGCCTGCGCATCAAGAACATGCTGTTGACCCTGTTCACGCTGGGCCTGTACCGTCCGTTTGCCCGCGTGAGCGAATACCGCATGAAGCTCGAATCGGTGACCCTGCACGTCAAGGGCGGCGTGGAGCAGGTGGCCGGCACCATGGTGCGCCAGCAGCAGGGCGGCCTGGGCGATGCACTGGCCGACGCGGCCGGCCTGGACCTCATTGGATGAGTGACCCCGCCACGCCCCCGGCCCGCCTGCTGCAGGGGCGCTGGTTCGACGGGCTGAGCGCCAAGGCCCGGCCCGTGATGGTGAGCCTGCAGCCCACGCCGCGGGGCCCGTCGCTGGTGCTGCACCCGCTCTCGCAGCCCGGCGCCGAGCCCGTGGTCTTTGCCTGGAAGGACGTGGTCTGGCCCGAGGCGTGGCACGAGCGCAAGCCCCAGCCCCGCGTGGTGGTGGACCTGCGCGACCAGGGCAGCCTCGAGATCGACGCCGTGGCCGACTGGCGCGCCGCGCTGGCCGCCGCCGGCGAGCGCCCCGGCATCGCCCAGCGCATGCAGACGCGCTGGCCCGTGCTGCTGGGCGTGACGGTGGCGGCGGCCATTGGCCTCACGCTGTTCTACCGCTACGGCACGCCCTGGGCCGCCACGCAGCTCACCCGCTTCGTGCCCCTGGGCTGGGAAACCAGCGTGGCCGAGAACGTGCTCAAGGGCATGGACGACGGCACCCTGAAGCCCAGCAAGCTGCCCCGCGAGCGGCAAGACCAGCTCAAGGCGCGCTTCGACGCACTGGTGCAGCAGACGCCCCGCACATTGCACCGCTACCCCGACTACCGCCCGCCCCTGTCGCTGGAGTTCCGCGCCGGCATGGGCGCCAATGCCTTCGCGCTGCCCGGCGGCAAGATCGTGATGACCGACGGCATCGTCAAGGCTGCGGCCGAGAAGGGCCTGCCCGACGACGCCCTGGTGGGCGTGCTGGCGCACGAGATCGGCCACGTCGTGCACCGCCACACCACCCGCATGGTGGTGGAGCAAGGCGTGCTCAACATGGGACTGGGCCTGGCGCTGGGGGATGTGTCGGGCATCGTGTCCACCGGCGCCTCAGTGCTGACCGGCCTGGCCTACAGCCGCAGCCACGAGCGCGAAGCCGACTGCTACGCCATCGCCCTCATGCGCCACACCGCCCTGCCAACCGCGCCCATGGGCAAGCTGCTGCTGGCCATTGCGCGGGACGAAGAAGCTGCAGAAGCCAAGAAGCAAAAGAATGCCGACAAGGACAGGACCCCGGACAGCAGCGGCGCGGCAGCGTCCGCCGCTACTGGCAGCACTGCCCCTGCAAGCGCCCCTGCGAGCGCGCCGGTGCCCAGCACCAAGGGCCAGGCCCGCGCTGAACTGGAAGCGCACCCGGTGTGGTCGCTGCTCAGCAGCCACCCGGACACCGTGCGCCGGGCGACGGAGCTGGAACAAGGCCACGCACCGCACTGCGGCAAAGACTGACACGGCGTTGCAGGACGCAACAGCTGGATGAACTGACGATGCGGTTTGGATGGCATTCCGATGCCGCAACCCACCCTGGGGGCAGCACAAACCACTGAATTTGTTACCCAAACAAACACAAGGTAACAGCCATTGGCGTCTGCATACAGAGAATGGCCGGGTTCGCAGCCGCCTGCCTTGCATGGACGAGGTCGATTCCTCGCAGACGCAGGGATTGGAACCCAGGCGGTGTATTGCCCTGCTGACCGGCAGGGCTCACCCATCCCCTCTCCACCACCCATGAGCACGACACTCACCGCACTCAATGCCTTCGTCGGCAAGCCGATCTCCGACATCTGCTCCAACAAGTTCGACGCCTCCACCCAAAATCATTGCGCACATTTTGTAAGCCACGCACTGGGCATCAAACTGGGCATGCTGTGCGGCGACATGAAGTTCGCCACCAAAAAGACAGGGGGGTCCATCCGCTGCGACGAGCTCTACAACCGGCTGGCCCTCAAGGGCAAATGGGAAGACAAGCCCGCGATCACCGACGGACTCCTGATCTTTGTCCTGTCCGCATCCAACGTGGTGAACAACGTGATGGGGCCCGTGCCGCAAAAACACGTCGGCATCCACTACGGCGGCAAGGTGTTCAACTTCTCCAACAGCCAGCACAAGGTCGTGGTCGACAACTCCGTGGAAGCGTTTCACAGCAAGTTCAAGAACAGCTACGCCGGCGCCGATATTTCCCTGTACTACGGGGTGGCACCGTGAAACGCGGTGTGCGCCTGCTGTGCGCAGCAGCCATCGGGCTCGGCTGCACCTTGGCAGCGCCCGCGTTCGCGGCCGGTGCATCAGCCGCTACCGCTGCGGACCCGGTCGCCACGCAAAAGGCCTTGAGCGCCTTGCTTGCCGCTGCCAACGACACCATTCCCAAAGCGTCCTCGTGCCACGGCGATTTTGGTCAGGCTGGAAAAGCCAAGGTCAAGGATCTGCTGGCCATGCGCATGGCGTACCTGTATGCAGGCACGAATGTGATCGAGGGGAGTTGCAGCAAGGCGGCGCAATGTACGGTGACCATTCGCCACGCGGCGGGTGAGGATGTGGCCTCTGCGGCCATCTCGTTCGCCGTCGGTGCAGGCAAGGCCCGGGCATCGTCGCTGCAGTGCGTGATCACCCCGTGATGATGCAGCGGCTGCTGATGCCGCTGATGCTGATGTTGCGGCCGGTGTGCCGGGTCGTCGGAATAAAGTGTGAAGCACGCCGATAAGCCGGATTCTGTGCACCACGGTTGCCCGCAGTGTGACCGCCATTAATCTGGGCCGGGTGTCGCCACCACGGCTCGGTGCTACCTACCCGCCAGCTCTGCGGAACCACATCAACGCTGGCCTACTTGGTATTGCTGCGCGTAGAGATTGCCCGTTTCACCCAAGTCGCGTTCCGCGCCTTGGGCGGCTATGGGGCTTCAGGCTTGCGCCTGAGCGTCTGGCTTGCGCCAGCCGGTGCCAGCTTGCGCTGGCCCCCATAGAACACCCTTGGTGGCTGAAAACGACCTGACTCGTCTCTGTTGCTCTAATCCTCACCTCACGGTGGGCAGCCGTTAGCTGCTACGCTGTCCTGTGCAGTCCGGACGTTCCTCCAGTGCCTGGTTTCCCAGATTGCACCAGCGGCGGTCTGGCGTGCTTCACGGGGGTGATTATCTCGCAGATGGCGCCGCGCTTTTGCTGTGCGCGCTGGGGGCACATCAAGCGCGCTGGCTTGCGCGGTCCCAGTCGAGGCCGAACTTGGCCAGGTATTTGCGCAGCCGGTCCGCATCGTTGACCACCGTGCGCTGGGTGCGCGAGGCCTGGAACAGCTGCCGCCCAGCGTCCGACAGCGTGCGCGCATCGCGGCACACCTGCAGCACGGCCGACAGCTGCAGTTGGTCGAACAGGTCCATCGCCTGCACCGCCTCATCGCCCAATACATCCACCAAGTCGTCGCGGCCCACGGTGCCAGCGCTACCTTTCGACAAACCGTCGCGCGCGTCCTGTGCGGCCTGCCACAGCCAGCGCAGGCGGGCGATTTCGGCATCGACCAGGGGCAGGCCGATGCGGCCGCTGTCGGCCAGCGTGGCCAGGCGCGTGGCGCTGGCAGACAGATCGCGGAAGTTGCCGCTCCACAGCGCGTCGGGTGACTGGGCGTAGCGCAGGTAGGCCACGCGCGCCTCGGCCGACAGGCGCACCATGCGGCCCAGTTCGGCCCCGGTGCGCGCGAGCAGGTGGTCCAGGTTGGGCTCGATGTCCTCGGGCCGCTGGGCCAGGCCCGGCAGCTGGTAGCTCCAGAGGTTGATGCGCGCGTACAGGTCTTCGCGAAAGCGCCCGGCCGCCACCTCGGTGCGCAGGTCGCGGTTGGTGCCGGCGATCAGCTCGAAGTCGCTGCTCACCTCGCGGTCGCTGCCCATGGGGTAGAAGCGCTTTTCTTCCACGGCCTTGAGCAGCATGGCCTGCTCGTCCAGGCCCAGCTCGCCGATCTCGTCAAGAAACAGCACGCCCTTGTGCGCCGTGCGCAGCAGGCCCGCGCGGTCGGCCGCGGCGCCGGTGAAGGCGCCCTTCTTGTGGCCAAACAGCGTGGACGCCGCGCCGTCGCCGTGCAGCGTGGCGCAGTTGACTTCGACGAAGTCGCCCTCGACCTGGTGGCGCGCCTTCTTGAGCTCGAACATGCGCCGCGCCAGGTGCGACTTGCCCGCCCCCGTCGGTCCGGTGAACAAAATGGGCGCGCGCGATCGCACCGCCACGCGCTCGACCTCTTCGATCAATGCGTTGAAGCGCTCATTGCGCGTGGCGATGCCGCTCTTGAGGAAGTCGAGCGCGTCGCGCTGCTCGGCACCAAAGCGCTGCGCGATCACGTCGTAGCGCGACAAGTCCAGGTCGATCAGCGCATAGCTGCCCGGGTCGCCCATCTGCTGGCGCTTCGGGGGCGACGTCTGCGCCAGCACGCTCGGGATGCGGCGCGACTCCACCAGCAGGAACAGGCAGATCTGCGCCACGTGCGTGCCGGTGGTGATGTGCGTCCAGTACTCCTCGCGCTCGGTGTCAAAGCGGTAGCCCTGCGTCCAGTCGAACAGCGTGGCGTAGACCTCGCCGAAGTCCCAGGGGTCGGCGATGTCCAGCTTCACGAGGTGGACGGTGGTTTCAGGCGACGCCGTGTGGATGTCGGTGCGCACCTGCTGGGCCAGATCGTGGTGGGGCGGGGTGTAGAGCAGCTCCATCCGCTTGACGACCACATCCTCGTGCTGAGCCAGCGACACCGTGGGGCGCCATTTCTCCCAGCGGCCTGCACCCTTGCCTGCGTCCAGCTGGGTGCCCAAGAACCCGATGACCACTTTTTCTTTGCGCATCATTTTCAGCTAATTGACTAGCTTTTATTCTATCTTTTAGGCAACTCGATTGCGACAAAGAATTTTTGAAATGTCATTAACCTCATATGAATCAATGGCTTGCGATTTTTCACCGGTAATTTCACAAGTTGGCATGCATCTGGCAATAGATAAGTACCAGACGCCAGCGTCGACCGCTCACAGGCCAGGGTTAGGACACAAGTTCGCCCTGCCGGTGCCGAGGTTCCAAGAGCTCTAAAGGCTCTTGTCGAACCCCTGCATGCCGCACGTCGCCATCGTCTGGTAACGGCACGGTCGTGGAGACCACTCCGAAAGGACGTGTCTGGTTCGACTCCAGGCGAGCCACCACTGGTAGCTCAGAGGAAGAGCAACCCGCAAGGGTCTGTCACAGGTTCGATTCCTGTCCATTCTTCCGGCCGCAAGGCCGGAGCTTTGAAGAAACGGTCGAAAGACCACCCGCCGGACGCGGGGCGCAGGCGAAGGCTGCTGCACGGCAGCCCCCGCAGGCACCCCGTCAGCCGGCGGCGGTTTGCACCAGACCCCGGTGCAGCCCGCGCCCGCAGCCAGCCACGCTGCCGCCCTGCTTGCAGGGCAGCAACCACGGCGCACTGCAAGGCCCGCGGCTGCACTGCCTGGAGCCCCGCCGCCGCTGTAACGGCGCCCTATCGGGATTGGGGTCGTGTTGCCAGCGCTGTGCGGCAGCCGACATGACAACGACGACGAAGAAGAAGAGAAGACGAACGAACGAGAAATCCGCGACGCGGACGACAACAAGGAGAAAAAGAAATGCTGAACAACAAGATCCAACGCATCACCGTCAAGAAGAACGAACGCGCCCTGCTGCTGCGCAACGGCGATTTCGACCGCGTGCTGCAGAGCGGTACGCACTGGCTGTTTGCCGGCCTGGACACGCTGCGCGTGGAAACCTTCGCCCTGGAGCAACCCGCGTTCACGAACGGCCTAGCCGACTACCTGATGGCCCAGGAGCCCGCCGTGGTCGCCGCCAACTTCGTGCAGGTGAACCTGTCGGAGCGCGAAGTGGGCCTGCGCAGCGAAAACGGCGTGCTGGTCGAAGTGCTGCCGCCCGGCACGCGCCGCCTGTACTGGAAGGGCCTTGTGGACGTGGCCGTGCAGGTGGTGAACCTGCAAAACGGTGCCGAACTGCCTGCCGACCTGGTCGCCCGCCTGACGCAGACCCAACTGCGCCAGCGCGCAGTCACCGGCCTGAACGGCGTGCTGCAGGTGCAGGTGCCCGAGGGCCAGTGCGCGCTGCTGACGCTGGACGGCAAGGTCGAGCGCCTGCTGACCGCCGGTGCCTACGCCTTCTGGAAGTACGGCCGCACCATCGCCGTGGAGCTGGTGGATTTGCGCCTTCAGGCCGTAGAGGTCTCGGGCCAGGACATCATGACCCGCGACAAGGTGAGCCTGCGCCTGAACCTGTCGGCCACGTACCGCGTGACGAATGTGCTGCAAGCCTTTGCCCGGCTGCAAAAGCCTGCCGACTACCTGTACCGCGAGCTGCAGTTTGCGCTGCGCGCCGCCGTGGGCACCCGCACGCTCGACGAGCTGCTGGAGAACAAGACGGTGATCGACGAGGTGGTGACTGCGCACCTGGCCATCAAGCTGCAGCCTTACGGCATGCAACTGGAGAGCGTGGGCGTGAAGGACATCGTGCTGCCTGGCGAGATGAAGACCATCCTGACCCAGGTGGTGCAGGCTGAAAAGCAGGCCCAAGCCAACGTGATCCGCCGCCGCGAGGAAACCGCCGCCACGCGGTCGCTGCTCAATACCGCCAAGGTGATGGAGGACAACCCCGTCGCACTGCGCATGAAGGAGCTGGAGACGCTGGAGCGGGTGGCCGAGCGGATCGACAAAATCTCGGTGTTCGGTGGCCTGGACCAAGTGCTGAACGGCCTCGTGAAGATGCGTTGAGGACAGAGTGAGAAGGACATGGGCGCGCTGGCACAGAAGGGAGCGCCACTGCCAAAAATGTTGATATTGCCGGCAGGTCGGGTAACACCGAGTGCAGCGGGAGAGTCGGTGAACGGGCAAGGTTGAGGATGCAGGTGCTGGCTCCGATGACGGGTCTGCCACTGGCGCGCGTTTCCAACCGTTCACTGGGCCACTGGACTAAAGAACCGTGGTCGCTGCAAAGATGCGGGTTCGAATCCCGTCGCGTCCACCAATGAGCAAGTAGAAGAAGAGAAGAGAACTGCCATGAAGAACAAAAAATTGACTGCGAAAGAAAAACGTTTGAAGCGGGACACCGCAGCCGCCACGTGCGAAGGCGTCGGCCTGGACCCGGCGGTCTACAGCGCGGCATTGCGCTACCTTTTCGACCGCCCGGTGCCCGACAAAAGCGGGCAGGAGTGGTACTGGCTGATCGACGAGCCGGAGTTCGACGCCACGCCGCTGCAATGGACACACATCCAGACCGTGCTGTTCGCCAACGCGGGCACCGACCTGGCGCCCTACAGCGACGAGCAGGTGGGTATGGGCCTGAACCATGTGATGAGCAACAACGCCGGAGACATTCCGCACATGGTGAACGACCCCTCCGTGCCCCTGGCCGACGCGATGCGCATGATGCGGGCGCTGCCCACCTTGTGGCGCGACTGCCTCGGCCCGCGCCTGGATACCGGGCCGAGCCCTATCGGGAGCCGAAGCGACCGCCTGTACTTCGTGAGCTACATGTGGTTTGACGTGTGGCCCACGTTCTGGAACGCCAAGGACATCCCTGAATGGCGCGACGCGATGTGGCAGGTGTTCTGCGAGATGCTGGCGATGCCTTACCGGGCTGCCCAGGAATCGGCATTGCACGGGATCGGCCACGAGGGTGTGCGCCTGAAGCGCCCCCAGGAATTGCAGGCGCACATGGACGCATTCATCCGGCAAGTGAAGAACGACGACGAACTGAAGAACTACGCCCAGGCCGCAGCGCGCGGAATGGTTCAATGAACGACAAAGAAGACCAAAGACGAAAGAACGATATGAAGACTTACGAACAACTCGAAGTACCCAACGGCGTTCCGGTGAAAATGTGGACGAACGGCGTGCCCGTGGAAGAAGAAGCCAAGAACCAGCTGCGCAACATCGCGCGCCTGCCCATCGTGTTCAAGCACGTGGCGGTGATGCCCGACGTGCACCTGGGGATCGGCGCCACCATCGGCTCGGTCGTGCCGACGCTCAAGGCCATCATCCCCGCCGCGGTGGGTGTGGACCTGGGGTGCGGAATGATGGCGTGCAAGACCACGCTGACCGCGAGCGACCTTCCCGACAACCTGTCCGGCGTGCGTGCCGCCATCGAGCGCGCCGTGCCCGTGGGGATGACGCCCAAGCACTTCGGCCGTGATAAAGGAAGCTGGGATACCCCGCCTGCCGAGACCGACCGCGCATGGTCGGCGCTGGTGGACGAGTTCAAGGAAATCTGCGAGGTGCACCCACGCATCGAGAAGACCAACAACTACAAGCACCTGGGAACACTCGGAACGGGTAACCACTTCATCGAGATCTGCCTGGACGAACACCAGTCCGTGTGGGTGATGCTGCACTCGGGCTCGCGCGGTGTGGGGAACGCCATCGGCACCCATTTCATCGAGCTGGCCAAGAAGGACGCCGAGATGAACCAGCGCAACCTGCCCGACAAGGACCTGGCGTACTTCGAGGAAGGCGCGCAGTACTTCGGTGACTACGTGAAGGCCGTGGGGTGGGCGCAGAAGTTCGCCGCCGCCAACCGCGAAGTGATGATGGGCCGGGTGATTGCCGCGCTGCGCAAAGTGATCACCAAGCCGTTCGAGACGCACGTGGAAGCCGTGAACTGCCACCACAACTACGTGCAGCGCGAAACGCACTTCGGGCAGGACGTCTTCGTGACCCGCAAGGGCGCGGTGAGTGCCGAGCAAGGCAAGCTGGGGATCATCCCGGGGAGCATGGGGGCCAAGAGCTTCATCGTGCGCGGAAAAGGCAACCCCGAGAGCTTTAACAGCTGCAGCCACGGCGCGGGCCGCACCATGAGCCGTACCAAGGCCAAGAAGATGTACACGGTCGAAGATCAGATCAAGGCGACCGAAGGCGTCGAATGCCGCAAGGACGCCGATGTGATCGACGAAATCCCAATGGCGTACAAGAACATCGACGCGGTGATGGCGGCGCAGGAGGACCTGGTGGAGGTGGTGTATACGCTCAAGCAGGTGGTGTGCGTGAAAGGGTAGCCCCCTGAGCCGCTTCGCGGCTTCCCCCCAGGGGGACGACGCCCTCGCTGCGGGGCGGCCCTTGCTTGGCGTCTCTCGTCCGGGCCGCGGCAGTTGCGAAGGATTGCAGAAATTACTACATTTTTTATAGCTGCAAGCGCTTACCCATCAAGCGCTCCAGCCATTTTTTATGCATACGCAAAAAGAACAACAAACAGAAATGCTCCGTTCCGCCCACCCGGTGGAGCCGCACATGCGCGCGCAAGTCATGCAGGAGCTGCAGCGCATCGAATCCACGCACGACGTGACGATCCTCTTCGCCTGCGAGTCCGGCAGCCGCGGCTGGGGGTTTGCGTCGCCCGACAGCGACTACGACGTGCGCTTCATCTACGTGCACCGCCTGCCCTGGTACCTGACCGTGGCGCCCGGGCGCGATGTGATCGAAGTGCCGATCAGCGGCGACCTGGACATCAACGGCTGGGACCTGCGCAAGGCGCTGGGGCTGCTGCGCGAATCCAACCCCACGCTGCTGGAGTGGTTGCGCTCGCCCATCGTCTACCGCGAAGAGGCGGGCACCATGGCGCCGTTCCGCGCGCTGGCAGAGAACGTCGTCTCCAACGCCAAGGGATGGCACCACTACAGCTCCATGGCCAAGAAGAACTTCCGCGAGCATCTGCAGGCCGACGAGGTGCGCTACAAAAAGTACCTGTACGTGTTGCGCCCCCTGCTGGCTGCGCGCTGGATCCGCACACGCCCTGGCGTGCCGCCCATGCGCTTCGCCGAGCTGGCCCAGCACACCCTGGACCCGGTGGCCGACGCCGCGCTGGTGGCAGAGATCAACGCCCTGCTGGAGGTGAAGATGCGCGCCGGCGAGGCCGCCACCAGCCCGCGCTGGCCCGGCATCCACGCGTTCATCGAAGCCGAACTGTCACGCAACGCGGCCGAGCCTGTGCAGCCACTGCCCGTGCCGGGACATGCCGCGCTGGATGCGCTGCTGCACGACACGGTGCTGCGGTACAGCGACCGCGCCGAGGGTGTTGCAGTGGAGGCGTCGCCATGACGGAACTCGCTGTATTTCCCCTCACCCTCGACGGCTCCACCGGCGAGGGCGGCGGCCAGATCCTGCGCACTGGCCTGGCCCTTTCCATGGTCACCGGCCGGCCGCTACACATCAGCCGCATCCGGGCCGGGCGGCCCAAGCCGGGGCTGATGCGCCAGCACCTGGCCTGCGTGCAGGCCGCGGTGGCCGTGAGCGGTGGGCAGGCGGACGGCGCCGAGCTGGGCTCGCAGACGCTGCTGTTCACGCCTGGCGCAGTGCAGGCGGGCGACTACCGTTTTCAGATCGCGACTGCGGGCAGTTGCCTGCTGGTGCTGCAGACGGTGCTGCCCGCGCTGATGCTGGCCAATGGCGAAAGCCGCGTGCAACTGTCGGGCGGCACGCACAATCCAATGGCGCCGCCGTTCGACTTTCTGGAGCGGTCGTTTGCGCCCTTGGTGCGGCGCCTGGGCGTGGGGCTGGACCTGCAATTGCAGCGCCGCGGTTTCTACCCCGCCGGGGGCGGCGAACTGGTGGCGCACGTCACGCCTTCAGCGCAGCCGCTGACACCGGTGGACGTGATGGAGCGCGGGGCGCTGCTCAATGCCTACGGCGAAGCGCTGGTGCCGGGCCTGGCGCGCAACATTGCGCACCGCGAACTGGAGGCGCTGGGCCAGCGCATGGGGTGGACGTTCGAAGCCGGGCAGCTGCGCAACCCGCCCACGCGGCAGAACGAAGGGCCGGGCAATGCGCTGATCGCCACACTGGAATGCGAGCACGTGACCGAGGTGTTCTGCCAGCTGGGTGAGCGTAGCCTGTCGGCCGAGCAGGTAGCCAAGCGGCTGGCGGACGAGGTGCGTACATACCAGCGCAGCCAGGGCGCGCTGGGGCCGCACCTGGCCGACCAGTGGATGCTGCCACTGGCGCTGGCCGTGTGGCGCAGCGGGCGGGCCGCGCGCTACACCTGCACCGAGGTCACGCAACACACGGCCACCAATGCACAGACGATTGCGCTGGGCCTGCCGGTGCGGGTGGAGATCACGCCGGTGGATCGGGCGATGCGGGTGGAGATCAGCCCGCTGCGGTGAGCGCAGCTGGAATGGCGGAAAGCTGGGGAGTGGCGCCTCGGATATATCCATATCACCGGGGCCGTCGAACAACTGGTTCAGAATGCGCGGGACACCGCAATGCCGGTCGGTGACCCGTCCACCCAGAGCTGTCGAAGGACCAGCCACGCCATCGTGCCCTGGCTTCGACAGGCTCGGCCTGAACGGATGGTTATCTGGCCACCCACCGGCTGGCATTGGGTCACCCGTCACCCCTATCCATTGAATTGACCTTCACAGGAGACGCCATGAAAGCTGACAACATTCTGCAAACCATCGGCAACACGCCGCACGTGCGCATCAACCGCATTTTTGGCCCGGCGGCCAACGTGTGGGTGAAGTCCGAGCGCAGCAACCCCGGTGGCTCCATCAAGGACCGCATTGCGCTGTCGATGGTGGAAGACGCCGAGAAGTCGGGCGCGCTCAAGCCTGGCGGCACCATCATCGAGCCCACCTCGGGCAACACCGGCATCGGCCTGGCGCTGGTGGCGGCCGTCAAGGGCTACAAGCTCATCCTTGTGATGCCCGACAGCATGAGCATCGAGCGCCGCCGCCTGATGCTGGCCTACGGCGCGCAGTTCGACCTGACGCCGCGCGAAAAGGGCATGAAGGGCGCGATCGCCCGCGCGCAGGAGCTGCAGGCCCAGACACCCGATTCGTGGATTCCGCAGCAGTTCGAGAACCCGGCCAACATCGACGTGCACGTGCGCACCACGGCGCAGGAGATCCTGGCCGACTTCCCGGACGGCATTGACGCACTGATCACGGGCGTGGGCACGGGCGGGCACATCACCGGTGTGGCGCGGGTGCTCAAGGCCAAGTTCCCGAACCTCAAGGTGTTTGCGGTCGAGCCCACGGCATCGCCCGTGATCTCGGGCGGCGCGCCAGCACCCCACCCCATCCAGGGCATCGGCGCGGGGTTTGTGCCCAAGAACCTGGACACCAGCGTGCTCGACGGCGTGATCCAGGTCGATGCCGAACCGGCCCGCGAATACGCCCGCCGCAGCGCGCGCGAAGAGGGGCTGCTGGTCGGCATTTCTTCGGGCGCCACACTGGCCGCCATTGCGCAGAAACTGCCCGAGCTGCCAGTGGGCGCCAAGGTGCTGGGCTTCAACTACGACACGGGTGAGCGCTACCTGTCCGTGGAAGGCTTCCTGCCCGCGTAAATCGCCCCCTGAGGTGCGGCGCGCCATCCCCCCGGGGGGACGCCACCCGTGGACTGGCAGAGCCAGATCCACGGTGGCGCTGGTCCAGGGCGCGTCAGCTTTTGATGCCGAGGTGGGGTGACTTCTTGACCCTTGCTGCTCATTGCGGCGCAGTCACTGCAAGCCTTTTCGGCCACGGCAGCACATGCCAACGGCCAGACGTCCTACAGAGGCCGCGCACCACGGCCACAACAATCGTTTCACCCTTCGGACCGCCACCATGGCGCCTTCGCCGCAGGGTTACTACAACGATTGTTTGCCCATGGCCACCACCCCATCCCAGCCCATTGCGTTCAAGGTTCTGACCGTGAACGTGCACAAGGGCTTCACCACATTCAACCGGCGGTTCATGCTGCATGAGCTGCGCGAAGCAGTGCGGGAGGTGGAGGCGGACCTGGTGTTTTTACAAGAGGTGCAGGGCACGCACCACAAGCACGCCAGCCGGCTCGCCAACTTTCCGCAAGTGCCGCACTACGAGTTTCTGGCGGACACGATCTGGTCGCAATACGCCTACGGCCGCAACGCGGTGTATGACAACGGCGACCACGGCAACGCCCTGTTGTCCAAGTTCCCCATCACCCGCTACGACAACCACGACATCTCGATTGCCGGGCCCGAGCGGCGCGGCATGCTGCACTGTGTGCTGCAGCCCCCGGGCCACCACCTGCCGGTGCATGCGGTATGTGTGCACCTGGGCCTGCAGGAGTCGCACCGCCAGCGGCAACTGCAACTGGTGTGCGACCTGGTGAACACCTTTCCGAAGGACGAGCCCGTGGTGCTGGCGGGCGACTTCAACGACTGGCGCCACCGCGCCCATTCCATCCTGCACCGCGGCGCGGGGCTGGAGGAGGTGTTCGTGCAGGCCTTCGGCCGCGCGGTGCGCACCTTCCCTGCGTCGATGCCGTTGCTGGCGCTGGACCGCATCTATGTGCGCAACGCGTCGGTGCACTCGCCGTTGACCCTGCCCAAGAAGCCGTGGGACAAGCTGTCGGACCATGCGCCCCTGGCCGCGGAGATTTATCTATGAGCCTGCGCCGCCCCTCCTTTGCACCGCCGCGGTCATCGCGCTGGGTACCTGGCAACCACTTCGAGCTGCTGGAAAACGGCGAAGAATTCTTCCCCCGCGTTTTCGACGCCATCCGTGCAGCGCAGCGCGAGGTGGTGCTGGAGACTTTCATTTTGTTCGAGGACAAGATCGGCCAGCAGCTGCATGAAGCCTTGCTGGCCGCGGCCGACCGCGGGGTGGAAGTGCATGTGCTGGTGGACGGCTTCGGATCGCCCGATTTGTCGGACAGCTTTGTTGGCCAGCTGGTGAATGCGGGCGTGCGCTTTCGCATCTTCGACCCGGGCCGCCGCTTCATGGGCCAGCGGCTGAATTTGCTGCGCCGCATGCACCGCAAGATCGTGGTGGTGGATGGCGAGCTGGGATTCATCGGCGGCATCAACTATTCAGCCGACCACGTGGCGGACTTCGGGCCCGAGGCCAAGCAGGACTACTCGGTAGCGATGCGCGGCCCCATCGTGGCGCAGATGCACCGCTTCGCGCGCGAGGCCGTGCTGGGCCGCGGCGGCCGCAGGCCGCAACAGCAGGATGGCAAGGCGCAGCAAAAGGAACAAGCCACAGCAGGCAGTGCCGACGCGATCTTTGTCACGCGCGACAACCACCAGCACACCAACGACATCGAGCGCCACTACCGCGTGGCGCTGCGCTCGGCACGCCACCGCGTGGTGATCGCCAACGCTTATTTCTTTCCGGGCTACCGCTTCATCCGCGAGATGCGGCGCGCAGCCAAGCGCGGCGTGGATGTGCGGCTCATCCTGCAGGGCCAGCCGGACATGGCCATCGTGCGCACGGCGGCCAGCATGCTGTACGACCACCTGATACGCGCCGGCGTGCGCATCTACGAATACTGCGACCGGCCGCTGCACGGCAAGGTGGCACTGGTGGACGACGAATGGTCCACCGTGGGGTCGAGCAACCTCGACCCGCTGAGCCTGTCGCTCAACCTCGAGGCCAACGTCATCATCCGCGACCGGGCCTTCAACGACCACCTCCATGGCCGCCTGGCGCACCTGATGGACAACAGCTGCAAGCAGATCGAAGCCACGCCGCCCGGCCGCTTCGACAGCCTGCGCTTGCTGCGCAGCTACCTGGTGTTCCACCTGATGCGCTGGTTCCCCACCTGGGCCGGCTGGCTGCCGCGGCATGAGCCCACCATCACCATGGTGAGCGCACCTGCAGCGACGGCGCAGGCAAGCGACACGGGCAGCGGACCCCGCAGCAATGCATCGGCGACCAACGCAGGCGCAGCGGCCTGACCCCGCTAGCCGGCCCGCTGCCACGCGCACACCCCACACCGCCCCACGCATGGCTGCCAGCACCCCACTCCCCGTCAGCCTGGCGCCCGGCACCACCGATCGCGACAACGACAACGACGCCGCCCCGCAATCCACTGCACGCAGCGGGGGCGGCTGGCGCGGCATCACGCAGCGCCCCTGGTGGCCCTGGCTCACGCGGGGCTTGGCCCTGGCCTTCTTCGCGGTGGTGGCCTGGCTTATCGTGCGGCAGGCGCGCACGGTGGAGGCGCTGAAGGCCTGGTCACGCCAGGACCTGGCCGGCGGCAACGCGCTGTTCATGAGCAATGCGCTGACGCTGCCGTCCGAGCAGCCCTATCGCGATGAGGTCAC
>Ga0209023_10003338_pt1 | contig 19255 bp, 19 predicted proteins | sample LakOneMetagenome_FD_187468 | JGI IMG/M metagenome (GOLD analysis project Ga0209023, IMG submission 187468) | Freshwater and sediment microbial communities from Lake Erie, Canada (SPAdes) (version 2) | ecosystem: Environmental > Aquatic > Freshwater > Lentic | place: Lake Erie, Canada...
TTCCGATCTGGTCCATGAACTCGTCGCACAGCGCCAGGCTGATCGGCTCGGCGCCGTTGAAGATGACGCGCACGCTGGAGAGATCGAGCGAATCGAGCGCGCGCTCGCCGAGCACCTTCAGGTAGTGCCGGTAGCCGAAGTTCGGCGAGCACAGCAGCGTCGCGCGCACGTTCGACGCCGTCTGCAGCCACAACGCGGGCCGGCGCACGAACAGCTCGGTGGCCATCTGGTGCATGTTGATGCGATTGCCGAGCAGGAAGATATGGAAGCCGATCAGGCCCATGTCGTGCGTCAGCGGCATCCACGACAGGCTGATGTCCTGGTCGGTGTAGCGCACCGCCTGCGTCGCGCCGCGCATGTTGGCGAGCAGGTTGGCGTGGGTCAGCACGACGCCCTTCGGCGAACTGGTGGAACCGGAGGAATACTGGACGAAGGCCGGATCGCCGGCCTTCGATTCGTGGATGCGCCCGGCGCGCGAGATGTCGACCAGGTCGTCGGTGACGAAGGCGCGCTCGGCGAGCCGCGCGTAGGCCTGCTGCTGCTGGTGTTCGTCCGCGAAGTTGCGGATGCGTTCGAGCAGGCGCTTCTCGGTGTACAGGAACGGCCGGCCGAGCTGCGTCGCGATGCGCAGCAGCTTGTGGCGGTGCTCGTCACTGATGCCGGGCGCCACCGGCACCGGCACGATGCCGCCGAGGATGCCGGCCCAGAACGCATCGATGAAGGCCTCGTTGCTGCCGAGGAACAGCAGCAGCCGGTCGCCGGGCTTCGCGCCCAGTTTCTGCAGGTGATGCAGGATGCCGAGCGCGCGCTCGTACAACTCGCCGTAGCGCAAGACGCGCTGGCCGCTCTCGCTCTCGTGGTACGTGATCGAGCGGTCCGCGCCGCGGTGCGCCTGCAGCATCTCGCTCAGCGTGTTGGCGTGCATGCGTTATTCTAACGTACTCATGAACGAAACTCGTCCCAATGCGCCGGGCGACGGCGGCCTGCGCGGCGGACTTTACGGCCAGGTCAGCATCTCGAGCCAGCGACTCAAGCCCGGGCGCCGCTTGCTGTATCGATTTGCCGCGCCGTTCGTCACGGGCCTGGTGCGCCTGTGGTGGCGCAGTTGCCGGGTGCGCGTCGTCGTCGGCGCCGAACACCTCGACGCCGTGCTGGCGAAACAGCCCTCGTTCCTGCCGGTGTACTGGCACCAGCACCATCTGTTCTGCGCGCAATTCCTGCTCGCGCAGCAGGCCCTGCGTCCATTGCGCGTCGGATTCCTGATCAGTCCCTCGCTCGATGGCGAACTGGGCGCGATGATCATGCGGCGGCTCGGTGGCCACGTGATCCGCGGTTCATCGACGCGCACCGGCGCGTTGGCGATGAAGGAATATTTCCAGGCGCTGATGCGCGAGCAGGTCTCGCCGGTGCTCAACCCCGATGGACCGCGCGGCCCGCGCTTCAAGTGCAAGCCCGGCGCGGTGTTGCTGGCGCAGATGTCGCAACGCCCGCTGCTGCCGCTGGCCTATGCCGCGTCGCGCGCGTGGCTCGTGCATTGGGACAAGTTCGTGCTGCCGTGGCCGTTCTCGCGCATCGCCGTCGCGATCGGCGAGCCGATGACCATCGCGCGCGGACTCGATGCGGCCGGCGTCGAGCGCTGCCAGCAGCAACTCGAACAGCAGCTGCACGCGACTTTCCGCGCCGCACAGGCCGCGTTGCGGGCGACGCCGCCGGATTAATCGAGACGCTCGTCACGATTTGCGCCGCCAGCCGGCATCGGACGCCGGTTGCCTTCCTGCGGCAGTGTGGGAGAATCCAGCGTTGATGAGCAAGCCGTCCGCACCCGGGAACGACTACACGGCATCGGACGTGCTGGCGCCGCAGTTCTGGACGGGCCGCACCGAGCGGCCGGCGCCCGGCCTCGACATGGCCTGCACGAAGATCGCGGTCGACTTCCAGAACCTGCAACGGGCGACCGCCGATGAGGCGATCCACCACGGCCTCGCGATGCTGCGCGAAGCGACTTCGGCCGACGGCGCCTTCAGCGCCTTCTTCGATGCAACCGGCTCGCACATCGAATCGGTGATGGTCGCCGGGGGGTCGTTCGCACAGGTGCATCCGGATGGCCTGCGTGGCATTCCGCTCGAGCGCTTGCCGTACGTGGCCTCGCGCACCGATCACCTGCGACTTTCGGAATTCCGCGATACCGCCGAGCCGCGCCGCGACCAGGGCAAGGACGCGAGCCTGCTCGCCGAACTGTCGGTGGGCGCGGCCCTGATGGTGGCGTTTCGCATCCGCGGCCGGCCCGCCGGCCTGCTGGGATTGGTGTTCGGCCTGCCGCGCGACAACTTCGACGTCAACCTGCAACTGCTGTTGAAGCTGCTGGGCAGCAGCCTCGCGGCCGGGCTCGAGCGCGTGCGGCTCGCGATCTCGCTCGATCGGCTCGAAGGGCGCAGCGAACTGGGCGAGCTGGCCGCCAACGACGGCCTGTGGGATTTCGACGTCGAAGCCGGCGAGACTTATTTTTCACCGCGCTGGCGTGTGATGCTCGGCTATGACACCGTCGAGCTGCGGCGCAATTTCGACTGGCGCACGCTGGTGCACCCGGAAGATTCGGTGCGCGTGCAGAACGCGATCCGCGACCATGTGGCCGGCAAGACGCCGATGTTCGAGAGCGTGCACCGCATGCATCACCGCAACGGCGAGTGGCGCTGGGTGCAGAGCCGCGCCAAGGCCACTGTTGATCCGCATGGCCGCTTGCTGCGGTTGGTCGGCGTCGAGCTCGACATCACCGAGCGCAGGCTTTACGAAGAGGCGCTGTTCCGCGAGAAGGAGAGCGCGCAGATCACGCTGCAGTCGATCGGCGATGGCGTCGTGACCACCAACGCGGCATCGGTCATCGACTACATCAATCCGGTCGCCGAAGACCTCACCGGTTGGCGGCTCGAGGACGCGATGGGCAAGCCGGTCGAGGAAATCTTCCGTGCCTTCCACGAGGAGACCTGCGAGCCGCTGGAAAATCCGCTGACCGTGGCGATCCGCCGTGCGCGCGCGATCAAGTCGGTACGCCCGATGCTGTTGATCCGGCGCGACGGCAACGAGTTGTACGTCGACAGCACCGCCGCGCCGATCCGCGATGGCGCGGGCCGCACCGCCGGCGGCGTGCTGGTGTTCCACGACGTCAGCGAATCACGCGAATTGAACCGCCGGCTCTCATACCACGCGAGCCACGACCTGCTGACCGGGCTCGTGAACCGGCGTGAGTTCGAGAACCGGCTCGAGCGCGCGCTCAAGAGCGCCAAGGCGCGCGAGTCCTCGTACGCGCTTTGTTATCTCGACATCGACCAGTTCAAGATCGTCAACGACAGCTGCGGCCACAGCGCCGGCGACGCGCTGCTCGGCCAGGTCGGCGCGCTGCTGAAATCGAAGGTGCGCTGGCGCGATACGCTCTCGCGCCTCGGCGGCGACGAGTTCGGCATCCTGCTCGAGAGCTGCTCGCTCGACGAGGCGATGCGCATGGCCGAAACGCTGCGCGAAGCGGTGCGCAATTTCCGCTTCACGTGGGAAGAGCGCGTGTTCCGCCTCGGCGCCAGCATCGGCGTCGTGCCGGTGACGGCCGAGAACGAGGACGTGGCGTCGATCATCTCCGCGGCCGACAGCGCCTGCCAGGCGGCCAAGGAACAGGGCCGCAACCGCGTGCACAGCTTCGCCGAGAACGACATCGAGCTGATGCGCCGCCGCCGCGAAATGCAGTGGGCCGCGCGCATCAACGCGGCCCTCGAGGAAGGGCGCTTCGAGCTGTACCGCATGGCGATCCAGCCGTTGCAGAAGACCGAGGCCGGCGCGCACTACGAGCTGCTGTTGCGCATGCGCGATGAGTCGGGCCGCATCATCTCGCCCGACAATTTCATCGTCGCCGCCGAACGTTACAACATCACGCCGAACATCGACCGCTGGGTGATCGAGAACGCGTTCCGCTGGCTGGTGTCCGAGGCGGACGAACGCGAACGGCTGGCGATGTGCTCGATCAACCTGTCGGGGCAGAGCCTCGGCGATGACAAGTTCCTGCCCTTCGTCATCGAGCAGTTCCAGAAGAGCGGCATCGAGGCGAACAAGATCTGCTTCGAGATCACCGAGACCGCGGCGGTGGCGAGTTTTTCGCAGGCGAATCGCTTCATCCAGGCGCTCAAGGAACTGGGCTGCAAGTTCGCGCTCGATGACTTCGGCACCGGCCTGTCATCGTTCGGGTATCTCAAGCACTTCCCGGTCGATTTCCTGAAGATCGACGGCAGCTTCGTGCGCGAGATCCTGCACGATCCGATCGACCGCGAGATGGTGCGCTCGATCAACGAGATCGGGCACCTGACCGGCAAGCAGACCATCGCGGAGTTCGCCGAGAACGCCGAGATCATCCAGATGCTGACCAGCATCGGCATCGACTACGCGCAGGGCTACGGCATCTCGCAGCCGACACGCGTGCTGAAGGCTGTCAACGCCTAGGGCCCGCGCGCGCTCAGGCGAGCGGCCCGAGCGTTCCTTCCATGATCCGGATCGCGCAGCCCGCGACATGCACCGCAATGACCACGCCGTCGCGCTTCTCGGTGCGGCCCAGGATCAGGCTCGGTCGCCCCATGTCGACGCCCTGTCCGATTCGCCAGGACTGCTCGCCATCCCGGCCGGCGTGCAAGGTCGCCAGCAGCGCCATCGTGGCGCCGCTCGCACTGCCGGTGGCCGGGTCTTCGGTGCAGGCATCGAGCGGCGAGAACATGCGCGCCTGCAGATCCCCGGCCTCACCCGAGCGAACGTAGGCGAAGATCGCGTCGGTGCCGAGCGGTGGCAGCACGCGCGCGTGCTCCGCGGTGACCGGCTTGCAGCGCGCGAGCGCTTCGCGCGTCGCCAGCTCGACGACCAGGAACGGCAGGCCGATCGATGCCACCTGCGGCGGATGGACCGATTCGCGGATTTCCGCCGGCGCAATCGACAGGCAAGCCGCGACATCCTCGCGCGAGGCGGATGCGCCCACCGACAGCGGTTCGGGCGCGGTCAGTTCCGCGCTGGCGATGCGGCCGTGCTCGCGCTGCAGGCGGATCGGCACGAGTCCCGCGGCCTCCTCGAAGACCAGTCGCTCGAGCGGCGCGTGCCCGGACTGCTCGAGCACCTGCGCCAGCATGATCGCGGTGCCGATATTCGGATGCCCGGCGAAGGGCACTTCCTTCGTGGCCGTGAAGATGCGCACCTGCGCCGTGTGCGCTTCGGCGCGCGGCGGCAGCACGAACGTGGTTTCGGAGTAGTTGAACTCGCGGGCCACGGACTGCATCTGCGCCGTCGACAGACCCTCCGCGTCGAGCACGATGGCGAGCGGATTGCCGCCGAACGGCCGATCGGTGAATACGTCGGCGGTCATGAATCGTCGCTGCATGAAATCGTGCCTCGGATCGTCGTGAAACTGTTCAGCGGCCCGTTTCGCCTGTAGGGTGCGGTTCCACGAGGGGAGGGCACATGCCGAACGATGAAACCGCAGCGCCGCCGCGCGTCGACGGCCCAGGCCTGTTCGGCCATCCGAAGGGATTGTACTTCCTCGCGTTCACCGAGACCTGGGAACGGTTTTCCTACTACGGCATGACGGCGCTGGTCGTGCTGTACATGGTCAACCAGCTGCTGCTGCCCGGCCATGTCGAGCACATTGCCGGGTTTGCACAACTGCGAGCCGCCCTGGAATCGCTGGCCGGGCCGCTCTCGCCGCAGGCGCTGGCTTCGCAAATCTTCGGGCTCTATGCGGGCTTTGTGTACTTCACGCCGTTGCTGGGCGGCGTGGTGGCCGATCGCTGGATCGGACAACGCAATGCGGTCGTCATCGGCGCGCTGCTGATGTTCTCGGGCCATGTCGCGATGGCCTTCGATGCCTCGTTCCTGCTCGCGTTGCTGCTGCTGGTGCTCGGTTCGGGCCTGCTCAAGGGCAACATCTCCGCGCAGGTCGGCGCGCTGTATCCGATCGACGATGAGGCGCGGCGCACGCGCGGCTTCGTCGTCTTCAGCACCGGCATCAACATCGGCGCCGTGCTCGGGCCGTTGGTGTGTGGATGGCTGGCGCAGGCCTACGGCTGGCACTTCGGCTTCGGCGCGGCGGCCGTATTCATGCTCGCCGGCTTGTGCATATACCTCAGCGGATACCGGCACCTGCCCGCCCGGGTCACGCGGAGCGCTGCACAGCAGCAGCCGTTGACCTCCGTCGACTGGCGCGTCGTGCGCGCGCTGACCGTTGTCATTGCCATCTCGATCCTGCCTGTGATCGCCTACACGCAGCACTTCAACGTGTTGCCGGTGTGGATCCAGGCCCACGTGGTACTCGACCTCGGAAGCTGGCGCATTCCGGTGCCGTGGTTCCAGTCGATCGACTCATTTACTTCGGTGCTGAGCGCGGCGCCGCTGCTCTGGCTTTGGCAACGACAGGCCCGGCGTGGCGGCGGGCCCGACGACATCGCCAAGATCGGCATCGGCTCGTGGATCGGCGCGGGCAGCAACCTGATGCTGGCGGGCGCGATCTACGCGGCCCACGGTCGGTTGCTGCATCCGATCTGGCCGTTCCTGTATTGCGTCGGGCTGGGGCTCTCGTTCATGCACTACTGGCCGGCGCTGCTGGCATTGGTGTCGCGCGCCGCGCCGGCACGCGTCAATTCGACGATGATGGGATTCGTGTTCGTCAACCTGTTCCTGGGAACCCTGATCATCGGTTGGATTGGCGGCCGCTACGAGCGCATGACGCCGTTGAATTTCTGGCTGCTGCACGCGCTGGCGGGCATTGCCGGCGGTGTCGTGATGCTGATGTTCGGGCGCGGTCTTGCGCGCGCTCTGCACGGCGCCGGCCCGGCCAACGCGTAGCGCGCCCGGCTATTCCGGCAATGCGTACGGCAGCGGCAGTGCCGTCGCGTCAACTGTTCGTGCCGCCCCGGCTTCCGGGCCATCCATCGGCTCGCGCTCGACGGGCAATTCAAGCGGCGCGACGGCGAGGAATTCACTGCGTCCATCGTCGAGCGTGACCGCATCGACAACGCGCGCGCCGCGTCCATCGCCCAGCCGCAGCGTGTCGCCTGGCGCGAGCGTGGTGCGGCCCACGCTCGCAAATCGCTGCAACCGTCGCTTCGTGCGTCCGCGGTAGTGCGAGCGCGCGATGATCTCCTGGCCGGTGTAGCAGCCCTTGTTGAAGGAGATCGCGCCGATGCAGTCGAGGTTCAGCATTTGCGCCACGAACTCGCCGCTCGTCGCGGCATACACCTGTGGGATGCCCGCCGCGATGTTGCGCGCCCGCGCCTGCTCGTCGAGCAGCGCCGCAACCGCCGGCACCTGCGCGGCCAGCGCCGCGAGCGCGGCGTCGGAAGTCTCCGCGCTGATCGCGACCTTTGCGCGCAACACGAAACGGCGCAGGCCGGTGCCGATCGTTTCCACCAGCTCGGCCGGCAGCAGCGCGATGATGTGATCGGGCGCCGGCGCGGCCAGCCGCAGCAACGCGAGCACGCGCCCCTGCGGATTGTGGACGCCGGCCAGCATCAGTTGCTGCGCGCCCAGCGCGTTCACGTCGTTCGACAGTTGCCCCTGCAGGAATTTGCGGGCATCGGCGCCGCGAAAATGCAGCAGGCCGAATCGCGGTGACGCAACCGGGTCGGTGCTCTTTTCCTCGTTCGCCATCGCACCGATTCTAGTTCCAGCAGCGCGCCGTGCAATTCCGATGGTCTGGACTGCTCCGTTCTGGCACACTTGCAAGCCATGCCGAATGCGCCTGATTCCACCCCGGAAGCGACGCGGGCGAGCCCTGGCAACGTGCCGCCCGCCCCGGAAATGACTGCACCGGGCGCCACGGCGACCGTCGCGGCGATGCCAGCGCCAGGCACGACCCTCCACGAAGCCGGCGGCCCGAAAGGGCCCAATCCCACGCGCTTCGGCGACTGGGAACGCGCCGGCCGCTGCATCGATTTCTGACCATGCACGATCGTCCGCTGTCGCCGCACCTCGGCATCTACCGCTTCATGTACACCATGGCGCTGTCGATCATGCACCGGATCAGCGGCGTGTGGATGGCATTCGGCCTGGTCGCGCTGGTCGCGTGGTTGTGCGGCGCGGCGGCTGGCGAGGGCGAATACGCGCGCACCGTCGCGGTGCTCGGCAGCGCGTTCGGAAAGATCCTGCTGCTCTCGTGGCTCGCGGCATTCTGCTATCACTTCGCCAGCGGCCTGCGGCATCTCGCCTGGGACGCCGGCATCGGCCTCGAGAAACGCAGCGCGCGCCGCAGCGCGCGCGTGGTGGTGATCTTCGCCCTGGTCGCATTCGGCGTCGCGGCCTACCTGCTGTTCTGCCCGCGGGCGGGTTCGCCATGAAGTTCCGCGCGCCACTGGCGGTCGTGCTCGGGCGCGGCAGCGCCGGCGAAGGCGTTGCGCACTGGTGGTCGCAGCGCGTGACCGCCGTGGCGCTGGTGCCGCTGGGCGCGTGGTTCCTCGTGTCGCTGTTCGGCGTGCCGCTCGACGATCATGCCGCGGTGACGATCTGGATCGCCTCGGGCTGGAATGCGCTCTGGCTCGCCCTGCTGCTGCTCGCGGTGTGCCTGCATTCGCGCCTCGGCGTGCAGGTCGTCATCGAGGACTACGTGCATGCGGGCGCCGCCAAGCTCACGCTGCTGCTGCTGAACAGCGCGGCGCACGCGGTGCTGCTGGCGGCCGGCGTGTACGCGCTGTTGCGCATCGCGCTGCGGGGCGCGGCATGAGCGACTATTCATTCACCGACCACAGCCACGACGTGCTCGTCGTCGGCGCCGGTGGCGCGGGGTTGCGCGCAACCCTCGGCCTCGCCGAAGCGGGGTTGAGCACCGCCTGCATCACGAAGGTGTTCCCGACGCGCAGCCACACTGTCGCGGCGCAGGGCGGCATTTCCGCCTCGCTCGGCAACATGGGCGAAGACGACTGGCGTTGGCACATGTACGACACCGTCAAGGGTTCCGACTGGCTCGGTGACCAAAACGCCATCGAATTCATGTGCAAGCAGGCGCCGGCCGCGGTCATCGAACTCGAACACTACGGCGTGCCGTTCTCGCGCACCGAATCCGGCCTGATCTACCAGCGGCCGTTCGGCGGCATGACAACGCACTACGGCAAGGGCATCGCGCAGCGCACCTGCGCGGCGGCCGATCGCACCGGCCACGCGATGCTGCACACGCTCTACCAGCAGTCGATCCGCCACGATGCGCAATTCTTCATCGAGTATTTCGCCGTCGACCTGATCATGGAAGACGGCGCCTGCCGCGGCGTGGTCGCGATCGACCTCGCCACGGGCAGCGTGCACCGCTTTCGCGCGCAAACCACGATATTGGCCACCGGCGGCTATGGCCGCGCCTGGTTTTCCTGCACGTCCGCGCACACCTGCACCGGCGACGGCGGCGGCATGGTGCTGCGCGCAGGCCTGCCGCTGCAGGACATGGAATTCGTGCAGTTCCATCCGACCGGCATCTACGGCTCCGGTTGCCTGATCACCGAGGGCGCGCGCGGCGAGGGCGGCTACCTCACCAACGCCAGCGGCGAGCGCTTCATGGAGCGGTACGCGCCGAACGCGAAGGACCTCGCCTCGCGCGACGTCGTCAGCCGCGCGATGACGATCGAGATTCGCGAAGGCCGCGGCGTCGGCGATTCGCGCGACCATATCCACCTGCACCTCGAGCACCTCGGCCCGGAAGTCATCCACGAGCGCCTGCCGGGCATCCAGGAGACGACGCGCATTTTCGCCGGCGTCGATGTCACGCGCGCACCGATCCCGGTGCTGCCCACCGTGCACTACAACATGGGCGGCGTGCCGGCGAACGTGCAGGGCGAGGTCGTGACGAGCGCAAACGGGTCCGAGACCGTCGTGCCCGGGCTGATGGCCGTCGGCGAAGCGGCCTGCGTTTCGGTGCATGGCGCGAACCGGCTCGGATCCAACTCGCTGCTCGACCTCGTCATCTTCGGGCGCGAAGCGGCGCGCCATTGCGCCGCCACGTTGAAGGCGGGCGCTGCGCAGAAGCCGCTGGCGCGCAACGCGGGCGATGCAGCCGTCGCGCGCATCGATCGCCTGCGCAATGCCGCGGGAACGCGGCCGACGGCGCAGGTGCGGCTCGAGATGCAACGCACGATGCAGGCGGACGCCGCGGTGTTCAGGAGCGGAGAAACGCTCGCGGCAGGCTGCAAGGCCCTCGCCAGCACCTTCGATTCGTTCGCCGACGTGCGCACCAGCGACCGCGGCATGGTGTGGAACACCGATCTCATCGAGACGATGGAACTGGAGAACCTGCTGCTGCAGGCGACCGCGACGATCAATTCGGCCGCCAACCGGCAGGAGAGCCGGGGCGCGCACGCGCGCGAGGATTTTCCCGAGCGGGACGACACCCACTGGCTCAAGCACACGCTGTGCTGGGTCGATGACAAGGGCAAGCCGCGCATCGACTACCGCGCGGTGCACCTGGAGACGCTGACCGACGAGGTCGAGACGATTCCGCCCAAGAAGCGCACCTATTGAAACGGCATCAGGCACTGACGTTCCACCGCAAATTGATGAAGGCAATCCACTGTCATGGCTGAATTCACGCTGCCGCCGAACTCACGCATCGACACGAGCGCCGGCAAGCGGTATCCGGCCGCGGCGGGCGCCGCCAGGCCGCGCACCTTCCGCATCTACCGTTTCGATCCGGCTTCCGGCGCGCGTCCGCGCGTCGACAGCTACGAGATCGACATGGCCTCCTGCGGACCGATGGTTCTCGACGCATTGCTGAAGATCAAGAACGAGATCGATCCGACGCTGTCGCTGCGCCGCTCCTGCCGCGAAGGCATCTGCGGTTCCTGCGCGATGAACATCAACGGCGTCAACACGCTGGCCTGCACGCAGACCTGCGCCGACCTGGGCAGCGGCGACGTGCGCATCTACCCGTTGCCGCACATGCCGGTCGTGAAAGACCTGGTCGCCGACCTCGGCAACTTCTACGCGCAGTACGCGGCCGTGAAGCCCTGGCTGCAGGCGCGCACGCCCGCATCGCCCGACCGCGAGCGGCTGCAATCGAAGGAAGACCAGGAAAAAATCGACCGGCCGTCGGCCTGCATCCTGTGCGCCTGCTGCTCGACCTCCTGCCCGAGCTACTGGTGGAACAGCGAGCGCTACCTCGGGCCGGCTGCGCTGCTGGCGGCCTACCGCTGGATCGTCGATTCGCGCGACGAAGCCACCGGCGAGCGCCTCGACGCGCTCAATGATCCGTTCCGGCTCTATCGCTGCCATACGATCATGAACTGCACCGAAGCCTGCCCGAAGGACCTCAACCCGGCGCGGGCCATCGCCGACATCAAGCGGCTGATGCTGGATCGCACGCATTGAACGGCGCGCCCGGCGAGCTGGTCTGGCGCAGCCGGCGCGGCACGAAGGAACTCGACCTGATGCTGTCGCGCTGGCTCGAGCGCTGCTATGCCCGAGCCACGGACGACGAAAGGGCACAGTTCGCGCGTTTTCTCGACTTGCCTGACCCGGAGATGGCGGCTTACCTGTTGCACCATGAAAAGCCCGCCGACCCGGCCTTCGCCGCGATCGTCTCGCAGCTGGCCGCCGCTCGACCTTGAATTGCAATTGCGCGGTTCGCCGCGCCTCGCCATCGCCTGGAGCGCGTGGTGCGCCGCGCTGGCTGCGGCGCTGTGGTGGGGTTGCGACCTCGCCGGGTGGTGGCGGCTCGCGTTGCTGGGCATCGTGGCATTCGCGTTGTGGCGCGGCGTACGCGAATTCCGGGCCGCCGGCGGCAGTCTGAGCTGGGATGGCGGCCAGCAATGGCGGCACGAACCGCAACATGGCGAAGCCGCTTATGTCCAAGTCGGCGCGCCGCGCCTGCTGGGGCCTTTGCTGTGGCTCCGCTGGCCATCCACCGGGGGCCGCCGATTTGTGACGCTGGACGCGGCGCGCGTGGAACCGAATGCCTGGCGCGCAATCAAAGCCCGGATGAGATTCCTGAGGCCGGCGGCTCGCGACAAGTCCCCATGAAACCCCAGCCCGGTCCTGCTGTTAGACTGCCCGACGATGGGCTCGACTGCGTTCAGTTTGGTGCAGGGAAGGCCCGAACGATGCCGAACTTCCAACTCCCGCCAGGGTCAGATTCGACGCACGAACGCGCGGGCGATCCCTCGTCTGCCGAGTCTGCGCCGATGAGCGTGGCCGCGGCCGACCTGAGCCTGGTGCGACGCGTGCAGGCCGGCGAGCGGGCGGCCTACGACCTGCTGGTGCTCAAGTACCAGCACAAGGTGGTCAAGCTCGTCATGCGTTACGTCCGCAATCCGGCGGATGCCGAAGATGTCGCCCAGGAAGCTTTCGTCAAGGCCTATCGCGCACTGCCGCAGTTCCGCGGCGACAGCGCGTTCTATACGTGGCTGTACCGCATCGCGATCAACACCGCCAAGAATGCGCTGGTGTCGCGCGATCGGCTTCCGGTCGGCTACGAGCTCGATGCGCCCGGCCATGAAGACAGCGCCGACATGAGCGGCCGTTTGCGCGATCCGGATACGCCCGAAGGCCTGGCGCTGAGCGAGGAAATCCGCAACATCGTGCACGCGGCCATCGGCGCGCTGCCCGAAGACCTGCGCACCGCGATCATGTTGCGCGAGCTCGAGGGGCTGAGCTACGAGGAGATTTCGACCGCGATGAACTGCCCGGTGGGCACCGTGCGGTCGCGCATTTTCAGGGCGCGCGAGGCCATCGATGGCAAGTTGCGCGAAGTGTTTGACGGCGGCCTAGGCCGCACGCAGGAGCTAACGTGAACCAGGACGAACGGGCCAGCCAACTTTCAGCCATGTTCGACGGCGAATTGCCCGCCGCCGAATGCGAACTGCTTTCGCGCCGCTTGGCGCGCGACGAGCAGTTGCGCGCGACCTGGTCGCGGTACTCGGTCATCGGCGCGGCGTTGCGCGCCGAACCGCTCGCGCAGGTGCGGCCCGATTTCGCGCATCGCGTCACGGCCGCATTGTCCGCCGGCGCCACTGCGACCGAATCGGAACGCACGGGCTTGCGCGTGCGCGGTGGCCGCCTGCTGCGTGGCGCGGCGCTCGGCTCGGCGGTGGCCGCGGGCGTTGCGGGCGTGGCGATCATGATGTTGCGCAATGGCCTGCCCGTGCAGGAGATCGCGGCCGCGCCCGCTGCCGCGCGCACGGCTGCGCCGGTGCTGGTGGCGTCGACGAACCTGCCCACGGTAGCGCCGGCCGCGGCTGCTGCGGGCAATGAACTGGCCAGCTATACGGTGCCGCCGCTCGGCAACGACAACAACATGGCGCTGCAGGGCTCGCTCGCCGACTACGTCATCGCGCACAGCGAATATTCCTCGCCGCTCTCGCGCGGCAGCCTGCTGTCCGACCTGGTCGGCAACGAGCGGGTGAAGCCTGCGCCGGCGGCCCCTGCGGCTGCGGTTCGGGCGGCAAACGGGCAGGCGGCAGCGCCGGCTGCGCAAGCCGCTCCGACCAGCGATGCGCCGGCATCCGCCGATGGCAGCAAATAGCCACCGACTCAGCGCGGCATTCGCCGCGGCGGCCCTGGCCGCCAGCTTTGCGAGCCTGGCCGATGACGCGCGCGGACTGCTCGAGCGCATGGAGCGCGCGCTCGCCAGCCGCAATTACCAGGGCACGTTCGTGCACGAGCACGACGGCCAGACCGAAACGTTGCGCATCGTGCACCGCGCCGAGGGCGGCGGCTTCGCCGAACGGCTCGTCTCGCTCGACGGTTCGGGGCGCGAGGTCATCCGGCGCGATGGCGAGCTGCGCGCCTACTTTCCGGACCAGCGCGCCGTGCTGGTCGAAGACGATCCGAACACCGGCCTGCTGCTCACGGGCCTGCAGGCCCTCGACAGTGCCGGGCAGATGTATCGACTGAGCGAGGTAGCGCCCACGCGCATCAGCGGGCGCGAAGCGCGCGTGCTGGTCGTCGAGCCCCAGGATGACCTGCGCTACGGTTATCGCGTCTGGATCGACGAATCGAGCGCGATGCCACTGAAGACGCAGCTGCAGACCGCGGGCGGCCGCGTCGTCGAGCAGCTCGTGTTCACCGATTTGTCACTGCCCGCCCGCGTGGCGGACAGCGCCTTGCAGCCGGCGTTCTCGGCGCACGATTTCAGGCTCCTGCGCCATGGCGCCGCCGCGGCTGCCGCCCCGCGCCAGGCAGCCGATACGACCTGGGATGCGGCAGACCTGCCGCCGGGATTCCGGCTCGTGGCGCATTCGACGCGCATGATGGGCGACAACCCGCGCGCGGTGACGCACCTGGTGTTCAGCGACGGACTCGCCTCGGTTTCGGTCTTTGTCGAACCTCGCAGCGGCGCACCCGATGGCACGCCGGCCGCGTCCGCGCCGCCGGCGGAAACGCGGCTCGGCTCCTCGTCGGCGGTCTCCACTGAAGTCGACGGCCACCGCGTCACGGCCATCGGCGAAGTTCCGCCGGCCACCGTACGGGCCATCGCCGGTTCGCTTCGACCAGGCTTTGCACCGGCGGCGCGCAGCGGCGGCGGCGCTGGCCCACGTCGTTGAGCCCCGATTCATCGCATGCTGGCGCACCGCCGTCGGTCGATGCGGCCCGCCTGCTCCTGCTGACCCGGCACGATTGCGGATTGTGCGAGGAGATGCAGCACGAACTGGCCGCGCTGCGGTCCCGCTTCGGCGCGTTGCCCCCGGTGCAACTCGTCGATGTCGATGCGGACCCGGCGCTGCAGCGGCGCTGGGGAATGAAAGTGCCGGTGCTGCTGCTGGATGGCGCGCTCGTGTGCAGCGCGCGGCTCGACACCCCGGAATTGCTGCGGCTTTTGCGGCTATAATCCGCGCGCTTCGGCCCTCAGGGCCCCTATGCCCTGCTGGCCGCGGACCTCCATTTGATGCAACGCATACGCAACTTCTCGATCATCGCGCATGTTGATCACGGTAAATCGACGCTTGCCGACCGGCTGATCCAGCTCTGCGGCGGCCTCGAGGAGCGCGAGATGCAGGCGCAGGTGCTCGATTCGATGGAATTGGAGCGCGAGCGCGGCATCACGATCAAGGCGCAGAGCGTCACGCTGTTCTACACCGCCCGCGACGGCGAGCGCTACCAGTTCAACCTGATCGACACCCCCGGGCACGTCGATTTTTCCTATGAAGTCTCGCGGAGCCTGGCCGCCTGCGACGGCGCATTGCTGGTCGTCGACGCCTCGCAGGGCGTCGAGGCGCAGAGCGTCGCCAACTGCCACACCGCGGTGGAGCAGGGGCTGGAAGTGCTGCCGGTCATCAACAAGATCGACCTGCCGGCCGCCGACCCCGATCGCGTGCGCAAGGAAATCGAGGAGATCATCGGCATCGCGGCGCACGATGCAGCGCTGGTCAGCGCCAAGACCGGCCAGGGCGTGCCCGAATTGCTCGAGCAGATCGTGCAGCGGATTCCGCCGCCGAAAGGCGACCCCGAGGCCCCGCTGCAGGCGCTGATCATTGACTCCTGGTTCGACAACTACGTCGGCGTCGTCTCGCTGGTGCGCGTCGTCAACGGCGTGCTGCGCACCGGCGAAAAAATCCGTGTCATGTCGACGGGCCGCAGCCACCAGGTCGACAAGCTGGGGCGCTTCACGCCCAAATCGGTGGCGATGCGTGAACTCGGCGCCGGTGAGGTCGGATTCGTCGTCGCGGGCATCAAGGAGATCGACGGCGCGCCGGTGGGCGATACGATCACGCTCGAGAGTCGACCGGCCGCGACGCCGCTGCCGGGCTTCAAGCAGGTGCAGCCGCGCGTGTTCGCCGGCCTGTTCCCGATCAACTCGGAAGACTACGAGAGCTTTCGCGACGCGCTCGCGAAGCTCAAGCTGAACGATTCAGCGCTGCACTACGAACCCGAGGTCTCGACCGCGCTGGGCTTCGGTTTCCGCTGCGGGTTCCTGGGGCTCCTGCACATGGACATCGTGCAGGAGCGGCTCGAACGCGAGTACGAGCTCGACCTGATCACCAGCGCGCCGACGGTGATCTACGAAGTCGCCTGCACGAACGGCGAGGTGCTGCACATCGACAGCCCGGGCAAGCTTCCGCCGCCCGACAGGGTCGAGGAAATCCGCGAGCCGATCATCACCGCGAACATCCTCGTGCCGCCCGACTATGTCGGCGCGGTGCTCGGCCTGTGCAGCGAGAAGCGCGGCGTGCAGAAGAAGATGCAGTTCCTCGGCACGCAGGTCTCGCTGCAGTACCAGCTGCCGCTGGCCGAGGTGGTGCTCGATTTCTTCGACCGGCTGAAATCGGCGAGCCGCGGCTACGCTTCGTTCGACTATGAATTCAGCCACTTCCAGGCCGCACCGCTGGTCAAGCTCGACGTGCTGATCAACGGCGACAAGGTCGACGCGCTCGCGCTGATCGTGCATCGCGACAACTCCTATCATCGCGGCCGCGAACTCGTCGACAAGATGCAGGAACTGATTCCGCGCCAGATGTTCGAAGTCGCGGTACAGGCCGCGATCGGCACGCACGTGATCGCGCGCGCCACCGTCAAGGCGCTGCGCAAGAACGTGCTGGCCAAGTGCTACGGCGGCGACCTCTCGCGCAAGCGTAAACTGCTCGAGAAACAGAAGGCCGGCAAGAAACGCATGAAGCAGGTGGGTTCCGTGGAGATTCCGCAGGAAGCCTTCCTGGCCGTGCTGCAGGTCGGACGCAAGTGACCCCAGGAACCAACCCCAGGATTTTCGCATGCTGTTGCAGATAACAACCGTGCTGGCGTGGCTGGCGATACCCGTGACGCTGCTCGCCGTGCTCGATGACTGGATCCTGCGCCCCCGCCGCCGCCTGGCCGCGCTCCCCGGGCAGGCCGAAGACCCCGCCTGGGCGCGCGCCGCGTACCTTGCGATGCCGGTGGTCGTGATCGGCTCCATCCTGCGCATCGTGGTTTCCGAACAGCTCGACTTCAGCCTCGTGCTGGTGCTGGTGCTGCTCGCCTCCGCCTTCGTCTGGCTCGTCGATCGCTTCCTGCTCGCGCCTGCGCGGCTGCGCGCCGCTCAGCGCGCCAACGCCAGCGCGGCGGTCTTGCCGCTGCCGGTGACGGTCGACTATGCGCGCAGCTTCCTGCCGGTCGCCGCGCTGGTGCTCGTGTTGCGGGGCTTCATCTTCGAGCCGTTCCGCATCCCTTCCGATTCGATGATGCCGACGCTCGAGCAGGGCGATTTCCTCGTCGTGAACAAGTTCGCCTACGGATTGCGCGTGCCGGTGCTGAACCGCAAATTCCTCGACATCGGCGAACCGCAGCGCGGTGAAGTCGTCGTGTTCCGCTATCCGCCGCATCCGGAAGTGAATTTCATCAAGCGCGTCGTCGGCGTGCCCGGTGACACGGTGCGCGTGCACGATGACCAGCTGATCATCAACGGCGTGCCGGTGCCGTTGACGGAGAACGGCCGATACGCCGACCCCTATGGTTGCTACCAGAACATGCGGCTGGAGCAGGAACTGCTCGGCCAGCACAACCACCAGGTGATGTCCTGCCGCACCAGCGGCGGGTTGTTCGCCGACAAATTCCCGGGCTGCACGCGCAGCATGGACCACAGCTACCTGTGCGTGGAAGATGCCGGCGAAGGCGAGCCGGACGCCAACGACACGAAGGAAGATTGGGTCGTGCCGCCCGGGCACTACATGATGATCGGCGACAATCGCGACAACAGTTCGGACAGCCGGGTCTGGAAACTCGTGCCGGAAGACAATCTGGTTGGCAGGGCGTCCAGAATCTGGCTGAATCTGCCCCTGGGCCGCTCCGGCTGGCCCGACTGGCATCGTTTTGGCAAGCGTATAGAGTAATGGGAATCTAGGGCCTGCTAACACTTGGAACGTCGATGCGTTGCTGCTCAAAATGCTTTCAGACAAGGCGCGAGGCGCGCTGCGTGGTCATTCCACGTGAGCGCCGAGCAACGCCGTATGAAAGCATTTTGAGCGCAACCCTTCGGGGCCGGCCCCATTTTGTACAGGGCGGCGTTGCGCCTCCCTCATGTATATTCAATACACTTCGGTCGTCGCGCCTTGCCCTGTGCAAAATGGGGCACGGCCGCATCGACGTTCTAAATGTTAACAGGCCCTAGGGAGTGCGACCCATGCGTAAGTCTCAGCGCGGCGTAACCTTCATCGGCTGGGTGGTGCTGCTGATTCCAGTCGCCATCGTTGGCTATGCCGGCATCCGACTGGCGCCGTTGTTCATCAACTATTACCGCGTCGTGCAGGCCATGAACCAGGAGGCGACCGAGGCGAGGACCAACGGCGGACAGGTCGATCCGGTGCTGATCCGCAACGGGCTCGATCGCCGCTTCGACGTCGGCTATGTCGACCATCCCACGGGCAAGGACATCGACATCCATCGCGAAGGCGAGCACTGGGTCGCGGTGGCCGACTACGAAGACATCGCGCCGCTGATCGGCAATGTGCAGATGCTGGTGCAGTTCCACAAGCAGGTGGAACTGCAATAGCGGATGCCCGAAGGTGACATGCCGGGCAGCGTGCCGGCGGGCACCTGGGTGCGCCGCCACCTGCAATACGAGCCACGCGACGCCAGCCTGTTCGAACAAGCGCTCACGCATCGCAGTGCCGCGCGCGCCAACAACGAGCGACTCGAATTCCTCGGCGATGCGATCCTCAACCTGGTCGTCGCGCAGTATCTCTACGCGCAATACCCCGATGCCGATGAAGGCGCGCTGAGCCGCCTGCGCTCGGCCGTCGTCAGCGGCGCCTCGCTGGCGCGCGTGGCCGCCGGGCTCGAACTGGGTCCCGCGCTGGCCCTCGGCGCGGGCGAACTGAAGACCGGCGGATTCAGGCGCGAGTCGATCCTCGCCGACGCGCTCGAAGCCGTGTGCGGGGCGCTGTACCTCGAGGCCGGCATCGACACCACGCGCGCGACGCTGCTGCGGATACTCGCGCCGGCCCTCGAGGAACTCGATGCGAACGCCGACGGCGCGCCCGAGGGCCAGAAGGATGCCAAGACGCGGCTGCAGGAGTGGTTGCAGGGGCGCGGGCTGGCGCTGCCGCGCTACCGCGTCGTGCACGTCGACGGTGAATCGCACGCGCAGGTCTTTCGCGTCAGCTGCGAAGTCGAGGCGGTCAAGGCCAGCGCGCAGGGCGAGGGACTCAGCCGGCGGCGCGCCGAGCAGGCCGCCGCGCAGCAACTGCTGGCGCAGCTCGACCCGGCGGGTGCGCCATGAGCGCGTTTCGCAGCGGGTTTGTCGCGCTGGTCGGGCGGCCCAATGTCGGCAAGTCCACGTTGCTCAATGCCCTGCTGGGCC
>Ga0209023_10003339_pt1 | contig 19254 bp, 24 predicted proteins | sample LakOneMetagenome_FD_187468 | JGI IMG/M metagenome (GOLD analysis project Ga0209023, IMG submission 187468) | Freshwater and sediment microbial communities from Lake Erie, Canada (SPAdes) (version 2) | ecosystem: Environmental > Aquatic > Freshwater > Lentic | place: Lake Erie, Canada...
CGACGGTGGCCCGGCGCGCGGGCGCGCAGGCGGCGGTGGCCAGCCTGATGAACGGGGGCTGAGCCGCGATGGTCTGGACATTCGTCAAGGTTGCCCTGTTTTTCTGCCTGATCGCGGCGCTTGCGCTTCTGTCCGGCGCATTGGCCGCGAACGGCGGCGGGATCCGGCTACAGGCCTTCAACACCGAATTCGTGCTTGGGCCGGTGCAGTCGGTCGTCGCGATCCTTCTGGCACTGGTGGCGCTCTGGCTGGTGCTGCGGCTGCTGGCTCTGCTGTCGGCGCTGGTGCGCTTCTTCAATGGCGATGAGAATGCGATCAGCCGGTTTTTCGACGCGGGCAGCGACCGCAAGGGGCTGAATGCCCTGACCGACAGCATGACCGCGCTCGCCTCCGGCAACGGGACCGAGGCGATGGCGCTGGCGGCCAAGGCCGACCGCTACCTGCATCAGCCGCACCTGACGAACCTGATTTCGGCGCAGGCGGCCGAACTTGCGGGCGACCGCAAGAAGGCGGCGGCGGTCTACAGGCGGCTCTTGGACGATCCGCGCACCCGGTTCGTCGGCGTGCGCGGGCTGATGAAGCAGAAGCTGGACGAGGGCGACCGCGAGACGGCGCTGCGGCTTGCCGAAAAGGCCTTCCAGATGCAGCCCGCGAACCGCGACATCCAGGAGACGCTCTTTCAGCTGCAGACGGCGCAGGGCGACTGGGCTGGCGCGCGCAAGGTGCTGGGGGCCGAGTTGAAAAGCGGCCACATGCCGCGCGACGTGCACCGGCGACGCGATGCGCTGCTGGCGCTGCAGGAGGCGAAGGCGGTCCTGTCGGACGACCTGTCGATCGAGGCGCGCGAGGCCGCACTCGTGGCCAACCGCCAGTCGCCGGACCTGATCCCGGCGGCGGTGATGGCGGCGCAGGGTCTGGCGGCGGACGGCAAGGCCAAGCAGGCCTCGCGCATCCTGATCAAGGCGTGGGAGGTGCAGCCCCACCCCGACCTGGCCGCGGCCTATGCGGCGCTGAAGATCGACGAGACGCCGGCCCAGCGGCTCGAGCGGTTCCGCCCGCTGTTTGCCGCCGCGCCAGAGGCGGAAGAGACGCGCCTGCAGCGGGCCGAGCTGCAGATCGCCGCCGAGGATTTTCCCGCCGCACGCCGGACGCTTGGCGACCTGCCTGAAACCCATCCGACCGCGCGGGCGCTCACCCTGATGGCCGCCATCGAGCGCGGCGCGGGGGCGGACGATTCCGTGGTGCGGGGCTGGCTGACGCGCGCCCTGTCGGCGCCCCGGGGGCCGCAGTGGGTCTGCGACAAGTGCCAGCAGGTGAATGCGGCCTGGTCGCCGGTCTGCGACAATTGCGGTGGATTCGACACGCTTTCCTGGCGCGAGCCGCCGGGCGCCGCCCGCGCGCCCTCGCCCACCGATATCCTGCCGCTGATCGTCGGCAAGCCGGCCGAAGTCAGCGTCGCCGAAAAGGTGGAGCCGGTCGTGCCCGCGCCCGAACCGGCGGTCGCCGAGCCAGAGCCCGAGCCTGTGCCAGAGCCCGAGCCGCCGGCGCCCAAGGCCGAAAAGGGCGCGGTCTACGACGCCGAATTCTTCGAACCCGCACCGGGGGGGCGGGTCAAAAAATAGGGCTACACAGGCCCGGAGGTTGGTGCTATCAGGCCCCCCGTGTGCCCCAATAGCTCAGTTGGTAGAGCACCTCATTCGTAATGCGAAAAAGCCACCAACATACGGTAGGCTTACACCAACAAATGCCAACAAAATCAGGTGCTTGACCAATTATCGGTTGGGTTAGACTGGTGTTGGAACGTATCGTGAACCTTGCAAATAATCGCCAGTTGCAAGGACTTACGAGATGCCTCAGATCCGCTTCACAGACACCGCCGTCGCCAAGCTGAAGGTCGATGCGATGACCTGGTACTCAGACCCCGCTGCCAAGGGGTTGCAGTTGTCGGTCACGCCGGGCGGGACGAAGACCTGGTACGTCGTCAAGTGGGACCCCGCGACCCAGAAGACCCGGCGCGTCAAACTCGGCCAGTGGGCACCGCGCGGGATGCACTGCGCCTGGGCAAAGGATCAGGTCGGCAAGGTCATGCTCGACGTGAAGGAGGGCAAGGTTGCGACGAAGGCGGAGAAAGCCGTCGAGCGCGCAGGGGTCCCGACATTGCGCGAGGCCTTCGACAAGGAGATGGGCTATCGCCGCGCGCGGCCCGCATCGCTCGGCGGCGCGATCCATGCGCGGACGGATGACAACTACACCCGCGCCTTCGACAAGTATCTGGCGACCTGGGCCGACGACAAGATGGACGAGATCGACACGGCAGCGATCCAGCGGGCGCTCGACGATCTGGTGAACGAGAAGCCCTTCGCCGCCCACAAGGTCAATGTCGTCCTCGGGATCACGTTCAAGCGGGCGGAGCGGATGTTGAACAAGCGCCTGCCGGGCCTCCCGCCCAAGCTTGAGAAGAACCCGAAGATGCAGAAACGTGACCTCGACACGTCGGTTGACTGGGCCGACCGCTGGGCCGAGATCGGAAAGGTTGAGAATGAGCACAAGCGGCTCCTGTGGCAGGTGCGCTGGTTCACGGGGATGCGGGGTGAGATGCTGCGCGGGTTGACCTGGGACGACGTTGATCTTGCCAAGGGCACGATGATGGTCGGCACGGGCCTCAAGCAGGCGAAGGGTGACGGCAAGCGCCTGATCGCCATGGGGGACCAGGTGAAGCAGTGGTTTGAGCGGCTTGCGGAAATCAGGATCGACGATTGCCCCTGGGTGTTCCCGTCGCGCCGGATCGTCGGTGACGCGCGCGGGCCGCTCGATGCCTTGGACCGGCTCCCGCTGACCTGCGAGGGCGACCTGCGGCACCTTTGGAACGAGGCGACCCACGAGGTCGAGACGCGCGAGATGGTCCTGCACTGGCTCTGCGGCCAGGCGCTTGCGAAGGGCGAACAGAAGAACCTCGGACTCTATGGCGTGGTTCCGGTCGAGCGCCAGCGCAAGGTCGCGAACGCGATTGCCTCGGTCATCAACAAGCGGATCGGGATGACACCTGGGAACGTCGTCGCGCTACCCGATACGTTGCTTGGGCATCGTGCAACGAGCGTGTAGCGTCGTCCTTGCCACACCGCAGGAGCAAGGAATGAACGTCGAACAGATTACACAGAGGCTGGACGCCATTCAGTCCAGCCTCGCCCGCGCCCATCCGCCCGAGGTCATGTCGACCGAGGAAGCGGCGGCGTTTCTGGGCATGGTGCCGGAAACCTTGTTCCGCTGGCGCAAAGACGGGATCGGCCCCAAGTACTCGCGCATCAACGACCGCGTGATCCGCTACCTCAAGGACGACCTGATCTCCTGGATGCGGGAGAAGCAGTAATGGCCCAGAAGGCAGGTGTGGTGTTCAAGGAACACGACGAGGTCCGACTGTTCCTGCGCAGCCGGAACCACGTCGTCGAAAAGTGGCTGGATGGTGCCTACCACAAGTCCACGGTGTCGCGAGCGCTGACAGGGCTGCCCGTCTCGGAAGAACTGGCGCTGTCCCTCGGGGTCATGCTCGACGAGATGCAGCACGATCCTTGGGCCTGGTGTGAACCGCCCGAACGGATCGAGGACGTCGAGGGGCTCCAGGACTATGCGTCCTACAAGTGGTGGTATGACCTCCTGCGCCCTACGGTCCCGTTCTCGCGGTTCGAGCGTATGCCGAAACATCCCTTGCAAGCAGATGAGGCCGAGTTCCTGCAAGAGCGACTCAGCGAATGGCGGTCCCGACTCAAAGGGGCATGCGATCAGTACAAGGCCGACTTCGCGCTCGTCGAGGCGCTCCGCGCGGACGTGAACCCCGAATACCAGCACTGGGTCCAGGAGGATTCCGTCTGGCGGTTGGGCGACCGGCGTCCAGGGGAACCCGGCGAGACGTATCGTCACCGCGTCGGCAATCCAGGGCTGCGCGGTCGGTCGGCAGACGAGATCGCTCTCGCCCATGCTCTCGCCCGCGTCACGTTGCGTCTGCCCCTGATCGAGGAAGCCCGCCTCGCCTATGATCGGACCAAGGTCGTCGAGGTGAAGGGCCATATCTCGCGGCCCGTCGAACCTTGGAACGGCGACGCGTTCGAGGGTGTCGAGTGGGATCGGTGGGACGACCCTCGGCCCGATTGGCAGCGCGGCCCGTACTTCTGGGTCGAGAACAAGGTCATCTACTACTGGGACGGCGAGCGCTACCAGGTGCGCGACATTGCCGACGGCGAGGGAATGTTCTCGCGCATCCGCAAGAGCCTGCGGGAGCCTTGGCGGGTGCCGACGGCTCGCGAACGGGAACTGCTCGTGACCAAGATGGAACGCCAGTATGAAACAGCAGACGAGCTGCTTTCGCGTCGGGCCGAGAAGATCGCTGAGATCTGGGAAAGCCTGAAAGCGGAGTGGGCCTCGTCAGGGGTCGGGGGTGCCGTCGCGCGCATCGCGCATCCCGATGGCGTGCCGGAATCTGTGGCCGTCGAGCGCTTCGAGGCGATGGTCGAGGCGCAGCGCAGGCGTTCCGAGGCTCGGGACGAGCAGGAACTGATCGCCGAACGCCTCGCCGAGTTCAGGAACAGGCTGCGGCCTTGAAGGCACGACGCGGGTCTGTGTGCCGCACTTTCGGCAGCACGGCCCGCATGGCGCGGTGCTTCGGGAAGAGGGTCGCGAGGACCGAGGCGCGCGTCTCCGCATTGATTCCTGGCCGCTGCTTGATCCAGTCCCACGCGTCCAGGATGTCCTTGTCCCTGCCGAAGGCGCGCAGGTCCAGGATGACCTGGTTGGCCAGGGAGGCACGTCCTTTGGCTAGCACTTCGTCCTTCGTGATCTCGGGGCCGGTGCCGAAGCAGGAATGGAAGGTCATCGTCGGTCCTGTTGCGCTGTTGATCTGTGTCACCAACATATCGCGGGGATTGGTGGGTTTTCGACCACATAGGCAGGTGGCGGGATGGTTGTCCTAGGTGATGCGGGCTCACGCGCGCGCAATACACGCGCGCGAAGGGGCGATGGATGACTGTGCAACGTGTTGTTTGTGGAATCTACATCATGTTGCAGCATCATGGTGGTCGGTCAGTAGAACCGCGCGCATCGTCCGCATCGTCCGCATCATTCGAGTGGTATCAATGGGTTAGCTGATGCGGGCCATGGTCAGTGGGGTGCATCAGGGTGCATCACTGGGTGTGTCCAGGATGGCGGGCTGAATGATCAAGGCATTTGAAATCAATGGGTTGCGCGCGTGTGCGCGTGTAAGATCAGGGTTTCTGGTCACGTCGTCCTGGTGTGCATCTGTGCGCGTATGTGGCCACACTCCCGGCAGCGATCCGTGATCTGTGCATTTCTGCGCAGTCATCGTGGGTTCGCATCATGTCGAATGACGCGGGCAAGGCAGCAAACCGCTTTCCGATCAATCGGTTAGGGATCAGGGGTCCTTGCAACGGCGGTAGTTTTGCAAACTGCCTGGGTCGCGCGTGGGATCGACCCCTTTCTCTGGAGCGCAGCACCCTAGGCCCGGGCAGATATAGAAGATTCAACTTCGCCAAATAGCCCACTGGCACCCTTGCATCGCGAAACCCCATCAGAGACGCGCAGAGCGCGTCATCTCTGCCCCTTCCCCACGTTTCCCCCACCACGATGGGGCAAACACCAACACCCCCTTCTCTGACGCGCTGCAGCGCCCTGGGCAAACCGCCCCTGCGCCGTCGATCCTGTGACCGCCCCTTCCTGCCGCCCCGCCTGACAGCCGCCCGACGTCACTGCTACCCGAAACTCCGGTCGAACCGTCACCACCTGAGGTTGTATCGTGACCATGCCCTCAAGATCAGCGGCGGGCCTGCGTCCTTTCGGCCCGCCGCGCCCCTTCATTCGGAGACTTCCATGACCGTCAGTATCGTCGCCACCGGCGACTCCACCTGCAATCTGATCGAGGTGACGCCCTCGACTTCCGCGCTCTTCCCGATCCCCCTGAGCAAGCCCGACCTCGTCGCCCTACTGCGTTCGCTACTGGCCGACGCCGAGTGCAACTTTGTCGAATCCGGCGTGGTCCGCATCGACCGGATGCGCGATGGGCCTCGGGTCCACGTTCTCAGCGGCTCGTTCGCCCTTCGCTACCACGACGCCTGCCCCCTCGTCTTGGAAAGCTGATCCCCGATGGCCCGCATCCAGCACCCGACCTATGACGAGTGGTCCTCCGCCTATTCAAAGATCCGTGACGTGATCAAGGGCGAGGACCGGCTCAAGCAACAGGGGCAACTCTACCTGCCTCGGCCCGAAGGTATGTCGGCGCAAGCCTATGCCGACTACGTCAAGGGCGCGTCCTTTTATGCCGTGGCCGAGCGCACCTTGCGCGGCATGGTCGGCGCGATCACGCGGAACGACCCGATTCTGGAACTGCCGCCCCGGCTCGCCCCGATGCGGGAGACGGCTACCTTCGAGGGCAACGCCTTCGATGTGCTGCTGGCCGAGACGGTCGCGGAAGTCCTCAGCATCGGCCGGATCGGTTTGCTTCTGGACTATCCCCAGGCAGGCGCACGGCCTGGGCAAGCGCCCTTCATCTCGACGTTTCGGGCGGAAGCCATCCTGGACTGGCAGGAAGGCATCGTGAACGGGCGGCAGACCCTGACCATGATCCGGCTGAACGAAGATGCCGACGATCTGGAAGAAGGCATCGAGCAGCACCTGGTTCTGTCGCTCGAACCGGCCTACACCGTCCGCAGGTTCCATGTCACGACCCGGCGCGCTGGCCCCGGCCAGACCACCACGCAGGAAGTCCAGATCGGCGACGATGTGACCCCGACGGTGAATGGCGCACCCCTGTGGGAAATCCCCATCTGCATCGTCAGCCCCTACAACCTGAAACCCACGGTCGAGAAGCCACCCTTCCTGGACCTGTGCAACGTCAATCTCGGGCATTGGCGCAATTCGGCTGACTACGAGCGCAGTCTGTTCCTGACGGCACAGCCGACGCCGGTTGTAGCGGGGGCGATCAACGAGAAGAACAAGCCGACCACCATCGGCAGCGGCGCTTTCTGGCTGCTTCCCGAAGGTTCGACCTGGGGCATGTTGGAATTCCAGGGCACCGGCATCGCGGCGATCAAGGCGGCGATGGACGACAAGGTGTCTCAGATGGCATCCTTGGGCGCGCGCATGGTCAACTCGGGTAAGGGCCGGAACGAGACCACGGACACAGCGAAGCTGCGGACCCGCGACGAGTTGAGCCTCCTGGCATCGACGGTCGCGATGGTCGAAGCGGCGCTGACAAAGCTGCTGCGGATTGCCGCCGAATGGACGCAGCCGGGCACCGCCGATCAGGTGGTCCTGCGCCTGCACCGCGACTTCGTGGCGGCCCAGATGGACGCGACCTTGCTGACCGCTTTGGTCAAGGCCTGGCAGTCCGGTGCGCTGTCGCACGATAGCCTGCTGATGAACCTCAAGCGCGGCGAACTGATCGACCCGAACCGCTCCCTCGAAGAAGAACAAGACCTGATCGAGACGGAATCGCCGGGCATCCAGAACATTGTCCCAATCCTGGGCGGAGCCGCCTGATCCATGTCCGAGAACGACTGGACCCCGGAAGTGGCGACCGCCTTGTCGCCCGAAGTTCGGCTGTGCCGCGCGATCATCGCGCGGGTGATCGAAGACTTGTTCGGCTCGCTTGGCCCTGAGACAACCTCTCACGCCGCTGTCCGAAAGCAAGCCCTCGCTTGGCTGACAGCCAGCGCCGGTTCGACCGCATGGGACCGGGACCATCTCTGCTCGTTGGCCGGGCTGGACGGTGAAGTCCTCAGGCGGCGCGTTATCGCAATCCTTGAGGGCAGACTAGTTCCCGGCTTCTTCTCGGACACCCGGCGCAACTCGGACAACCTGACCAACGCGCGCGCCCTCTGGGCCGTGCAGAACGCGGGCAAAGTCGCCCAGCGCACCGAAGATGCGAAAGTTGCCGAAGCCCAGCGCATCGCAGATGAGGAAGCAGCCAAAGCCCAAGCAGATTGGCTTGCCCGGCGAAAGGCGGATGCGGAGAAGCGCCGCAAAGAAGCGGAGGAGCAAGCTGCTTTGAAGGCGCGCATTGCAGCCAGGCGCGAAGAGGAAATTGCTGCCGCCACCCGTCAGGACGCAAAGATCAAGCAGTCAGCGGCCCTTCTGCGCCTCCTGCGCGAAGGGCCGAAGACCACGCGGGAACTTGTCATCGACATGCGCGGGAGCATGGACATGGCAGCCGTTCGCTATCGCTTGAACAAGGCGCGCGACGCCGGGTTGGTCGAGTTGCACGGCATCAAGTGGTCCCTGGTTCCGCTACCTCAAACAGCGGGTGCGCTACCTGATCCCGTGGTTGAGCAGCCCGCGGCCTAGCGTCCATCGTCATCTCACGGCAACGGCTAGGCCTGCGCAGTTCCTTCTGGTTTGACGGGAGAGGCGAGGCGCTGGGCGGCCCTCGCCTCAACCATTTGGAGAACTGCAATGACGACCCCCACCGACAATGACGCCCAAGCGAAGGCCCTGGTTGCGGCTCTCGCGCCCCTGATCGCCGAGGCGATCATCCCCCAGCTTGCCGCCAAGGTCGAAGAGCAGGTTAAGGGCATCAAGACCAAGAACGACGAACTCTTGGACAAGCTCGCCAACCTCAAGAAAGACGACGAGATCGCGGCCCAGATCAAGGCCGGTGACGACCTGATGGCGCAGACCAAAGCCCTCCTGGAACGCGCCGTGCCCAAGAACGACAAGGGCCTGGTCGATTTCCGCAAGGCGGGTGAGCCTCTGAAAATCTCGCGCGCCGATGCCCGTGACGTCGCCCTCTACAAGAAGGCGAAAGCCCTCGCCGCCGAGCAGGGCGTCCCCCTGGAAATCGTCCAGGACTGACCCCATGGCCGCCGCGCCCAAGAAACCCGGCCCGAAGCCCAAGCCCGTCTCCATCGCCGGGCAAGGTTTCGGCACGGGCCGGTTGCACAAGATGGCGCTGCTGCCCGACGCGCAGCGCCAACATTACACGACCGAGATCATCCTCGGGCGCATGTCGATGGAGCAGGCAGGCCGGGAATTGGGCGTGTCTGGCATGTCCGTCGCGCGGTTCATCACCACTGTTCCCGACGAGGAACGGCTCGCCATCGTGGCGCAGCATTTCCATGACGCGAAGGTCCGGTCGGCTCTGACCAATGCGGCCATCGTGGACGAGTTTGGCGAGGACACCGACCGCGATCTCAAATGGGTCTTGCGCGAATTGAAAGCACTTCTCGAAAGCGCCAGCGGCGACGACGACAAGGTGTTGAAACTCGGGACCCTCAAGGAACTGCGCCAGAGCCTCATGGCCCTGGCAGAACTCCACGGCAAGCTGAACAAGAAGATGGACATCCACCTGAACCTCTCGGAATCCCCGCAATTCATCAAGCTGCGGCAGATCATCCTGACCGTGCTGGACCGGCACCCGGAAGCCAAGGCCGACTTCCTGGACGAGATGCGCGTCTTGCAGGTCATCGACGCGAGGATTCCGGCATGACCTGGCGCGACCTCCCGCAAAGCGCCGCGCAGTTGCGCGAGGCGGGGCTGTCCGTGATCGGTGTCTATTCCCCGACACACAACGTCAATCCGTCGGTGGTCTATGTCCGGTGGACCCACGTTCCCGAAGGGCACGAAACGCAGCTTGCGCGCCACTTCATCCCCGTCGAGGACCTGCGCCACGTCGGGCCTGATGCCGCGCCAAAGGGGTGCCCCTGGGAATGATTGAGGACCGCGCCCTTCTCGACTACATGCGCGGCTTGGCCGTGTCGCTCGATCCCGTCGAGCGGTTCCGGCTGGCCGTGGGCGAGCCAGACCCGTGGCAGATCGAACTCCTTCGGACCGATCCCCGTTTAAACGAGTCGGATCAGATGGTCCTCGCCCTGTGCGGGCGGCAGTCGGGGAAATCGACGACGGCGGGGTGTCTCGCCTATGATGACTTCTCGAAGGGCAAGACGGTGATCCTGACCGCTAAGGCCCTGCGGCAATCGACGGAGCTTTTCCGCCGCATCCTCGAGTTTAAGAACACCGATCCGTCCTGCCCGCCGCTGGTTCGGCAAACGCAGACCGAGTTGGAAGCACACCCCTCGCATGGGGGCCGGATCATCTGCGTCCCTGCCACCGATGCCGCGCGCGGGATGACGGCAGACACCATCGTCGTGGACGAGTCCTGCTTCATCGACGACGAGGCGCAGACGGCCTTTTTCCCGATGCGGAAGGAGTCGGGCCGCATCTTTCTACTGTCCACCCCGAACCTGCGGCAGGGGGTGTTCTATGACACCTGGACAGGAGGCAAGAAGGTGCGCCGCATCACCGCGCGCTCCATCGACATTCCCCGGCGCGAAGCCCAGGTCGCCTTCGACAAGGCCACGATGTCCGACACCACGTTCCGGCGCGAACATCTGGTGGAATTCGTTGGGGGCGGAACGCCTCTGATCCCCTGGGAGACGCTCGACAAGACGAGCAACCCCGACGTCAACGCACTGGAACTGACATGACCCCTGATCAACCCCCGAAGTATGAGCACCTGAAAGACGGGCGCGTCGTCCTGCCATCGAACGCGGACCCGGCAGCAGCCGGGCACGTCGTCTATGGCTGGGTGAAGCACGCTGTCGGCATGGACCTGGGCCGGAACGACCCGAGCGCCATCGTCGTGGTCAGGGACGAGTGCTATCCCGTGTTCTCGGGCAGCGGGTTCGAGCAGCAGCTTGGCCCCCGGCGCTGCACCGTCGTGTTCCAGGAGCCGATCCAACTCTACAGTTACACGGACCTTGCCGATCACCTCGCGCGCCGCCTCAGCAAGATTCCGAACTGGTCCTTGGCAATCGACGCGTCGGGCCTTGGCGGGCCGTTCTCGTCCACCCTGGACCTTGCGGGCATCGAGCACTTCGCCATCACGATGACCGCTGGCGCATCACTCTCCCGCAAGGGCCGTGACGTCTCCGTGGCGAAGACCTTGCTCCTGGAAAACCTGGCCGTCGGCCTCGAAACCCATGCCCTGACCATTGCCCACGACCTGCCCGGCAAGCAGGACTTGCTCAACGAGGTAGCCAGCTTTGAACTGGCTTCCACCTCCGCTGGGAACCTAGTGCTGCAAGGCGGTGGGAAAGGCCACCATGCCGACCGGGCCGTGGCGCTCGCGCTCGCCTACCTGTCCGTCACCCACCTGGACTCGGGCACGATGTCGGTGCAGCAGAAACTCGTCGGTTGGCGTTGAACGACCTGGAAACGGCTATCTTGGCCGGGATCGTCGTCGCTCTCGTGGTGCTCGTCTATTTCTGATGTGTCAGTGCCCACCGAACGCCAAGAGAGCCGCAGCAGAACCGGGGTAGCGCTGCGGTCTCGGTGTTCCGCCCTACCATGATGGGGCGCGACCATCGCACCGCCCAGCGCTGCGCGCCTCTGATTTGGCCGCCCAGTCACAGAACCCGGTGGCTCCTCAAACTGACCCTCGGGCTGGACGGCAAGGGATGTTCACTATATGTTCTACTTTAGCTGGTTGCTTGCGGAGTCAAGAGGATTCATCATGCGGCAAAACAGAAACGGGGAGTAAAGAATGAAAAAGATCGTCCCGCTGGTCCCAAAATCACCAGCGGCGTTCGAGGCCGAGGGCAGCGCAACAGTGCATCACGCCGACGCGATGACCTGCTACAGCAAGTGGCCGCGCCCTACGGTTATCGTCGCGGACGGTCCCTACGGCCTTGGCAAGTTCCCCGGCGAGCCGAACACCGCAGACAATCTCGGGGAATGGTATGCGCCGCACGTCGCTGAGTGGTCCCGTCATGCCCTGCCCGAGACAACGCTTTGGTTTTGGTGTTCCGAGGTTGGCTGGGCAGAGGTTCACTCGGTCTTGAAGCTGCACGGCTGGCGCTACAAGGCGGCGCACATCTGGGATAAAGGCATCGGCCACGTTGCCGGGAATTGTAACGGCGACACCATCCGCGGCTTTCCCGTTGTGACTGAAATCTGCGTCCAGTACCTCCGCGACACCCGGCTCGCCAATGAGGCGGGGGAACTCTTGTCCCTTAAGGAATGGCTGCGGCATGAGTGGCAACGGTCGGGCTTGCCGCTCTACAAGACGAATGAGGCCTGCGGCGTCGTGAATGCGGCCACCAGGAAATACTTCACCCAGTGCCATCTCTGGTATTTCCCGCCAGCGGACAAGATGGTCGCGCTCGCCAAGTATGCCGCGAAGTACGGCAAGAAGACTGACCGGCCCTACTTCTCGCTTGATGGCGAAACGCCCCTGACAGATCGGCAATGGGAGCGGATGCGGTCGAAGTGGAACCATGCCCACGGCGTTACCAATGTGTGGAACGAACCCGCCGTGAGGGGCGCAGAGCGCGTCAAGAGCGAAGGCCTCAAAGCCTTACACATGAACCAGAAACCACTACGCTTGATTGACCGGACAGTATCCGCGTCGTCCGGCCCTGGCGACGTTATCTGGGAGCCGTTTGGTGGCCTGTGCCCCGCAGCCGTCCACGCGCTCCGTTCAGGTAGACACTGCTACTCATCCGAGGTTATTCCTGACTTCTATGCAGCCGCTGTGCGGCGGCTGAATGAGGAGTCATCAATTGCCGCCAGTACCGGACGCACCCAAGCCAACCGAGCCTGATCCGTCTTGGGTCCATTACGATTTGTGGAGAGCAGTGAAGAAGGCCATTTTCACGCTGCCTTCTCGCTTTGAGTCGGAATTGGTCATTTCAGGTGTTCTTGCAACTGACCTGTTTGCCTTCAACTCGTCGCTCGGGGCGACGATTGAAGAGCAGGTCATTGCATCTTTGAACAAGCTGCGCGCCGTGTGGGACCCTGATCAGAAGTATTCCCTCTACAGTTTCGAGCGCCAGCCTCAGACTTTTCCAGACGTTGTGTTGCGCGCCTCCGCACCGGACGTTGATCCGCAAGTCATTATGGGCATCGAGTTGAAGGGCTGGTACGCACTGGCGAAGGAAGGCGAGCCGAGTTTCCGCTACAACGTTACGCCTGCCGTCTGCGCCCCCGCCGACTTGCTCGTGGTAGTCCCTTGGGTGCTTTCAAAGGTGATCTCGGGATCTCCGCAGGTGTTCAACCCCTACGTCATCAATGCCCGCCAAGCAGCCGAGTACCGCAACTGGTACTGGGAACACGCGCGCGGCGGAACCAGCAGTGACCGGGGCGTCATCCTGTCTACGGTGGCGACGCATTACCCGAACAAAGCTGATCCGATTTCTGACCAAGCCGTCAAAGACGGCGGCGGGAACTTCGGCCGATTTGCGCGCTCGAAGGCGATGGACAGCTACATTAAGGACTTGCTCGACGACAAACTGGCAGGCATCCCGCTTTGGGCTTGGCAGCGTTTCCTCCTTCTGTTCACTGAGGGTCAGACTGCCGATACGGTGCGCGCTGGTCTTGACGCTCTCGCGTTGCGGGCGGGCGCGGTGCCAGAGGCCGAGCGCCCCGATCTGGCCGAGAAGTTTCGGGAGATCGGGGACATGATCGCCAAAGACTGACCGCCTGCTCGGATTTCAGAGAATCGAAACGATTCCGACGACGGCGACCCATCCCAGGCACTCCACCGAAAGGCGGATCAGCCAAACGATGAAGGCCAGAACGTCGAAGCGTTGCTGGATTGGCTGGTGCTTGGGGTGCGTAGCAGGCTTGGGCCAGCGCAGAACAATGCCGTCCAAGGTGTCATCCACGGGACTCATGCGGACCTCCTGGACAGGAACGGCACGGGGTGCGCGGTCTTCGGGGTGGCCAATGCCAGGAGCGCCAGGGCGCGCAATCTGCCCAGCCTTGGATTGGGTATGTCGCAACGCCACTCCTGGCGCAGGACGAGTGGGAAGGGGCGCTCTGGGAGCGCGGGCGGTGGGTTCAGTCGGAATGAAATCAAGGTAGCCCCCTTGGAATGAAGAAGGCCGGTGGACGACGTGTCCACCAGCCATCATTCAATCAGTGATTGCGCCGGGGGTCTGCGACCGCGCTTTTGAGACGCGGTGCAGTTTTCTTCGGATGCCTGTCAGCGACAGGCGGCGACCAGTGCGTCGGCGCGGGTCTGATCCTTCGCCTTGACCGGGATGGCTTTGACGCCTTCGGGCAGGATCAGGAGGTAGGTGTCGCCCTTGCGTTCGACGCCGAGGCCCATCTGGGGAATGTCCCAACGCAGCGCCGAGGCGGCGGTTGCCCGGTTCCAGCCTGTCACTTCCATGAGGCGTTCAACCGTCGCGCCGGTCAGGAGCGCCTGGGCCAGAAGATGACGCTTCGAGCCCTCGCCGACCGGGCGAACCATCTTCATGTCGGTCGCCGGAGCAACGAGCACGCGATCTTCCAGGACGCGGGCCTTCTTCGGGGCCGGGACGCGGACGGCCATCACTTGCTTGGGCGTCGCATCGCCCGGCAGGGCCGGACCTGGGTTCGCGACCACGCCGTCGCCCAAGAGGTCGAACGCGATGCGGACGCCGCGATCCGTGAGGACCTGGTCAACACCCGCCGCGCCGTTCGGCTTCTCGACGTCAGCGTCCAAGAGGCCTTTGCCTGAGAGCGAAGCGATCACGCCCGAGACCTGCTTCTTCGTCAGGCCGGTGCGCTGCGACGTCTCAGCAACGTCGCTCCAGGTCATGTTGTCGGCCAGCATGTCGGCGAGGGTTTCGGCACCGTTGCAGTCGATGCCCGCTTCCAGGTGGGAAACCAGAACGCGCTTCTCGAGGTCGGTCAGGTTGTCGGCGGTCGGGGGTTCGGGATCGTCCGAGCGGGCGTCGGCAATGTCCGCGTCCAGCGCATCGGTCGCGGGCATCGCGTCGAACATGGCGACGAGCGCCTCTTTCGAGGTCTTTTTCAGCGCCGACGCGGACAGGGGCGAGGCGAGCAGCGCGTTCAGTTCGGCTTTCGAGAGGGTGTTGAGGTCGGTCATGGTCGTGTCACTCCGTTGATGTGGGGCGCATGGCGCGCCCGGTGACACGTTTATAAGTTCCATCTTTGTTCTCGAAAACCGGGCTTGTAAGGGTGCCCCTGTTGTTTGTTTGAGACACCACCTTGCCACACTCCTGCCGCAGCCCCGTGCGACGTGGTGGGCAGCAACAGGAAGGGGCAGGCATATGCAGATGAAAGTTCAACCCGAGGTGCTCGCTGATGGCGCGATCCGCTTGCACGTCACTTCCGACGACTTCGGGTCAGTAGCCGAATTCTGGAAGAAGGGCCTGCCCTTGGCGCTGAAAGCCGTCAACGAGGGTATGAGTGCCTCTACAGACATCCGCCTGATCGAAGCCTTCGACCGTGCGAGAAAGCACGGCGGGGACATTGAAATCGGCCTGACCCGGTTCGATGGCACCAAGGTTAGCTGAACCAATCATTTTGGCACTGATTCTGCCTTGCGCGCCAGTGCCCTGTCGTTTAAAGGCACAAGCCATGCCGCATTAGCACAGCTGGTAGTGCACCTCATTCGTAATGAGGGGGTCGGGGGTTCGAGTCCCTCATGCGGCACCATCTCCCCGCCCTTGCCAAATCACCCTGTCGTGAGGCATGATGGCGAACAAAAGTAGAACTTGAAGGCGGCAGGCATGAGGCTATGAGCGGGCCATATGATCCGAGGGCAATCGCGAACCTCATGCTGGACGAGGCGGATCGGCGTGGCTGGAAGATCACTAACCTCGCACTGCAAAAGCTTCTCTACTTCGCCCACGGGATACACCTGACCAAGACGAAGGAGCCGCTCGTGTCGGGCTACTTCGAGGCGTGGCAGTATGGCCCTGTCCACCCGGCTGTCTACCGGGCGTTCAAGCCGTCAGGTGCAGCGCCGATCAGCACCCGCGCGGTTGCAAAGGACCCGCTTACTGGCAAGACGCGTGACCTGCCGAAACCGGCGGACCTTGGGATCATCGACTTGGTGTCGGACGTGATGCGCTCCTACGGGCATTTGCCGCCCGGTCGGCTCGTCGATCTGTCCCACGCGAAGGACTCGCCGTGGTCGGTCGTCGTGGACAAAGCGCGAACAGATGTTGCTTTTGGGATGCGGATACCGGATGATGTGATCATGGACCGATTCCGCCACCACAAGGTGTCGGTCCCCACCAATCCTCGCGTAGGAGACCCGCCCAGTGACGACGCGCCTTTTGCCTGACATTGACCTTGCGCGCATCGCACCCCAACGCGATGACATGAAGCGCAAGAGCCTGGAGCAGATGAAGGGCGGCTTCTCGACCTTCTCCTACAAGCCGGTCCGCACTTGCTTCTCCGACATATTCAACGTCCAGCCCGAGTTGGACTTTGGCAAAGCCGAACCGACGCCGTGGGCTGTGATCGAGGCCGAGTTGCGGAAGCGCTGCAAGTCGGATGAGGAGTTCACCTATAACCGGCGCGTTGCCCTTGGCCTGCACGACTTCGCGGCTTCTGGCCGGGTCTTCGGGCGGCGGCACGAGTTCTTCCCGCTGTCGATGGGCATGGGGCAGAAAGTGACTTTCTGGCTGCCGACGGTCCTCGCCATCGACGAGCAGGCCAGCGCGATCTTCATCGAACCGCGCCGCACCAGGGGCTTGAACGCCGAGGGTCGCCGGTTTGCCTTCTCGATGATGCACGAGCGCATCCGGGCCGCTGACGAGGACTTTGCCGACGTGCGGTTGACCATCGCACAGTTTGGCGACCCGTCGGATGAGCGGCGCGCGGTCAGGCTCCACACGGATGAAGGCGTCGAACTCTACTCCCGCGAGGAATAGGAGCAGATGGTGGCCTCGACCTATGAGATGTGGCGCGAGGTGCTGGAAGAACGCGAGCGCAAGGCGCGCGGTCGTGCGACGGGGACCGGCCCACTGATCTGATGCGCCCTTGCAACATCCTTGCAAATCGGCAGACGGCCTGCAGAAAATCAAACAAAATCAAGTCTATATGGGCTTCCCCGCGTCATTCGTAATGAGGGGGTCGGCGGTTCGAGTCCGTCTTGGGGCACCAGCTTTCCCGGATCAGCGGATGTTGCGTGGAATGATGGCGCCCGGCTGGCCTATCACGGTCGCGGCCATGCGGTGGCCCCAGTCCATCGCCGCCACTTCGTCATGGCCGAGTATGCGGGCGGCGAGGTAGGCGCCGTTGAAGCTGTCGCCTGCCGCTGTCGTGTCGACGACCTGCGCCGCCGGGGCGAAGGGGCCGGGGCTGATGTCCGGTGCAACGGGGACCGGGCCGCGCGCACCGCATTTGAGTGCGCCTTCGCGGCAGCCATACCCCCGCAGCCGGTCCAGGACGGCAGAGGCGTCCGTATCGCCGAAAAGCGCCTGTTCGTCGTCGACCGAGGCAAGGGCCACGTCCGTCATCCGCCACATGCGCCGGATCCAGTCGCGCGCGGTTTCCGCGTCGGGCCAGAGGCGGGGGCGGTAGTTCGAATCGAAGGCGATTGCGGTGCCCGTCGCGCGCAGTGTCGCCAGCCGGTCCAGGAGCGCCTCGCGCGCTTCGGGCGCGAGGATGGCGAGCGTGATCGCTGACAGGAAGATCCGCTCGGCCCCGTCCAGAGCCGCCAGGTCGGCCGCACCCCGAAAGAGCTGGCGCGCGGCCGAGGTGCTGCGCCAATAGTGAAAGGACCGCTCGCCCGCCCTGTCGGTCTGCACCGAATAGATGCCGATGTTGTGCAGGGGGTCGCGGGTGATGGCCGAGGTCCCGATCCCCTCGGCGCGGGCCAATGCCAGGAAGCCGTCGGACAGGGGGTCGGTGCCGACGTGGGTCAGGTAGCCGATCTGCATCGCCGGGGGCAGCAGGCGGCGGCAATAGACGGCGGTGTTGAAGGTGTCGCCGGCGAAGCCGACGGCGAAGTCGGGCCCGGCGCTGCGCAGTTCGGCCATCGCCTCGCCGATCGACAGGAGCTGCATATTTGTGTCGGTCATCGGAGGTCCCCGGAACAGCCTGTCGGCCTTGCTTCGTGAAGGAGCGCATGTCCTTTACCCCGAACCGGCGGTCTGTAACCAGCCGTTTCCTGAAGGCCCATGCCGACCATTTCCGGACGAGGTCGGGGCCGAGGTCGGGGCACGGACCTGGGGCTTCGTCGACCGGGCCGGTCTAGACCGGCGCATTGCTCCGCAGGGACGACAAGAGCGTCTGTTTCGAGGTGCGCAGATGATCGCGCGCGGCGGCCAGCGCGTCGGCTTCATTGCGTCGTTTCAGCGCGTCGATCAGGCGCAGGTGCTCGTTGATCGCGGCTTCGTTGCGCTCGCGCTCATCTTTCTTGTCCCACTGGCAATGATAGTGAAAGATGAGCGCGATCACCTTCTGGGCCTCATCTACGAAACGGTTCTGCACGACGCTGCCTATGGCTCCGTGAAACCGCTCATCCAGAAGAGAGAAGTCATGGAAACGGTGGTCGATCTCTTTGGCCAGCTGGCGATGCTCGGCCTCCAGCCCTGAAAGCTCTGACCAGATCGGGTGGTCTTCGGGCAGGGCGACCAGATGTGTTACCGCGTTCAGCTCAAGCACCAGCCGGAAATCGGACAGTTCGGCCGCAAAATCGCGGGTGAAGCTCACCAGCTCCCACCCGCCCTTGGGGCGCCGCCGCACCAGCCCATGTTGCATGAACGAGGCCAGCAATTCCTGCAGCCCATGGGCCGGGACCCCGAACTTGCGCGCAAGCTCGGTGACGTTCAGCGCCGTTCCCGGGGGTATGTCGCTGCGCAGGACCCAGTCGAGGAACCGCCGCTCTAGCTATTCGCCGGTGATCTGTCCGGCCGGAAGCGCCAGCCTTTCGGACGGCAGGGGGCGGCGGAGCAGGGTCTTTTCCCGACCCTCCCAGCGGAGGATTCCCTTGGCCTGCATGAGGTCAAGAACCGAGCGGACCACCGTCCGGCTGACATCGAGGCGCGCGGCAAGGGGCATTTCGGCCGGCAGCTGCTCGCCCACCGAAAGGGTGCCGCAGAGGTCCAGCGTAGCGTTGAAGGCCTCGCGAAATCTTTCGTCCGTTCCGGCCATGGCATCCCTCTGGCCAGGACGTTAGCAAAAGCCCTCAGCAGTCCACAATGATCAAAAACATAGGGCGTCAGATCAGGCCGAGCCAGGTCAGGCCGTAGACCAGCGGGAAGAGGACCAGCTGGTGGATCAGGTAGAAGGCCAGGCTGTGGCGGCCGGGAAAGCCCAGGATGCGCGAGGCGCGGGTTTGCGGGCGGGGGTGGAACAGGGGATGGCCGGGGCCGAGCGCCTTGGCGAGGGCGAGCCCGGCCAGGAAGGGCGCAAGCCAGGGGAAGGGCGGCACGAAATCGACGGCATAGACCGGAAATGTCGTGAGCCCGGTCCAGATGAGCCAGGGCAGGTCCAGGTGCCCCGCGA
>Ga0209023_10003340_pt1 | contig 19251 bp, 16 predicted proteins | sample LakOneMetagenome_FD_187468 | JGI IMG/M metagenome (GOLD analysis project Ga0209023, IMG submission 187468) | Freshwater and sediment microbial communities from Lake Erie, Canada (SPAdes) (version 2) | ecosystem: Environmental > Aquatic > Freshwater > Lentic | place: Lake Erie, Canada...
ATCAGGTCCGCCCCATAGGTCGGCCAGTCGGCATGGACCAGCATCTTGGCGCGGCTTCCCGTCAGGCCCCACAGCTCTTCGGTGATGAAGGGCATGATCGGGTGCATCAGGATGAAGCACTGGTCGAGCACCCAGCCCATCGTCGCCTTGGTTTCCGCCGCCTCGGCGCCGTCCATCAGGGGCTTGGCGAATTCCACATACCAGTCGCAGACCTTGCCCCAGACGAAGGCGTAGAGCGCCTGCGCCGCGTCGTTGAAGCGGTAGGCGGCCAGCGCCTCGTCGATGGCGATGCGGGTCCGCGCCACCTCGCCGATGACCCAGCGATTCACGGTGTGGGTGGCGGCGGGGGGTGCGGCTTCGGTCTCGTGGCCTTCCCAGACGCCGTTCATCTCGGCGAACCGGGTGGCGTTCCAGAGCTTGGTGCCGAAGTTCCGGTAACCCGCGATGCGGCTCGTGTCGAGCTTCAGGACACCGCCGAGCGAGGCCATGGCGGCATTGGTGAACCTGAGCGCGTCCGCGCCATATTCGTCAATGATATCAAGCGGGTCGATGACGTTTCCCAAGGACTTCGACATCTTCTTGCCCTTGGCGTCGCGGACCAGCCCGTGCAGATAGACGGTGTGGAACGGCGCCTGACCCACGACCGCCAGCTGCATCATCATCATGCGCGCGACCCAGAAGAACAGGATGTCAGAGCCGGTCACAAGGACGCTGGTCGGGAAATAGCGCTTCAGTTCCGGCGTGTCGTCCGGCCAGCCGAGCGTGCCGATCGGCCAGAGCCCGGACGAGAACCAGGTGTCGAGCACGTCGGGATCGCGCCAGACCGGGTAGATGAGGTGCGTCGGATCCTGGCTGAGGTTGTAGTCCGCCAGCGCCGCCGCGAAGCTGTGGATGGCGGTGTCGCGGTCCGCGACCTCGACGATCCGGGCGTGGTTCAGGGGGGCGGGCAGGCTGGCGATGTCGTCCTGGAAGCGGCTGGTGACGGCCTCGAAATCCGCAGAGGCGTGGGCGCGGCTGCCGCCGTGGACGAGCGCGTTGCTGAGTAGCAGGCGGAACAGCTCTGCCTCGTCCAGCGCACCGTCGCCTTCATCGTCGTGGAAGTGGCGCGCGCCCATCGGCAGGCCATACCAGACCGGAATCTGGTGGCCCCACCAAAGCTGGCGGCTGATCGTCCAGGGCTCGATATTTTCAAGCCAGTGGTAATAGGTCTTCTCGCCGCTCGCCGGCATGATCGTCGTCGTGCCGTCGCGCACGGCGTCGAGCGCGGGGCCGACTATCTTGGCCGTGTCGACGAACCACTGGTCGGTCAGCATCGGCTCGATCACCACCTTCGAGCGGTCGCCGAAGGGCTGCATGATCGGCTTCTGGTCGACCAGCGGCACGCGTTCCAGATGTTCGGCGCCCGTCTCCTTGTCGATCGACTTCTTCAGGGTGGTGACGGCCAGCCCCTCGGCGTTGATCTGTTCGACCACGCGCTTCCTGGCCTCGTAGCGGTCAAGGCCGCGCAGGTCGTCCGGCACCAGGTTGATCGCATCGACCTCGGCGTCGGTCATGGTCAGCGGCTGTTCGGTGAAGCCCGGCTGGACATAGCCCTTGCGCACCAGCCAGGCGCGGGTCAGCGCACTCGCCTGTTCCGCCGCCTCGGCATAGGGCGGGCCGTCGTCGCGCATCGCGGCCTTGGTGTCCATCAACCGATAGCAGGGAATGTCGTTGCGCTTGGCCACGCCATAGTCGTTGAAGTCGTGCGCCCCGGTGATCTTGACCGCGCCCGAGCCGAAATGCGGGTCGGGATACTCGTCGGTGATGATCGGGATCATCCGGCGGTGTTCCTTCGGACCGACCGGAATTTCGCAGAGTTTCCCGACGATTGGCTTGTAGCGTTCGTCCGACGGATGAACCGCGACCGCCCCGTCGCCCAGCATGGTTTCCGGCCGCGTCGTCGCGATCGAGATATAGTCGCGCTCCTCGCGGAAGGTCACGTTGCCGTCGGCGTCGCGCTCCACGTACTCATAGGTCTGGCCCCCCGCGAGCGGGTATTTGAAGTGCCACATCTGGCCCGCGACCTCGGTCTGCTCGACCTCGAGGTCCGAGATCGCCGTCTCGAAGTGCGGGTCCCAGTTCACCAGCCGCTTGCCGCGATAGATGTGGCCCTTGTCGTAAAGGTCGACGAAGACCCGGATCACGGCGCGCTGGAAATGCGCGTCCATGGTGAAGGCGTTGCGGTCCCAGTCGCAGCTTGCCCCGAGCCTTTGCAGTTGGTTGATGATGGTGCCGCCGGACTGCGCCTTCCATTCCCAGACCTTTTCCAGGAAGGCCTCGCGCCCCATCTCGGCCCGCGTCGGCTGGCCGGTGCGGGCCAGCTCGCGTTCCACGACCATCTGGGTCGCGATGCCGGCATGGTCCTGACCCGGCTGCCAGAGCGTGTCGTGCCCTCGCATCCGGTGCCAGCGCACCAGGATGTCCTGAAGCGTGTTGTTGAAGGCATGACCCATGTGGAGCGAGCCGGTGACGTTCGGCGGCGGGATCATGATGCAGAAGCTCTCGGCCCCCGGCCTGGCGTTCGCCCCGGCGCGGAAGGCCCCCGTTTCGATCCAGGCACGGGAAATCCGCGCCTCGGCTTCCGCGGGGGTGAAGGTCTTGTCCATCGGCATCGGTCGCTTCCCTTGACTGTCGTCCTTGGGTCTAGCGCGCCCGGCGCCGAAGGCCAAGCGGGTAGGGGTCATCAGGGGGCCTCATGCGGGCCCCCAGCCACCCTCAGTCGCCCTCAGTCGCCCCTGACGGCTGCCTCGATCGCCGCGATGTCGATCTTGACCATGTCCATCATCGCCGCCATCCCCCGCGCGGCCGCCGCGCGGTCGGGGTTGGTAAAGGCCGCCATCAGCGCGCGCGGCGTGATCTGCCACGACAGGCCAAAGCGGTCCCGGCACCAGCCGCAGGCGACCTCGGCCCCGCCGTTTGCGGTCAGCGCGTCCCAGAGCCTGTCGGTTTCGGCCTGGCTGTCAGTCATCACTTGAAACGAGATGGCTTGCGTGAAGGGATGGCCCGGCCCGCCGTTCAGCCCGACGAACTGGCGGCCAAGGACGGTGAACTCGACGGTCAGTTCCGCGCCCGCCGGTGTCGAGGGGTTGTCGATGGGCGCCTTTGTGATCCGGCCCACGCGGCTGTCGGGGAAGGTCGCCGCATAGAACTCGGCCGCTTCCCGGGCGCGGCCGTCGAACCAGAGGCAGGTCACGAGCCGGTCGTCGGTTGCGGTGAGGCTCATCCCCTTGGTCCCACCACGGCAAACCAGGCGCCTTGCGGGTCGTTGGCGACCGCGACGAAGACGCCGCCCGGCACCTCCATCGGCCCGTTGTGCACCTTCCCGCCGCCCTTGGTGATCGCAGCGATGGCCCGGTCGACGCCCTCCACCCCGAAATAGACCAGCCAGCAGGACTGCGGCGCATCGCCAAGCCCCATCATGCCGCCAAGGTCCTGCCCGTCCCGCGCAAAGATGCGGTAGGCCCCCATCGCGCCCATGTCCATCGAGCGCGACTCGCGCCAGCCGAAGAGCGCGTCGTAATAGGCAGCACCCGCCTTCGGGTCCGACGACATCAGTTCCAGCCAGGCGCCATGGCCGGGCTTCGACATGTCATAGGCGCCGCTTTCGGGCGGCACCTCCATCGGCAGGGGTTGCAGTATGCCCATGACCGCGCCTTGCGGATCGGCGAGCACGGCAAAGCGCCCGGTATTCGGAATGTCGGTCGGCGGCACATAGGTCTGCGCGCCAGCCCTGGTCGCCTGGGCCGCCGTCTTGTCGCAATCGTCGACGGCAATATAGGCGGTCCAGCAGGGCATCGGCACCTGCGGCTGCATCGCCATCATCCCCGCCACGCGCGAGCTGCCGGCCGAGCCGAGCCGATAGTCGAACCCCTCCATCCCCGCGCTGGCCCAGGTCCAGCCGAAGACGCCGGCATAGAAGCGCTGCGCGGCATCGGGGTCAGAGGTTGCGAGTTCGTACCAACAGGGCAGTCCGTGAAAGCTTTTCATGTCGTAGCCTCGTCCTTGAAGATCGTCGTGAAGCCGCCGTAGATCATCCGCCGCCCGTCGAAGGGCATCGGCCCGAGCCGTTTCATCGTCTCGTCCGACATCATGACCTTCATCGCCCGTTCGTGCGTGGGCTTGTCGGGCCAGACGATCCAGGAAAAGACCACGACTTCGCCCGGCCGCAGATCGACGGCGCGCGGAAAGCTGGTGACCTGGCCCTCGGGCACCTCGTCGCCCCAGTTTTCCCAGGTGGCTATGGCGCCAAGCTCGCGGAACAGGTCCCAGGCGCGGCGGGTGAAGTCGAGGTAGGCCGCTTGCCCCCCTGCGGCGACCGGCGTCACGAAACCGTCGACATAGGCCATGTCCGTCCCCCCAAAAATCAGTCCGCGCCGAGTCGGCTTGCAGGGAAGAGGCTGGCATATTAGGTTATCTCTAGCAACTCATAGTTAATTAAAGTGACTGAAAGCCGCCGATCCTACGATGAAGGCTGCATCGCCGCCCACGCGCTCGACCTTGTGGGGGACCGCTGGGCGCTTTTGATCGCGCGCGAACTGTTCCTTGGCCCCCGCCGCTTCTCGGCGATCCGCGCCGGGCTGCCGGGGATCAGCGCCAACATCCTGACCCAGCGGCTTTCGGCGTTGGAGGGGCAGGGGCTCGTGACGCGCGAACCGCTGCCGCCACCTGCCCAGACGATCGCCGTCTACGCCCTGACCGACGCGGGCCGCGCGCTCTGGCCCGTGGTCGCGGCGCTGGCGCGCTGGGGGGCGGGCCAGCCGGGGCACAACCCGCGGCGCTTCATCAGCCCGTCTGCGCTCATGCTGTCGATGGCGGTCGAATGGCGCGCCGTCCCCCTGACGCTGACGGCCGGGTTCCTGATCGACGGCGAGCCGTTCGCGATTGCCCTCGACGCCGGCCGCTACCGGGTCACGCGCGGGGCAGGGGCGGCGGACCTGTCCTTCGCGGGCAGCGCAAACCGGGTTGCCCGCGTCGTCTACGGGCCGCAGACTTTCGTGCAGTCCCTGGCCGAAGGCGGCTTCGCCTTCACCGGCGACCCGGCGCTGGCGCAGACCTTCCTTGATGGATTCGATCTGGCGCGCCCCGACCCCGAACTGCCCTTCTGATCCTCAGACAGCCCTGTCGATCTTCGTCGACAGGTGGATCAGGCTTTCGGACGACTTCACCCCCGTCATCTCGCCGATCTGGTCAAGCGTCGCATCCAGAACGGCGGTCGAGGGCGCCGAGACCTGCAACAGCAGGTCCACCCGGCCAGAGGTGGTGTGGACCCGCTCGACCTCGGCGATGGACTTCAGTCGGCTCAGCACATTGGCCTGCGCGCGGGGCTCGATCGTCAGCAGGACCGTCGCGCGGATGCGTCCCTGGCGCGCCGCCTCGCCCAGCTTGACGGTGTAGCCCGCGATCACGCCCGTCGCCTCCAGCCGCTCGAGCCGCGCCTGCACGGTCGAGCGCGCCACCTTCAGCCGCCGGGCAAGCGTGGCCACCGACATGCGCGCGTCGGCCCCCAGAAGCCCCAGCATCGACCGATCCAGTTCGTCCATCGCGAATCCCGCCATATTGTTGTGCCTTGCTGTCATTATAACTAAAAATTATAGCAGTTCATCTGTTCAAATCGGACAGAATGTGCCCCATATGGGCCTCGTTCAGGTGTATGGGCGGCTCACGCACCCGCTGGCCTGGTTGGTGGACCGCGTAAGCGTCTTCTGACCCGTGAAGCCGGGGAAAAAGGTGGCTGCGCCTTGTTGGCAAGGGATATGGCCGATGGGGCTTTCCAAGACGATCTGGGCGAATCCGCCCGAATTTCTGCGTGCGCAAGAACCGGAACATCCGGTGATCTTCTTTGCGCCCTCTGTCCTTCAGGCGACCGCGCGGCGGTTCCTGGACGGATTTCCGGGGCTGGTGACCTATGCGGTCAAGTCGAACCCGGCCGAGATGGTGATCCAGAACCTGGTCGCCGCCGGCATCAAGGGCTTCGACGTCGCCTCGCCGGTCGAGATCGCGATGATCCGCCGGCTCGCGCCGGGGGCGGCGATGCACTACAACAACCCCGTCCGCGCGAAGTCGGAAATCGCCTTCGCGGTGACGCAGGGCGTGGTGTCTTATTCGGTCGACAGCCGGTCCGAGCTTGAAAAGCTGATCGCGCTGGTGCCGACCCAGAACCCGCACGGGCCGACCGAAATCACCGTGCGCTTCAAGCTGCCGGTCGAGGGCGCGGCCTACAACTTCGGCGCCAAGTTCGGCGCGACGGTCGAGGTGGCGGCAGCACTTCTGGCCCGCGTGGCCGAGGCAGGCTTCGTGCCGTCGCTGACCTTCCACCCCGGCACGCAATGCACGGCCCCCATGACCTGGGACGCCTACATCCGTGCGGCGGCCGAGATCTGCCGGCAGTCAGGCGTCCAGGCGCGCCGGCTGAACGTCGGCGGCGGCTTCCCTTCGCACCGCGTGAAGGGCGAGCTTCCGCCGCTCGAGGCGATCTTCGCGCTGATCGGCCGCGTGACCAAGGAAGCCTTCGGCGACAAGGCCCCGGCGCTCGTGTGCGAGCCGGGCCGTGGCCTGGTGGCCGAAAGCATGACCTCTGCCGCGCAGGTGAAGGCGGTCCGGGACGGCACCCATGTCTTCCTGAACGACGGCACCTACGGGCTGATGGACGAGCTTCTTCTGGCCGGCGTCATCACCCGCCTGACGGTCCTCGCGCCCGCAGGCGTGAAGCGCGAAGGCCCGACCGTCCCGCGCATCATCTTTGGGCCGACCTGCGACTCGGTCGACCGTCTGCCGGGCGAAGTGCCCCTGCCCGAAGGGATCGCCGAGGGTGACTACCTGGTGATCGAGGGGATGGGCGCCTATTCGACGGCGACCAATACCGCCTTCAACGGCTTCGGCGCCGTGTCGGTCGTCACGGTCCTGTCGCTGACCCTCTGAGTCTTTCGCAATCCTTCGGGCGCGCAAAAAAATGCGCGCCCGAAGGCGCGCCGCCCGATGACCGGGCAGGGAGATTCCGGGGGGCGCCCTCAGGCGACCTGACGCCGACGCTCTGGCGCGTAGCCCAGCGTCTCGCACACGGCCTGCGTCATCTCGGGCCGGTTCAGCGTGTAGAAATGCAGGTCGCTCACCCCCTCTTCGATCAGCCGTTCGCACAGGACCGAACATTGCGTCAGCGCCAGCAGCCGCTCGCGCCCGTCCCGGATGGCATGGGCGAAGGCTTCCTCGAGCTTGGCTGGCACATGGGCATTGCAGCGGGCGGCAAAGCGGCGCGCGCCGTCCCATGACACGATCGGCAGGATGCCGGGGATGATCGGCACCTCGATCCCCGCCGCCACGCAGGCGTCGCGGAACCTCAGGAACGTCTCCGCCTCGAAGAAGAACTGGGTGATGGCGCGCGAGGCGCCGGCGTCGACCTTGCGCTTCAGCCAGTCGATGTCGGCATGGTCGCTGGCCGCTTCGGGGCGGCGTTCGGGGTAGGCGCCGACCGCGATGTCGAACTTGCCCGTCTTGGCCAGCGCTGCCACCAGCTCGACCGAATCGGCGAACCCGTCGGGGTGGGGGACGAAGCCCGACACCCCTTGCGGCGGATCACCCCGAAGAGCCACCAGATTGCGCACGCCCACACCGGCATAGCTTTCCGCGATGGCCAGCGTTTCGGCCCGGCTCGCGCCGACGCAGGTCAGGTGCGCCGCGACCGTCAGCCCGTAGTTCTGGCTGATCGCCTTGACCGCATCATGGGTCAGTTCGCGCGTCGTGCCGCCCGCCCCATAGGTCACCGACACCATGTCAGGCTCGAAGGGCGCCAGCGTCTGCACCGTGTCCCAAAGCCGGAACGAGGCGTCCAGCGACTGGGGCGGGAAGAATTCGAAGGAAAGCTGCGGGGCAGGGCGGGTCATGGTCGGGCTCCTTGGTCTTGCGGTCGGGCACGCGGGCCCTTCGGTGGCCCCTTGTTCCACGAAGCAAGACATGAGACAAATTCATAATTCTCAATTTGATTATGAAAACGGCTCACATACATGCACATCGACCTGCGTCACCTGCGCACGATCCGCGCCATCGCCCGCGCCGGCGGCCTTGCGCGGGCGGCGGACGAGCTGAACATCACCCAGTCGGCCCTTTCGCACCAGATGCGCGGGCTCGAGGATCAGGCGGGGGTCGAGCTGTTCGTGCGCCGGGCAAAGCCGCTGCGGCTTTCGGCGGCCGGGCAGAAGCTCCTGCGGGCGGCCGACCGTATCCTGCCGGAGATCGAGGCCCTGGCCGACGAGTTCCGCGCGCTGAGGCAGGGCAGGGCGGGGCGGCTGCACATCGCCATCGAGTGCCATGCCTGCTACGACTGGCTGTTTCCGGTCCTGGAACAGTTCCGCCGCGCCTGGCCCGACATCGACATCGACATCCGCGCGGGCTTCGCCTTCGAGGCGTTGGCGGCACTGAGGCGCGAGGAGGTGGATTTCGTCATCACCTCGGACCCCGAACCATCGACCGAACTCACCTTCCACCCGCTTTTCGACTATGCCCCGACCTTCGTCGCCGCCGCGACCAGCCCCCTTGCGGCCAAACCCTTCGTCGAGGCCGAGGATTTCCGCGACGAAACCCTGCTGACCTACCCTGTCGAACGCGCGCGCCTCGACATCTTCACCGGCCTGCTGACGCCCGCCCATGTCGAGCCGCGCGCCGTCAGGCCGGTCGAGCTGACCGCCGTCATGCTGATGCTCGTGGGCGCCGGGCGCGGGGTTGCGGTCCTGCCCGACTGGGTCCTGCGCGACGTGAAGCGCAACCCCGACTACATCACCCGGCCCGTGACCGCGTCCGGCCTGACGCGCCGCATGTTCGCGGCGACCCGTGCAGAAGACGCGACGCAGCCTTACATGGCCCACATCCTGCGCCTCGCCCGGTCAGAGCCGGTGAAGCTGCAACGCTAGGTCACGGACGGCATGGCGGTGGCTGCGCTAACTCCCGCTTGATTCATAAGCATGCCTATTATATCGGGCGCTCACCAAATCGGGCTTCCCCGATTCTCTTTGCAAGAGCGCCCCATGACCCCCGCCGCAAAACCGACCGCGCCTGCGAGCACGCCGCCGCCGGAAAGCCTGTCCTTCCTTCTGCATGACGCCGCCCGCCTGATCCGGCGGCGGTTTCAGGCCCGCTCGGCCGACCTCGGGCTGACGCCCGCGCAATGGCGGCTTCTGGTCGCCGTCCTGCGCGAGGAACGCCCGACCCAGGCCCGCATCGCCGAACGGCTCGAGATCGAGCCGATCTCTGTCTCGCGCCTTGTCGACCGCATGGCCGAGGCGGGCTGGGTGCGCCGCACCACGGACCCCGCCGACCGCCGCATCCGCATTGTCGAGCTGACCGACATGGCACAGGCTGCGCGCGGCACCATGGTCGCGCGGCTGTCGGGTGTCGTCGACGAAGCCTTCGCCGGCTTCACCGAGGCCGAGCGCCGCCAGATGCTCGCCCTTCTGACGCGGCTCGCCGCGAACCTGTCCGACGCCTGTGCCCCTGAAGCTTCTGCACCAGACGCACCTGACGAACCCGATCGTTCCACACCCACGCGAAAGTCCCGCTCGTGAAAGCCCCAGCCAAAACCGCCGCGACCGCTGATTCCGCCGATTCCGCAGCCCCTGCGAGCCCCGCCCTTGCCAGGAAGGGCCGCCGCTATGCCCTGATGTTCGGATTGCCGGCACTGGCGCTGATCGGCGCCGGCGTCTGGTGGGTCATGGGCGGCCGCTACGAAAAGACCGACGACGCCTATGTGCACTACGCCCGCCTGAGCATCGCGACCGACGTGGGTGGCCGGGTGGCCACCGTCTTCGTGACCGACAACCAGACGGTCAAGGCTGGCGACCAGCTCTTCGAGGTCGATCCCGTGCCCTACAAGCTGACGCTCGAGGCGGCGGATGCGGCCGTGGCCAACGCGCGCCTTGGCGTCAAGCAGCTGGAAGAGGCCTACCGCCAGTCGCAGACCCAGCAGTCGATCGCCCAGAACGACGCGAATTACTATACGAGCGAACGCCAGCGCGCCGGGGCGCTCGCGGCGCGCGGCATCAGTTCGAACACTGGGCTCGACCAGGCCCGCCATTCCGAACAGGTGGCGATCGACAAGCTGGAAATGGCCAAGCGCAGCGTGTCGCAGGCCCTGACGGCGCTTGGCGGCACCGCCGACGCGCCGGTGGACGACCATCCCGCGGTGATGACGGCGCTGGCCGCCCGAGACCAGGCCGCCTACAACCTGTCGCGCACCATCATCACCGCCCCGGCCGACGGCGTGGTCTACCAGGCCTCGAACTTCCGGGTCGGGCAGGTGGTCAGCGTCGGCCAGCCGCTCTTTTCCTTCGTCGAGACCGGCGACCTCTGGGTCGATGCGAACTTCAAGGAAACCCAGCTTGCCCATATCGCCGCCGGCCAGAAGGCCGAGGTGCACCTCGACGCCCGCCCCGACCTGAAGCTGACCGCGACGGTCATGGCGATCGGGGTCGGCACGGGCTCGGAATTCTCGCTCCTGCCGGCGCAGAACGCGACCGGCAACTGGGTGAAGGTCACGCAGCGGGTGCCGGTGCGCCTGCACATCGACGGCCAGTCGCCTGAACTGCAGGAACTGTCGTCGGGCCTGAGCGCCGAGGTGACGGTCGATACGGGCTTCAAGCGCAGCCTGGGCGACCTTCTGCCCCGCTCCCTGCGGTAAGCCTGCGCCATGGCCACTGCCCCAACCGCAGCCCGCCCGGCCTTCGTCGAGGTCCCGCACCGGGGGCTGATCACGATCTCGATCATGCTCGCCACGATCATGCAGGTGCTCGACACGACCATCGCCAACGTGGCGCTGCCCTCGATGACGGGCGACCTTGGCGCCTCGGCCGACACGATCAACTGGGTCCTGACCTCCTACATCGTGTCGGCGGCGATCATGACGCCGATGACCGGCTGGCTCTCGGACAGGTTCGGCAAGCGCGAGCTGTTCCTCCTGTCGGTCGCGGGCTTCGTCGTCACCTCGGTCGCGTGCGGCCTCTCGTGGAACCTGAGTTCCATGGTCACCTTCCGCCTCCTTCAGGGGATCTTCGGCGCGGCCATCGTGCCCCTGTCGCAGACTTTCCTTCTGGACATCAACCCGCCCGAACGCGCCGGCCCCGCAATGGCCATGTGGGGGGCGGGGATCATGGTCGGCCCGATCATCGGCCCGACGCTCGGCGGCTGGCTGACCGAGTACTACAACTGGCGCTGGGTGTTCCTCGTCAACCTGCCGGTGGGCATCGTGGCCTTCGCAGGCTGCTGGGCCTACCTGCCCGAGAGCATCAGGCGGCCAAGGCCCTTCGACTTCTTCGGCTTCGGGGCGCTGGCCGTGGCGCTCGGTGCGCTCCAGCTGATGCTGGACCGGGGCGCCGAGAAGGACTGGTTTTCGTCGGGCGAGATCTGGATCTATTTCTTCCTGACCGTCTCGGGCTTCTGGATCTTCGTCATCCATATCCTCGGCGCGAAACGCCCCTTCCTTGATCCGCGCATGTTCAAGGACCGCAACTTCTCGGTCGGGCTTCTGTTCATCTTCGTCGTGGGTATCATCCTTCTGGCCTCTTTGGCGCTTCTGCCGCCGATGCTGTCGCGCATCTTCGGCTATCCGGTGATGACGACCGGCCTGGTCATGGCGCCGAGGGGCGTGGGGTCGATGATCTCGATGATCCTCGTCGGGCGGCTGGTGCGGGTGGTCGATCCCCGGATCCTGGTCAGCGTGGGCCTTCTGCTCACGGCCTACTCGCTCTGGATGATGACCGGCTTTTCGCCGCAGATGGACGCGCGGCTCATCATCCTGTCGGGGATCATCCAGGGGCTGGGGCTGGGCCAGGTCTTCGTGCCGCTGTCGACGGTGGCCTTCGCGACCATCGCACCCCAGATGCGGGCGGATGCGACCAGCCTCTTCAGCCTGGTCCGCAACATCGGCTCGTCGATCGGCATCTCGGTCGTGACCGTCATGCTGACCCGCAACCTGCAGGTCGCCCATGCCGAGATGGCCGAGGGGCTGACCCCCTTCAACCCGAACTTCACCAATGTCCTCGCGGCGGCAAAGGGCCAGCCACTGGCCCAGACCATGTCGACGCTCGACCTCTTGGTGTCGCAGCAATCGCTGATGCTGGCCTACCTCAACGACTTCTACCTCTTGACCTGGGTGACGCTCGCGGCCCTGCCGCTCGTCCTGCTGATGAGCAAACCCGCCCCGCAAAGCCAGGGTGCCGGCGCGCCGATGGCCCACGCGGACTGAGGACGGGCCCCACGCACAAACGAAAGGGGCGGCCCCTAGGGACCGCCCCTTCGCCCGTCGGAACGGGGGATTACTTCGCCGCAGGCGCGCCGATCTGCTTCGGCGCCGGCCCGCCCTGGGACAGCGGGTCTTCCTGACGCTGGACCGAGCCTTCGAAATGGGCGCCCGATTCGATGGCGATCGTCTTGTGGATGATGTCGCCCTCGACTCGCGCGGTCGAGGTCAGGCGGACCTTGAGGCCGCGCACCCGGCCGACGACCCGGCCATGGACCACGATGTCGTCGGCGACGATCTCGCCCTTGATGGTGGCGCTTTCGCCGACCGTCAGCAGGTGCGCGCGGATGTCGCCGTCGACGGTGCCTTCGATCTGCACGTCGCCGGTGGTGCGGATATTGCCGGTGATGACCAGGTCGGCCGACAGGACCGAGGGCGAGGCCTTCGGCTTCGGCGCGCTGTGGCTATAGTCGCTGGCGCGCGGGGCGGGCACGGGGTCGGCCATCGCGGGTTTTTCGGGTTCGCCGGACTTGGGCCCGGGTTCATTGATCTTGCTTCTAGAAAACATTCGTCGCCGCCTTGATGAATTTCATCGGATTGACCGGCTCGTCGCCGACGCGCACCTCATAGTGCAGATGCGTGCCGGTGGAGCGCCCAGTGTTGCCCATATCACCGATCCGGTCCCCGCGCGACACCTTTTGCCCGACCGTCGCGCGGACAGCGGACAGATGCCCATAGCGCGTCTTGATGCCGTAGGGGTGCGTGACCTCGACCATGTTGCCATAGCCGTTTTCCCAGCCGGCATGGGTCACGACCCCGTCCGCCGTCGTATAGACCGGCGAGCCGTAGGCGCCGGCCAGGTCGACCCCGGCGTGGAGCCGGCCCCAGCGGTAGCCGAAGCCCGAGGTGAAACGGAACGAGGATTTGAGCGGGATCGTCAGGGGCGTTTTCGCGACAGCGATCCGGTAGAGGTTCAGCGTGTCGAGCCCCTGCAGGATCTCGGCCGCCCGCGCCGCATCGGCCTTGGCCTCGGGCGTGTCACCGCCCGGCAGGCGCGCGGGAATCAGAGGTTCCCACGGGCCGCCCTGGCCGGAATAGCCCTTGCGGATCTGGCCCAGGAGGTTTTTCGGGTCGATCCCGACCGAGGTGAAGAGGTTGTCGAGAGGATCGACCGAGATCGTGACCGCATCCTCGAGCTGGCTGAAGATCTGGTCGTGGCGCTGCTGCAAGAGCTTCATCTGGAAGAGCGTGTCATCCGCATTCGCCTCGGCCTTGGCGACATCGGCCTTCATCTCGTCCTTGTCCTTCGCGGCCGCACCAAGTGCGTCGGTCATCAGCGACAGCGTCCGCGCCATGTCGGCCGTCTGGACCGCCGCCGGCTCTGCGCCGCCGCCCGGGCCCTTGCCGTGCGTCGTCAGCGCCGCGACCTGCGCCCGCGCGCCGTCCCGTTCGCCGACGGCGGTGTGCAAAGTCTCCTGGATCAGCCCGATCCCGGTTTCCAGTTCCGTCCGCCGCTGTTCCGAGGTCAGAAGTGCCGACTGCATGCGCGAGACCTGCTCGATCGCCACCGCAAAGCGGTTCTGCGCCGCGACCGCCTCGGCCGCGCGCATGTCGCGTTCCTTGGACAGGGCCTCGATCCGCGCCTCGGTCGCCATGATCGACTGGCGCGCCTGTTCGCGCTCGTCGCCCGCGCTGATCGTCTCGACCAGAAGGACCGAGGTCGCGACCAGCGTCCAGACGGTCAGGAGCGCGCCTGCGCCCAGCATCAGGGCCTGCGTCAGCGGCTTCAGTCGCCAGAAGCGCGTGCCCTGGTCCGATTTGAGGTAAAGCCTCTGTTCCGGCAAACGCCGTTCCAGCGCCGCAAGGACGCGGGTCTTCAAGCGATGTGGCACGGGTCCCCCGTCTGTCTGGCAGCATCAACAGGCCCGCCGTCCCCCGACGGCTAGCGGTTCGGGGTTAACAACCACTGAAAAGCACGTAAAGAATTTTTCCCGCCTGTGGCCGGCGCGCCACCGGGGCACCGCCGAATCCGGCCGGAATCGGCGGGGAATCGCCGACCTGACCCTGCGTTACCGGGCTTTCAGCCCTGGGTTTCCTCGGCCAGCGGCCAGTAGAAGTCCGGCGGCAACCCGGCCTCGGCGCGCTTTTCCTCGTTGAAGGGCGGCTTCAGCGCCCCATGGAAATAGCGCCGGACAAGGGTGTGGAATCGCTCCTTGGGGTCGGCATCGTCGCGCCCGCACAGGAAGTTGAACCATTTCGACCCATAGGCGACATGGCCCACCTCTTCGGCATAGATGACCCTCAGGGCTGCCACGGCCGCCCCTTCGCCCGCTGCCTCGAAAAGGGCGATCATGCCCGGCGTCACATCGAGCCCCCGCGCCTCGAGCACCATGGGCACGACGGCGAGCCGACCCGGCAGGTCGTCGGCCGTATCCTCGGCTGCGCGCCACATGCCGGCATGGGCAGGCAGGGCGCCGTAATGGCTGCCCATCGCCTCAAGAACGTCGGACAGAAGATTGAAATGCTTGGATTCCTCGTCCGCAGCCTTCACCCAGTCGTCGTAGAAGCCAAGGGGCATCGGCACCTGCGTGAAGCGCGCGATGATGTCCCAGTGCAGATCGACCGCATTGAGCTCGATATGGGCGAGCGCATGCAGAAGGGCGATGCGACCCGCCGGGCTGCCCGGCCTGCGCCGCGGCACCTCGCGCGGCGGCAGAAGGGGCGGCCGCTCGGGCCGCGCGGGCCGGTCGGGCGGCGCCGCCCGGCCGACGGGCAGGGGCGCCCCGGCCTCGCGCGCGGCGAACCAGTCGGCGGCATGGGCGCGCGACAGGGCGCATTTCGCGCGCCCCTCGCCACAGGTCAGGACCTGCACCGCCCGTTGGGCAAGCGACAAGGGCACCGAGGGCCCACTCACGCCCTGAGCGCCTGGGCCGCGGCCAGAACCTCGTCGGCGTGCCCCGCGACCTTGACCTTCGGCCAGACGCGCACGATCCGCCCCGTGCCGTCGATGAGGACCGTCGTCCGCGTGATCCCCATGAACTTCTTGCCGTAAAGCGACTTCTCGCGCCAGACGCCATACTCTTCGCAGACCTGCCCCTCGGCGTCCGACGCAAGGATCACCGACAGCCCGTGCCGCCCGCGAAAACGCTCGTGCTTTTCGACACTGTCCTTCGAGACGCCGACCACGACCGCACCCGCCGCCGCGAAGTCGCGCGCCAGCCGGGTGAAGTCGATCGCCTCGGTCGTGCAGCCCGGCGTGTCGTCCTTGGGGTAGAAGTAAAGCACCACCGCATCGGGCCTCAGGCCCGAAAGCGTGACGGTTCCGCCCCCGTCGCGGGGCAGGGTGAAGTCGGGGGCCATCTGGCCCGCCTCGATCGTCGGACGTTCGGTCATGGGCGCCCCTCCGCTGGCATTTGCTCTTTCCCTTGCGGTTTTACCCGAGTTACAGCGAAGTTAAAGGGAGGCGCCGGGCGCCCGGACTGCTGAAGGACCCGCTGGAAGACCCGCGCAGGATGACGCAAGACGCCGAGCCGATCACCGACGAAGCGCTGCCGCCCGCCCGGCGGCGGCTCTGGCGCGCGTTGGCGATGGTCGCGATCGTGCTGGTCGGGCTGGCGGGCGGCCTCGTGATCCTCGGCCTTTCGGGCCAGAGCCTGCCCCTGCCGGGCGCCGCCACCCACATGATCGAGAGGCGGGCGAACCAGGCACTGGACGGCGGCGCGCGGCTGAAGATCGGCGGCGGCGATCTGGTCGTCGGCCCGGACTTCCTGCCCCATGTGCGGCTCGAGGATGTGGTCCTCGTCAGCCCCTCGAACCATGAACTGGCCAAGGCGGCGTCCGTCGAGGCCGCCTTCGACATGAGCGCGCTTCTGGACGGACGGCTTGAGGCGCGGCATTTCCGGGCCGACCGCGTGCGCCTTGCGATCCGGCGCGAGGTCGATGGATCGCTCGAATTTGCGCTGGGACTTCAAGGGTTTACCGGCGGAGCACTCCGTCCGGCCGACGTGATCGACGCGGTCGACCGCGCCTTCGGCCTGACCGCGCTCCGCCGGTTGCAGGACGTCAGCGTGACCGACCTGTCGGTCCTCTTCGACGACCGGCGCGCCGGGCAGACCTGGTCCCTGCCGGGGGGCTCGCTGACCCTGACCCAGACCGACCGCGCCCTGAAGTTCGAGGCGCGCTTCATCCTGTCCGAACCGGCCGAGGTCGGCCGCCATGTCGCCCACGACCCAAGCGCCGGGCCGGAGCCGGACCTGAGGGCAACCGTCTCGATGGCGCTTCAGACGGACAAGACCAGTTCGGCCGCGACCGGCAGCCTGGCCATAGCCGACATGCCGGCGCGCGACCTGGCGCTCGCCATGCCGGCGGTCGTCTGGCTGAACGCGGTCGATGCGCCCCTGTCGGGCGAGTTCACCACCGCGCTTGACGAGGCCGGCAACCTGACGCCCCTGACCGGCCACCTGGCGCTGGGGCAGGGTGCGATCCGCCCGAACCGCACCATCCGCCCGGTGCCCTTCGATTCCGCCCGGCTCGACCTGAGCTACCGGCCCGACGACCAGTCGCTGACCCTGACCGGCGTTGCGGTCGACAGCCCCGCCCTGCGGGCGCGGGCCAGCGCCAAGGGCTGGCTGAAGGGGGCCGAGCACGGGCTGCCGACGGCACTTGTGGGTCAGGTCCAGCTTTCCGACCTGCAACTGGCCGAGGGGCCGCTCTTTGCGTCCGACATGGCCTTCGGGCGGGCGATGGCGGACTTCAAATTGGACCTCACGCCCTTCCGCCTGACGGTCGGCCAGTTCGCGCTTCTGGACCAGGGCACGCGGATCGGCGGCAAGGCGCGGATCGAGGCCGGGCTCTCCGGCTGGTCGATCGCCGTCGACACCGATGCCGAGCGGCTGGACAGCGCGCGGCTTCTGGCGCTCTGGCCCCTGCCGGTCGCGCCCCATGCCCGCGAGTGGCTCGCGCGCGAGATGAGCGGGGGCACCCTGACCGACGTGCGCGCCGCGATCCGCACCGCGCCCGAACGCCAGCCGGTCTTCGAGGTCGGCTTCCGGTTCGAGAACCTGGGCCTGCACTTCCTGCCCGACATGCCGCCGGTCGAGGGCGGGCGCGGCTTCGGCGCCATATCCGGCAATGCCTTCGCCCTGACGGCCGAAGGGGGCCGGCTGACGCCCCCCACCGGCGGGTCGCTCGACATTGCCGGCTCCGTCCTGTCGATCCGCGACATCTTCCACCCGCCGGGCTGGCTCAGCCTTGACGCGCGCCTTGAGGGGCCGATCCCGGCCGGCCTGTCGCTGATCGACCGGCCGCCCCTGTCGCTGATGACCAAGGCCGGCAAGCCCACTGACCTCGCGCAGGGGAACGGGAAGGCCGCCTTCCGCATGACGCTGCCCATGGTCCACCGGCCAAGGGCCGACATGTTCGACTGGCAGGTCACGGCGGACCTTGGCCCCCTGAGCACGACCAAGATCGTGCCGAACCGCACCCTGAGCGCGGACCATCTGCGGCTGGAGGCGACGAGGCAGGGCATCCGCATCGAGGGGCCGGCCAAGGTCGACGGCGTGCCCCTCAGCGGCGCCTGGACTCAGTCCTTCGCGCCCTCGGACAAGGGCAGGTCGCGGGTCGAAGGCACGGTCGACGTCACGCCGGACGCGCTGCACACCTTCCAGATCCAGCTGCCGAAGGGGTCCGTCGCCGGGCAGGGGAAGGGCGCCTTCACCCTGGATCTGGCGAAGGGCCAGCCGCCGGCCTTCCGGCTGGAAAGCACGCTCACGGGCCTGGCCCTTGCCCTTCCCGATGTGGGCTGGTCGAAGGCGGCGGGCACCCCCGGTCATTTCACTGTGGCGGGGCGCTTTACCCGCCCGATCGCCATATCCGAACTGTCGATCGACGCGGCCGGCCTCTCTGGCAAGGGCAGCCTGACGCTGCGCGACGACGGCGGCATGGCTGAGGCCCGCTTTGCCGGGCTTGGCATTGCGGACTGGTTCAAGGGCGACGTGACCCTGACCGGCCGCGGCAAGGGCACCCCGCCCGCGATCGCCATCACCGGCGGCACGCTCGACGCCGCCCGCGCCCCCTTCGCCTCGGGGCAGGAGATGCGCCCCTCGGTCGCCGCCGGGGCGCCGCTTGCCGTGGCGCTCGACCGGCTGACACTGGCGCCGGGGCTCGACCTGCAGGGCTTTCGCGGCACCTTCGCGACCGGCGGCGGCCTGGCCGGCGACTTCACCGGCGCGATCAACGGAAGGGCCGCACTCACCGGCCGCATCGGCCGCACCGACGCGGGCCAGACCGTCATCCGGCTCTGGAGCGAGGATGCCGGCGCCGCCCTTGCCGCTGCCGGGATCTATGCCAGCGGCCGGGGCGGGCGCATGGGCCTGACGCTGTCGCCGCGCGGGCCGAAAGGGACCTACGACGGGGCGCTCGCCATCAAGGACATCCGCGTGGTCAACGCCCCGGCGCTCGCGGGGCTCTTGGATGCGATTTCGGTCGTCGGGCTGATCCAGCAGCTTCAGGGTGAGGGGATCTGGTTTTCCGACGTGACCGGCCGCTTCACCCTGACGCCCGGCGCGGTCGAGATCACGCGCGGCTCGGCCGTCGGCGCCTCGCTCGGCGTGTCGGCGGCGGGGGTCTACCGCATGTCGGACCATTGGCTCGACCTGCAGGGCACCATCTCGCCCATCTATCTTCTGAACGGGGTGGGCCAGATCTTCTCGCGCCAGAGGGACGGGCTTTTCGGCTTCAACTATACGATCCAGGGCCCGAAGGACGCGCCACATACCCGGGTCAACCCGCTGTCGATCCTGACCCCCGGCCTCTTCCGCGACCTGTTTCGCAAGGCGCCCGCGACGCTCGACAGCCTGCCGGCGCCGTGAGGGGGGCGCTGTCTGTCGCTCGGAGTGGCAGGGGCAAGTGACCCTGCCATGCGAAGGCTTTGCCTTTTGTCCCCGCCGATGGCCCAAAGGCCGTCGGCCAGCGCCCGCCCCGCCATCCGCGGG
>Ga0209023_10003341_pt1 | contig 19249 bp, 16 predicted proteins | sample LakOneMetagenome_FD_187468 | JGI IMG/M metagenome (GOLD analysis project Ga0209023, IMG submission 187468) | Freshwater and sediment microbial communities from Lake Erie, Canada (SPAdes) (version 2) | ecosystem: Environmental > Aquatic > Freshwater > Lentic | place: Lake Erie, Canada...
GGGCTGTAAACCGCCTGCTGCATCGAGCGCAGCAGCATGGTCTGCAGCAGGGCCGCGTCCGGGCGCTCCTTGATCTTCTGCATCGTCTCGGCGTAGTCGCGCGCGGTCGGCTTGTTGCCGCCGCCAAGGTTCAGGCCGACGAGCTTCAGGAAGGTGCGCAGCTGCAGCAGCTTCTCTTCGGTCGGCACCGCGTGGATGCGGAAGGTGCCCGGGTGCTTGTGGCGAATCAGGAGGTCGGCCGCGCACACGTTCGCGGCCAGCATGCACTCCTCGATCAGCCGGTGCGCATCGTTGCGGGTGCGCGGGATGATCTTCTCGATCTTGCCGACGGCATTGCAGACGATGTAGGTCTCGGTGGTCTCGAAGTCGATCGCGCCGCGTTCCTGGCGGGCTTTCAACAGCGCGCGGAACACCTCGTTCAGGTTCAGCAGGTGCGGCACGATGCCGGGACGGCGCTGGGCTTCGGGGCCGGCCGTGTTGCCGAGGATGTCGGCCACTTCGTTATAGGTCAGGCGCGCGGCCGAGTGCATCACGGCCGGATAGAACTGGTAGGCCACGACTTCGCCGTCGAGCGTGACGACCATGTCGCACACCAGGGTGCAGCGGTCCACCGCCGGGTTCAAGGAACACAGGCCGTTGGACAGCTTTTCGGGGAGCATCGGGATCACGCGGCGCGGGAAGTAGACCGAGGTGCTGCGCTCGATCGCGTCGAGGTCCAGCGCATCGTTCGGCTTCACGTAGTGGCTGACGTCGGCGATCGCCACCAGCAGGCGGTAGCCTTTCGTACGGCCGATCTTGACCGGTTCGCAGTAGACCGCGTCGTCGAAGTCGCGCGCGTCTTCGCCGTCGATGGTCACCAGGGGCACGTCGCGCAGGTCGACACGGTCCGCCAGGTCGGCATCGACCACCTCGTTCGGCAGGCGGTTGGCCTGCTTCAGCGCGGCCGGGGAAAACACGTGCGGCACGCCGAACTTGCGCACGGCGATCTCGATTTCCATGCCGGGGTCGTCCAGTTCGCCGAGCACCTCGGCGATGCGGCCGGTCGGCTGCTGGAAGCGCGAAGGCTGCTCGATCAGCTCGACGCTGACCACCTGGCCGGCCTTGGCCTTGCCGGGCCCGCCCGACACCAGCACATCCTGGCTCATGCGGTTGTCTTCGGGCGAGACGATCCAGACCCCGCCCTCGTTCATCAGACGGCCGATGATGTGGGTATTGGCGCGTTCGACCACCTCGACGATGCTGCCTTCGAGACGTCCGCGGCGGTCGGTGCCGGTGACTTTCGCGCGCACGCGGTCGCCATTGAGCACCTTGTTCATTTCCTTGTCGTTCAAGAACAGGTCGTCGCCGCCCTCGTCCGGAATGACGAAGCCGTAACCGTCGCGGTGCGCGCTGACCTTGCCGGTGATGAAACCGGACTGGTCGGCAAGCGAATAGCTGCCGCTGCGGTTGGCGCGGATCTGGCCATCGCGCTCCATCGCATTCAGGCGGCGGCCGAGCACTTCCTGGGCGGCAGGCTTGACCTTGAGGGCACGCGCCAGGTCGGCCGCCTCGAGGGAGCCCTTGGCGTTGCGGAAGACGGCGAGGATTTCCTCGCGGCTAGGAATGGTATGAGTAGGTTGCTTCAAATCGTTTTCTTATTTCTCTTAATGATAAGCACCGCCAGTGCGGCGCCGTGGATCGATTAACACCTTGGCAGGCGTAGTGTAAGGGATTGCCATCGGATTCGCCTAACATATGCAGCGAACTGTGCTCGCGGAAACTGGCGCGCAAGAAGCGAAAGTCCTCGTTGCGGGGTCTTTGACTTTTGCAATCCTTCCGCTATAATCTCGGTCTCTTCAGCAAGGGCCGCAAGCCGGAGCGAGAGAGAAAGCAGTAGCAGGAAGAGCGTCTTGCGCTGGAATCGAACGAAAGTTGATCTAGCGAAAAATGACAAAGCCTGATATTGTAGCAGAGTTAGTAGTTCAGTGCCCACGTGGCGGAATTGGTAGACGCGCATGGTTCAGGTCCATGTGCCGCGAGGTGTGGGGGTTCGAGTCCCTCCGTGGGCACCACTCTACCGGTAGTACTCCGCAGCAGTATGCAGTATCGTAGGGTGGGCAGATTCTGCCCACGCGGAAGGCAGCACAGTAGTAGCAGTAGTCGAAGTAAATATGCCCACGTGGCGGAATTGGTAGACGCGCATGGTTCAGGTCCATGTGCCGCGAGGTGTGGGGGTTCGAGTCCCTCCGTGGGCACCATCTACTGGATGTACTCCGCATTGTTGTTGAAGTTTTGTTGTAGCAGTATCAGTGCCCACGTGGCGGAATTGGTAGACGCGCATGGTTCAGGTCCATGTGCCGCGAGGTGTGGGGGTTCGAGTCCCTCCGTGGGCACCAAACTCTACCGGGACGCGAATGTCCTTGGATCGATGAAGATCCCGCAAAACGCCGTAAGCTTTGAAAAAGGCTTACGGCGTTTTGCGTTGTTGCCCTTCGTTTGGACAGGCGCGGCAATTCCCCCTAGACTGCGCTCCATGTCCCTCTTCGATTTCTTCCGCCGGCCGCCGACACCGGCCAGATACGCCCAGCTCCTCATCAAGAAACTGGCCATCCACCAGCCGGGCGAACCGGTCCGCTACGACGAAGCGGGTTTTCGCCTGCTGGTCGGCGCCGACGGCGGCCACGTCATCAACCTGCACAACCTGTACAGCGAGTATTGCGCGGCCAGCAAGGCCGATCGCGCGTCGCAGCTCGAACGAACGGTGGCCACGATGCAGCCATCCGGCATTCCCCCCAGCTTCGCCGAGGCGCGCGCCCACCTGATGCCGGCCCTGCGCGGACGCGGCATGATGGAATACCTGCGCCTGATGGAGCACGGCAAGGATCCCGGCACGCCCTCCGGCTTCCTGGTCCTGCCGTTCAGCCCCGACGCGGCGCTGATGCTGGTCTACGACGGCGACGATGCGATGCAATCCTTCGGCCCGGACCAGCTGAAGCAGTGGGGCGTGGGCCTGGACGAGGCGCTGGCCGCCGCCATGGACAATCTGCGCGACGCGACGGTCGACCGCTTCACCCAGGTAGCAGCTGGCGTCTACGCGGGCGACTGGGGCGACGCCTACGATTCCTCGCGCCTGCTGCTGCCTGACCTGGCGCACCGCATCGCAGGCGCCAATCCGCTGGCGATGATTCCGAATCGCGCCACCCTGCTGCTCGCCTCCGGCAACGACGTCGAAGGGGTGCGCGCCATGGTGGCGCTGGCCCGCCGCATCGCCGACGAGGACACGCGGCCGGTGTCGGCCCTGCTCTACCGCTTCGTGGATGGCCGCCCGGTCGAGCACCTGCCCGAGGACGCGGAAGTCCGCGAAGCGCTGGCGCGCCTCGACCGCCAGTACCGCCATGGCGACTATGCGGCGCAGAAGGAGACGATGGACGAGCTGCACGAGAAGGACGGCAGCGACATCTTCGTGGCCTCCTACAAGGTGATGCGCATCGAGGAGAGCGGCGAGGAATACAGCCTGGCCAGCTGGACCAGGGGTGTCGACACCCTGCTGCCGCGCACCGACCGGGTCGCGCTGTTCGCGCCGGACGACGGCGACGAGCACAAGGAACTGCTGGTATTGCCATGGGACGCGCTGTACGCCGCCTGCGGCCACCTGATGCAGCCGGTGCCGCATGCCTTCCCGGAGCGTTACCGCGTCACCGCTTTCCCCGAGCTCGCGCCGCTGCGGCCGCTGGCCCTGAACCTGGGCTAGCTGGCGGCCAGGTCGTCGAGGATGGGGCAATCGGAGCGCGCATCGCCGTGGCACGAAGCCGCCAGCGATTCCAGCGTGCGGCGCATGGCCTGCATCTCGGCGATCTTGAGGTCCAGCTCCGTGATGTGGCTGCGCGCCAGGGCGCGCACGTCGGCGCTGGCGCGGCGCTTGTCCTGCCAGAGGCTCAGCAGGATCCCGATTCTCTCCAGCGAAAAACCGAGCTCGCGGGCGCGGTGCACGAAGCGCAGCACGTGCACGTCCTGGCCGGAGTAGAGGCGGTAGCCGCTGTCGGTGCGCCTGGCGGCGCCGATCAGGCCGATCGATTCGTAGTGGCGGATCATCTTGGCCGACACGCCGGAGGCCTTGGCGGCGTCGCCGATGGTCAGGGCGGCTTGCTGCATCGTCATCTCCTGTTGTTTTCCGGAGCAGCATACACCTTCCCATCGCGGGAAGGTCAAGCCCGTGCTTGACTTGGGGCGCCGGCGCGTTAAGCTCGGCAGGGTATGAAGACGATCGCCCTGCTCCTCCTCGCCCTCTTCCTCCCCGCTTCCGCCCTTGCCGGTCCGGCGCCCTGGTTCCAGTGGCGCAGCAAGCTCAATGGCTCCATGGCCTGCTCGCAGACCCCGCTGGGGGTGGGCTGGGAAAAAACTGCAGGCCCGTATCGGGACGCGCGTTGCGAAAAACTCATTGTTGCTAAATAATGGGGTAGCAAGGCTCATCCGATCCCATATCAAGGAGACAAGCAATGTTCACGAGTCCGGAGCAGTTCGCCAACGCCACCAAGACCCTGTTCGACCTGCAGATGCAGACCTTCGAAGCCCTCGCCAACAAGACCGTCAAGGGCGTGGAACAGGTGGTGGCGCTGAACATGAATGTGGCCAGGAGCTCGATGGAGGGCTCGCTGGCCGCCAGCCAGGAAATGGCGCGCGCCACCGACCCGAAGGCCGCGATCGCGGCCCTGCATGCGCGCATGCAGCCGGGTGTGCAGGGCGCCGCGGAATACCGCGAGCAACTCAAGACCATCATCGACGAGATGCACAACGAGTTCCGCCAGGCCGCCGACACCCACGTGGCCGAAGCCAAGAGCACCCTGTCGGCCCTGATCTACGACGTGACCCAGAACGTCAAGCCGGGCTCGGAGAATGCGGTCGAGATCATCAAGACCGCGATCGACAACGCATTCAAGGGGTATGAGCAGGTGACCCAGGCGACGCGCCAGGCGGTGCAGACGGTCGAGGCACAGATCGCCAAGGCCACCTCGATGGTGCAGCCAGCACAGCAATCAACGTAGGGGGGACGGGTTTCCCGTCCGCGCGCCCAAGCAGTCGAGCAACAGACGCTGTTCCTGTGCTTGGCCGGTTTGAACGCGCGGACGGCTGAGCCGTCCACCCTACGTCCCTTCCGCTTCCACGCCCAGCAGTTCTTCCAGCTTCGCCAGCGACGCATCGTCCTTGATCACCGAGCGCAGCCACGCGTGCAGCGGCTGCTCGCCCCAGCGCGCCGCCCGCTCCGCCAGGTAGGCGACCGGGCTGTGTGGCTCGGTGCGGCGGAAAAACTCGGCGACCGCGCGCAGCTGGGCGATGGCCTGCTCGCGGCTGTGCATCGGCCCCTCCGGCGGCAGGCGCGGCGCCGCATGCGCGACAGCCGTCACCGCAGCCGCTGCCACCACCGCCTCCACCTTCGCCGGCACCATGGGCGCGGCCATGTCCTCGAAGTTCTCGAGGGCCGCCCGCGCCGCGCCGAAGCTCGGGCCATCGGCGCCGAGGCGCGCGTCGACCACGGTCTCGAGTTCCGCCAGCGCCCCCAGGCAATCGCGCGCCGCCTCCGCCAGCGCCTGGCGCGCGGCGGGCGCCGCCCGGGCGCGCGCCGCTTCCAGCTCGGCCAGCGCCTCCGGTCCCCGCCCGCGCGCAGCCTCCCAGGCCCCCATGGTGACGCCATCGGCCAGCGGCAGCTCCTTGACCAGGGGCGCGATGCGGGCCGCGGCCCAGGCCAGGTTGCCGATGCGGCGCTCGAAGCCGTCTTCGTCCGGCAGTGGATGCAGCTCGAGCCAGTAGCGTTCGCACAAGCCGGCCAGCAGGCGCAGGCTGCCTGCCATGCCCACTACGCCGCCCGTCTTGCTCGCGGCTTCCAGCAGCCACACCGCGAGCTGCAGGTGCTTGCTGCGCGTCTCCAGCAATTCGGTGCAGCGCCTGGCGACGAACTTCCAGTCCGCCTCCTTCAGCGCCGTGACCCAGGCGCCCTGCTCGATCGACGGGTCGTCGGCCTGGCGCGCGCGGTTGATGGCGTCGACGTCGGGCGAGAACGCGAGGTCCTCGCCGCAGGGCCGGTCCATGCTGATCGGCACCAGCAGTTTGTCGAGATTCAGCATGACCGTCTCCTCACTCGATCGCGTACTTGAACTTGCCGCTTCTCGTCGCGCCCACCTTTACCCGCGAGATGGACCCACCCTCGGCCATGCGCGCCAGCACGCTGTCCGCGATCTCGGGCAGCAGGGTGCCGTTGAGGATGCTGTCGACATTGCGCGCGCCGGAATCGACCTCGGTGCAGCGGCTCAGGACCGCCGCCACCAGCGCGTCGTCGTACTCGAAGCGGGCGCGGTGGTTGTCCAGCACGCGCGCCTTGATGCGCTCCAGCTTCAGGCGGATGATATTGGTGAGCACCTCGTCGCGGATCGGATAGAAGGGCACCACCGACAGGCGCCCCAGAAAGGCCGGCTTGAAGTGCTTCATGAGCTGGGGGCGGATGAGGTCCGCCAGCTGCTCGGGCGTCGGCACCTCGCTCGCCGGCTTGTTCAGGCAGGCCCCCATCATCTGGCTCGAGCCCACGTTCGAAGTCAGGATGATGATGGTGTTGCGGAAGTCGATCTGGCGCCCTTCGGCGTCGTCCAGCACGCCCTTGTCGAAGACCTGGAAGAACAGCTCGAGCACGTCGGCATGCGCTTTTTCCACTTCGTCGAGCAGCACCACGCTGTAGGGATTGCGTCGCACGGCCTCGGTCAGCACGCCGCCCTCGCCATAGCCGACATAGCCCGGCGGCGAGCCCTTCAGCCCGGAGACGCTGTGCGCTTCCTGGTACTCGCTCATATTGATGGTGACGAGTTTGCGCTCGCCGCCATACAGGATGTCGGCCAGGGCCAGCGCCGTCTCCGTCTTGCCGACACCCGATGTGCCCACGAACAGGAAGACGCCCTTCGGCTTGTTCGGATCGTCCAGGTTGGCGCGCGCCGTGCGCACGCGCTGGGCCACGGCATGGCTGGCGTGCGACTGGCCCAGTATCCTTTCGTCCAGCAGGGCCTGGAGCTTCATGACCGTCTTCAGCTCGTCCTTGACCATGCGGCCCAGAGGGATGCCGGTCCAGCTGGCGACGATTTCCGCCACCGTGTGGCCGTCGACCTGAACGGGCACCAGCGGCATTTCCCCCTGCAGGGCGCGCAGGCGGTCCGTCAGGGTGCGCAAGGCGGCGCCGTCCTGGGCCTTGCCCTCTTCCAGCGCGGTGCGCAGCTCGCCGATCTCGCGGGCGATCGCCCCTTCCTCGTCCCAGCGCTCCTGCAGGGTGATGCGTTCGTCATCCAGCTTGCCGCGCTGCTGGCGCAGCCCGGCGAGCTTGTCCTCGTGGCCGCCGAAGGCGGCGGCTTCGCGCTGCAGGGCCGCCAGCTGGGCGTCGAGGCGCTCGATGCTGCGCGTGCAGTCTTCCAGCGCCGCCGGGGTCGCGCTTTGCCCCAGCGCCACCTTGGCGCAGGCGGTGTCGAGGACGCTGATCGCCTTGTCCGGCAGCTGGCGCCCGCTGATGTAGCGGTGCGACAGGCGCACGGCCTCGGTGACCGCGTCGTCGTAGATGCGCACGCCGAAGTGGCCCTCCATCAGCGGCGTCATCGCGCGCAGCATGGCGCAGGCGGTCGGCTCGTCCGGCTCCTCGACCTTGATCACCTGGAAGCGGCGCGCCAGGGCCGCATCCTTCTCGAAGTACTTCTTGTACTCGCTCCAGGTGGTGGCCGCGATGGTGCGCAGTTCGCCGCGCGCCAGCGCGGGTTTCAGCAGGTTGGCGGCGTCATTCTGGCCGGCCGTGCCGCCGGCGCCGATCATGGTGTGGGCCTCGTCGATGAAGAGGATGATCGCGTGCGGGCTCTTTTTCACCTCGTCGATCACGTTCTTCAAGCGGTTCTCGAATTCGCCCTTCACGCTGGCGCCGGCCTGCAGCAGGCCCATGTCGAGGGTGTGGACCTCGACGCCCTTCAACACATCCGGCACGTCGCCCTGGGCAATGCGCAGGGCCAGTCCTTCGACCACGGCGGTCTTGCCCACGCCCGCCTCGCCGGTGAGGATCGGGTTGTTCTGGCGCCGCCGCATCAGGATGTCGATGGCCTGGCGGATTTCCGGGTCGCGTCCGATCACCGGATCCACCTTGCCGTCACGCGCACGCTGGGTCAGGCAGGTGGTGTACTGGTCGAGCGCGGGCGTGGCGCGCGCCGGGCCGGCGGCGATCTCGTCGGCGTCAATACCCGGCGTGTCCTGCGGTACGCAGGATACCGACTGCACTTCAGTGGAACCGCGCGTGATCTTCTCGAAATCGTGCTTGAGGCGGTCGACGGGGATCTTGCGGAACAGGGGCGAGGCGCGCAGGGCCAGCTGCGACAGCGAGGGCTCGGTCAGCAGGGCCAGCACCAGGTGGCCGCTGCGGATCTGGTTCGGCTGGCCCGCAGTTGGCGCCGCCAGGGAGGCGATCAGCCAGGCATGCTCGAACAGCACCGGCAGGTGGCGCGAGAACACGGGCGTCCGCGCGCTGCCGGTGGCGAAGCGCGCGATCTCGTTGCGCAGGTCGGTCTCCAAGCCCGTCAGGCTGATGTCGGAGGCAGCCGCGATGACGGCCAGGTCGCAGCCCGGCTGCTCGATCAGGCCCAGGAACAGGTGCTCGATCTCGACCTCGTACTGTCCCAGGCCGACGCAGATGGAGGCGGCGCGCGTGGCGGCGGCGCGGGTGGTGTCGTTCAGTTTGCCGATCAGGGTCTTGAGAGTGATGTCCATCGTGTCGTGTCCTTGAATGGTTGGGCGGGACGCTCGGCGAGCAAGTTAGCGGCGGCTGCCGTGCCGGACGGCGTAGTGCAGCGAGGATGGCTGCAGCACCGCGTTGAAGTGCACCGGCTCGGCGCCCGGCAGCGCGCTGAGGCGGGCGTGGATGACGAAGTTGAGGCGGTTGACGCTCCCTGGCTGGACGTCGAGCGTGGCGCTCACGTCGCGCAGGCGCGGTTCGTGGGCCTCGATCGCTTCCTTGATGCCGGCGCAGACGGCGGCGCGATCGAGGCTGCTGGTGAGGCAGTAGCCGGCGAAGTCCAGCAGGCCGTAGTGCAGGAGCGAAGCGCGCGCCTCCGGGTAGCCGTGCAGCAGGCTCGCATCGAACGCGAGGCGGGTGTTGAGCAAGGCTTCGAGGTCGCGCGCCACGCTGTCCTTGAGCTGCTCGGCCGCGAACGGCTGGCCGGGGCCGGCGTCCGTCCGCTCGTCCATCAGGCGGTCCAGCAGGCCAGGCATATTGCCCTTCATGCTTCCTCCCAAAAAAGAAAAGCGGCGCCGCGCATGAGCCGCGTGGCGCCGCCGGCAAGGACGACCGGTCAGGCGACCTTGTTGGCCGCCAGGTCCCAGCCGCCCGAGGTATTGCCGCCCGAGCCGCCGCCGATCTTCTGCTGGGTGTACTTCCACTTGATCTTCGAGAACTTCAGGCCCACCGTCTCCTGGATGATGCTGCCCTCGCTCACGCTGGGCGACACGCCGCCGATCAGGACGTTCTCCAGCTCGATCTCGAAGTACTTGATGCGCTCACCCTGGCCATCGGCACGCATGAATTCCAGCTTGGCCTTGGGGATCGTCTTGCCGGCCGAGCAGGTCTGGAGCAGGATCGGCGAGGCCAGGTCGGCCAGCTTGTTCAGCGTGATCTCCTGGTGCTCGCAGCGCTCGGCGGTGTGGCCGCCGCCGGTCGACGCCGTGGCCGAACGCGGCTGCGACACACCCCAGTTCACGGCCAGGCACTCGATCCAGTCCTTGTGCTTGTCGTCCATCGATTCGCCCTTGATCCCGTCGATCTGCAGGTACACGTCAATTGCCATGTTCTACTCCATTCAGGTTGAGAAAAAAACTGCTCGGCTACTACTGATTACCCCTTGGTCGACTGCGGCAACTCCGCGACCAGTCGGAGCGAAACGGACAGCTCGTCGAGCTGGAAGTGCGGACGCAGGAAGGACACCGCGCGGTAGACGCCGGGCCGGCCCGGCACCTCGGACACCTGCACGCTGGCTTCGCGCAGCGGGAACTGGGCCTTCTGGTCCTGGCTCGCGTTGTCGTCCAGGAGCACGTATTGGGTCAGCCAGCGGTTCAGGTAATCCTCGACGTTCAAGGCGGCGGCGAAACTGCCGATCTTGTCGCGCATCATGGCCTTCATGTAGTGGGCGATGCGCGAGACCGCGAAGATGTATTGCAGCTGCGATGAGAGCACCGCGTTGGCGTTGGCCGCGTCGGTGTTGTACTTCTTCGCCTTCTGCGCCGACTGGGCGCCGAAGAAGGCCGCATACGAGGTATTCTTGCAGTGCACCAGCGAGATGAAGCCGAGGTCCGACAATTCCTTCTCGCGCCGGTCCGTGATCGCCAGCTCGGTCGGGCACTTCAGCGCCACCTCGCCCTCGTCGGTCTTGAAGGTATGGGCCGGCAGGTTCTCCACCAGGCCCCCACCCTCGACGCCGCGGATCGCCGCGCACCAGCCGTAGTCCTCGAACGCCTTGGTCAGCTTGGAGGCGAAGGCGTAGGCCGCGTTACACCACAGGTACTTCTGGTGGTCGCTGCCGTCCACGTCTTCGACGTAGTTGAACCCTTCCGTGGTCATGCCGTCCGCCGGGTGGTAAGGCAGGCGGCCGAGGAAGCGCGGCAGGGTCAGGCCGACGTAGCGCGAATCCTCGGACTCGCGGAAGGCCTTCCACTTGGCGTATTCGACGGTGTCGAAGACCTTGGCCAGGTCGCGCGGGCGGCCCAGGTCGCCGAAGCTCTCGATGCCGAACAGTTCGGGCGAGCTCGATGTGATGAAGGGCGCATGGCTGGCCGCGGCCACGTGCGACATCTGCTCGAGGAAATAGATGTCCTCGGGCTGGCGCGAGATCTCGAAGTCGCCGATCAGGGTGCCGTAGGGGGCGCCGCCGAAGGTGCCGAATTCTTCTTCGTAGACCTTCTTGAACATGGTGCTCTGGTCGAACTCCATGGCCGACTGGAAGTCTTTCACCAGTTCGCGCTTGCTGGCGTTGAGCATGCGGATCTGCAGGTTGGCGGATGTAGCGCTGTTCTTCACCAGGTAATTCAGGCCGGTCCAGCTGCTCTCGAGCTTCTGGAATTCCGGGGCGTGCATGACGGCGGAGAGCTGATCGGAGATCATCCGGTCCAGTTCCGCCAGGCGCGCGTCGATCATGCTTGAGAGGTTGTTCGACACCACCATGGTGCCCTGCATGACCTGGGTCACCAGCTCGCCGATGATGTCGCGCGCGCGTTCGTGTTCGTCCGTGGACTTGGCGACCCGGCTCTGCTCGACGATCTGGTCGAGCAGCGAGGTGTCGAGTTCGACCGCGGGAAGGGCCTGCGCCTGTGTGGTATCGAGAACTGCCGCCATGTCACTCCTCCCCTTTCCCGCCGTCCTGCTTGCGCAGGCCCTGGAGTTTCTCGGTATTGCCCAGCACTTCGCTCAGGATGTCCTCGAGCTTGTCGTTGCCGGCCAGCTTGTTGCGCAGGTCGGCCAGCTTGGTGCGGGCCTCCAGCAGGCCCGCCAGCGGCTTTACCTGGCGCACCACCGACTCGGGCCGGAAGTCGGCCATCTCCTTGAACTGCAGCTGGACCCCGAACTGCCCGCCCTCCGGCGACAGGTGGTTGTCGACCTTGAAGGTGACGCTCGGTGCCACGGCGCCCAGCACCTCGTCGAAGTTGCCGGCGTCGACGTTGACGAACTTCTTGTCCTTCAGCCGCTTCTTCTCGCTGGCCGGGTCGTTCCCGAAGTCGCCCACCACGCCGACCACGAAGGGCAGCTCCTTGTTTTCGATGGCGTCGCCGATCTCGACGTCGTACGTCATCTGCACGCGCGGCGCGCGCACTTTCTGCAAGCGCTTCTGCACGCTTTCATTCTTGGCCATGTCGACTCCAGGGTTGCGGGGGATGGGACGGCCGGGGGCGCCGGCCGCGGTTCTTATTTGAGGCCGGAGAACGGATCGGTCTCGTTGCCGGCGGACTTGCTGGCCGGCGCCGGCGCCGGGGTGCGCGACGCGGTCGGGGTCTTCGTCCTGGCAGGGGCCGGCTTCGACGTCTCGCCCCTGGCCAGGATGGGCTCGCCGAGGCTGGTGCGCAGCAGCTTGGCCAGGTCCTGCGCCTCGCTCTTGACGTCGACGCTCAGGTTGTTCTTGCGGGTCAGGTCGGCCAGTGCCTTGCTCGCCACGCGCAGTCCGCTGACGGCGACGATGCTGTGCGCCACCGTATCGTCCGGATCGCGCTCGAGCGCCTCCTGGGCATGCGTGATCGCTTCGCCATAGACGCCGGCATTGAAGCGGATCTGGGCCATCTTGACCCAGGGCCGCTTGTCGACCGGGTGGGCGGCGCCGGCGGCCTTCAGCATGGCGTAGGCCTTTTCTTCCTGCTTCGACGCGATGGCGATGTCGGCATCGGTGAAAACCTGTTCCCCTGCTGCAGCCGTCGACTTGACGGTCTTTTCTTGCGGGCCGCTGGCGCACCCGGCCAGGGCGACGAAGCCAACTATCAACGGCATCAAGCGTTTGCTGATCATCATGCTTCTCCACGACAGTTAAACCAGCCACTATTATTCGCATGCGCCTTTCAATGAAATTGCGCACTGTCAACCAAAGCCGCGTTCGCTCACTCCAGCCACGTCCTGGCTTGCGCTTGCGCGCGATCAGGGCAGCCTTCCGCCAGTCCGGTTCAATCCGTGTTTGATCGCATGGACTGCGTAAAGGAAATGGAAATGAGAACAGTTTTTTCAGTGACCCTGATCGCTCTGCTGGCCGGCTGCGGCGGTGGCGGCTTCGCCGATGCGGCCCTGCAGGCCACCGGCTTGCGCAAGCCGCCCGCCCTGCCGGAAGCGCAGCAGCCACCGCGCAACATCGCCCTGCGCCTGCACGCCGCGCCCAAGCTCAATGCCGATAAATCGGGCCAGCCGCTGGCCCTCGCCGTGCGCCTGTACGCGCTGCGCCAGAAGGATGCCTTCGAGGCCACGCCCTATGCCGCCTTCCTCGATCCGCAGGCGGAGAAGCAGAGCCTGGGCAATGACCTGGTCGAAGTGCGCGAGATCATGCTGGTGCCGGGCCAGCGCTACGAGGTGACCGAAAAGGTCAGCCGCGAAGCCAGCCATGTGGCCCTGGTCGCCCTGTTCCAGCGTCCGGCCGCCGGCCGCTGGCGCGTCGTGGTGCCGGCGAGCGAGGCGGAACGCGCGGGCCTCACGGTCGGCCTGCACGCCTGCGCCCTCACACGCGGCGGCAGTTCCCAAGCAGCGACGCTTTCTTCTGTGCGCTGTCAATGAAACCGCGGTCGTTTCCGCCAAGCTAGAGTTTTCCGCTTCTCAAGCGAGGCCGCATGAGCATGCCAGCGAAGCTACTGTGGGGCGAGGGACTGTTCCTCCGGCCCCAGCATTTCCAGCAGCAGGACCGCTACCACGAGGCGCGCCTGAACCAGACCGCCTGCGCCCTCCACCCCTATGCCTGGGGCGTGCGCAAGATCGTGGTCGACCACGACGCCCTGCGCCACGACGTGCTGCGCATCGAGGAACTGTCGGTGCTGTTCCCGGACGGCGAAGTCTATCGCGCTCCCGGCGGCGATCCGCTGCCGCTGCAGGTGCGCCTGAACGAGCTGCCGGCCGGACAGCAGGTGGTGACCTTCCACGCGGCGCTGCCGGCGCTGAAGGCCTACGGCGAGAACTGCGCGCCGGACGGCGCCCCGGCGGCGCCGCAGGACACCCGCTTCACCAGCCACGAACTCGACACCCAGGACCTGTACACGCGCGCGGCCGAGGCGCCGATCACCTACCTGCGCAAGGCTCTGCGGCTGGTGGCCGACACCGAGCCGCTCGAAGCCTACGACAGCTTCCCCCTGCTGCGGCTGCGGCGCGTGCCGACGGGCGGCTTCGAGGCCGACCCCACCTTCGTGCCGCCCAGCCTGTCGATCGACGCGGCCCCGGGCCTGCACATCAACCTCGCGCGGCTGATGGAAAAGCTGCTGGCCAAGGTCAACGCCCTGTACGGGCACTTGCGCGAGCCGAGCAAGAACGTGGTCGAGATCCGCGGCGGCGACGTCTCCGCCTTCTGGCTGCTGCACACGGCCAGCACCGGCTACGCGGCCCTCTCGCACTACCTCGGCCACCGCGACCTGCACCCCGAGCGCCTGTTCGGCGAGCTGCTCTCGCTGGCCGGCGGCCTGATGACCTATTCGCGCAGCTACCGGCTGGAAGACCTGCCGGCCTATGTGCACGCCGACCCGGGCCCGCCCTTCGCGCGCCTGAACGGCATCATCCGCGACCTGCTCGACACCGTGATCTCCTCGCGCTACTTCACGATCGCCCTGAACCGCGAGCGCCCCTCCTACTACCTGGGCGCCCTCGACTCGGGCCGCATCAATATGCAGACCACGCTCTACCTCGCGGTGGCGGCCGACATGCCGGCGCTGCAGCTGGTGGACGTGGTGCCGCTGCAGTTCAAGGTGGGCGCGCCGGAAGACGTCGACAAGTTCGTGCTCTCGGCCCTGCCCGGCGTGAAACTGGTGCACGCGCCGCAGGTCCCGACGGCGGTGCCGGTGCGGCCCGATACCTATTACTTCATCCTGGAGAACCGTGGCATGCTGTATGAAACGATGCTCAAATCCCAGGCGATCTCGGTCTATGTCCCGGACGGGCATGTCCCCAACGGGATCCGCGACCTGCGCCTCGAACTGATCGCGGTGGCCGCATGAGCGCCTTCGTCGAACGGCGCGTGGCGCCGCAACAGGGCGACAAGGAGCCGCGCCCGCCCCAGCGCCTGTCGGACATCATGTACGAAGGCTTCTACGCCCTGTTCCTGCTGAAGAGCGGCTGCGGCCCGCAGGACAAGGTGGCCTTCGCCGACAACATGACGGCCTTCCTGTCCGACGTCGACCGCAACGCCAAGGCGCTCGGCATCTCGGCCGAGGACGTGACCGCCGCCAAGTACGCCTTCTGCTCGGCGGTCGACGAGATCATCCTGCGTTCGTCCTTCGAAGTGCGCGAAGCCTGGGAGACCCGGCCGCTGCAGCTGCGCGTGTTCGGCGACCAGCTCGCCGGCGAGCACTTCTTCCACCGGCTCGAGGACCTGCGCGCCAAGGGCGCGGTGCACGTCGAAGCGTTGGAAGTGTTCCATATGTGCCTGCTGCTCGGCTTCCAGGGCCGCTACGCCCTCGACGGCCGGGACAAGTTGGACTACCTGGTGGCGCGCCTGGGCGACGAGATCGCCCGCATGCGCGGCCGCACCCGCGGCTTCGCGCCGCATGCGGAGCGGCCGGACCAGGTGGTCAACCCCTTGCGCAGCGACCTGTCGCTGTGGGTGCTGGGGGCGGTGTTCCTGGTGACAGGGCTGGGGGCCTACCTGGGTTTCCGGAGCGCGCTCTCGAGCGAGACCGAGACGGCGCTGGCCCAGTACAACGACCTGGTGAAGCTGCCGCCGAAGGCGGCGCATGTGACGATCACCTTGCCGTGATCGGGGCGCCCCCGGCGCGCCCCGGGGGCCGGCTTACTGGATCACCTTGAACTCGATGCGCCGGTTGCGCGCCTTGCCTTCCGGCGTGCGGTTGTCCGCCACCGGCCGGTCCGGCCCTTCTCCCGACACGGCGATCGACTCCGCCGCGATTCCCTTCCCGACGATATAGGTCTTGACCGCTTCGGCCCGCGCCTGGCTCAGCGACAGGTTGCCGGCGCGCGAACCGGCGTTGTCGGTATGCCCGATCACCTCGACCTTCACGCCCTTGAGCTTGAGCATCGCGGCGCTCATCTGGTCCAGCACCGCCATGCCGGCTTCGGTCAGCGCCGCCTTGCCCGACTCGAACTCGATGATGCGGTTGGCCAGCGCGGCGTCCAGCACGGCCTGCTGCGACTCCACCACCCGCAAGCCGTTGTTGACCACATAGGTCGGATTCAGGCTGGCCGCGATGTCGCCGGCGATCCTGCTGCGCTGCTCGTCGTTGGCGACGTCGCCGCGCAGGCTGACCTTGTTGCCCTCGACCTTGAGCTGGCCGCCCTTGATGAGCTTCAGGTTCGGACCGATCAGGCGCGTCACGTACTCGTTCCAGTTGGCCGGCGTGGCCACGGCGCCGACGGAAAGCTGGTCGACCACGCGCGCGGGCCCGTAGACGCTGCGCAGGCGCTCGAGCAGCGCGGCGCGGGTGGCCTCGTCGGCGACGGTGCCGGTGACGACGATCGGCGCGTCCTGGGGCGCCTGCTGCGCCGTGGCGGCGCCGGCGATCAGGGCAAGGACCAGGAACGGGGCTTTCATGGAAAAGGTCACGTCGCGGCTCCGATGAAGGTTTTCATGAACATGTCGCGCGCCAGGCCGAGGGGCAGGTCGGCCTGCGCCAGGTAGCTGGCGAGCGAGCGCACGTCGAGGTCGATGTAGAGCTGTTCGTCGATCCAGCCGGTATCGATCAGGCGCACCTGCTGTTCCACGCCGACCAGCGGATCGACCAGCGCGCGCAGGGTCTCCGCCAGCGCGGCGCAAAAGCCGATCACCAGCACCGGCCGGCCTTCCTGGCGGGTGATGAACAGCGCCAGGTCGAAGTTCGCGCGGCGCAGGAAGGGCGCGACCAGCTGCAGCCAGAACGCCGCGACCGCGAAGCGCTGGGTCAGGTCGTTCGGGAGCGGCAGCACCAGGCTCTTGTGCAGCTCGGCCGGCTGGCTGTGCATCACCGGCTGCAGCAGCAGGCCGAGCGCCAGCAGCATGCGGGCGAATCCGCGCTCTTCCAGCAGGGCGCCCAGGGAACCGACGGTGCCGTTGGCCAGCAGGTGCGACAGGGCCGGCTCGGCGTCGCCCAGCGGAACCGCGGCGTCGGCGATGGCCTGCAGGTGCGGATTCGGGTCCGCTTCGCACAGCACGCGCGGGCACATCGACTCCAGGAAGGTCCACAGCGGCGCGAAAGCCAGCGGGCTGCGCGTGACGAAGGCGGCGGGGTCGAGCAGCGCATGGGTGCGCGCCGCGAGGAAGGGAAAGCGGCGCCCGGACTGGTCGTGGCTGGCGACCAGGTGCCCGGCCACCGCGTGCCGGCGCGCCGGTCCCACCAGGGCGAAACTCACCGCCGGCATGGCGTCGTAGTTGATGCGCCAGCGCGCGTCCTCGGCCAGCTGGGTCATGACCTGGGCCAGCCAGCGGTCCAGCATGGCGATCGCTTGCGCGTCGTCGGCCAGCTTGACGAAGTCGGCGCGCGCCGGGATCTTGCCGAAGTAGCCGATCCGCTGCGAAGCGGGGCCGCGCATCACTGGCCTCTCTGGGCGCTGGCCAGGACCTGGCCTGCGGGCGGCGCATCTGGCGGCCGGCCGACGATGGTGGGCGGCAGGCGCAGGCCCTTGAAGCCCACGCCCTGCTCGCCGCTGCCGTTGGCCGAGGCGCTCGAGACGATCTTCAGGTCCACGGTGACGGCCACGTTCTGGGCGCTCCAGCGCAGTTCGAACACGCCGCCGTCCTTTCTTTTCTTCTGGGCCGCGTCGATCATGCGCTTCAGGCCCGACTCGCCCGGCGCATTGAACAGCTCCACGCTGCGGCCGTCGAAAGTGACGGCGCTGATGCGCACGCCGGCGACGCCCTGCGGCCCCGGATGGACCATATTGTTCCAGCTGGGCGGCGTGTTCCTGTAGCGCAGCTGCTGGCCGTCGATGTCGAGCGTATATTCGAGCGTGCCGGGCGCCGCGTGCGGCAGCACCTGGAACACGGTCTGCGCGCCGCTGGTGGCGACGCCGCGCGCCGACAGCGGCGCCACCCAGCCCGGGAAGCCGGCGACGACCGACGGCGCCAGCGTGATGCCGATGTCGGCCCAGGTGCGCGGGGCCAGCACGCCGCCGCGGTTCACCACCAGCGGGCCCATGGCCGTGTTGACGAACTTCGCGACCTCGCCTTCCGGCCCGAAGATCTGGCCGATCTCGGCGGGCGTGGCTTCCACGCTCGATCCGGCGGCGAAGGGATATTTGCCGGCCAGGTTGCGCTGGAAGGGCTCCACCACCTGCAGCTGCCAGGTCTTGTTGATCTCGCCCTCGGAAGGCAGCACGATCATGGCGAAGGTCTGGATCAGGGGGCGCACCAGCAGCGGGCGCAGGGCCGCCTTCTGGGTGTCGCTCATCCCGGTCAGCATCTGCTCGTCGACGTAGCGCAGCGCTTCGGCCAGCTCGGAGCCGTTGCCCTCCAGGGTCTGCTGCATGAACTGCTTGGCGCCGGGGCCGGGGTCGCCCTGGTTCTTCAGCACGTTCAGGCGGGTGCGCAGCTTCGACAGGGCGTCGAGGTAACCGCTCATGAGGGACGCGTCTTTCTCGCGCGTGCCGACCAGGCGCGCCACGCCGGCGAATTCGCGTCCGATCGGCCCCGCGCCCTGCGCGCCCAGCAGCGTGGACGGGTCGACGTTGTTCGCGATCGTGCGCGCGTCGGACGGCGCGCGGCGCAGGATGACTTCCTTGAACCACATCGCGAAGGTCCGCTCGTTCTTGCTCAGCGCGGCGCCGGCCATGCCGGGATTGTCCCACACGGTCTCGTCATGGATCGTGCGCAGCAGCTTGGCCAGCGGCGAGGCTTGCGGGTCGCCCAGGCGGTTCATGGCCTGCACGCTGCCCTCGAAGCCTTTCAGGTCGGCGACCGTGACGCCCTGCACGAACTTGAGCCACTCGCGCGCATACTCGGCCTTGTACAGCTCGACCAGCGCCTTCTGGATCTGGTCCGGGCTGCCTTCCAGCGTGAGGTCGTCCTTCGAGACGGTCTTGAGCACCCAGTCGGCGCTCGAGGCTTCGCTGTTGGAGGCCTCGCGAATCGCGCCCAGCACATAATCCTTCCAGGCCGCGCGGGTAAAGGCGCCGGATACCGCATGGCTGCCCGCCACCAGGTTCGCGTCCTGCTCGCCCACGATGCGCGCCACCGTTACCGCCGGGAAGCGGGTCGCGGCGCGGGTCTTGATGTCGTTATAGACCCGCTCGCGCGCCGGGGTGCCGCGCACCACGCGGCGCAGGTGCTCGCGGGTGCTGTCGAGCAGGCCGAGTTTCAAGGTCATCTGCGGCCAGGCCGGATCCTGGACCTGGGACAGGTGGAAGGTCAGCAGGCGCTCGGCGCTGCGGATCATCTGCTCGCGCGGCATATTGCCGCGGTTGGCCTCGAGCCAGGTGCGCCAGTAGCGGGTCAGCTGGTCGTTCAGGTGGCCCGGCTCGGCGTGCGACTTGTCGCCCAACATCAGGTAGGTCTTGAGGGCGTTGTAGGCGTCGGCGACGCTGGTGGCGGACACGTTCTGGTAGGGCTGGCCCGCCGGCGGGCTT